>Ga0265798_10011092_pt1 | contig 11014 bp, 12 predicted proteins | sample P3T30metagenome_FD_192430 | JGI IMG/M metagenome (GOLD analysis project Ga0265798, IMG submission 192430) | Plant litter microbial communities from East Loma Ridge, Irvine, California - P3 T30 | ecosystem: Environmental > Terrestrial > Plant litter > Unclassified | place: USA: California... | reverse complement strand
GAACAGTCCAAAGTGTTCCGGTTGCGTCACTGGCCAGTTTACAGACGGCGAGAAGTGGCTGAACCGGGAGGATTGTCGACCGTTATGGTTCAAATACGTTGGTATGGACTGAGCTCTAGTCTGGGTAACGCTGCTGCATATTTCCTGCAGCTATGTGCAGCGCATAGTAGTCATGGAAGTGAGTGAAATGATCGTGCGCGCTCACCTTATGAGGGCTCTTAGCGGTCGTGGAGTTATTTGGCGCCTGAGTATGTACGCTTTCCATTTCGGCATGACGCATTTACGTGAAGAAATAGTAAATATACCAATAGACGCAACGATATTTAAGGAAGCTACCATCCACTTGTTCAATTCGGATCTAGACTGACCGGCAATGGCTCAGCCGCACTGCTGCATGCAACTGTTCAGCTGCGCCCTCCATCAGACAGTCATACCCCTCATAAATAACCCTCCGCCCAACGACGGTTCTCCGATAGACCATCACATCTCATCGACTCCTCATCATCCTACTATGACGCGCACGTACAATCGATGGATTTTGACAAAATCCTGCGAGTTCTCTCCGAACGGCAACCTTCGACTAGGCCAAATCCTCGCTAAGCCAAAAGACCCCGCCTACGTCCTCCAGCCCCTCGGCCCGCTTCCCTTGCACGAAGGTATCGAGCCTGAGATTACCAGCCGCACCAATGTGAGCATGCACGACACAAACGAGCTATCGGCTCAGTTCAGTGCTTGGGCAAATCTAGGCTACGTACCGATGCAGTTCAAAGCAACCTCTGCCACGACGCACTCGCACGATCTACAATGGCACTTCGACAAGCTCGAGAGTCAGATCATGTCTCCTTCGCTCGCATACGTGCAGGACGCTATGCGTCATGGGGATGTGGAGTTAGGCCTGAAGAACTGGAAGCACCCTTTCAAACGTCATGTCTACATGGTGACAGGCGTACGAATCGTGAACGGTGCGCGCATGGTCAAAACAGACACTTCATCGACGAACAACAAGGTAGTAGCCGAGGGCGCTGCACCAGATCAGTTGGCCTCCGCTGGCACCCGCGCGGGCATCGCAACGCATTCCTCGGAGTCAGAAGGGTTCGAAAGAGCGACGGACTTTGTCTTTGCGTATCGCCTCAACGAAGTTCGATATCGAGGCGTAGTGACACACAAGCCCTATGCCGAGGGCGAGGTAGCATCAGCGGAGAAATCGGCAGTAGCTCGCGCACCTGAGGTTGAGATCAACGACTTTGAGGTCTTTGGGGCCGGAATCGGAGAAATTGACTTTTCCGACGAGGAAGACGACTTCGAGCCAATCGAGGTGACAGGCTGGGATGGTTTGGAAACTTATGTATGCAAAGGCGATGACGGGGAGGACTGATTTTGTTGAATACAGACGGGCGATGGACTTACCTTTGCTCCTCGTTTGTATTTCGGTTCTTAGGCTTTAGGAGAAGTCAGTGTTCTCAGGTGACTAGTTTAACGATAGCATCCGTGGACTTTCGGTGCGGGCCGTGGTCATCATCAAAGTATGACCATATCATTAACCCATGCTTCAGAGCTGCTCCTGTCTGTGCTCAGTGATCAATTGCATTGTCAAACATCTAGCTTTAATGCGCGGATGAGATCCGAGACTATGAAGACGTCCTGCTGTCTGAATAGCTTCCATGGCTTCAAGAAGTTGTATACCCCATCCATTCTTTTCTCATCACTCATGCATTCCCTCAGAACGATTTGCATATGTGAGCTCTCCCTCAGCTTGTCTTTCTCTCTTTTCCAATCGACAAGTACATCTGCTGTAATGTCAAGTTCCTTCAAAGAAAGTTCCAACAGTAACGCTGCGATACCCGCTACAATTGGCGTTGCGCATGATGTACCGCTCATGGTTTGGAAGTGAGCAGGTGGCCAGGCTGCTGACACGTCTTCGCCGATGACGCTGATGTTCGGTTGGTATCTGCGGCCTTTGGGACTAAAGTCGGAGCGACGGCCATCAATTCGGGACGAGAAAACACAAATGACTTGGCTACTCTCGCGAGCTGGATAACCAATGGGCTGGTCCTCGAGTGCTCTGTTGTTACATGCGGCAGCGAACATGAGCACCCGCTTACGGCACCCATTTCTGATCGTATATTGTAATTCCATGGCCGTTTTGATGGCTTCATGCTCTCGGTCAAACCCAAGAGACATGGAAATGATGTCAACATCCCATTCGCAGATTGCATGCTTGATAGCCTAAGAATATGTGAGCATCGTACTTTGAGTTCTTAGACAGTGAGGAATTACCTCAGCAACGCGTAAAGGCGAAGATTCATCCGCCTCTCTTCCTTTGAAGACACGAATCGGAAAGACTCTCGCATGTGGTGCAGTCATTAGCAACGTGTGACACACATGGGTACCATGACCATCTGTGTCGGTGATGCGCTGGCCACCATCTATCAGGTCGAGTCCTGCATGCATCTGGCCACTTTCCAGATGCTCACTGAATACAGGATGATTCAGATCAACCCCGGTGTCAAGTATTGCTACTTTAACAAGTCTTTTCAGCTTGAGAGGCCATTTGAGGTCTCGGTGTAACATTGTATGGCAATCAGATATCTTCTTGAACCACGCGTCAGTCTGGGTCGCTCTGGTAGATTATAGTCAGTCATATTTCGTTAACAGCCGAGAGATAGCACTTACTCGGCTGCAGAAGCGACGCCTATTCGAGCGTCAGAACTGAGCATGGGAGTCCCCCATGAGACAGATGGTTGATATATAGCTGGTGTATCCATGTGTGGGAGCTCTTCGGCGATTGGGTCTAGATTAAACTTCTTTCCAACAAACACGGCCTCGTCATGACGCGTTCGCTGCTTCTCATGGATGTCTTTGCCAATCACTTTCACTATTGCCTTTTCTAGTTGCCGTGGCGTCCTCCAAGTTGCTTCTTCCCATGACCATCTGCAACCGTCGACCAGGTCTTTTTCGAGGGGCCGAATGATGTTGGTGTAGTAGTGCTTCGCAAATTCGGGGTCGTGCTGGGGGATACCCACTTTAAGCAACTCGCGATAATCTGAGAATGACCGGAAGTCAATACAAAATCGAATGGAGTGGAGAACCCCGGTCGTGTCAAGCGAGCGCTTGCTGCATTCGTTGAAGAGCACTTCACCGTCGCGCTTCGGCACCTTGCCATCTAGCTTTTGCTCTCTACATATGACTTCGAGCTCCTCGCCCAATTCTATCGCCGCGATTAAGATACCGAGGGCTTGTACTACGGGTACTGGGTGGTGATAGGGTCGCCGCTTCGGGGTGTTTGACACATCACCAAACGAGGTGGAAATGAACAGATTGTCGAATCGTGGACAGGGAACGTCAGCATTCATTGCACAAAGGATAGAGACGTCGTTAGTGGTCAGTGACCTTTCTACCCACCGACCTTGAAGTAGAGGCAAAATCGACCTTGCTAAGATAATCTGGATGTATCTCTTTGCCCAGGGCGACAGCTTTACACGCTCGAGTAGGTCGCGAATGGAGAAGAGTCTGTAGGTTACGGAATGATAGTCAATGGCTTCCAACATTTGCAAGTCCATAGGATCCGTATTATCATCCCAAAGAAGACGGTCGGCAGCATCTATCTCGAGACAAAGGCAGAAGTGCCTGACCTCGTCGTAAGGCAGAAGACACAGCATCTCAGAGCTAATATCTCCACTGTAGTCCACTTAGTCGCAAATCGTAGGGTGTTGTATACTTTAGTTAACTAACCTCGAGGTGCCCAGGTGAACGTTGCATTCTTGGTACTGGCCGTCGATAGACAGCACAATTGAGAATGCATGCCCTTCAACACCCTTCATGATCCATTGTGGATCTAATCGCATGTACGCATGTGTGCATTCTCCAAGTGTACCATTATGTCCTTCTTTGTGTTCCTCTCTATGACATGGCCAATCGTGATGTAGGGACCTGTGCAAGCGCTCGGCTAATGGCTGAACACACGGAGAAGCTCTTCGGTTGTCGAAAGGCGTCCATTGGTGCGATTTTGCGAAACTCGGTTGATCGTGCTCCATGTGCGATATCAATGGAATGGCGTCTTCGATCAAGTCTGACAATTCTTGCATCGCATAGAGCAGCTGTTTGAGACAATCTGCAACATCGCTGCGAATGAAGCGATCGATTTCGAAGTCAGATGTTGGTCTTTGTGTGATGAGAGAAAGCATGTGTAAATTCGGATGTGATGCTGAGATGGCGTCCTGAGATATAGCGAAGATGCGCACATAGTCTTCTGCGATGACGTTCTCGACCTTGAAAGCTACGTCGTTTAGTTGGGTGAGGAGATCCGCGTTCGTTGCGCCAGATAAGCACATTGCAATCCGGTCGCGACACAAAAACAGGTGGTGGAATTGAAGCTTGAGATCGCGCATACATTTCCGTTGCGACTCAACGTTGAAATCCGAGCTGTCCTCTGTGACGGGCCGATGAGAAATCTCCAGCGTCTCCCGCTTCTTCTTAAAGGCTCTAGCGATGAAATGAGCCACGTTAGCAACGATGATGTGAGGAACCCGGTATTGGCTTTCGCTGCCACACGCTATGGCAGCCATATCCTCCGATTGTAGCTGAGCCGTATAATTGCGTACAAAGAATGGTTCTTCTGGCTGCGTACTTCCATAAGCAAGTCAGCCGTACACGTGCCGTCATCTGCGTTCCAACTTCCTTGGCCTGTAAGCGCCCGCCCCCACTACTACCCCGCAGCTGATCTATACCTATAATGCTTGCTACTTGAGACGACACTCTTAGAAACCTTTGATCACATCGATGGTATGACCATCTCGATGCTAGATTATTGCCGTGACCAGAAGGAAGTGCACGCCGCACAATGAATACAATATACCAAAGTGCCCTCCAGTGCTCTCGGCTCTTCGAAGGATGGCAGTCAACAGCCACTGCTGAAGATGACTCTGCAAAGACAACGGAGGGCCAGGAACTAGTCGATCTGGAAAACAGTCTATTCCGATTCACACTATGGGCGGACCATTATTCAGTGATGTCCCGCGGGCGCGACTCACTAGATTGGCGGCTACGCAAATCAGAAGTAACTCATTCTGTTGTGCTCGACTTGATGGAAGATTTGGCGCATGCAATATCAGGTGTGTCAGAACTGTATTCGTTACTATCGAGCTGAGGCTGACCAGGCCCAAGTGAAGATGGGCCTCCAAGCGGCTTCCGAAGGTGACGCCAACGACGATCCTGAATTCGTGCTGGATCAACTATTTCGGTATTCCAAGGCTATAAGACGCTCGGGCGCTCTAAGGCGGCTGGCTAAAGCTACCGAATATGTTGAGTACGACGAGGAAACCGGTATCAACCTTACTGAGAAGTTTCGTGAAGCCGCCGATCAATACCTTCGGGTTGCTCTAGGCCAAATGGATAACAATCTTCATGGTCGACTATTGGATACAATATGTATAAGACAGCAGAGCTTTGCCTTCCAAAGATCACGTCGGGAGAATAAACAGGCTAGCGTTGGACCGGAAACAGATACCATGGCACAGACACCTCGAGCAAGTTCCAGGGCTGGATCAGGTTTCGGTGTTAGAAGTGCAGTGGCTGGAACGACGAGATCAGTGTCGAAAACATCGAGGCCTTTATTGCCAAGAAAAAGAACCGGAGCCCCCGCAAGTGAAGCGACCACTTTTGTTTCGAACGCGTCTCAGGTGCCTAATCGTGAGCCAGAGTCTGGGCAGCCGAGCATAACATTTGAACTAGAAGAGCTTCCCGTCCGTCCGAAGATATTGCCCGGCGAGAAGGAACATGAATGTCCATATTGCTTCACAATATGCCCTGCAACCGATTTTACGGAATCTGGGTGGCCGTAAGTTGAATTCGCAGAAGTATCGTTCGCTGAGACTCTTCGCTAACTCTCATTCAGACTACACATAGTGCGTGACCTAATGCCCTTCGTATGTACACTAGGGGACTGCGACAGACCAAACTTTCTATATACTTCCATGAATGCGTGGTCATCTCACATGAGGAACGCACATGCACGTAAAGGATGGATATGCATGGATCCGGACCATGACTCCCCTATTCATTTCCTGCAGCTGGAGGACTTCAAGCTTCACATCGGTTCCGAGCACGAAATTGGTATTGGTGACCGCGAGCTCGATCTGATCGCCGAAGAGTGCTTTGAAGTGCTACACGAAGATACCTTAGCCGGTCCCTGTCCATTCCCTTGCGCTACCGATCTTGACGACATGGTAAATAAGGAACGCGAAGAACATGTCGCGAGGCATCTGATCTGGCTCGCTCAAAAATCACTCATGGGCTATGAGCCTATCGGACCTCTGGATTATGGATCGGCCGCTGAGCTTTCAAGCGGATTCGGATCTGATAGTGCCCAGATCAAAGGCTCACTGATCAATCGCGCTGTGCTCACTAACGATGAGGACAACGAACAAGATTTTCACGATTCTGGCAACATAATTCCTCCAGAAGACTTGGTACACCCTGATGCAATCGAAACGACTCACGAAATACATGAATGGGACCGTCTGTGTGATCATATCCGTGGTCAAAAAACTCCATTCAATTACAACCAATACTCAGATCCCAAATTGAAAGGGTTTGTCCACAGACGTATATACAGATATAGCGACAGCGAAACTGAAGACGAAATGAATGTGCAAAATTACCTTAAGGAGCTCTTATCCGAAAGGTTGACAAAGAGCGGATTCGAAAAAACGCCCCTGAAATTCATGCCGGACGGCGTCGTCGATGAACTCATAACGGAAGAAGAGATTAGGGGGGTTCTAGACACACGACTTCCTTCTCCTGACGAGGCCGAACTAGTGGAATATGTTCAAACACGTGCGAAAACGATACTTGCTATCTTGGTCTACATCGAAATACCTCAGTTCCGAAAGGTGGTCAAATGGTTCAAGAAGAAAAAGTACGATGATCGTAGTCTCCCAATCGACGTGGAACATCTATCTCGAAGGCCATGGATGCATGAGTTTTACGAAATGCAATGGAGGTTTGTCGCGCCCGTCTTCTCGGCAACTCATTTCTGCCATGATCTGGATGAGTCTCACATTCTCCCATTCGTATCCAAAGCTGCAGATTCTGTAAGAGGTTCTTTCGGGTCGGTAACCAAGTACATGATCCATAAAAACCACATGACTCCGGTGAGCTCTAAGATGTAACCTCCATAAGTCTACGCCATGATTACTGATACAAATCAGGCGCTTCCGGACCATATTCCGTTTGCCGTCAAGGAAGTTCAGGCTGGTGAATATGAACGGATGCCTGCAGAACATTGGGAGCGTAGAGTCAAAGCTCTTCGGGCTATGAACGAGCTGAACCAAGAACATATTGTTCAATTTGTTACAGCTTTTCGACGCCGTAAAGAGCACGGTCAAGAAGAGCACTACTTAGTGTTCGAGTGGGCAGACGGGGGGAATCTCCGCAATATGTGGAGAAAGGAATCCTCCCCCAAATTGACGGTAGCATTGATCAAAGATACTATGTCGCAAATCTTAGGACTTGCTAGAGCACTCGAAGCTGCGCATAATCTCGACACAACCGGTACATCGTATCGCCATGGAGACATCAAACCCGAAAACGTCTTGTGTTTCAGTAACGGTCGTACTGTCGGCACTTTGAAGATCGGCGATTGGGGCGAAGGCAAAGAGCATGGCTTATTAACAGAGATGCGTCCCAGCGAGATAGCGACGGCATTTGGTACGCGTCTTTACGAGGCTCCCGAAGTCGAGACCAAAGACTCCGCGCGATATCTGGGCCAGGCGAGACAGCAAGGCTCACGTATGCACGATGTGTGGGCGATGGGGTGTATAATGCTTGAATTCGTCATCTGGCTCCTGAAGGGATGGGAAGGTCTTGTTCAGTTCCATCATGACCTTGGAGAAAGAAGCTTCTACGAAATCAGCGTCGTAAATGGAAAGAAGTTAGCCCAGGTACACAGCGCTGCTATAATATGGATGACTCGTATGGCGGAGGATACGAGGTGTCTGGTTGGAAGCACTGCGATAGGGGATCTTTTGGAAGTCGTACAGACGAGATTGCTGGTCGTGAAGCTGCCACGAAGGTTCAAAACACAGTCTTCAGATATTCTGGAAAGATATCAGACCAGTCCCATGCTGAAGATTGGATCTGAGGTATATGGTAGTGCCACTGGCGACGGGCTCTCCAGCACTGGGGATGCTCCACATCCACCATCGGAACTTCCCACGTTCAACATTACTATGGCCGAACCGGAGCCTGGTACAATTCCCATGCAACCTGAACCCGAATCACCTGGCCCTCCACGGTGTCTGGCGACCGATTTTCGGGCCAGAATGGACGAGATCGTGGAAGCAGATGAAGAGGACTGTCCCGAAGGCTATTGGGGCACGCACTAGACATAGCAGGTAAGCACAAGTCGTCTCGCTATGAAGGGATTTGGGCGTGAGGGACGCAAACATTCAGTGTGCCCTCTTTGTCAACACGTGATGGGTGACGCGGTTTCTAGTTTTCTCAGTATCCTGAGATCTCCTCCATCAGAGCTGAGCACCTAGGTTTTGAGGTAGCTATTCGTTCGATACAAAAGCTCAAAACCACGAAATAGAGCAAGGACATTATGGGGTTGCTATAAGCAATACAGTCTGTGTGGTGTTGTGGAGACGATGCTGGCGGAACGATGAAGCGCTGCCCCGCTTTTGGCGGTATTTAGGTAGGTAGCGCCGCTCCCCTAACACCTTCAGCTTTGGAGGGCTGCAACCCGCCAGTCTACTTTCCCAAATCTTCGAGATCATCGTAGCACGTAATACACTTCGAATGCGATCCAACTATACCTTATTCAGAACAATGATAGTTACAGCTAGCATTGCGCAACCGTCTGACGTGTGCCAGCCCAACGAGCCGGTATCTGTCAGGTTACCAGAACTGCTCGATATCGTCCTTCATAACATCAGATACCGCTGCAGGAATGGATTAAGTTCATTGACACACTGCTGTAAGCCGGTCAGGTGCTGTTATTCCATACGTATTATGCATCATCTTGAGTCCAGGGTCAGCGGACTTCGACCTCGCCACCATCCAGGAGCCTATCCACATGAATCTCGAACTCCTATCCAAACTTCACTTTCAGCTTATTCATCAAATTTTCCTGGTCTACGTTAACGAAGTCAACATTTTTAAAGATGTGGCCGCTGGAATCCGCCGATCGCCCTCCGCTCGGAGCCCTGGAGCTTTTTGCCTTTCGGGGGGCTTTCCGAAGGAGACGGGAGTTTCTTGAGTCCGGTCATTATGCATGTATCCACGTTGAGATCGAGATGATCGGTGTCAGACTGCAAGATCTGTCTCTACAGTACTGTCGTACCCAGCTTCCTGTTATCTGACGGACTGAGCACTCTGTTGGTGCCACGTTGTACCTAGATTTGGCGGCATGACAATCACCAATCACGCTGGTACCCGATACACCAGATACATCAGCGTCCGAGGCATGTTAGACGCGCAGATGGCGCCCTATCTGCCCCACTCGGCTCGATCAGTCTTGTGAGCCGTGCAACCCGAGGTGTGAACAGTTTGCCTAACATAGTAACAAGCGTCGTGGTGGCAGCTGTAAGACTCAGGCGGAGAGCATCGACTCCACCGTGCTACCTCAAGTGTTCTTGGTCGCCGGGGTAGAACAGCTTCATTCTTAGCTAATCTATCTAACGATTATCCCAGTCCAGTATTCCAATACGTAGAGAGACTCAACATGCGGCAAGATGCGCCTGGCCACAGATCCTCGTGAGGTCAATATGCCAACGTAGACTGTTTTCACGATTCACGAGGCCGTAGGAAAAAAGACGGCCGACGTGAAGACGGAACCTTTCAAGGTGGACTTAGTGTCTCACCATCTCTGTAACATTGCCATCATTTCCTTGTCGCATTCGGCTTACGAAGCTACTGAGTGTTGCTTGATAGAAACTGAACATCAGCCGATACTGACTCCTTCTAGGCAATCGAAGAACTATGAGAGCATCAACGCTGTACGGAGGACTTCAGCAACTTCCTTGACATGGTCAAGAACGACATGCTAGTTGTTCGTCAGCACGAAGTAGTGGAAAGTGAAGATGGGATTCCAGTGCTTCGAAAGACCGCCTCGGAACCCGCTGGTAGTCCACGCCTTGGTAACATCCGTCGAAAGAGCTGTGGTGATGTCTTCCGCAGATTGGGCGACATCAAGCCTTGCGTTGATCAAGAAAAAGACCTCGCACGGCAGAGCGCGTTCGAACTAATGTCGCCTGTATCTCATTCGCATCACACATGGCCACAACGAGAGGACTGAATCGAGCCGGCTTTGTATTCTCCAAGTTGTCAGGTGGAATGTGAATTGCATAAGGTCGACTCATCTGGACCACGTCAGATTACTACATCTGTCGCATTTACGAAGTCATTGAGCAGAAGACTTGCCCTAAACTGGATGGTGATGAAGTGACAGCTCCTTATCATACCTATGTAAACTTGGTATGCTGCTCAGCTGTTTGTTCATCCCCCATCGCCCAAGACATGGTGGGGTAATTGGCCGACAGTACCCGCAGGCAAGTATCTCCGCATATAACGGCAACTTCAACATTAGGCAACAGCAAATGACACCGAGATAGGGCGCAGAAAGGAAGACAAGGAAGGAATCCATCGCACGATCAGCATAAAGTTCATCGAGCGCAGTTCACTGAGTTCCCAGACATCTGAATTCGGCCCTTCTCTAAACCACCATGACTTTTACCGTCCTCTCCGACGCCGACATCCAAACCCTCCTCCACAACATTTCTCCATCCGACGTCCAGAACCTCGCATCAGCACTCAACGAAGCCCTTACCGAATACTCATGTAACGATGAAGTTCCCTACCAACCACATCGCGCGCATGTCGCGCGACCAAACGGCCAAGTCAGCCTCTTCATGCCCGCAACAACACCATCATCCATCGGTGTGAAAATAGTCGGTGTCGCACCATGTCAAGCTCCTCCCCCAGGAGAGAAGCCCAAGCCTGCACTGCGAAGTGT
>Ga0265798_10011090_pt1 | contig 11015 bp, 6 predicted proteins | sample P3T30metagenome_FD_192430 | JGI IMG/M metagenome (GOLD analysis project Ga0265798, IMG submission 192430) | Plant litter microbial communities from East Loma Ridge, Irvine, California - P3 T30 | ecosystem: Environmental > Terrestrial > Plant litter > Unclassified | place: USA: California... | reverse complement strand
TCTCCATTGGGATTTCGCACCCACACCTACTCAAGATGGCCAACGTCGCTAGCGGCGGCAACAACATAGTCCCGACAGACATCCACAATCGACCAGACGAGTGGAAGATCGAGCAAGGTCTCCACGGTGCGAAGCTACCATTCTTGGACCAGACCGGCGACGTCACTGTAGAGATCCATCCGCGAGAGCAGCCCGAATTGAGCAAAGATGAAGAAGCCATCAGAGCAGTGGGCAACCGTGATGAGCTATTCCAGCGCGAGAGAGACGGGTGGAAAGGGTGAGTTTTGACATCACGGCTGCTTCGACTGGACGACACGAATGACTGACCAATTCAATGCAGCTATGTCGAATGGGAGGCATACCCGGAGAAAAAGGCCAAAGCCCACAGAATCTTGAAGGCCCATACCTTCCCAGCCAATCCGGAATACCAAATGGGCCCTATTCCGGACACTAATCCTGTCCTTGAAGGCATTGAATACAAGATGTATCACGCTGCCGTCGGTGGCGAGCTCACCAAGGCCTCGGACGACTCGTGGAAGAAGGTGCTTGAGGAGAAGCACCCGGAGATGCTGCATCTGCTGCAATTTCCATATAACGGAGAGTCACCGAAACGCTTGACCACTGCCCAAGCGGTAACTCCCAACAGCCTGCATTTTGTCAGAAATCATGGAGGTATCCCGATCATCGACAAGGATAAATACTACTTCGACCTCGATGGCCTTGTCGCAGAACCGAAGAAGTTTACCCTAGACGATCTTCAAGATGAGTCCCGATTCCCTCGAATTACCAAGATGGCAACGATGCAGTGTTCGGGAACGCGTCGAATCGAGCAAATCAATGCATACGCTGGTCAGGGCGACGCTGTACCCCAAGCTCCATGGGCTGAAGGCGCCATTGGCACGGCCACATACACCGGAGTCAGTCTCAAAAAAGTCATCAAAGCTTGCGGTGGACTGATTGGCAACGCAAAACACCTCGAGTTTTACGGCGCCGATACGTATTTCAAAGCACATCAAGCCATGAACTACGTGGTCAGTGTCCCTTGGTCGAAGGTCAAGGCGAATGAGGTCTTGCTGTGTTGGGAGATGAACGGCGAGCCCTTGCCAGCGATCCATGGCTTCCCGCTTCGAGTGATGGTCCTGGGCTACATTGGCGCGCGAAGTGTCAAGTGGCTATACCGTGTCAAAGCCATCGAGAACCCCAGCTTGGCACCAGTGCAGAGTAAGGAGTATCTCTACTTCAACCAGCAGACAGGCAAGCACAATCAGAAGCCCACAGATGGTATTCAGATCCAGGAGATGCCCGTCTCCTCCGCAATCATGTCACCCTGGAACAACCAAGTGGTTATCCACAACGGATCCATACACTGCAAAGGCTGGGCCTACTCCGGAGGTGGACGCTGGCCGGAGCGTGTCGAGCTGTCAGCCGACGGAGGGTTCTCGTGGTACGCCGTCCCGCTGGAGCTCATGTCTGCAAAGCACAAGTGGACATGGCGCACCTGGGAGATCGATCTGCCATGCGACGTCGAAGGGTGGATTGAGATTGTGTGCCGCTGCTGGGACAACTCACTGAACACGCAACCGTTGAGCGTGCGCGCTGCGTGGAACTGGGGATTGCATGTGACCAGCTCTGCGCACCGCATCAAAGTGTACAGCGTCAACAAGACGCGTAGCCGCACGCAGGAGAAGCTGAAGATGTTTGAGGAGACCGGCAGCCCGTTGGCGCCGCTGACTTGGCCAGAGGAGTTCCCGACGCAGTCCGCCGAGGAATATCAGGAGTTCTGGGCAAAGCACGATCCGAGAGACGTTGACGAGTGATCGGCTTCGGTTTTCATGTGCTGATGGAAAGGCAGAGATTATGATAATGACATCTCAAATGACCGTTCATATGATTGTAAGTGACATTCCAGATACAACTTGGAAGGTAAGTGAGGAAAAATCACGTGATGCTCGTGGGTGACACACTGCAGGAACAAGGAACAAGCCGAGGAAGCGACGCACGACTCACCAAAATAGCGGAAGAAACAGGCTGATAAACGTTGATAAACGTGTTTCGGGACAGCCCTAAGGCAAGCCCCACTAACCGTCGTCATCGAGATCCGGCGCGCGTGAACCTTGTGCCCCGCGACGTCCCCAGGGCTGAGAATACCCAGTCGCATTGGCCTGCCCTGCCAACTATACCTTCTCCTCCTGCCCCGCGATAACCGTCCCCAAGACACATACACGACCTCACTCGCTTTTCGCTCACCTACTAAGGTAGCACGTGACGGGTTTCAGACCGCCGTACCCGCACGACGCCGCCATCATGGTCCTGGGGACTACCTCGCACGTCAGCGCCGATGAGCAACGCACTCCGGAGAATGTCGCTCGCGAGAAGGCTCACGAGGTCGAGGGTGAGAGCAAGGGTTTTATGGGCAAGCTCAGGAACAAGCTCAAAGATACCCACTTGTACGACGTCAAGGTCGGCGCTATTCATCTCAAGCACCGCGTTGGCAAGTTCCAGAACCTGATCAATACGAACCACCGTCACGACGAGGAGCACGAGCAGAGGACTGATGCCAAGCGGACTGCCATCGCCGAGGAGCATCGCTTCCAGTCTTTCGCCCCGGAGCGCGACGGCAACAATATCAAGTGGTACATTGACGGACGTGACTACTTCCATGCTGTCTCGGTTGCACTCGAGCGCGCCAAGGAATCTATCTACCTCGCCGACTGGTGGATCAGCCCTGAGCTTTTCCTGAGACGTCCTCCCTACTTCAATCAAGAATGGCGCCTCGACAAGATCCTGAAGCGTGCCGCTGAGCGAGGTGTCAAGGTCTACATCATAGTCTATAAGGAGGTCGCCGCGGCCATCACTTGCAACTCTGCCCACACGAAAACGGCGTTCCACGGCCTCATCAAGGAGGGCGAGCCTGGATATGGCAACATCCGTGTCATGCGCCACCCGGATCACAATGTCTTCGAGAACGCTGGAGACATGACCTTCTACTGGGCTCACCACGAGAAGTTCATCGTCATTGACTATGAGTTGGCTTTCATTGGAGGCTTGGATCTGTGCTTTGGACGTTGGGACTCGAGGCAGCACCCTTTGTCCGATGCCCACCCAGCCGGTGTGCAGAACGAGGTCTTCCCCGGACAAGACTTCAACAACAACCGAATCATGGACTTCCAATCTGTTGAAGATTGGAAGACCAACGAACTCTCGAAGGCCGAGTTCGGCCGTATGCCATGGCATGATGTGGCCATGGGTGTCATTGGACCTTGCATCTACGACATTGCGGAGCACTTCGTTCTTCGCTGGAATTTCTGCAAGCGCGACAAATACAAGCGCGATGAGCGCTATGACTGGCTGACTATGTCAGGACGCACTGGTGAAGACGAGGACCTCATCGGCGTGCAGCGACCCAAGCATCCAGTGGGTGACTACGTCCACCACCCATTCTCCCCACTCCATCTGAAGGCGGCCAATGTCTTCCCAGTCGACCCCGACGGAACTGGTGGCTCGACTCCCGAGGATTGGCACGAGGCGCCCGAAGGGATCGACGAACACGGCTACACAGACGATCAGCATACCAAGACACGTTACAAGAAGAAGTTGGGCGAACATGGCATACACATTCCAGGCATTGGTAAGAACGACGACGCTGCGAACATTGAAAAGCATGCCGTCAACCACCAGGAGAACCCACACCACACAGGCAACAAAGCGAACAAGGAGGGTATGATCACTGCATCGGGCGGCAAAGCGGCTAAGACCGATTTGTACACCTCGGGTGTTGTGGACGCTGAAGGGTCGAGTATGCCAGGCAGAGGATACGGGTCCCTTCACGCGCAGCTGGTTCGCAGCTCCGCTGACTGGTCCAGTGGCATTCTCACCGAGCAGAGCATTCAAAACGCTTACTGCCAGGTGATTCGTGGCGCGCAACACTATGTTTACATCGAGAACCAGTTCTTCATTACCGCTACCGGGGAGAATCAGGCTCCCGTGCACAACCAGATCGGTGGCGCAATTGCTGATGCTTGCATTCGTGCCGGCAAGGAGGGAAGGAAGTTCAGGGTCATCATCGTGATCCCAGCCATTCCCGGATTCGCCGGCGACTTGAGAGATGACGCGGCTACCGGAACTCGTGCGATCATGGATTACCAGTACAAATCCATCAACCGTGGCGAAGAGTCGATTTTCGGCAAGATCAGAGCTGCAGGCGTCGACCCAGAGCAGCATGTCTTCGTCTTCAACCTTCGCAGCTACGACAGAATTAACAAGACCCCTGCGTTGAAGAAGCAGGAAGAGGAGAGTGGTGTCTCATACCAGGAGGTCCAACGTGCCCAGGCAGAGGAAATCATGAGCAGCGGTGTTCACGGCGCTGAAGGCGAAGGCGGCAGCTCATCAAGTGACGGTGAATTTGACGACCCGAAGACAGAGCGGCAAGAAAAGAGGCGCATGAAGAAACGCAAGCGCATGTTCGAGGAGAAGCGCAAAGAGAGAGGATCTGATCTCGGTGATGCCCGGCATGATCCTAATGACCCTGGAAGCACCACTGGAGGCACAGACAGCAAACACGGCAGCGTAGACTCCATCGCCAAAGACGCCATGCTCGGCGAGCCCAAACCATCCGAGGAGATGTACGCTGGCCGTGAGAATGAGCGCAAGGAAGGGGACACCGAGGCCGAAGACCTGCGCGAGCAAGAAAAGGAGAACTTCGTCCAAGAAGAGCTCTACATCCACGGAAAGGTATGGTCATCTCATTGCTGCATAAATCTAACAAGATCACTAACCTCTTACTTCTCAGCTCCTCATTGTCGACGACCGCATCGCAATTTGCGGAAGCAGCAACATCAACGACCGCTCCCAACTAGGCTTCCACGACAGCGAGCTGGCAATCGTAATGGAAGACACCCAGCCCTTCCCCTCAATGATGAACGGCCAGCCCTACACCGCAGGCCAACACGCCGCCACCCTCCGCCGCATGCTCTGGCGCGAGCACCTCGGCCTCCTGCACGCGCAGCCCCTCGACGCACACGAGGACCCGAACGCCCAACCGCCCGGCGACGGCGACAACGTGTGGGAAGGCGGCGACGAGCACGACGCCATGGTCGGCGACCCCCTGAACGACGAGCTGTGGGAGATGTGGACGTCGCGGGCCACGACCAACACCAAAGTCTTCCGCCACCTGTTTCACGCCGACCCGGACGACAACGTCAAGAGCTTCGACGACTACGACGCTTTCCTCGGCGCAAAGGGTTCGCGCAAGGCAGGCCACCTGTACGATATGTACCAGCCCGTCGACGTCGTGCGCCAGGAGCTCGACAAGATCAAGGGACATCTCGTCTGGATGCCGTTGGATTTCTTGAAGGACGCCAATATGGCTGAGAAGGGCTTGCAGGTCAATGCTTACACTGAGAGTATTTACACTTGATGCTTTTTGTTGCATGCTATAGTTACCTGTGGGTTGACTGGAAGCGGATGGGATTGGATTGGATGGGATGGGACCTGGACGGACTTCAGGCGAGATGCCGAATCTGACGATGTTACGCGTTTATTGTTTCCCTACATAGTAAGGTTTCCTACATACATTAAATACCTGTTTTTGAATTGTTCATATCCTATACCATTTCAATACGATAGAGCAAGTTCTGTACCAGCATTTCATGTTTCACATCAGAAAAGTCCTGTACAAGTTCTTGTTAAATGGCAACTTGCCTTCTTCGGGGCAGCATGCAAGTCTGTACCTCCTCTGCTTTTGTACATTCACCACCCGTAACTCTCAGTGAACAGATAGATCCCTTGCGCCCCGGTACCCTTATGCACAGCCCTCTCATCGCTCAAGCGAGCGACAAAAGTCCTCGTCTGAGCCGTGATCTCGGCTCCACCGCACGTCACGACAGCCGTCTCACCCAGAGCGGCCTCGACTGGAGGTCTGATCATGGACTCGACTGTGGGGCGAGAGGCGAAGCGCACAGACGTGGAAGATTGGTCGTGGTCGAGGAAAGGCGTCTTTTCGTGGGTTGTTGAGGAAGGGAGTTTGGATTTGGAGTTTTCGTCGTCCGTCTGGGCTTGCGGCGGAGAAGTCAGGCTTGTGGAGCGCGAGCTGTTACTACTACTGGCTGCTGCTGAAGGTGCTGAAGTCTGCGGTGGGGTGTTTGAGTTTGGCCCTGAGTTTGAGGGGAGCGGGGTGAAGCTAGAGTCGCTGTCGCTGTCTGAGACACTGCTTTGGGTGATGTGGATTGTTATCTGCAGCTGCATGCGGGCTGAGCGCGCTGCAGCGTTGAAAGATTGGAGTTCGCTCTGGTACCAGCTTATGTTTGCTCGGGAGCGCACGATCCAGTGCAGCTGGACTCGTTGCACGCATCCTTTTTTCAGAACCAGGTCTTGGAGCAAAGGCACGATGAACGAAGCACCACTGGCGCAGGCTACCAAGACTACCGTTTCGTAGTGCAGCAGATCAGGTGGCATGCCCCAAGGTCCGTTCAGGAAGACTCTCCGTTTGCGACCGATCTGAATATCTTTTGCTGCTGCCTTTTGCAGACTGCGAGAGAAGCCGCCGTGGGCTTTGATGAGGAATGTGAGTTTCCTCCTTCCGACAGGTTCATCAAGATTGGGAGCGTTGGCGATGGTGAAAGGATGTAACTCGAACGGCCTTAGACTGGGCATGGAGATGTAGACATGCTGACCAGCTTTCCAGCCAAAATCGACATCCTCCAAAGTCAAGCGGACCATGTTTCCTGAAAGACTCTCGGTCGATGCCGAGTAGCCAGGCGTCTTGATTGCGAATTTGCTCAGCAGGTGTGTGTTTCGCAAGAATCCATGGATTATTCGACATCCCCAGTCAAAAGCCAAAAAGGCCACGCAGATCCATACGTTGTAGCGAGCATATTGAGGGACGTGGATGAAGACCAGCCAGAGAAGTACAGCGGCTGCAACGATGTGTTGGGCAACAAAGATCTCGTAGCTGGCTGCTCGGAAGAAGCCAAACCCCGAAAGAACCATCCAGGTAACAACTCCCCATGCGCCGAAGCCGTACTTCACCATTGGCATCATCTCGAATTGAAGCTTGACAAAGTCCGCTATGACCCACTCTTGGAAAAAGAATGACCAGTGAACGATGACTGTCAGGAAGACCGTCCGAGCTGTCCATCGATGCAGCCAATTGAGACGTTCGTATGAAATTCCAGTCAAGATGCTGATGGGATTGAATTTGCAGGATAGCAGGTAGATGAACGGCAATTGGGTGACGGAGACCCAAGCGGCACGGTAGCCGACTTTCTCCCACCTGTAGGCATACTCCTTGCTGCCCTTGAGGAGGATAGTATTGCTCCACAGCATTGTGAGGATGACTATCCAATACATGGCGAGGACTATGCATCTGCCAACGGGCGGCGGGGTGAAGTATTTGCTGAGTTTGCCGGTGAACACGATCGGCTGTGGGTATGAGAGCTCTCTCATAGTCGCTGTTGCAGTGGCGTACAGCTGCGCCAGATAGGTTTCAGGTCTTGAGGGGACATCTCGAAGGCCTCTGCTGTGGGCAGCCTGTCGCCTCCGGCTCTGATACCAGTTTGTACATCGAATGACGGTCAGAGTGCCGACGAATGCGGTTATGATGTACCAGAAGGCATGGGCAATGGATATGTTGGTTGAAGTGAACATGCCACCCATGCTCATGCTCATGCCGCCCATATTCATGATTGCGGCTTTGGCGTTGGCCGGCCAGCGGCTTGCCGTAGAGTGTGTGGTAAAGTATTGTCGCCCGTCTCGACACCAGCTAGGCGTAGGTAAGCGATCAGCTCAAAGATGGGACTGGGTATAGTGGCGGGCTTGGCGGGGGGTTTGGAGGGACAAAGGGTGAAGTGTTGTGTTGGTGGGATAGATATCGATACTTGAGCCGTGGAACGCCACTGCGGCAGTTTGACCTTTGACGATGCATCTATCACCTCATTAGTCGCGTCTTGGGAGTAATCATCTTGCTCACGGAGCCGCAGCTTCCAGCTCTCGCGCCGCATTTTGAGCAATAATGAGCAAGTTTCCATAGTTTGTGGACGTGATGTATATGTCTTAGAGGTCGATTAGTACACAAACTTATGCCCAGATTGAAGCCCACGCTAAGCCTCATTTGCTCAATTGGCTTCACAATTGCCATGCAGCAAGGGCCTTTGACCTATGCGATATTGATTCACAAGCAGAAAGGGTTCCGTTCGAACGTGCCTTCGCGATGCTTGGCTGGATGAGAGTGCCGGCCGCCGTTTCCTAGCGAGCCTGCGCTTATAACCGAGCATACTATTTGCTCAATCGCAATTAGTCTTCCAGTGTTGTCAAAGCCTATATCAGCTGTCAGCGTCCCCTTCTCCAAACACCTGTCAAACAACCTTTGATCGACACTTGTTGATAAATCCATCTCCTGCTCTTTTCACCGTCCGCTCGCCATTGCACACAGCCACCAACACGTCACGTCAACATGCTCTCTCACACTCTTCTTACTCTGGCCGCAGCCGCCACCACTTCCGCGCATTTCGTCCTCAATTGGCCGCCGACCGCCGGCTTTCTTGATGAAGAGGAGGTCAACAGCCCTTGCGGCGGTGCCACAGTCACCGTAGACGAGACCAGCCCTGAGGTCCAGGTTGACCGTTTCGCCGCACAGATCCAGAGCTCACACCCGACCGGCAATTGGCAATTCCGCGCAACACTCGACACCGAGGAGCCATACGAGTGGACTAACCTGAGTATGGTTCAGACCGAGGGTGCCGGAGTCTTCTGTCTCAATTACCTCAGCGCGCCCGAGGACTTTGCAGGCAAGCCCGGTATCCTGCAGGTGACCGACTACTCTGGTCACGGTACTCTTTACCAGGTATGTTCACCGTCTCATGTTAAGGGAGGAGCGAGTGCCTGCTGACATTGATCATCAGTGCGCCGCCGTCAACTTTGTCGCTGGCTCAAACGAGACTCTCGGAGATGCATGCTCCAACAAGACCTCCGGCTTCCAGGCAGAATGGAGCAACAGTATCGAGAGCGAGGACGGCGGACATTCTGGTCACTCTGACCACTCTGAACACTCCGAGACCGAGACCGCGACACCCAGTGGTGAGTCTGCTGCCGCCGAGACCACCTCTGCTGAGGGTTCTGGTGCGATTGCCACTGCTGGTATGGGCGCATTTATCGGAGGTATGGGAGCTCTCGCAGCTGCGTTGATGCTGTAAATTGCCGCCTCGGGGATGGAGCGCGGAAATGTGTGTCTGTAATAAATGGCTTGAATGCAGTAACGAAACACCCAAAAGACCAGCTGAGTGGCAACGCAGATCTGCTCTAGCTGGTGCTCGAGACACATAGCAAAAATAATTTATCAGTCTAAGACGGCAGTAAAGGCAATATCGTCTCGTAGTCCAGTTTCATGCCGGAGAAAGGGTCTCGTCCTGTGTATTTCAGTTGCGCGTGCAGTATATGCCCGTGTCCTTGTCGCATCTTCCGAGATTCTGTCCTGCAGCCGGAAGTTCTTGTCAAGCAGACGCCAAGAAAGACGGCGCGTAGACCTCGTCAGACGCGACTTCATCTTGTCCTGTGAACTCTTAGGCCGCCTCTATCATTGCGGCATACCCTAACTCAACACAAGAGGTATTATGCCACGCGGAATCGAGTTTGGATTGCCATGGATGCATGTGGCGCATTCAGTACAGAAGAGCTTTGGCGGCCTTCGATCTTCACACTCGACTCCAATGCAGACGACAGCATCTTCAAGGGTCTGCGCTTAGACGCTTCATCTTCTCTCGCGCCAAATCACCCCGAAGGCAACCTGTTCGAAGGTCTGCCTGGTGACTTCGAACTTCCGCCGTTAGATCATGCGCCACTGGAGACTGAGGTCGAACAAAATTTGTCGCGAGACCTTCAAACCGCGCCTCTCCTAGACCACCAAGACGATGTCGACGAACATGATGTCTGGAACTTTGAGGCGAACCAATTACAACTTCCGCTTGAACCTCGTCTGCACACATGGGAAGCCTTCCAACTTGAGGAAGATCGCCCAACGCATCCTGCCCTTTTCTCCGAAGTTGGGAACGGCGCCTTCAACGCCATTTTCCAGCATCGCGAGCAATCTACTGGCGTCATACAACACGAAGTCACCCTACGTGCGTGCTTTAGTCTCGTACTTGGTCGATCGTCCGTCCTATTCCAATGGAACCCAACCAAACGCTCGTTCATCCCGACTTTACAACGTGTTTCTCTTTCAGGCATGAGCCTACAGGGCTCGCAGGAGCTTCTTCGCCAATTCTCGGATACAGGGACCATTTTCCGTGAGCTCTGCGCGTTCGTCGCGCAGCCAAGCACCCGAGTTTGTACCGCAATGGTGGCACTGAGGCGCTCGACCAGTGCTGTGCTTGATCACTTGGAGCACCATCTTTGCGAACAGATCGTCTGTGTTCGATCTTTGCTACAGCTTCAACAAGTGGTAGACCGACCGCTCTCTATCTTGAGGCACTTGCGTGAATTTCTCGGAAAACTGCGACGTGACTCGATCGACGAAGAGCTCATTTCTGCACTCGCCGACGAGGTTACTCGACTTGCAGAAAGTGGCAGCACGCTTACTAACACCATGAGCGAAATCCTCTCCGGTGCGAGCATGCCTTGGCTCCAACGCATGGCTGAAGACGTCGGTCTCTCATCAAGTATGCGCAACAGCAATTGCGCGCCCTCATCGGACGAAACTACTTCGATGGCGTCTGATTCGATACTTGAAACATCATTCCTTGCAGTGGAAGATACTCGTACCTTATCAAGCGTGAGGCGTAGCATCCGCCTACTGCGCCAGCATGTTCCTGATCATCCTCTTGTAGTTCCGAACTCCGCGGCACTCGATCGTGACGTGAGACAAAATGCACCAGACCACAACCTGGTCCTCATACTTCAACAAGCGAATGAATACAAGGCGCGGATGACCGAAGAGATAGCACGCCACCGCCAAGGCATTCGTTGGCTGAGGAAGGCTGCGTCGGTGCATCCGGGGAAAGACTCATCATCTAACCTTGACAGTG
>Ga0265798_10011089_pt1 | contig 11015 bp, 7 predicted proteins | sample P3T30metagenome_FD_192430 | JGI IMG/M metagenome (GOLD analysis project Ga0265798, IMG submission 192430) | Plant litter microbial communities from East Loma Ridge, Irvine, California - P3 T30 | ecosystem: Environmental > Terrestrial > Plant litter > Unclassified | place: USA: California... | reverse complement strand
GGCCGACGTGGCAGAACGGGCCAATCCGCACGCCGTCCCCGATCTCGGCGCCGGATTCGATCACCGCGCTCGGGTGGATGAAGGCGTCGCTCACTCCGTCACCAGCATGGCGCCGATCTCGGCCTCCGCCACCAGCACGCCGTCGACCCGGGCCTCACCCCGGAACCACCACATGGTCCGGCGGTGATTCATCTTCTTCATGTGAAAGCGCACCTGGTCGCCGGGGGTGACCGGCTTGCGGAACTTGCACTTGTCGATGGTCATGAAGAACACCTGCTTGGTCCGCAACTCATCCGTCCGGATGTGGCGGCAGCAGATCGCGCCGGCGGTCTGGGCCATGCCTTCGATCAGCAGGACGCCGGGGAAAACCGGCATTCCGGGGAAATGCCCCATGAATTGCGGCTCGTTGGCGGTGACGTTCTTGATGCCGACGCAGGATTCGTCGCGATCGATCTCGACGATGCGGTCGATCATCAGGAACGGGTAGCGGTGCGGCAGCAGCTCCAGCAACGTCTGGATGTCGGCTGTGCCCAGCTCCTCGTCGGTGTCGCGCGCCGCCTCGCTCATCGAATCCCGTACCTTGCGTCACCGCCATCGGGCGGACCGATATCCGCCCGCCATGACGGGCGGACGCCCTCTTCGGAAGAAATCGGCGGAAGCGCAAGGGTTTCCCGGCACCGGGCTACGATCAGACGGCGTCCGAAGGCGGATCCTTCTCCGCATCCTTGCCCGAGCGCTCGGCCAGGCGCGCCAGCGTCGTCAACTCCCGGAACCACGCCCGCACCGGCTTGGCCGGGGTGCCGCCCCAGCGGCTGCCCGGCGGGACGTCGCGGTTTACGTTGGACGAGCCGGCGATCTGGGCGCCACGGCCGATGCGCAGGTGGCCGACCACGCCGACCTGGCCGCCGAGCACCACGTAATCCTCCAGCGTGGTCGAGCCCGAGATGCCGACCCCGGAGACGATCACGCAATGGCGGCCGATGACGACGTTGTGGGCGATCTGGACCAAGTTATCGATCTTGGTGCCCTCGCCGATCACCGTATCGCGCGAGGCGCCCCGGTCGATCGTGGTGTTGGCGCCGATCTCGACATCGTCCTGGACGATCACCCGGCCGATCTGCGGCACCTTGAGGTGCGTGGCGCCCATGGCGAAGCCGAAACCGTCCTGTCCGAGCCGGACACCGGGATGCAGGATCACCCGGTTGCCGAGGAACGCGTGGCTCAGGGTCGTGCCGGCGCCGATGGAGCAGTCGCGCCCGATTCGGACGCCGGGGCCGATCACCGCGTTCGGGCCGATGACGCTCCCGGACCCGATCTCCGCCCCCGGCCCGACGACGGCGCCGGGATCGACCGTGACCCCCTCCTCCAGCCGCGCTTCCGGGTGGACATGGGCGCCTGGAGCGATGCTGCGGCCGCCGAACTGAGAACCGGGACGCAGGGCGTCCGGGTGCAGGCGGCCGAGCAGGGCCGCGTAGGCGCGGTATGGGTCGCGGCTGACCAGCGCAACGGTCCCGGCCGGACAGCGCGCCGCGAAGCGCGGGCTTACCAGGCAGGCGCCGGCGCGGGTCGCAGTGAGCGCGTCGCCGTAGCGGGCATTGTCCATGTAGGCGAGGTCGTTCGGCCCAGCGCTCTCGAGCGGGGCCGCGGCGGTAAGCCGGTATTCCGGGTCCGCACCCTCGGGCAGGGACGCACCGGCGGCGGCGGCGACATCGGCGAGGGTGAGGAAGCCGGTCGCGGCGAAGAAATCGGGATCTGACATGCAGGGCAACGCGCCGGCCGGAGAAATCCGGCCAGCGCGTGTGGTTTTTATCAGAACCGCGAGCCGCCGGAGAAGCGGAACGCCTGGGTCTGATCCTTGCCGATATGGCCGACCTTGCCGAGCAGCGGCACGTAGACCGATTGGCCCTCGTCCTTCGTCAGGGCGTAGGCGTAGTCGAACCGGATCGGGCCGAGCGGCGAGTTCCACAGGATGGACGCGCCGATCGAGGAGCGGATCGCAGCCGTGTCGCGGACGTTCACACATTCCGGCTCGACGCCGATGTTGAATGCGGAGAAGTTGCACTTCCCGGTCTGGGGCGAGATGCCGTTGATGAAGCCGTCGCCGTTCACGTTGAAGTTACGCCGTCCGCTATAGCCGAACAGCGTGCCGGCATCGGCGAAGACCGCGCCCTTCAGGCCCAGATCCCGCGGGATGAGGGGCAGCGGGAACTGCACTTCGAGGGTACCGCCGATATAGGTGGAACCGCCGATGGCATTGGAGCGGGCGTCGGCGATGCCGACGTCGCGCGGGCCGATGCCGTTCGGCGCGAAGCCGCGGACCAGCGACGGGCCGAGGAAGAACTCGTCGGTGACGCGCAGCGGCTTGCCGTCGATGGCGTTGATGTGACCGCCCTGGAACCGGACGAACCCGATCACGTCTTCGAACAGCTCCTTGTAGTAGCGCGCATCCGCGGTGACGCGGAAGAACTTCGAGTCACCGCCCAGGCCGGCCACGTCGGGCTTCAGCTCGGCGTAGAGGCCGTTGCGCGGTGCGCCGACCACGTCGAGGGTCGAGTAGGCGAGCGTCAGGCCGGCCAGCGAGGTCAGCGTGTTGCCCTGCGAGCCCTTGATGGCGATCGACGCTTCGCCGTCATACGCGCAGTTCGGGTAGACCGACTGGCCGCCGATGTTGCGGCCGCTGTTCGGGTCGATCGTGCCGCCCGCGTAGGTGGCGGTGTAGCCCGGGATCGGCGTCGAGCAGTCGTTGTACGGCCGCTTGAGGGTGTTCGGGACCTTCAGCTCGGTGTTGTACAGCGAGTAGCGCAGGGTGATGCCGAACTCCTCGGTGATCGGCAGGCCGAGGCGCAGCTGGCCGCCATACACCGTGGTCTCGTAGCGCGAGTACCGGGTCAGGTCGGAGTACTTGTAGAAGGCGTCGAAGCCGGCGGCGAGCCGGTAGCCGAGGAAGTACGGCTCGGTGAACGAGAAATCGACGCCGCGCGAGTACTGGCCGCCCGTGCCGGCGAGGCGGACATACTGGCCGCGGCCGAGGAAGTTGGACTCGGAGACCGAGACCTCGCCGATGATGCCGTCCTGGGTGGAGTAGCCGCCCGCCACCGAGAACGAACCCGTGGGCTGATCCTCGACATCGATGTTGATGACCACGCGGTCGGCAGCGGAGCCGGGCTCGTTGGAGAACCGGACCTTCTTGAAGAAGCCGAGGCCGTTCAGGCGCCGCTCGGCCCGATCGGTCAGCACGCGGTTGTAGGCATCGCCCTCGGCGATATCCAGCTCGCGGCGGATGACGTAGTCGCGGGTGCGGGTGTTGCCGCGGATGTTGATGCGCTCGACGTAGACGTGCGGGCCGTCCTCGACCACGAAGCCCAGCGAGACCTGGTGGGTCGCGGGATCGCGCTGGCCGGTCGGGCGGACCTGGGCGAACGGATAGCCGGCGCGGTTGACCTCGCGGGTGACGTTGTTGAGCGTCCGCTCCACGTCGTCGGCGTTGTAGACGTCGCCCACCGCAGCGGTGATGTTGCTGTCGAGCTTGGCGGTGTCGATGCCGGGCAGGCGGGAATCCACCGCCACAGCGCCGACCTTGTACTGCTCACCCTCGTTGACCGTGATGGTGATGACGTAGCCCGAGCTGTCGGCCTCGACGTAGCGGGCGTCGGCGCTGACCACCTGGAAGTCGGCGTAGCCGTTCTTCAGGTAGTAGCGGCGCACCTGGTCCAGGTCGGTGGTGATGCGATCCGGATCGTAGACGTCGGAGGTCTTGATGAACGACAGGAAGTTCATCTCGGAGGAGCTCATCAGCCCCTTCAGGGTCCGCTCCGAGTAGGCGTTGTTGCCGACGAAGTTGATCGAGATGATGCCGGTCTTGTCGCCCTCGTCGACCTGGTAGATCACGTCGACCCGGCCGTTCGGCAGGTCCACGGTCCGGTAGGTGACCTTGGCGGTGCCGCGGCCGAAGCGCTTGTAGACGTCGCGGATGCGGGCGAGGTCGGCGTTGACGATGGCCTCGCTGTAGGGGCCCCGCGCCTTGGCCTCGACGATGCCCTCGAGCGTCGCCTTCTCGACCTTCTTGTTGCCCTCGAACACGACCCGGTTGATCAGGTTGTTCTCGCGGACGGTGACCACCGTGCGACCGCCGGACTGGGCGACCTTCACGTCCGAGAACATGCCGCTGGCGAGCAGGTTGCGCCGGGCCTCCTCGGCGGAGCCGGACGCCGTCCCGGTCACGTAGGACCGGATCGTGTCGGCATCGACGCGCTGGTTGCCCTGGACGACGATCTGCTGCGCCTGAGCGGCACCGCTCAGGACCAGGCCCGCACCGGCGGCGACTAGGACGATGGTCTTCCGCACCGACTTACGTCGGGGCTTCCCCGTCAACGACATCATGCAATCGCCCGTTTCTGTTCTGGTCGCGGGGGTTAGCCCGTCACAGGCGACCGTTGACCGGTCGTCCTGTCACCCTGGTCCAAGCGTGGCTTCAGGTCCAAGCGTAGCTCTTAGCGGGATTCCCCTGCCAAGCAAACGCGCGGGAGGCCATCGTCAGGGGATTTTGGGGGGTCGTGGCCTTCGCGCCACTTAACGGAGGGCGGACCACGCGGGCAAAGCCCCAATCATGGTGAATGGCCCGTAAATCTCTGAGGCCACACCTGTTTTCGCACCCGCCAATGCTGGCATTAACGCTGTTTTAGGCACCGCCCGGGGCGCCTTCGGGGCAGTCTCCGGGCGGTATCGCGGCGGGATTAGGGCACCGATTCCGGTGGAGACCGGACCGGTGCCCGCGCGGGATCCCCGGATCAGGTGTTCCGCCAGGACGCGCCGAGGTTGAGGATGTCGTTCCACGCGGCGAACAGCATCAGCATCAGGACCAGCGCGAGGCCGATCCGGAACCCGATCTCCTGGGCGCGCTCGCTGAGCGGACGACCGCGGACGACCTCGAAGGCGTAGAACAACAGGTGCCCGCCATCGAGAAGCGGCACCGGAAAGAGGTTCAAGAGGCCGATCGAGACCGAGAGCAGCGCGATGAGGCCGACAAGCCCTCCGACGCCGCCGTTCTTGGCGACCTCGCCGGAGACCCGGGCGATGCCGATCGGACCCGACAGCTGATCGGCCGATTCCCGTCCGGTTGCGAGCTTGCTCAGGTAGGAGAAGGTCCGCTCCACCACGAAGTAGGTCTCGCGCACGCCGAGATCGAGGGAATCGAGCGCTCCGTACCGGACCAGCCGCGCCTCCGACCCGGCCGGCGAGCGGATGCCGAGCCGGCCGATCCGGTGACGGCCGAAGGGCGTCTTCTCCTCGTAGGTGGCGGGCGTCGCCTGGATGGTGATCGGTTGCTCGGCCCGCTCCACCGTGAAGGTCAGCGGTGTGCCGGCACTGCCGGTCACGGTGCGGTACATGGCGTTGAAGTCGCCGATCTTCTCGCCGTCGATGGCGGTGATCACGTCGCCGGGCTGGAAGCCGGCCTGGGCTGCGACGCTGCCGGGTTCCACGGAGGAGACCCGGGCGGGCAGCTCGTAGCGCCCGGCCAGCCAGATCGCGCCGGCAAAGAGCAGGATCGCCAAGATGAAATTCGCCACGGGTCCGGCGGCGACGATCGCGGCGCGCTTGGCCACGGGCTGGGTCGGGAAGCTGATCGCCCGCTCGTGCGGGGACATCCGGGCGATCGTCTCCGGATCCGGCATGCTGGCGCCGTTGGCGTCACCGTGGAACTTGACGTAGCCGCCGAGCGGGATGGCGCAGAGCTTCCAGCGGGTGCCACGCCGGTCGTTGAACCCGACCAGTTCCGGTCCGAAGCCGAGGGAGAAGGCGTGCACGCCGACCCCGCACCAGCGGCCGACCAGGAAGTGGCCCATCTCGTGGACGAAGACCACCACGGTGAGCACGAACAGGAACGGGATCACGGCTCCGAAGAAGCCGCCGGCGGTCCCGCCCATCGCGTTGAGAAAGTCCATAAGCCGATCCCTGGCCGTCTCTGCACCGGCTTCTCAGGCCGGCCATCCGGCCGGTCTAGCAGATCGGTGCGGTTGACCGCCAACGCAATCCTCCGGGCCTGACGCGGGTGGTCGCGGGGCGCACATCGCGACAGACGATCCCCGATATCCTCGGGCCTACGCAGTGCAAGCCGTCAGTGTCCCCCGCCCCCGCCAGCCGCCGCGCGGGGCCGGCGGATCAGCGGCACAGCGCAGGCCATCGCCAGGAACAGGACCGTCAGCGCCAGGAACACGTCCTCGAAGGCCATGACGAGGCCCTGGATCCGGACCGTGTTGGACATGGCCTTGAGCGCCATGCCGGGGGCCGCGCTGCCGTAGGAGTCGAATCCGCGCTGCATGGAGTCGAGGCGCTCCAGGGCGGCGGTGTTGGCCCAGGTGAAGCGCTCGTGGAGCCGGGCGAGATGCAGGTCCCAGCGGGCGTTCAGCACGGTGTTGATCAGAGCCAGGCCGACCGCGCCGCCGAGGTTGCGGGTGAGGTTGTAGAGCCCGGAGGCATTCTTCATCCGGGCCGGCGGCAGGGTGCCGAGCGCGATGTTGTTGATTGGGATCATGCACAGCATCAGCGAGCAGCCGCGCAGCACTTGCGGCCACAGCAGCTCCCAGAAATCCCAGTCCTTCGTAAGGCCGGTGACGATCCAGGTGCCGCAGGCGAAGCCCACGAAGCCGATCCCCATCATGATCCGCGGATCGACCTTGCCGGACAGCTGGCCGGCGATCGGCGCCGTGGCGAACATGCACAGGCCCGAGACGAACATGGTCTCGCCGATCATCAGCGCCGAGTAGCCGCGCACCCGGGCGAGGTAGACCGGGTAGATGTAGGTCAGCCCGTACAGGCCGATGCCGAGCACGAAGCTCGCGACGCAGCCGCTGGCGAAGTTGCGGTCGGAGAAGGCGCGCAGGTCGACGATCGGCTGCCTGGCCGTGAACACACGCCAGAAGAACAGCAGTCCCGAGACCCCGCAGACCACCGCGCAGGCGAAGACCGCCTCGTCCTGCAGCCAATCGTGGTTCGGACCCTCCTCGAGGACGTATTCGAGGCAGCCGAGGAAACCCGCCATGAACGCGAGGCCGGCCCAGTCGAACGACTTCAGCAGGTCGTAGTTCGGCTTATCGAAATCGATCAGGATCCAGGTCGAAACCGTCACGACGATGCCGGGCACGACGTTGATCAGGAACAGCCAATGCCAGGACATCAGGTCGGTGAGATAGCCGCCGATCGTCGGCCCGATGGTTGGCGCCAGCGTCGCCACCAGACCGATCATCGGCGACACGATGGTGCGCTTGGACGGTGGGAAGATCGTGAACGCGGCGGCGAACACGGTCGGGATCATGCCGCCGCCGATGAAGCCCTGCGCGGCGCGCCAGACGATCATCTCGGAGATCGACGAGGAGGTCGCGCACATCACGCTCATCAGCGTGAAGCCGCCCGCCGAGATCGCGAACATCCAGCGCGTCGAGAGCACCCGCGACAGGGTACCCGACAGCGGAATCGAGATGACCTCGGCGATCAGGTAGCTGGTCTGGACCCAGGGGATCTCGTCCCCGGAGGCCGAAAGGCCGGCCTGGATCTCGTTGAGGGAGGCCGAGACGATCTGGATGTCCAGGATCGCCATGAACATCCCGAACACCATGCAGAAGAACGCCACCATGCGGCGGCGGTCCATCGGCGGCTCGGCGGCCGGGGCTCCGGCCGGGATGGCGGCGGCGGTGGCGGCCATGGTCGGGCTCAGCGGCTTGCCGCGTCGAACCGCCGGTTCGCGGCCTGGTCGAGGACCGAGCGGTCGGTGCCGGTCCGGGTATCGACCCGCACCTCGGCCGAGAGGCCGGGCCGCAGCAGCCCCTCGCGGGCGATCTCATCGGGCACGCGCACCCGCACGGGCAGGCGCTGGACGATCTTGGTGAAGTTGCCGGTGGCATTGTCCGGCGGCAGCAGGCTGAACACCGAACCGGAGGCCGGCGAGAACGATTCGACCACCCCGTGGATCTCGCGATCGGGGTAGGCGTCCACCGTCACGATCACCGGCTGGCCCGGGCGCATGCGCTGCACCTGCGTCTCCTTGAAGTTCGCGTCGATGCGCACGCTCTGGAGCGGGACCAGGGCCGCGACCCGGGTGCCCGGCGCCACATAGGCGCCGGCCTCGACCGCCTTGTTGCCGACCACGCCGTCGAACGGGGCGCGGATCACCGTAAAGTCGAGGTCGCGCCGGGCGCGGTCGACCGCGGTGCGCAACTCGGCCGACAGGCGCTCCGCCTCGCGCTTCTGGGCTTGGAGCACGTCGACGTTGGCCCGGGCCGCCAGCAGCCCGGCCTCCATGCCCTTCACGGAAGCCTCGGTCCGGTCCCGGTCGGCGCGGGCCTGGTCGATCCGCGACTTGGCGACGTAATCCGCCTGCATCTGGGTCGCCCGGGCGAAGTCGGCCTGGGCGCGAACGGCATCGGCGCGGCTCGCGTCGATCTGGGCGGAGGCCTGGGCGACCTGCGCCTGCGCGGCCTCGACCTGCCGGCCGATCCGTACGATCGTGCTCTCCTGCGTGGCGAGCTTGTCCTGCGCGGCCTGGAGCGCGAGGCGATAATCGCCGTCGTCGAGCTTGGCGATCACGTCGCCCTTCTTGACCGAGAGGCCGTTCACCACGGGCACGGATTCGAGATAGCCGGAGACCTTGGCGGCCAGGACCGAGATATCGGCCTGCACATAGGCGTCGTCGGTCGAAATGAAGAACCGCCCTACGCTCCACCATTGCCAGCCCTCGTAGCCGCCGCCGGCCAGGGCTGCAGCCAGAACTCCCAGAAGCACCATGCGCCGGAGCGGGCGCTTACTGGCCGGTCCGGGTTCCTGAACGATAGGGGCGGTCGTGGACATCACGGCGGGACGGGGCTGAACGGGCGCCGGTGCAGGCCCCTCGGCCCGCTCCTCGTCCGATGGCTCGCTGTGCGCACCGGACCGGTCGCCATCCTCGCGTAGGGACATCGTACGCCTCTGACCTGATGACCGAACCGTTCGGTCAACACACCGGACGTGCCTTGACGCACGTCGAATCTGACTTCAGAGTAAATTGACCGAACGGTTCGGTCAAGGGAAACGGCGTCTTGGACGCGGAGTGGGCGATGATTCAGGGCGCGGTGCTGGAACGGGGATCGTCACCGATCGAGAGCGACAAGCGGCGACAGATCCTCGACGGCGCGCGCACGGTGTTCCTAGCGGCGGGGTTCGACGGAGCCAGCATGGGCGAGGTCGCCCGGGCGGCCGGCGTCTCGAAGGGCACGCTCTACGTCTACTTCGACAGCAAGGAGGATCTGTTCGAGGCGCTGATCATCCGGGAGAAGAGCAGCCTGGCCGAGGCCCTGTTCACCCTGGACGCCGACGATCCCGACGTGCCGGCCGTGCTGACGAAACTCGGCGCCAGCTTCCTGACCGAGATGGGTCGGCCGGAGCACGTGGCGGTGGTCCGTATGGTGATCGGCGCCTGCGAGAAATTCCCGCGCTTCGGACAGGCCTTCTACGAGGCCGGTCCGGCCTGCGGCGTGGCGCGGCTGTCTAGCTATCTGGACGCCCAGGTGCGGGCCGGCCGGCTCCGCGTCGCCGACACCGAACTCGCGGCAAGGCACTTCCTGCACCTCTGCCAGGCCGGCCAGATGACGCGGCTGCTCTTTGCGGCCGGCGATGCGGCGGGCGCGGCCGAGATCCGATATCAGGTCGACGGCGCAGTCCGGGTGTTCCTGGCCGGGTATGGGCCGGAGCGGTAGGGCGGGTCGATGTCGCGGGTCTCCGCGCGCATATTGTCCAGCATCGAAGGCTTGCCGGGTCCGATCTGCACGGTTTAAACATGTATACCGAAAGAAAAACATTGAATTAGTTTGATTATAAACTGGCGCTGCCGACACGGACCTCGATCGGGGCACGATGAGGCTTGGGGCAAAGATCCCGAGGCCGGACGGCGCATGCGATGCTGCACCCGGTGACCCGGGCAAGCGACGCCGAGGTCGGGCTGCGTCTGGGCGGGTCCCTGGCGGGCGTTCGCCCCCTCGCGCCGTTCTTCTGCCTGTACATGACCTTCGGGGCGACCCTCGGATTCCTCGCCGGCGGAGCGCCGCTGATCCTGCGGGTCCGGGGGCTCGATCTCGCCGAAGTCGGATTGTTGCAGCTCATCAACCTGCCGGTGGGCCTGACCTTTTTGTGGGCCGGTGCCATCGACCGGATCCGCCTGCCGTTCCTCGACCACCGGGTCGGATGGATCGTCGCCGCACAGGGCGTGACGGTCCTGCTGCTGGGCGTCCTGAGCTTCGGCGAGCACTGGCCGGTGTCGGCGCTGCTCCTGCTGGCGATCGCGGCCTGCGCCTGCGTCGCCACCATGGACATCGCCCTGGAGGCCCTGGTCGTCGAGACGTTCCCGGCGGAGCGACGGGCGTTCGTCGCCTCGGCCAAGCTCTGCGGGGCGTCCCTCGGCGGCATCCTCGGCGTCGGCGTCCTGGTCGGCTCCTACGATATCCTCGGATGGCGGGTTGCCGTTCTCGCCTGCGCCGCGCTCGACGCCCTCTGTCTCCTGCCGATCCTCGGCTACCCGGAGGCCCGGCTCCGCGGGTCCGGCGGTCTGCCGGAACGGTGGTCGGGGTCGTTCGCCCGCCTGCGCGCCCTCGGCGCGCGGATCCTGGTACTCGGCTCCTACTTCGCCGCCGCCTACCTCCTGTCGGGGCCGAACACGCTGGCGCTGCTCGATCTCGGCGTGCCGCTCGCGCAGGTCGGCTTTCTCACCGGCACGGTGCTGCCGGCGATCAACCTCGTCATGGCGCTTGTCGCGGGCGGCCTCGCCGCACGCTTCGGCACGGCCCGGCTGATCGCCATCGGGGCGGTCGGCGTCCTCGCCTCCGGCGGCGTGATGGCATCCGCCTGTGCCGCCGGCGCAGTGGGTATTGCGGTCGCGGCGACCATCCTGAACTTCGTCTGCGGTGGGATCCTGGGCGTGCCGGTGTTCAACATGATCTACCGCTGGGCGCAGGGGCCGAGGCCGGCCACGGACTATGCGCTGCTGTTCGGCG
>Ga0265798_10011088_pt1 | contig 11016 bp, 16 predicted proteins | sample P3T30metagenome_FD_192430 | JGI IMG/M metagenome (GOLD analysis project Ga0265798, IMG submission 192430) | Plant litter microbial communities from East Loma Ridge, Irvine, California - P3 T30 | ecosystem: Environmental > Terrestrial > Plant litter > Unclassified | place: USA: California... | reverse complement strand
CCAATCCAAATCAGTCAGGAGCGTCGACGCCGACCCGGACTAGCCGGCATCATGGTCAAACAAGAAGTAGGAGAAAGCCATAGCTATTTCGGTCATGCATCGACTTCATACTATTTCACAACCCTGATTATTCGGTCCATCCTTGCATTCTTTCTTCGATCCTTTGTACGGGAACTAGACTTGCTGAGCAGCCGCCGGACCGAGCGGAGCTTGATTATGCGGTACGGTCTGATGGTTGACGCTTGCGAGCTCAGTCTGAGGTGCAGTCTGAGTCATGCCTGTGTTGTGGTCGTCGGCAGGGTTAGCGGTATGACCGTATCCCAGCATGTCTTCCGCCAGTCACTCGAGAGGTACCGTCAGCGACTAGGGCGTGGAAAGGAGTGAACCAGGTTTGCTTTGATCCACCATAATTTCGAAGGGTGTAGAATACTTGGAAAACGAGAATAGCGAGCACCTGCCGTCAGCCACGCTATAGTATAACTCACGAGGAAGACAAGAATCCAGCCTAATCCAATCGTCGCATTTCCGAGCCTTTGTTGGTTTAGCTTCATGATCGATAACGGGGAGAGGACGGTCCACATACTTGGCTTCGCTAAACCTGCCGTAGTATCGGTAGAAATCTGCATTCCTCGACTCGGCGGCTGTTCCACCTGCAATTAGTAATGGCTGACTATATAGACGTACCAAGAGCTAGAATGAAAAGAATCCCATAAACGATAGTATCAACCATCACTGAGATGATGATTGACTCTCGCATGACAAATTGAATCACGAGCCTGATGTTAGCCCACCCTGATGGTATGCATAAGCCTCACGAGACAATGACCCAAAGCATAGTCAATACTCCAGCGGCGATGATAGCTCCCACCGAATCAGAGGTCCCGAAGAACTTTGATTGGAGCGCTGCCGCCACGGAGAAGGTGATGAGCGCCCATAGACCAGTGAAAGCTTTGAGACCGAGAACACTGAGGTTGACGATTCGTGACATTATTGTGTGATATGTATCTTTGGTCGATGTGGAAAGATAGATGAAAGAGGGTTGACGGGAAGGTGCAAAAACGACCTCAAAAGGGAGGTGAGGGTGTTTCACCTAAAGGAGGGTCCTTTCCGGTCCTTGGGCTTCAGGTGGCAAAATGGAAGCTTCACTTAGACTACCTTGGATCAGGGACCAGATCCACAGATTAGATTGCGAATCCTAAGCATAATAATCGCTTGGGGACGTCTCACTACTGTCTTACTGGTGTTCGCCCGGGTAACCGGTCATTCCGGCTTGTCGGCTTGCCAAGGAAATCAAGGTACCGAGCTTATAAGCCTTGGGACATGCACAGTGGGATCTCGCATGGCAGATTGCCCCCGAGATATTGACCCAGTCACGGTACAATATCTGAGCTTGCAGTCGTCATGTATTCATAAGTCATAACCACAAAATGCCTCCAACCTAATCTGTCATCAGTCATTAAACCATCCCTCGCTCCTCGACCTGAACCAAAATCGCCCTTAGACTACCTAGAGAAGCTATGCTCTGTGAGCCTCAGTTCCAGGTCGTGGTTTGACCGGAATGTCCCTCGTCCCACTACCCATCCCTTCACCAGCCGCTTTGAGTTTCTCTAACTTCTCCTGATAGGCGTCGTAGGCGTACTTGACCGTTGGACCAGCCTGGAAATCTTCGGCTGTACTTTCCTCCGAAGAGGCTGAAGACTCCTTCTTGGGGCCGTTGAACATATCGTCCGGATCAAAGTCGTCTACTTGTCAGCTTCTTTTCATTCATATGTAAGCTGAAGTGGACGTACTGTCCTCATCGACGACTGCTCGGCGTTTCCCAAGAGCTTTCCTACTTGGCTTGACGGGCTGGTTGATGTCTTCATCCCTCTGCTCCTGACTTTGGATCGGTACATTAGGATTGAGAGCAGGGTTAGACAGATTGGTGCGCTTCGTAGGATCAGGCAATGGTCGTGGGCCCTTTGCTTTCGATAATGGCGAAGCCGCCCTGGCGGGTGAAGTCGACATTTTCGGATGAGCGAAAAGTTCAGGTGAGGGTGTGCGTGATCGACCTTGATCCTGTGGATATCGGGGTTCAGGCAGCCCTCCATCGATTGAACGAGGATCGGGGAGGCGAGAGTGGGGTGCCGGAGAGGGCGACCTTGATCCAGATCCTCGGACTTGAGGCAGGAGTAGCTCCTATTCATCAGGATTATCCGCGCGTTTGAAAGAGAAAGGTGACTAACATTTCGATCCATACGAGTATCTTTCCTACTCCTGTCCCTTGCTTGTCTGAGCTCGGCCTCGTCTTGAGCCATCCTCTCCAACTCATCATGTTGCCTTATCCCCTCGGCCAAAGCAGAATGAGCCTCGAATAGCGATCCAAGAGCCTCTTCCTCCATTGTTTGAGATCGCACATCCTGCTCTGAATCCGTGGTCATTAATCGTTGAACATTGATATTCTCCCTTGACCTGCTTGCTTCTGCTTGAGCCCAGTCCATCTGGTTGGTGAGCGATTCATGCGCCATGAAGCACTTTCGGTAGAATTCCTAGTAATTAGCACCCGATTTAGGGGTCTTGTTTGAGACGTACCTTGATGATAGGTTTCGAAGGTAGATCCTCTGGACGCGTAAAGACTAGGGCCTCGGTTAAGACTCTCGCACTTTCTTTCGCCGCAACACACTCTTCGATGAGTCTTCGAATATCGTCCGAGTGATTGGGTAAAGCAGCATAAGCAGGTCCATTGTATCGTAGATCGGGCGTCTTGGAGCGCTGATCCTGCATAGGTTCAGATCCACGTCGAGAAGCCGGGGTTGAATACTCGGGCCGGGGCAGATTATCGCTCGCGTATAAATGATGCTTAGGTGGAATCGGTTGGCCCTGTTCATCAGCTCAATCCAGGTCGCATCATATCTCAACAAGAAAACGCGGAATGACTCACCATTTCGGGCTCCTGAGGCATTTTGACCTTCTTCCATAGATCCAGCAAACCCTCACATCCCTTCTCTCCGCCATACATATATGTCAAATCCGCAAGAATCTCTGTCAACAGTCGATGTGTAGATGAGGAGATGACAGCTTTGTTTGGAGGAGCCAACAGCACAGTCTCGAGTGGGGACACGAATTTCTTGCTTCCCGCTTGATCTGCTTATTAGTCTCTACTATCATGGAACCAGAGACGTGGACATACGCCTAAAGACTTCATTTCCTATATTCCTCATCATGATCAACCAGATCTTTGCTGCTGCTCGTCGTTCTCCCTCGTTGCCATGTTTGAAATGCCTCCTTAGAGCTTTTGCAGCTTCTTTACAGATCGAGTCGGGGGTTTGAGATTGATTGACCCGATCACATACTGCGTAGATGGATGACATAGGTGGATCTGGATCTCGAACTAGAATATCTGCTGTCAGCCCCTGCACGACAGATGAAACGTACCAATAGCCTGAGTGACGTTTTCGGCAGACTCGATACCGGTGTACCCGTCATGATGCCCCGCTTGGGACATCTGCATGTGCTGCCCGTAATTCGAATGAGTGAGTGGTTGGGAGTGATGGGAATGATGTCCTGTTGATCCATGTCCTGTACTTTCATTCTCTCCTCTCCATCCTTCGAAACTAGGCCTCCTCTCTTCCATCGGTACCACCGGTCTTCCCAACTCCCTATGACTGTTACTGTGAGTACCAAGATCTTTATCTCTGTGTTTCTCCTTTTTGTCTCCCCATGCTACGCCCCAGAACTTCTTCTTCTCCTTTGGCTCTTCCCTATCCCTATCTCTATCTCGATGCGAGTCGTCTGGACCAGGATGCCAGGTCTGCTCCGGATGCTGGACATGCTGCGAATGGGCGTATTGTTGCTGAGGAGCCTGGGCACGAATCGCTTGTTGGGGTTGAGTATGTGGGTGTGGATGAGGCATCTGCTGATGTTGATGAGGCGGTGACGAATATTGATCAGGTAAAGGTGGTTGAGGGTGATAAGCCAAAGGTGATCGTATAGGTTGCATTTTCGGAAGTGGTACAGGAGGTTCACTCTCTGATGCGCTCGAATACCCCCTATCCCTCCCAGCAGTAGGTACGGGTATAGGTTCACGATGAACAGAAGTCTGACTGCTCTGCGATGGAGTGGTGTTGTAAGGGTATCGAGTGGGTGTACCGGGCCGTAAAGCAGGTGGTGGCGATGGTGGACGTGCTCCAGGGGGAAGGTAGGGATGACCAGCTGAAGGAGGTGTATCGTATCCGTGCGCATGAGCATGACCGTTCGAACTTCTCCAATCAGGTTGCATCTCTTGTAAAGTCGGAACCTTTGTCTTTTCCTTCTTCTTCGGCATCCCCTGTTCGCGTCCCATATCAATAGGGAATGGCGTGACCTTCTCTGGTCCCCCTAAGAAACCCCATTTGCTATTCGAGTGTTCATGAGGAGGCTCGTGCGTGTTGTTGTGATTATTGTTAATCCCGCCGTTGCCTCCTCCGCCCATTAACGCTTGGAAGCCCTTTTTCGCTGGTGGTGGCGGTGGCAGTTGTTGAGATCGAGCATCGGTCGCCGAGTTGGGAGCGGAAGATGGTGGTAGAGGGGGCGGAGGTAATGGGTCGACTGTGGACTTTGATGTCCTAAACAGCTTCTTCATGATGCCTCGGGGCAGAAGAGTGTGCGATGCGATGTATGTTCTACACTGCTATCGAAAGTGTTTATAGGAATAGAAGAATGCAAGATGATCGAGTTAAGCTACGCGTGGTATAGGTATCACCGTTGTTGCACAGGTGAATGCGGTTGATGGCGGTGTAGACAGATCCCCACGCGCCACAATACTAATAACCAAGAATATGTACGTAATATTCATACAGGTACCATTAAAGTACTCTACATCTAATGTTAATGCTACAATCACAATATACTCATGCTAAATCCCCAAGCAAATCATCCAGCGAGCTCATGAATCAATTGACAAGCCATCTCCAAGAAATGGAATGGCCCTGAAACACCACCGATACTTTCTCCCTTCTTGTGACTCGCACTTGACGATAACCCAGCTGCGGATCCAGCTTCTGGAATTTGCATCTCACTCTCGTTTGCGTGGTAATATCCAATATTTTTGAAATCCACAAGGAAATTCTCCGGGTCGACGCGGTAGAGTTGCAAATCCATTCGGACCTAACATCAGTATTTTCACAATGACGCGAGAGGGAAGGGACTCACCATGACATTCCCATAACGATGTCTCGTTTCCACCAAAAACAGATTCTGGGCCGTTTTCTCCTGATTCTGTTCGGCCTTCTTCTCCGGACGGGCTCTACCCATTACGTACTCTTTTCCAGTCTGTTCCGTATAAACATCGAGAATCTGCTCCACGTCCGACGAGTAGCCGCTGCCCTCAGGTCGAGTTCCGATGTCGGGCCAGACAATGTCCTTCTTCTTTTTCCATTCCATCCCAAGCGAATCTAGCGATTTGTATATCTCCAGCATGACCTCCATTGGCGGTGACCGGGATCGGATACCGAAATGCCACTTTGGTTTAGGCAAAACCTTCTCTTGGGCATTTGGTGCAATGACAGCCAGAGGTCGAGTCGGTAGTTCTGTTGTCAGCTACCGCACTTTCAGACCTTGACTTACCAGTAGACCGACTCGTATCGAGTACGTCAAAGTGGGCATTAGGGATATCCTGGATGTCCAAATCATCATCATCGTCACTCTCCATATCCGACCCTCCCTCGCTCCTATCTCGAGGAGCTGGAATCTCAGCATTCCAAGCAGGCGGCGAAGAAGCCATGAATGTCTCCATGGCGGACGATTCCTCAGCTCCCGCTCCAGCATCTATCGTCAGCTATACGATACTGGCTTCTGACTTACTTCCTTTGAGGATTCGTTTGTGATCCCTCACGAGCTGGTAAGCGATCTTAACCGCATTATCGCCCTCTTTCTGCAACTCCTCCCATACTGATCGTGTAGAGTAGGAGGTCAATTTCTCGACCAACTCGGACACAATTTCGGGATCAATAATTCCAAGATCTTCGACAAATACCAAACCCTTGGCAGCTGCGACCTTTTTGGGATCGGTCTGACCCTCGTTGATCATCAATAGTGTCGTAAGATCGTCCATGGGGAGGACGGGGTATGAATCTATTTCGGGTAGGGGTTGTAGATACTGAGGTAGGTCGACTTGGAACCATGGCATGGCTCGAATCTCAGCTATTGTAGCCCTCTTGACTGGGTCGACCGTGAGCATTCGTTTGATGAGATGTTTGGCGCCGTCGGAGAGGTGAGAGGGTGTGTCATATCGCCCAGCTTACTATTAGCCTACACAGCACAATTCGTGTCATGAGAATGACTCACTTTCGATGCGTCGAAAGAGAACTGGCATTTGATCCTCGTCGAATGGTAATCTACCGCACAGCAGTACATATAGGATTACCCCCGCTGACCAAACATCAATCTCTGGACCTGAATAAAGCCTATCATCAGCCCTTGCTCGAATCACGTACTCACTTGCCACCAATAACTTCTGGCGCAGCATAATTAGGACTACCACAGGATGTCTTGAGGAAATCGCCATCGGTCATCAAGTTACAAAGCCCGAAATCTCCAATCTTGATATTCCTTCTTCCAGGGTCGCGCGAGTCTAGTAGGAGGCTACTGTCAGTCTAGGCCAAGAGGAGTGACCCACTTTTCTGGTTTGAGATCACGGTGAGCAATGTTGTGCTTGTGACAGTACTCGATAGCTGCAATCATCTGTTGGAAGAGTCTTCGTGAATCCGCTTCGGGCATCTGTCGGTCAGCGTGACGCGTTGACGGTACGCGATAGACCCACTCCGCCCTTGCCGGTCTCGACGATATATGTAAACAGCTCCTCCCCAGCATACTCCATGACCATTACCACATCTGCGGGTGTCGTCAATACCTCATACCTAACATCAGTTCACCACCGAGGTCAAGAGATTTCCCACATACAGTTTAATAATATGAGGATGTCTCAGTACTTTGAGGTATTGAATCTCCCTCTTGACCCTAGCTGAATTATCACCCGACTTGATTTTGTTCTTGTTGATAAACTTCAACGCGACTTGATGTCCAGTGACGCAATGTTCAGCCACTATCTGTCAGCGACGTCAAGCTCGTGTTGGGCATATAGTGGCTTACACCTGACTTTACCGAAAGAGCCAGTGCCGAGTGTTCGGCCTACTATGTATTGCCCTATGCGTGGAGGACTTCTCGATGGCTGTTGTGAACGTGACCTGCCAGGAGCGGCGGGCACTGGGCGTGTTGACATTGCGTTAGGTGGGGGCGCGGTGATATGGGGGTGATTATCGATGAAAGATATTTATGTGAGTCGAGACGAGTCTGTAGCGATGCTTATGGTGGAGGTCTACGTGTGCTTGGTTTATTGAGAGACTAAATGCAGTAGTTGTAAGAAGTAGTAGTTAGGTTGTACTCTAGATTGTAAGTATCAAGTACCCGTTCACTCATCCCCCGTTGATGTCGGGTATATATTTACTACTTTGAGTAATTACTCTATCAACGCATAGCAGCACCCTCTTACACCAACTATACCTACCCGCTTCAACATCCCCTCATACAATCATCATGGGAAACACACCATCCAATCAACATGGTCATGGTCATGGTAACGGTAATGGTAGTGGATCACCACGCAATCCCGATAATGCACGCTCAGGTAGAAATCCAAACTTAAGAGTTCCAATCCCCCCCACCAACGCCAATAATATATCCCCAACCCCATCAAACCCAGCCTCACCTTCTGGTCGTGCTGGTTCTCCACGTCGTCGAAAATCTCTGGAATTGCCCGACATGAACAAGCTCTCCTTCACCCCAGCTGCTGCTGTACCAACAACAGCGACTAATACGAATCATCATCTCGCCCCTTCGTCGCGTGCTGGTCCAAGTGTCTCACCACCCCCCAAGAGGTGGCAACAGATCATTGGAGGGGCCAAGTCTCCCTTGTCACCCAACTTTGGTCAGATGTCGAAGCTTGATCCTGCGGCCGTTTCATCTCCAGTCAAGATCCCAGGATCCAACACGACGACGTCACCCACGCGACCTACAGCGGGCACTCCAATCCAAGCTACTCAACAATCTTCGACGGTCCCTCCTCCATCCCAAGGAGATGGAATGAGTTTAGACAAGGACGATGGGACAGTCAGCGTACAGGTTCAATGGACAGGAACAGGCAAAGTGGTACATCTAGTAGGGGATTTCGCAGACAACTGGAAAGCCAGGATCCCAATGATAAAGGGGTATGTCCACTGTGCTTACGTCTCCACTCATACTGATGACAGGGACAACGGTTTCACGACAACATTGCGCCTGAAACCCGGGCAATACCGCTTGAAATTTATTGTTGACGACTCGTGGCGATGTTCAAAAGATATTCCGACGGCAACGGATGAAGATGGTACATTCGTAAATTGGCTCGAGGTCGATACTGTAAAGTCGGAAGAAGAGTCTAGATCAGCGTGGTCAATGGACGATGATTTCCCCTCCAGGCCTAAGGGTATGTCACTTCTGTATTTCCAACTCAGGCAGGTATTGATAATCAGATGACGAAGACTCTGAATGGACGACTCAGATCCCAGAAGAAATAATCCTCTACCAATACATTGAGGAACTACCCCATACATTCAACGACGACCAAAGTTACAAGGCCCACGTGAATGGGACATACATCTCCCATGTCCCTCAACCACCTGTATTACCCCGAATTCTGGAAAGAGTAATCGTAAACAATGACACGGCTTCGCATTACGACAAGCCCAGATGGGACCACATCTCTCCTGCTGGACTGGACGATAACTCCATTTTAGCAGTACCTAATCATGTGGTCCTCAACCACTTGACTGCTAGTGCTATCAAGAATGGAACTCTTGGTGTTGGAACTACTACCAGGTACCGAAAGAAGGTAGGTCATTTCAGAGTCTACAGATCAAGCTGATGAATAGTACATTACGACCATGTTTTTCAAGCCTACTCCGGCTGATTTGAGGCCAAATCCTACCGAGGAAGAAGCAGCACGACAGACATCCGAACAAACACCCCATCAGACTTCCGCTTAGTGGCCTGTCAAGTCATTTAGGCACACTCCGTCACGATTAAATAGACATGTAACATATCTCATTTGTAGCAGTAATGCATAAAGTTCATATCATTCATACCTTAACCACTGGGTACATGAGCACACATACACGACTATCTACACCATGCAACAATACAACTCGTAATTCCTCCCGATCACATTTACAGATACAATCTCTGTGCGGCACCGGGAGACGTTTCCATCGGGCAATAAGGGCATTTAGCGCTCTTCCTCCTGCTCGTTAGCTTATCCTGATGGTAGAGATCAGATAGACGTACCCTGGCTTGATCATTCTCTTGAGAGACTCAGATGCGATGGTATGACCACATGACAACATCTTTGGGGGGTTCGATTCTGTTGCTTGTTCTTTCGACACTGGGCAAACAAATACTGAATGATATCGTCTCGAGGCTGGTAATGGTATTTCCATCTATTGATCAGCATACTCTCACGCATCCGTGACGGTGAAATGGATAGGTGACATACGGGTAATTCATCCCATGTCCTGGCATCTTGACCTAATCGCTCCCCGATCAACTTCCTTGCTTTCTCTACAGCGTTCAATGCCCCGCCCCTACTTCCCAGATCGACAATAACCTCAAGCGGATCTTCCTTGGGCCATCCATGCCTTCTACAGAATTCCTCCCGGAAGAGAGCGACCAGAGATCCCCCCTCTGCAGTTGGTCCTCCGTGTGGGATCTGTCGGTCTTGATATAGTGCTGATGTGAGGAGAGGGAGGACTTGATGGGAGGGCATGAATGGCATCAAGTATTGTCGGGCGTAGAGGATCGCATCTTTTGCCGGAAGATTGGAGAATATAGTTCGATGTAGGTAGAATGGGAGTGATGAGGGGTGAGGTGGGGATTGTAAGAATTCTTTGTTCGCATCACACCATCTATCATTAGCTTTACTCCTAGCAAGTCTCAATGGGGCTTACTGGATGGCACGGTCCAGATCTCCGTTCTCGATATCCTGTACGATCGTATACAACTCCTCTGCCAATTTCCGGTCATCATTGTCATATACTAGACCAGTCTCCTCTTCAAACGCGACTACGGCATCCCACATCCCCCTTCTACCCAGACTGGAAAGGACTGCTCGATTCATAGCTTCCGTTTCCTCAATCGAAGAATATAAAGGCGGATTGTCGTAAATCTCACTAATGCCCCCTAATGTAGCTGGGAATCCCTACAAATCAGCTCATCCCGTATCCACTAGCTAACACAACAGGACTCACAGCATCGACCGCCTTCCCAACATTTCCCAACGCCCCATACCAAGCTTTCAATCCCTTCTCGACATCTTTCTTGGCTTTCACCACATTCTTTTGTAGTTCCGTAATCACCGCCCGAGGATTATCGCCAGCTAGGATCGAATTCTTAGCTTGAATAAAGTGGGTTTCAAGTAATGCATTGAGTGGACCCGAGGAGGACGTTGATGTTGATGACGATAAAGCTTCGAGAGCTGAGAGAGCTGCTGATATTTCGGAAGTCATGGCATGTGGGTTAGAGTAGGATACGAACGAGACAGATAGCGTAGACTGGTAGACTGGTAGCCGGTGAAGCCCGACAGGCCCGGAACTTATTCGCTCCTCCCTTTCAACTTCTGCCTGAACGTTGCAAAATCAACTACCTCTATACGTTTACTCACATTAACCCATCCATATACATAATGTCGCAAAACGAGAACTACTCCCAACAAAATCCCAATGGAATGCCAAGGAGGGATCCACCCAAAGCACCAGAAACAATCGAGTACATTTGTGGAGGTACGCTTTACTAATCATCTATCTATTTTGCGCGTTCAATTGCTGACTGAGGACTAGATTGCGGAGCAAAGACTGCTATGAAGACTACGGAGAGTATTAGGTGTAAGGAATGTGGACATCGAGTCATGTACAAACCACGTACGCATCGAAGTGAGTACTAAGACCAAGTAGTGTGGGAGGATGCTGACTA
>Ga0265798_10011087_pt1 | contig 11017 bp, 11 predicted proteins | sample P3T30metagenome_FD_192430 | JGI IMG/M metagenome (GOLD analysis project Ga0265798, IMG submission 192430) | Plant litter microbial communities from East Loma Ridge, Irvine, California - P3 T30 | ecosystem: Environmental > Terrestrial > Plant litter > Unclassified | place: USA: California... | reverse complement strand
ATAGCGGTTGAAAGCCGAGTCTTTACTTATCGCCGTTATCGGCCAGGGCTTCTTTGCTGAGGCTGCCCGCGTCTTTAACCACGACCATTGCGCCATCTTTGAGCGTTTTGGATACGGCGCGGAAAGGGCCGCTGGCTACTTGGGTACCGGCCGTGATGCCGCTCACAATTTCAATGTTTTGGAAGTCGCTCACGCCGGTTTTCACGGGTGTCAGCACGGCTTTGCCATTCTTAATGACGAATACTACTTCCTGAATAGCCGCTTTGGGAGCCGGCTTGTCGGCGTCTACGGCCTGGGCCGTGCCACCGCCGCGGCCACTACCACCCACCCGCACACTGCCGCCCTGGCTAGCCTTGGTAGCAGCCGAGTCGGAGCGCGTAGTGACGGCGGCCAGCGGCACACTCAGCACGCCGCTTTTGCGGTCGGCGATAATGTCGACCGAAGCCGTCATGCCGGGGCGGAAGGGTACGGTGCTGTGGCCGTTGGGGCCAGTTTTGATGAGGTGGCGGTAGCTCTCGGGCAGCAGGCGCACGCGCACCTCAAACTCGGTTACGGCTTCGGCCGTGAGGGCGTCTTTAGCGGTGTTGGCAATGGCCGTGACGACACCTTTAAACTTCTCGTTTTGAGTGGTGTAGGAATCCACCTCTACATCAGCCGAGTCGCCGAGGGTTACCCGGATGATGTCGTTCTCGTTCACGCTCACCCGCACCTCCATGTTGTTGAGGTTGGCAATACGCATGATTTCGGTACCGGCCATTTGGGTGGTGCCTACTACGCGCTCGCCTTTTTTCACATTGAGCTTGCTCACGGTGCCGCTCACCGGGGCATATATGGTGGTCTTATTAAGGTTTTTCTGGGCTTCCTGCAAGCCGGCCTGGGCGCTGCGTACAGTGCTCTGGGCGGCCGTTATCTGCGCCCGAATGGCCCGCAGCTGTTCCTGCGAGGCATTGTAAGCCGCCTGGGCCGCCTCGTAGTCCGACTGCGAAATGACTTTCTGTTTGTACAGCGAGGCCTGGCGGCGGTAGGTCAGCTCGGTTTGCTTGGCGTTGGCGGTTTGCTGCTGAAGCTGGGCTTCGGCCTGGCCCACGTTGGCACGCTGCGTACCCACGGCGGCGCTCTGCTGGCTCACCATGGCCAGGTAGTTATCGGGGCGAATGCGCAGCAGCAGCTGGCCCTTCTTCACGGAGTCGCCTTCCTGCACGTAAAGCTCAATGATTTCACCCGATACGTCGGGCGAAATTTTCACCTCCGTTTCGGGCTGCACCTTGCCCGAGGCGCTCACTTTCTCCACGATGGTGGCGGGGCCGGCAGTGGCCGCCGTGATTTCCATGCCGGTGGGCTTGCCAATCCAGCCTTTCTTTTTAGCCACCGAATAGCCGCCGATAAGCACGACTACCAGCACGGCCAGAATAATAATGAGTCGGTTGTTCTTCATTTGTTAAGCTGTTAGCCGTTAGCTGCTAGCTATTAGCTCTGTTGAATTAATAATTTTCCTCCCGAACAGCAGCCGGCAGCTAACTGCTGCTAGCCAACTGCTCAACCTTACAGCGCCAGCGGCTTACCTTGGTAGAAGTCCAGCACCTTGCGCCGGAAGATGAAGGTGTACTTGGCCTGAATCTGGTTGGAAACGGCGTAGTTGAGGTTGTTCTTGGCAATGTTGAACTCGGTGCCGTTGAGCAGGCCGTTGTTGAAGCGGATTTCCGAGTTGCGCTGCGTGAGCGTGAGCGCCGCCACCTGGCGCTTGGCGGCCGAGTATTGCAGCTGGGCGGCGCGGGCATCGGCGTAGGCCTGCTCGATGCTCTGGCGCAGGGTGAGGCGGGCCTGCTCGGCGCGCACGCCGGCCGCCTGCTCGTTGATGATGGAGCGCTGCACGGCTGTGCGCACCTGCAAGCCATTGAGCAGGGGGATGGACAGGCCGAACTGGAGCGACTTACCCAAGTTGTTGTTTAGCTGGTCGAAGTACCGCACGGGCAGCACGTCAAACGTAGGCTGGCCCGGAATCAGCACCGAAAATGCCGTGGTTGTAGGGGCGCCCGTAACGGGGTCCACGGTCACCACCGGGAAGCTGCTATTGGCCGCAGTGCCCGTGACCACCCGCGATACCGACGACGACGAGTAGCCCGTAAAAATAGAGCCCGTGAGGGCCAGGCGCGGGTAGTAGTTGCCGCGCGCCAGGTCCACGCTACGCCGGGCGCTCACCACGCGCAGCTCAGCAGCCTTAATTTCGGGCAGCGTGCTGGCGGCCGTCTGGAAGGTCTGGTTGAGGTCGAGCGCGTAGGGCGCCTCGTCGTCGGGGTCGGGCAGCGGCGGCACCTCAATGGCGAAGTCCTGGGCCGTGGCGGGGTCGATATTCAGGAGCTGAAGCAAGGCCAGCCGGGCCAGGTCGGCCTGGTTTTGGGCCGTGATAACGTTTAGCTCGTCGGTGGCGAGCTGCGACTGGCTGTCGAGCAGCGTGCTCTCGGGAATGCTGCCGGCCTTGAGCAGGATTCTGGAACGCTCAATCTGGGCGTTGTCGCTGGCTACGCGCGTCTGGTTGGCGCGCACCAGCTCCTGGGCCAGCACGAGCTGCAAGAATTGCGAGGCTACATTCAGGCTCAGGTCGTTGCGCGCCTTGGTCACGTCCAGCAGGCTGGCTTCGTAATCGAGCGCATTGCGCTTGATGGTGTTACGCAGCGTAAAGCCCTGAAAAATAACCAGCTGCGACACCCCCGAAAAGTTATTGGAGCGCACCGTCTGGCTCTGAAACTCGTAGGTAAGCGGGTTGACGCTCGTGCCAAAGTTCCAGGCCTGGGTGCCGTTGAGGTTGGCGGTGGGCAGCAGCGCGGCCTTGCTTTGGCGCAGCACCTGCGCGTTGCTCTGGGCGGTGAGCTGGTTGAGGCGCACGCCCAGGTTGTGCTCCAGGGCGTAGTCGATGGCGCGTTGCAGCGACCAGGGGCCGGTGGCCGGGGCGGCGGGCGTACCCAGCGCCGCCGCCGGCGGCGAGGCCGGGCGGGCGGGCTGCGGGGTTTGGGCCAGCAGCGGGCCAGCGGCCAGCAAGCTAGCCAGCCCCACCGAGGCCCGGAGCAAGCGTGTACTTAGTGCAGTCATAGAAGAGGTTGAGGGGCTAGCGTGTTTGCAAGGACGGCGGCCGCCCGGCAAAGAAAGGCAACTACCACCGGATATTTTCTACAAATTGGCCGAGTCGCCGGGCGGGCGCTTTATCGCCAGTTGAAAAGTCGCATTACTGGCCTGCAATCCTTCTTCCCCCCGCCCGGCTGGCGAAAGTAGCTGGCCCTACTTCAGCGTGGGGATGTAGGTAATGCGCTGCACCCAGCGCAACTGCCGTAAGTATTCGAGGGTGAGTGGCTTAATGGGGCTGTCCATCTCGATAAACTGCCGGGCCGCCTCGTTTTTTCCCTTCCGCGACACGGCCATCGTGGCGATGTTGCAGTCGTCGTGGGCAATAACTGAGGCGATGAACGCAATGGAGCCGGGCACGTCGTGGGCATCAATGATGAGCGTGTGCAGCGAGCCCGAAAAGTCGCAGCCAAAGCCATCGACCTCCACGATGCGGATGACGCCGCCGCCCCGGCTCTGGCCGACCACTTCCACGCGGTAGCCGTCGGGGCCGGTCAGGTTGAGCTTAATCGTGTTGGGGTGCAGGGTAGAAGCATTGCCCACGCTCTGAAACGTGTACTGGAGCCCAGCCTCGGCGGCGTGCTCGAAGGCCGTGCGGATACGGGTATCGTCGGTGGCGTAGCCGAGCAGGCCAGCCACAATGGCGCGGTCGGAGCCGTGGCCCTCGTAGGTGCGGGCAAACGAGTTGTAGAACGTGATAACTGCCTCGGTGGGCAGCGCGCCCAGGATGCGAATGGCGGCCCGCGCAATGCGCACCACGCCCGCCGTGTGCGACGAGCTAGGCCCTATCATCACGGGCCCTATCATGTCAAAAATGCTGGATTTTTCGGCCACCGGGTGGGAAGTATAAAGTATGAATCGGTGCCAAGGCAAACGGAGGTTTCGCAGTACTACCCCACCGCTAGCCCTAGCTTCTTAGCGGCCCAAAAGTAGCGGGCGGGGGGCCATTGCGGCGCACCCAGCCGGGGCTGCCGATATTTGCCCCACACCCCACTTCCCTGCCGATGGCTACCCCGCCCGTTTCTGCTGCTGCTATTGAAGCCGAGTTTTCGCCCGCCGTGCTGGCGCAGCTGCGCCGCCTGCAAGCCCGCTACGCCCCCGCTGGCCAGGAGCTGGCCGCTTACCTGGAAGGCTTGTACCACGCTGACTACGTGAACTATTGGGACTACATTGCCCTAGACACGCTGCTGAGCTTGCAACGTCCGCTCACCAAGTTTCCCGACGAGAAAATCTTCATCATCTACCACCAGATTACGGAGCTTTACTTTAAGCTCTGCCTGCACGAATACGAGCAGTTGGGCGAGCTGCAAGCGCCCACGCTGGGCGAAGTAGTGCTGCGCCTGGGCCGCGTAAACCGCTACTTCGAGAACCTCATCGACTCATTTGACGTGATGGTGGACGGCATGGAGAAGGAGCAGTTCCTGCAATTCCGCATGAGTTTGATGCCCGCCTCCGGCTTCCAGAGCGTGCAGTATCGCTTTATCGAGCTAGCCAGCACGGCCCTCGAAAACCTGGTGCCCGCCGAAAAGCGCCGCCTGCTCGGCGACGCGCCTACCCACGAGGAGTTTATGGGCTGCATCTACTGGCAGGCCGGCGCTACGGTGGAAGAAACCGGCGCTAAGGCCCTGACCTTGGTAGAGTTCGAGCGTAAGTACACGCCCGAGCTGGTGGCCCACGCCCGCCACTACGAGCACCGCAACGCCTGGGCCGTGGTGCAGCGCCTGCCCGAGGCCGACCGCCGCCACCCGCGCCTGGTGCGCGCCCTCAAGCAGCTCGACGTGAACGTGAACGTCAACTGGCCGCTCATGCACTACAAGTCGGCCGTGCGCTACCTCCAGCGCGACCCTACCGACGTACCCGCCACCGGCGGCACCAACTGGCGCAACTACCTGCCGCCCAAGTTTCAGCGCCGCATCTTCTACCCCCAGCTGTGGAGCGCGCAGGAGCTGGAAGAATGGGGCAAAGGCTGGGTAGAAAAGGTGCTGGAGGAACTGGGCTAGCCGCGCCAGCCGCCTTACTCATGCAAGCGAAAATCCTGCTCATCCTCGACCTGGATGAAACCCTGATTCACGCCACAGCCGACAGAATTCGCGGCGATTTTGCCTTCCAGGTTTACCACTATTACATCTACCTGCGGCCGGGCCTGGCCGAATTTCTGGCGCAGTGCGCTGCCCATTTCACGCTGGCCGTGTGGTCGTCGGCCAGCGACGATTATGTGCAGGCCGTTGTAGAGCGGGCTTTTCCTGCTAGCGTAACGCCGGCCTTTGTGTGGGCGCGCTCGCGCTGCACCCGCTTCCGCCTGCCGGGGCTGGATGAGCAGGGATTTGACAGCCTGGATTATAGCACTCAATACGAGTTTGCCAAGCGCCTCAAGAAGGTGGTGCGGCGGGGCTTCGACTTGAAACGGACGCTGATAGTGGACGACACGCCCGAAAAGGTGCGGCAGAACTATGGCAATGCCATCTATATCAAGCCTTACCTGGGCGCGCCCGATGACCGGGAGCTAGCCAGCCTGGCCGAGTATCTGCTTACTTTAAAGGAGGTGGAGAACGTACGCGGCATTGAGAAGCGACACTGGCGAGATTCTGCCCAGGAAGCCAGTTAATTTCTCAGATATTCTCTCTCCCTCGTCTGTCATGCTGAGCTTGCGAAGCATCTTGTCGCGCCAGAACAAGTCGTTCGGCGGGCATAAGATGCTTCGCAAGCTCAGCATGACAGACGAAGGAGAGAGAATCTTACGCGGCTAGCAGGGCTGCCTGGGTTGTTTGCGCCGCTTGCGCATCGAGCAGGTGGCGGCGCAGGCCGCTTTCGATGCTGGGCAGCAGGGCACCGTAGTGGCTGGCTAGGGCGCTGTAGTGCGGGCGGCGGGCGGCCCAGCCGAAGGCGGCGGCGGGCTGGGCCTGCACGGCGGCCTCATCGAGGCCAGCCAGGCGCAGGGTTTGGCGGGCTAGCTCGGCCCAGGTGCAGGTGCCCTGGTTGGCGAGGTGCCAGCGGCCGTGGGCTCCGTCGAGCAGCAGGTCGAGGGCAGTGTTGAGGAGGTCGGGTAGGTAGGTGGGCGAGATGACGAGGTCATTGGCGGCCGTGAATGATTCGCCCTGGCGGGCGGCAGTGAGGGCGCGACTCACGAAATTATGCTCATCCCAGGCGCTGAAAAAAGCGCTGGTGCGCACCACTAGGGCGCTGGGCAAATGCGCCAGTACGGCCTCCTCGGCGAGCAGCTTGCTGTGGCCGTACACGTTGAGCGGGCGGGCCGCGTCGCGCTCGCGGTACGGGCGGGCCTGCTGCCCATCGAACACCAAATCGCAGGAAAACGTCAGCAGTTGCGCGCCGTAAGCGGCGCAGGCTTCGGCCAGCCGGCTCGGGCCGGTGGTGTTGGTGCTGTAGCAGCGGGCGGCATCAGCCTCAGCGGCATCAATACTGACGCAACCGGCGGCATTGACCACGGCCCAGGGTTGGTAGCGGCGCAGGGCCTGCGCCAGGGCGGCGGCATCGGTAATATCGAGGTTGGTATGCGAAAGGGCCACGGTGTGCAGCCCCCGGATGTGGCACACGCGCTGGCAGGCCTGGCCTAGCTTGCCAGCAGCCCCGGTAATGAGAATAGGTTGCGTTTCCATAGTAAGAGAGAGATAGGAGTGGCTAGGCCGCTTCGGCGGGCCAGAGCAGGCGCAGGTCGCGCTGCCACCAGCCCGGGCTGGCTAGCACCGGGTGGGAATAGTCGCCCCGTTGGATGAGGCTTTTAACCATGTGGTAGAGGGCCGTGGGCCGGGGCTCGCCGCCGCGCACGTCGAACACGCCCGGCTCGTAGCTGGCCCCGTCTTTTGTCAGTAAGTTGTCCCAGTCGAAAGCACCCAGCAGCGACCACACCGTGAGGGCGCGCAGGTCGAGGCCGCTGGCACGTAAGCGGTTGGCGGCCTGCCAGGTCTGGTGCAGCCAGCGCAGCTGCTCCTCACGGGTGCAGCCGAGGTGCGCTTCGGTGATGGCAATAGGCAGGTGGTAGCGTTCCCAGGTTTGGCGCAGCAGGTTTTCGAGGCCAGCGGCCGGCACGCCAGCCACGCGCACGGCTTCGGTATCGATATAGGCGCGGTGGCGGTGACCGCTAATGGGCACCTGGCCGGGATAGAGGGGCAGGCGGTCGTCGAGGTGGCGCTCGCTGGTGACGTAGTGGTTGATGCCGAGCACATCGGGCGGCAAGGGGTCGTCGATAAATACTTGCAGCTCAACGACCCCAATGCCGTGGCGGCGCAGGTAGCCCCAGAGCGGGTGGGCCGGCGTGAGGTGCCCGCCCAGGATGTCGAAGGTGAGCCAGCGGCGGTGGTTTTCGAAGGCTACCTGCTCGGCCAGGGCCGGCGTGCCGTGGGCCTGGCCCAGGTCTTCGGTTTGCACAAGCTGGGCTTCGGGGTTGACTTCCCGAATAGCCAGCATGGCTAGCCGAGTGGCGTGCAGTTCATTGAGCAGGATGCGCACGAAGGTGCGGTCGTTGCGACCGTGCGGGTACCACACGCCGTAGAGGCCGCTGAAGCGGGCGGTGGTCAGCGGCTCGTTTACGGGCGTGTAGTAGCGCAGCCAGGGGTAGCGCTGGGCCACCATGCGGGCGTAGCGGGCCAGGCCAGGGGCAAAACTGGGCTGGTGCAACGCCGTGTAGCGCGGGCCGCTGCCGTGGTGCACGAGGCCGGCAATGGGCTCGATGCCAAGCTCTTGTAGGCGAGCCAGGCGCTCGTCGTGCCAGTGCCAGTTGGGGCGGTCGAGGCTGTCGGGGGCGACGTGCTCCCAGAGCACGGGGTAGCGCAGGGTGCGCAGGCCGAGGTCGGCAAAGCGGTCGAGGTCGCTGGGGCGGTCGCGGTGGCCGTTGCGGGTGAGCTGGTCTGAATACGCGTTGCCGACGCGGCGGCAGGTGCATTCGACGCCCCCCCAGATTTCTACCGTAGCTGCTTGGTTCATTGGGCAAATGCTTCGTGGAAGGCACCGGCCCCGGCAAGGGCCAGCAGCGCAGGAGAGCGGCTGGCCAAGCCAACGCTACTCCTCCCGCACTCCCCACTTTACTCTACATCCAACTAGCAGGTTATGAATAACCTACGCAGTAACGGCCCTACGGCGGAGCTAAGCCCCGGCCGTGGCGGCGAGCTAAGTAGCCTAGTATCAGGCGACGATAGCCACCGCCCAAAAAATTCATTTTAATGCCTCCACGGCGGGCTCCCACTGCCGGGCCTGGCACCGGGGGCAGGCCGTGACGGGCGGCGTGGGCACGGCCTGCACCTCCCCGCATTTACCGCAGGCAAACCGGCCCGCCGCCACCGGCTGAAGCTGCCGAAACTCCTCGTCCCAGCCCGGCACCAGCGACAGGCCGGGCGGCGGCGCGTCCTTTTCCTCTACGAGGCTGAATGTGCCGTTGGCCTCCATGTAGAGGCGGCGCACCTGGCCCAGGTGCTCCAAGCTTTCGCCCCGCAGCTGGGCAAACAGGCGCTCCTGCGAGAGCACGGCGTGCTCCAGGTGCGGCAGTTGCAGCACGCCGTCGGCCACCAGGGTGCTTACGTTGGCTTGCAGCAAGTGCTCCACGCGGGGGCGGCGGGCGGCCCAGCGCGTCACGAGCCGCTGCGTGAGCACGACGATGCTGCCGATAATCAGGGGTGCCAGCAGGCCCCGCTCGGGCGAGAGGATGGGCAGGCCCACGGCCGCCGCCATCGACACCAGCGCCGCCTGCTCGGTGCGGCTGAGCTGCCCGGCCATGCGCTTGCCCATCAGGCGCAACCCCGAGAGCAGTATCAGGTACAGCACCACCATGCGGATACTGGCCTCCAGCAAGAAGCTCCAGGGCGTTTCGCCCATCAGGATGCGCAGGTAATCAGTGAGGTGCGGCTGCAAATTGATTTATAGTGAATTTGTAAGTAAAAGGAAGGGCGCGCCTGGCCTAGCCCGCCGCTGGCAGCCAGTTGTCGGCCCCGCAACGCGGGCAACGGGTGCCCGCATGGTCGGTGGGCGTGGCGAGGTGGCCGCAGGTGGCGCACACGCGGCGGCCGTGGGCGGGGCCGTCGGGCGCGGGCTGGGGGGCATCGGCGCGGGGCAGCACACTCAGGCCGGGCCGGGGCTCGGGCAGCTTGTAGAAGCTCAGGCGGCCGTTGGCTTCGAGGTACACCCGACGCAACTCGCCGAGGTGGGCGACGTTCTTATTGCGCAGCAGCCCAAACAGCTGCTCCTGCGAAAGAGCGTGCTCGTGCATGGTAGCAAGCTCCAGCCGGCCGTCGCGCACGAGCACTGATGGGACGCCCTGCTCTATTCGCTCCACCGCGTGCGATTTGAAGGCCAGCCAGTTGACCAGCCGGTGCATGGCCAGGATGGTCGCCAGCACCACCACGCTGGGCAGCACGCCCATCTCGGGGTTGTGCAGCGCCCCGCCGATAATGCCGCCTAGGGTAAGCACCACCGCCAGTTCGCCAATCGAGAGCTGGCCCTTCATGCGGCGGCCTAGCAGGCGCATTACCAGCAGCATGCAGGCAAAAATCAGGACTGTGCGCAGGGCTACTTCCAGGGTAAAGGCCGGCGGGGCCGTGCCAAACAGCCAGCGCTGCCAGTCGCTGAAGTCAATCTCTTCTTTCTTCATAAGCCAGTGGCAAGCGCCGTAACCAAGCTGAACGGCCCGCCCCGCCCGATGGTTGCGCTTAAAATTGCCGCCGTGAAGCCGGGGGCTGCGTAACCTCCACGGCATTTTTTGCGAACAGGCGGGCTAGCCGGCCGCGCCGTAGCCGCCGGCCCCACCTTTGCGCCCATGACGTTTTCTTTCCGCGCGCTGCCCGTGCTGCTGGCCCTGCTGGGGCCGGCCGCCGCGCTGGCCCAATCTTCCGACCCCACCACCTCGCCCGAGTCGCCCCTACCCCGCCTGCTGACCGAGCGCAAGGCCCTCACCCGCCAATACGCCGAGGCCAACGCCCAGCGCCACGGCCTGCTGGGCCTCAGCAACAAGCCTTCTAAACAGGACTTGCAGGATGTGGTAGATGCCCTGCAAGGCATCGTGGACAAAGACGAGCAGATAGTGGCCGTGCTCAACCAGACCACCCAGCAAGCCCAAACTACCGCCGCCCAGCTCCAAACCACGACCACCACGCTCCAGAATACGGGCCGCGACGACCGCAACCTCACCGCCGAGCGCCTCCACGAGCTGCAAGACGAGCAGCTGAACCTGCAAGAGCGCCTGCGCCAGGCCACCGAGAAGCAGCGCACCATGGAGGCCGACCTGCACGAGGCCCAGCAGGGCCGCACCGTGCGCGACGGCCTGGTGGTGGCGCTGGCCCTCGTGTGCGCCGGCCTGGTTTTCTGGCGGCGCCGGCGCTAGCCGGGCCGGGTGGCTACCGCCAACGCCACTTCCACCTATCGGGCGAAGGCGGCTGGGCAGCTTGCCAGTCAACGAGTTCCTGGGCCGTGGGGTAGCCGAGGTGCCGGCTAAAATCGTCGTAGCTGCACGTAGGCGGCAGGCCCATCTTGCGCATAATGGCGTGGCGGAGGGCCTGGTGACTGGGGTGGCGCAGGTCGTAGTCCTCCACTTCGCCCGGCCCGGGCTTGTGCTTGAACTGGCCCGGCTCGTAGAAAAAATCCCCCTGCACATCGAAGGAAGCCAGCGGGCGGTGCCGCGCCGGAAAAGCCCGCACCACCGCCTCGTACCGCGCCGCCAGCTCCTCATCAAGGGGCAGCTGCGCGGCGGCAATGCCCCACTGGTAGTAGTAGCCGTGCGGCCCGTGGCTCCAGAGGGGTTCCAGGGCCTGGGGGAGGTTGGCGAGGTCGGCGGCCACTACCGGCTGGTGCGCTACGATGGGCAGGAAGCCGCAACGAATGCCCGAGTCGCCGAGCAGCACCGGCGGGTGGCGCGCGGCCTGGGCTATTTCGGCGGGGCTCAGCGTGGGGCTGGGTTTTT
>Ga0265798_10011085_pt1 | contig 11018 bp, 5 predicted proteins | sample P3T30metagenome_FD_192430 | JGI IMG/M metagenome (GOLD analysis project Ga0265798, IMG submission 192430) | Plant litter microbial communities from East Loma Ridge, Irvine, California - P3 T30 | ecosystem: Environmental > Terrestrial > Plant litter > Unclassified | place: USA: California... | reverse complement strand
AATGGCGTCTGGCTGCCAGCCTTGAAACAGGCGTTCGCGGCTCACCTCGATGACCGCCAACTGCACGGCGACACCTCGGCGCGCCTGCGAGCGTTGGCCGATAACGCGCGGCGCATTGCCATGGACATGGAGTTCGGCTTTCTGCTCAACCGCAAGCGGCAGTTGCTGTCGATCGGCTACCGCGTCGCCGAGCAGCAGCTGGACAGCAACTGCTATGACATGCTGGCTTCCGAGGCACGCCTGGCCAGCCTGTTCGCCATTGCCAAGGGCGATGTCGCCACGCGGCACTGGTTCCGCCTGGGCCGCAGTGCCACACCGTTGGGCAATGGCTCGGCCCTGATCTCCTGGTCCGGGTCGATGTTCGAGTACCTGATGCCGTCCCTGGTGATGCGCGCCCCCGCCGGCAGCCTGCTGACCCAGACACAACGCCTGGTGGTGGAGCGTCAACAGGCCTACGGCAAGTCGCTGGGCATCCCGTGGGGGATTTCCGAATCGGCCTACAATGCGCGCGATCTGGAATTCACCTATCAATACTCCAACTTCGGCGTGCCCGGCCTCGGGCTCAAGCGCGGGCTGGCCGACGACCAGGTCATCGCACCCTATGCCACGGCATTGGCCGCGATGGTCGACGCTCCCGGCGCCTGGGCCAATTTCGCCACCCTGCGCGCGTTGGGCGCGCTCGGCCAGTACGGTTTCTACGAAGCGGTCGACTACACCCCGACACGCTTGCCCGAGGACACTTCGCAGGCAATCGTGTGCAACTACATGGCTCACCACCAGGGCATGACAGTGGTGGCCATCGCCAACGTGCTGCTCGACGGTGCCATGCGCGAGCGCTTTCACCGCGAACCGATGATCCAGGCCAGCGAGCTGTTGTTGCAAGAGCGCATGCCCGCCAATGTCGCAGCCCTGCAAGCCGCTGCCGAACACGGCCATAACGTCGCCGCAGAGACGCTGGAAGGTCGTACCCAGCGCGCCCTCGATGGCCTGCCGGTGGCAGCGCCGATCACTCATCTGCTCTCCAACGGGCGCTATTGCGTGATGTTGACCGGTCTCGGGACTGGCTACAGTCGCTGGCGCGATCTGGCCGTGACGCGCTGGCGCGAAGATCCGGTACTGGACCCGTGGGGCTCGTTCGTGTTCGTGCGTGATCTGGATCGGGACACCCTGTGGTCCGCTGCCGACACCCGTGCGCACGGTTGCCTGGGCGAGGTCACGTTCGCCGAGGACCATGCCCAGTTCATCAGCCACCGCGACGGTTTGACCAGCACATTGACCGTGCTGGTGTCGGGCGAGGACGACAGCGAAGTGCGCTCACTCACCTTGACCAATCGCAGCGAGCGGACCCGCTCCGTGGAACTGACCACCTACAGCGAACTGGTACTGGGCGCCGCTTCGGCCGACAGCGCTCACCCGGCCTTTGCCAAGCTGTTCGTGGTCACCGAGTACCTGCCCGAATATGCCGCGTTGGTGGCTACCCGGCGGCCGCGCGGCAGCGAGGAGCCGCAGGTCTGGGCCGCTCACTTCGCAGTACTCGACACGCCACTGGACGGCCCGGTGCAGTACGAAAGCGACCGCGCCGCCTTTCTCGGCCGCGAGCACACCTTGCTCCAGGCCAGCGCCCTGAAGTCCGGCGCAACACTGTCCAACAGCGTCGGCACGGTGCTCGACCCGCTGTTCGCCCTGCGTCACTGCCTCAGCATTGCTCCAGGCCAGAGCGTGGACATCGCCTTCTGGACCGTGGTGGCCGACAGCCGCGAAGCGCTGCTGGGCCTGATCGACAAGCACCATGAGCACAGCGCCTACGAGCGCGCCAAGACCCTGGCCTGGACCCAGGCACAGGTGCAACTGCGCCATCTGGATATCGACGCCGAGGCGGCAGCCGACTTCCAGCGCTTGAGCGCGTCCCTGTTGTACGCCGACGCACGATGGCGCGCACCGGCGCTGAGTATCCTGCGCGGTGCAGGCAGCCAGGCCGGCCTGTGGCCATTGGGCATCTCGGGTGACCTGCCCATCGTACTGCTGCAGATCGACGACATCGAAGATCTGCCGCAAGTGCGTGAACTGCTGCTGGCCCACGAATACTGGCGAATGAAGCGCCTGAGCGTGGATCTGGTGATCCTCAACGAGCGTGACGCCAGCTATCAGCAGGACCTGCAGATTGCCGTGGAAACCGCAGTGCGCAGCAGTCAATCGCGACCCGGACCCAGCGCGGTATTGAGCCGCGGTACGGTGTACACGCTGCGGGCCGACCTGTTGCCGGGCGATGCGCGCAGCCTGTTGCTGGCCACCGCGCGCCTGGTGCTGCGCGCCCACAGCGGATGCATCAATGCGCAGATCGGCCTGCGTCCGAGCCAGGGCGTACCTGATCGCAAAGCGCAGTGGCCGCAACGGGCGACGAGCGCTGCCGCTACTGCCGGCGCCCCCGAGGCGGCCGAGGAAGTGCTGGAGTGTTTCAACGGCCTGGGCGGTTTCGCCGATGAAGGCCGCGAGTACGTCACCCTACTCGACCGGGGCGCGTGTACCCCGGCACCCTGGCTGAACGTCATCGCCAATCAGAACTTCGGCTTCCAGGTCTCGACCCAGGGCGCCGGGTACACGTGGGCGCTGAACAGCCGGGAGAACCAGCTCACTCCTTGGGGCAACGACCCGGTGGGCGACGCCAGCGGCGAGGCCCTGTACGTACGCGACAACGCCAATGGCGTCATCACCGGGCCCTGTGCATGGCCCGTGCGTGACGAAGGGCGCTACAGTGCGCGGCACGGGTTCGGCTACAGCCGCTTCGAGCACAGCGCCAACCAGTTGCACATGGGTCTGCTGCAATACGTGCCACTGGAGGACGCCGTCAAGATCAGCCGTCTGAGCGTGCGCAACCTCAGCGACAAACCGCGCCGGCTCAGTGTGTTCAGCTACCTGGAATGGGTGCTGGGTACCTCGCGCGCGGCCACCGCCGCGGGGCTTATCAGCGAAGTGGATGCTCGTACCGGGGCCCTGCTGGCACGCAACCCGTGCGCCATCGCCTTTGCCGGACGCGTGGCATTTTCCGACCTGGCCGGTGGTATCGGCCACTGGACGGCCGACCGCACCGAGTTTCTTGGCCGTCACGGCAGCTACGCCGCCCCGGCTGCGCTCGCCTCCTCGGCGCCGTTGGCCGGCGCCAGCGCCGCCGGGCTCGATCCCTGTGCCGCCCAGCAGCATGAAGTGCTGTTGGCAGCCGGGCAGCAGATCGAACTGGTATGGCTGGTTGGCCAGGCGCCGTCGCTGGAACAAGCCCAGCGTCTGGTGCTCAAGTACCGCCACGAACATCTGGACGGGGTGCTGCAACGCGTGCGCGACAGCTGGGCCGACAGGCTCGAAGCCGTGCAGGTGCGCACCCCGGACCGGGCGCTGGACATCATGCTCAACGGCTGGTTGCTGTACCAGACCATCGTCTGCCGCCTGTGGGCACGCTCGGCGTTCTACCAGGCCAGTGGCGCCTACGGCTTGCGCGATCAGTTGCAGGATGGCTTGGCCTTGAGCCTGGCAGCACCGCACCTGACCCGCGAACATCTGCTGCGCGCTGCAGGTCGGCAGTTCGTCGAAGGCGACCTGCAGCACTGGTGGCTGCCTCATTCCGGTCAGGGGGTGCGCACCCGCATCAGCGACGACCGGGCCTGGTTGGCTTATTGCACTGCCGAGTACGTACGCAGCAGTGGCGATGAAGGGGTGCTCGACGCCCCTGTCGCCTTCCTTGAAGGCGAACCCCTGGCCAGCGGCGAAACCGATCGCTTCTTCCTGCCGCAAACCGCTGCGTCATCCGCTTCCCTGTACGAGCACTGCGCCCTGGCGCTGGACTGCAGCCTGGAGCAGATGGGCGACATGGGTCTGCCGCTGATCGGCAGCGGCGACTGGAACGATGGCATGAACCGGGTGGGTGAACAGGGTCGCGGCCAGAGTGTCTGGCTGGGCTGGATGCTGCTGGCCAGCCTGGAGCGCTTCATCCCCTTGGCCGCCCGGCGCGACTGCCCGCGAGCACAGCGCTGGCAGCAAGCCTACCTGCAGTTGCAGACCGCGCTGGAAACCCACGCGTGGGATGGCCAGTGGTATCGCCGCGCAACGTTCGACGATGGCACGTGGCTGGGCGCCGACGGCAATCAGGAATGTCGCATCGACTCGATCGCACAGAGCTGGGCGGTGCTGTCCGGCGCCGCGCAGCCCGAACGAGCCCAGCAGGCCATGAGCGCAGTCAATGAGCATCTGGTGCGACCGGCAGACGGCATCGCGCTGCTGTTCACTCCGCCGTTCGAGCACTCGCCGCACGATCCCGGCTACTTGATGGCGTACCCACCCGGCCTGCGCGAAAACGGCGGGCAATACAGCCATGCGGCCATGTGGGCAATCCTGGCCTTCGCCAGGCAGCACCGCGGTGATGAGGCACTGGCGTTGATCGACCTGCTCAACCCCATCAACCATGCGTTGGACGCCGCCAGCGTGCAACGCTACAAGGTCGAGCCATACGTGATCGCCGCGGATGTCTATTCGGTTGCGCCCCATGTCGGGCGTGGCGGTTGGACCTGGTACACCGGCTCGGCCAGCTGGATGTACCGCGCCGGCATCGAGGGCATTCTCGGTGTGCGCCGCGAGGGACAATGGCTGCTGCTCGACCCTCGTATCGCGGCCCGGTGGGCAGGGTTCAGCGTGCAAATTCGCGTGCCCGGCGGGCACGTGCACATCAGTGTGGAGCGCAGCGACGACGGTGGTCGTGGCTGCCTGCTGGACGGCAAGCCACTGGTGCTGGATGAAGGTGTCGCGCGCATCCCATTGGCACCGCACCTGGTGCACTACACCCTGTAGGCGGCGCCTGGCTGGGCACGCTGGCCATCGGCCCAGCGTACCCAGCCGGGGCGCTTTACTTCGTCACCACGCACTCATAGGATGACTGACTACAACAACAAAGCCGAGGTTCTTCCATGCGTAAACATCTGCTTCTTGCCGCCGCCATCGGCTGCGCCGGCGGCCTGGCCCAGGCCAGTACCTTCGCCTACATCTCGAGCCCCGAGGACGGCATGATTTCCCAGTACCGCTTGGACGAGAACACCGGATCGCTGACGCTGGTGCACCAGACTCACGCGGGCGACCAGGTCAACCCCATGGCCCTGAGCCCCGACGGTTCGACCTTGTACGCCGCCCTTCGGGTCAAGCCGTTCCGCGTCATGGCCTATCGCATCGACCCGGCCAGCGGCCAACTGGACGCCGCCGCCGAAGCCCCGCTGGCAGCCAGCCTGGCCTACCTGAGCACCGACCGTACCGGCCGCTACCTGATGGGTGCTTCCTATGGCGGCAATGTGCTGACCGTGCAACCCATAGATGCCGAGCACCGTCCCGGCGAAGAGATCAAGGTCTACCCGACCGGCCCCTACGCCCACTCCGTGCGTAGCGACCCCAGCAACCGTTTCGTCTACGCAGGCAATCTGGGCGTGGACCAGGTGTTGCAATTCACGCTGGACGACAGCAGCGGCACCCTGGAACCCATCGGTAACGGCCATGCCTCGGTCACCGCCGGCAGCGGCCCCCGGCATATCGCGTTCGCGCCAGGCGGCAAGTTTCTCTACGTAGTGGGCGAGCTGAGCGGTACGGTCGACAGCTTTTCCATCGACGCGCAGACCGGTGCCCTGACCAAGGTCGCCCATGTCGAAGGCGTGCCCAAGTCGCTGAACCTGGTGCATGGCGAGATTCGCAATGCCGGCAACAACGACCTCAAGGATGATCCGACGCCACGTATCTGGGCTGCGGACATTCGCGTATCGCCTGACGGTCAGCTGATCTACATCACTGAACGCACCACCAGTTCGGTCTCGGCGTTCAAGGCCGATCCCGCCAGCGGCACGCTGAGCTTCCAGGGCAACTACCCGCTGCAGGAGAAGCAGCCGCGCAACATCGCTTTCTCGCCCAGCGGACGCTGGTTGCTGGTGACCGGGGAAAAGGCCGACAAGGTGGGCAGCTATGCCGTGGGCGCAGCGGGTGCGCTGACCCGTACGGCAGAAGCGCCTTCTGGCAAAGGCGCATTGTGGATCGAGATGTTGAACCTGCCGGGCGCTTGACCGGCTGCTGCTTGATCGGCTGCTAGGTGCGCGCGCGGCCGATCCATTCGACCGCCGTGCGCCAGAAGCACACACCCAGGAAGTACGCCGACATCAAGCTCCACAGACCCATGGCCACCGGGTTGCTGGCGGGGTGGTTGAGGATCAGCACGAAGGTGCACAGCAACCAGATCGACGTCACTGCGATGTTGACCGCCATGAAACGGCGAACCCGGAACGGGTGCAGGAACTTCATCTTGGTGACGGTCAGCAGCGCCAGGCCGACAACGGTGAGCAGCGCGATCCACGGCGACGGCGAGATGATGTACATGCACAGCGCAACCACGTTCCAGGCCGCGGGGAAGCCGACAAAGTAGTTGTCCTTGCTCTTCATGTTGACGTTGCAGAAACAGAACAACGACGACACCAGAATGATGCTGACGGTGATCAGCAAGGTGAATTCGGGCAGTGGAATGTAGCGATAGATGAACAGTGCCGGAATGAACACGTACGTCAGGTAATCGATGACCAGGTCGAGTGTCGAGCCGTCGAAGTGTGGCAGCAACGACTGGGTGTTGAGCTTGCGTGCCAGTGCACCGTCGACGCCGTCGACCACCAGCGCCAGGCCCAGCCACAGCAGGCAGATTTTCGGCTGGCCGTCGAACAGCGCCAGTGTGGCAAGAAAGGCCAGCACCACGCCTGTGGCGGTGAAGCCGTGGGCGCCCCATGCTTTGAGCGTGGCCGAGGGTCTGATCAGTATCACGGGGTGTTCTCCAGGAAGTAGACGGGCCATGACAACCGCTGGCAGGTATCCACAGCATTGACCCGAAAGCGGCACAAGTAAATGAATGGGCCGCAGCTATCGACCGGGCGTGTGGGTGTAAGGTTCACGACTCGGTCAACGTAAGTGTCACAGGTAACCCGGTGCGCTGCCAAGCGATTCACTGCATTGAAGTTTTTGTGGCGACGGACGTTGACCGCCGCGCGGCACCGCGGAGTAAGATGAAGCCGGTGTCCAACTGCCCCAAGACTGGGGAGGAACCGGTTTTTCACCCGCAGGACCAGCAGACCCAGCGCCCGGGCCAGACCGCCTGGCGCCGGTGAAGTCGCTCATTATCCGGATGGCGCGGCCCATGTGGCCGCGCTACGTTGCGTTAAGGGAATATAGAATGGCCCCAAGAAATGTGATCAATGCGTCGGTGAGCCCCAAGGGCAGCCTGGAAACCCTCTCCCAGCGTGAAGTGCAGCAACTCAGTGCCGCCGGTTCAGGCAGCACCTATACCCTGTTTCGCCAGTGCGCCCTGGCCATTCTCAATACCGGCGCCCATGTCGACAACGCCAAGACCATCCTCGACGCCTATCGGGATTTCGAAGTGCGTATCCATCAGCAGGACCGTGGTGTGCGCCTGGAGCTGCTGAACGCCCCGGCAGACGCCTTCGTCGATGGCGAGATGATCGCCAGTACCCGCGAGATGCTCTTCAGCGCACTGCGCGACATCGTCTACACCGAAAGCGAGCTGGACAGCCAGCGCATCGACCTGAGCGATTCCCAGGGCATCACCGACTACGTCTTTCATCTATTGCGCAACGCCCGCACCCTGCGTGCCGGCCTCGAGCCGAAGATGGTGGTGTGCTGGGGTGGGCATTCGATCAACTCGGACGAATACAAATACACCAAGAAAGTCGGCCACGAACTGGGCCTGCGCAGGCTGGACATCTGTACCGGTTGCGGGCCTGGCGTGATGAAGGGGCCGATGAAAGGCGCCACCATTGCCCATGCCAAGCAGCGCATGAGCGGCGGGCGTTACCTGGGCCTGACCGAGCCGGGCATCATCGCCGCGGAAGCGCCGAACCCGATCGTCAACGAGCTGGTCATTCTTCCGGATATCGAAAAACGTCTGGAAGCGTTCGTGCGCGTCGGTCACGGGATCATCATCTTCCCCGGCGGCGCAGGAACGGCCGAAGAGTTTCTGTACCTGCTGGGGATTCTGATGCATCCGGACAACCAGGGCTTGCCGTTTCCGGTGATCCTGACCGGCCCCAAGAGTGCGCAGGCGTACCTGCAGCAGCTGGACCAGTTTGTCGTGGCGACCCTGGGCGAAGCGGCTCGACAGCATTACCAGATCATCATCGACAACCCGGCCGACGTGGCGCGGGAGATGACCGAATCGTTGAAGCAGGTGAAGCTGTTCCGCCGCGAGCGCAACGACGCCTTCCACTTCAACTGGCTGTTGAAGATCGAGGAAAGCTTCCAGCGTCCGTTCGACCCGACCCACGCCAACATGGCCAATCTTGAACTCAGCCACGCCCTGCCCCCGCATCAACTGGCGGCGAACCTGCGCCGGGCGTTTTCCGGGATCGTGGCGGGCAACGTGAAGGACAAGGGCATTCGTCTGATCGAAGAGCATGGCCCGTACCAGATTCGCGGTGATGCCGCGATCATGGAACCGCTGGACAAACTGCTGCAGGCATTCGTCGAGCAGAACCGCATGAAACTGCCAGGTGGCGCAGCCTATGTGCCCTGCTACCGCGTCGTGACCTGACCCGCCCCCGCACGGTGGGAGCGGTCATCGGCCGTGAAACTCCCACCGCGTATTAGCTTATACCCCCGCCGCGCCCTTCGCGGCCACGGACCGCTCCTACGATTTGAACCCTGTAGGAGCGGTCATCGGCCGCGAAACCACCCCCGCGCAATACCTGACACCCCGCCGCGAATCTTTCAGCCGTTTACTCAAGCCCAAGATTTCCAAACAAACCTGTTGCGCATCCTGCGAGATAATTCTATCGTTATTCCACATCAACTATCGCATTGAGATAAACATGTCAGACATCGTGCTAGAAATCAAAGGGCCTGTCGCTGTCATCACCCTCAATCGTCCGGCAGTGCTGAATGCCTGGACCACGCCGATGCGTAACGAAATCATCGAAGCCTTGAACGGCTACAACGCCGACCCGGAAATCAAGGCCGTGATCATGACCGGCGCTGGCGACCGCGCTTTTTCGGCAGGCCAGGATCTTTCCGAAGCCCACGATTTCGACGGGGACCGCGCCGTTGAATGGGTCGGCGAGTGGGAGCGCTACTACGCCACCCTGCGCGGCCTGTCCAAACCACTGATCATCGCCCTCAATGGCACAGCTGCTGGTTCCGCGTTTCAGGTCGCACTGCTGGGCGACATCCGCGTTGGCCACCCAGGCGTGCGTATGGGCCAGCCGGAAATCAACTCCGGCATTCCCAGCACTACCGGTCCGTGGATCATGAACAGCATGCTGGGCATGTCGCGCACCATCGAGCTGACGCTGACCGGCCGTTTGATGGACGCCGATGAATGCAAGCAGATCGGCTTGATCCACCATCTGGTGCCAGCCGATCAAGTGATGAGCAAGGCCCTGGAAATCGCCGAAGAACTGGCCGCCAAGCCCCCGATCGCCATGCGCCTGGACAAGCAGCGCTTCCGCGAAATGAGCGAGCCTGGCTTCAAGGACTGCATTGCAGCCGGCCGTCGCCTGCAGAAGGAGGCATACGACTCCGGCGAGCCACAGCGAATGATGGAAGCCTTCTTCAAGGCCCGCGCCAAATAAAGCCCTGCCTTGTGAAAGTGAGTTGATTGTGGGAGCGCGGCCCTGCCCGCGAAGGCAGCAACGCGGAATCACTGATATACCGCGGAGCCCTTTTCGCGGGCAGAGACCCGCTCCCACAGAGCCCGCTCCCGCGGGAAATGATTTCATCGCACCACGCACGGCGGCGGCCATGTACCTACCCCGGCTCTTGCAATGCTTTGACTGCCGACGTCCTGACTACCCAACGATCCATTCGTTTTCTGTAGGAGACTGTCATGCACACACCTTCCAACCCCGGACGCCGTCGGTTGCTCAAGGCCGGCGCCACGGTCGCACTGGTCTGCGGCCTGCCCAGCGTGGTCCGCGCCGCCGATAAACAGATCATCGTCTCCGACCCCGGCGGTCCCTACACCGTGGCCTACCGCAAGGCTTTCTACGACCCCTTCGAAAAAGCCACCGGCATCAAAGTCATCAGCGTGGCGCGTGAGTCCCAGCCGGTGGCGCAGTTCTCGGCCATGGTAAAAACCCGCAACTACGTGTGGGACGTCACCACCCTGACCATTTCCGCCGACATCCCCTACCTCGAAGCCCAGGGCTTTCTCGAACCGATCGGGTTGTCGGCGAGCGAATACCCGGACCTGCTTCCCGAGGCCATCACTGCCAACTTCCTCGGTGTCGACGTGTACTCGACGGTGCTCGCCTACCGCACCGACACCTTCAAGGACGGCAACGGCCCGCAGAGCTGGGCAGATTTCTGGAACGTCGAGAAATTTCCCGGCCGCCGCTGCCTGCGCCGCAGCCCGCTGGACACACTGGAACAGGCCCTGCTGGCGGATGGCGTCAGCCTCGACGAGCTGTACCCGATGGACGTCGACCGCGCCTTCAAGAGCCTGGACAAGATCAAACCGCACATCGACCTGTGGTGGACCTCGGGCGCGCAAGCCATGCAAGCCATCCAGAGCGGCGAGGTCGACATGATCTCGGCCTGGAACGGCCGCGCCCAGGCTGCCATCGACAACGGCGCACCGGTGCAGATCGTCTGGAACCAGGGGCTATATTCGATCGAAGGCTGGGCCATCCCCAAGGGCACCCCGCACGCCGACATGGCCAAACAGTTCGTGCGTTTCTGCGCCGACGCCAAGCGCCAGGCCGACTTCACCGACACCCTGGCCTACGGCCCGACCAACCGCAAATCCTTCGAGTTCATCCCGGCTGAGCGCGCGGCGCTGCTGCCGACCGCCCCGCAGAACCTGAAAAACATGCGTCTGCCGAGCCCTGCCTGGTGGGCAGAGAACCGCACTGCCGTGACCGAGCGGTTCAACGCCTGGATCTTGTCGTAAGGGAGTCGATGCATGAGCGTGAAACTTGAAACCCGTGGCCTGGGCAAGACCTATGGTCAGT
>Ga0265798_10011084_pt1 | contig 11018 bp, 12 predicted proteins | sample P3T30metagenome_FD_192430 | JGI IMG/M metagenome (GOLD analysis project Ga0265798, IMG submission 192430) | Plant litter microbial communities from East Loma Ridge, Irvine, California - P3 T30 | ecosystem: Environmental > Terrestrial > Plant litter > Unclassified | place: USA: California... | reverse complement strand
TGGCCAGGCGCAGGCGGCCTCTTGTCCGCGACGCAGGCGATGCAGACGCTGCCCGCGGCGCGGCCGGCGCGGCGTTGCGCGAACCCGCCCGCAGATTGCGCGCGCGCCGCCAGCGCGTCCAGCCGCCAGCCCATGCCCCGACCACCGCTCCGATCATTCCCGTCTCCCCGATATCGCCTGTGCAGACGCGTAGCGGAGGGGGACCGAAAACAGCGCCGCGCCTACCCTTCGCGGCGGCGCCGATGCAGTTCGTTCCGCGTTTTCGACGGCCCGTCGCACGCCGCTGGAGACGGCGCCGGCGCGCGGCTACAGTACACACATCGACAACGCAGCAGCCCAGCCCCTCAAGGAGAAACATCATGAACGTCCTCAAGCACATGGAATCGGCCTTCCTGGTCGCCGTCGCCATCGCCGGCTTCGGCAGCCTGGCCGTGGAAGCGGTCCAGCCGGCCCAGGCCGGCATCCCGGTCGTGGTCGAGAACAGCATCGCCACGGCGGGCGGCATGGCCGTCGTGAAGGTCAGCGCCAAGCGCATGAACGCGACGGAAAAAGCGCAGTCGCTGGCGCAGGAACGCGGCGCCGGGGGCCGCGCATGATGTGCTCGTGGAACGGACGAGGGAAAGCGGCGCCGGCGCGCCGCTCGCGTCCGCGCCGCACCGTCCTTTGCGACCGCCTTCCCTCTTTCCAAGCCTTGTAAAACGGTCAATTCCCCCGGCCGTGTTTCAGTTGTAAGCATCTGCTTCAAGCCCCATTTTTCCTGCATGCGCACGCTATGATTCCTCCATCCGATTCACGGTTTGGAGACAACATGAAACGCACCGCATTCGCCGCCCTGCTCGCCATTGGCGCCGCCTTCGCCGCCCCGGCCTCTTTTGCCGCCAGCAACGTCAACGTATTCATCGGCGCCGCCCCGCCGCCGCCGCTGGTCGAGCGCATCCCGGCGCCGCGCGTCGGCTACGAGTGGGCGCCCGGCCACTGGGAGTGGAACGGCCGCCGCCACCAGTGGGCCACCGGCTACTGGGTGACCGCGCGTCCGGGCTATGCCTACCAGGCCCCGGTCTGGTACCAGAACAACGGCGGCTGGGTGATGCGTCCGGCAGCCTGGACGCCACATGGCCGCGACCGTGACCGCGACGGCGTGCCCGACCGCTTCGAGCGCCGCTGGGACGGCCCGCGCGACCACGATGGCCGTCCGCATGGCGGGCGCCGCGACGAAGACCGCGACGGCGTGCCGAACCGCTATGACCGCGATCGCGACGGCGACGGCGTACCGAACCGCTACGACGACCGTCCGGACAATCCGCGCCGCCGCTGAAGCGCGGCCAGGATCCGACCGGGAGGAGCGCGGCTTCGCCGGCAAGGGTGTTCAGTGAGCCGAAGAACCGCCGCCCCGGCGTAGGCCGGGGTCCAAGTTCAGTGTCTCGAATACGCACGATCACTCGGGTTCCGGCCTACGCCGGAACGACGTTCGTGCGTTAAATGAACACCATTACCGCTGCGCCGGCGCTTTTTTGCGAGCAGCCCGGCCGCGTGAAATCGGGTATCCTCCCGGCCATGCAAGAAACCGCCCCTTATCACCACCTGCTGCAAGCCGCCTTCAAGGGCGAGCGCGCCGCCAGCCGCCGGCTGGCGCGCCTCCAGGGCCTCACCGAGGAAGAAGCACTGCGCCGCACGCTGGCGACCAGTGCCGGCAAGGCCGGACTCGTCGCGCTGCTGGCCGAACGTGCTGCCGTGCGCGCCCGCGCATGCGAGCGCGAGGCGGCGCGCGCCGCCCTGCGCGCCGCCGCCAAGGCTCGCCACGACAGCCGCCACGACGGCGCTCCCGATGCCCGGCCCGGCGCATGGCGCGCCTGGTTCGACGGCTCGGCGCGGCCGAATCCGGGCCGCTGCAGCATCGGCGCCCTGCTCCTCGGTCCGGACGGCAGCCGCGTCGAAATCGCCGAGGACGTGGGCCACGGCGACAGCAGCATGGCCGAGTACCGCGCCCTGGTGGCCGTGCTCGAAGCGGCGCTGGCGCGCGGCGCCCTCGACCTGGTCGTGGCCGGCGACAGCCGCGTGGTGATCGACGACGTCAACGGCCCCGACGCCCTGGCCGCGCCGGCGCTGGCCGCATGGCGCTCGCGCGTGCGCGCGCTGCTCGCACGCCTGCCGCAGGCGACGCTGCGCTGGGTGCCGCGCCACAAGAACCAGCAGGCGGACGCGCTGTCGCAGCGCGCCGCCGCCCCCACCCCGACGATGGAAGACCATGCGCGACCAGTTAACGAATCCCCCGCAGCCCACGAACACGCTTGAGGACTGGCGCCCGCGCCTGGCCGCACTGGCGGCCGCCAGCGCCGGCGACGACGGCGCCCACGACGCCAGCCACCTGGAACGCGTGCGCCGCAATGCCGAAGCGATCCTGGAAGACTACCCGCAGGCCGACCGCCTGGTGGTGCTGGCGGCCTGCTACCTGCACGACCTGGTGAACGTGCCGAAGAACGACCCGCGCCGCGCCAGCGCCTCGCGCCTGTCGGCCGAACTGGCGCGCACCCTGCTGGAGCGCGAAGGCTTCCCGCCCGAGCGCCTGGCCGCGGTGGCGCATGCGATCGAGGCGCACAGCTTTTCCGCCGCGATTCCGGCCACCACGCTGGAAGCGCGCATCGTGCAGGACGCCGACCGCCTCGACGGCCTGGGCGCCGTCGGCCTGGCGCGCATGTTCTATATCGCCGGACGCATGGGCAGCGCGCTGGCCCATCCGGCCGACCCGCTGGCGCAGGACCGCGACTACGACGACAAGGCCTACGCGCTCGACCATATCCCCGTCAAGCTGGCCCTGCTGCCCCGGATGATGCAGACCGCGGCCGGGCGCGCGCTGGCCGAGCGCCGGCTGGCGCTGCTGGAAGCTTTCCGCGCGCAGTTCGCCGCCGAGTGGAGCGGCGCCTGAAACAACGGCGGCCCCGCGCCGCGGGGGCCGGTGCCGATTTCCCTTGATGTCATTCAGGCAATCGGTGCTACCATGGTCCGTCCTTCTCGCGACGGGAATCCCATGACCAGCAGCGCGCCTTCCGGCAAACCTCGTGCCGGCAACCTGAATTTCGTGCTGATCTGCGTGTTCATCGACATGCTCGGCATCGGCCTGATCGTGCCGGTGCTGCCGGCCCTGGTCGGCGAATACGTGAGCGGGCGCGAACAGCAGGCCCTGTGGTACGGCGTGCTCGGCGCCACTTTCGGCCTGATGCAGTTCCTGTTCATGCCGATGCTGGGCGCACTGAGCGACCGCATCGGACGGCGCCCGGTGCTGCTGTATTCGATGGCCGGCATGTGCATCAACTTCCTCGCCACCGCCTGGGCGCCCAACCTGGCCTGCCTGTTCATCGGCCGCGTCATCGGCGGGGCCTCGTCCGCCAGCATGTCGGTGGCCTCGGCCTACGCCTCGGACGTGTCGAGCGCCGACAACCGCGCCAAGAGCTTCGGCAAGATCGGCGCGGCCTTCGGCCTGGGCTTCATCTGCGGGCCGGTGCTGGGCGGCCTGCTCGGCGACAAGGACCTGCACCTGCCCTTCTACGTGGCCGCCGCCCTGTCGGCCGCCAACTTCATCTATGGCTGGATCGCGGTGCCGGAATCGCTGCCGCGCGAGCGCCGCGCGCCATTCGCCTGGGCCCGCATCAATCCCTTCAGCGCCCTGCTTCGGCTGACGCGCCGGCCCGACATCCGCGGCCTGCTGGTGTGCTACACGCTGCTGATGTGCGCGCAGATGATGCTGCAATCGACCTGGGTGCTGTTTACGACCTTCCGCTTCGACTGGACCCCGCGCGAAAACGGCCTGTCGCTGTTCTGCGTGGGCGTATGCTCGGTGGCGGTGCAGGCCGGCCTGCTGGCGGTCTTGATCCGGCGCTTCGGCGAAGTGCGCCTGACCCTGATGGGCCTGGCCTCGGGCGCGCTCACTTACCTGCTGTACGGCCTGGCCACGCAGGGCTGGATGATGTACGCCTTCATCCTGTGCAACCTGCTGGCCTATGCGGCCGGGCCGGCGCTGCAGGGCATCCTGTCGAAATCCTCCGGCCCGCGCGAACAGGGCGAGCTGATGGGATCCCTGCAATCGATCGGCAGCCTGGGCCTGGTCGTGATGCCCCTGCTCGGCAGCGCCATCCTGGGCGCCGCCAGCCACCTGCCGCAGCACGACTGGCGTGGCGGCGCCACCTTTTTCGTGTGCGCCGCGATGCAGGGAGCGGCGCTGCTGGCGGCCTGGCGCCACTTCCGCATCCGGCGCATGGCCGGCGCGGCCGCGTGAGGCTGGCGCGGTCACGCTTCCATAGGGTAAAACTGTTTCATCGCTTGTCAGTGCGGCTATAATTCCACCGTCACCACTCCGAGGTTCACCGTGTCCGATCGCCTGAAAGTCCTGCCCCAATACCTGCTGCCCAAGCAGCGTCTGACCACCTTTGCCGGCCGCGTCGCCGGCGCCAAGGGCGGCACGATGACGACCCGCCTGATCCGCTGGTTCGTGGGCAAGTACGGGGTCGACATGAACGAAGCCGAGAATCCCGACATCGCCAGCTACAAGAGCTTCAACGAATTCTTCACGCGGCCGCTGAAGGCCGGCGTGCGCCCGCTGGCGGCGGCCGACTTCGTGTGTCCGGTGGATGGCGCGATCAGCCAGTTCGGCAGCATCGACGACCACCACATCCTGCAGGCCAAGGGCCACCGCTTCACCACCACCGAACTGGTTGGCGGCGACGCCGCGCTGGCGGCGCAGTTCCGTCACGGCAGCTTCGCCAACCTGTATTTGTCGCCCAAGGATTACCACCGCCTGCACATGCCTTGCGACGGCAGGCTGACGCGCATGATCTACGTGCCGGGCGCGCTGTTCTCGGTGAACCCGACCACGGCGCGCGGCGTGCCCAACCTGTTCGCCCGCAACGAGCGCGTGGTGTGCGTGTTCGAGTCGCCCGAACACGGCCCCTTCGTGCTGGTGCTGGTGGGCGCGACCATCGTCGGCAGCATGGCCACCGTGTGGCACGGCGTGGTCAACCCGACGCGCACCAACAAGGTCTCGGAGTGGAACTACGAAGACCAGGACATCGTGCTGAAAAAGGGCGAGGAAATGGGCCGCTTCCTGCTCGGTTCGACCATCGTGATGCTGTTCAGGCAGGACGCCATCGGCTTCAATGCCGACTGGGCGCCGGAACGCTCGGTGCGGCTGGGAGAACTGATGGGCAACCGTCCGGCCTGAGCGTGTGCACGTCGCCCCTGCGAAGGCAGGGGTCCAAGTGTGCTTGCGTTTCGACGGCGCGTCGAAATTAGGCCCCTGCCTTCGCAGGGGCGACGGCGTATTACGCTTCCTTCTCCCGGTTCTTGCAGAACCATTCTTCCAGCATATCCAGGAAGGCCCGGGTCTTGGCCGGCATCAGCCGCCGCCCCGGGAACACCGCCCAGCCGGTGGCCGGCGGCAGTTCCCAGTCCGGCAGCACCCGCACCAGCTCTCCCTTCCTGACGAAATCGGCCACGAACAGGTCGGAACTGGCCGCGATGCCGGCGCCGCTGCAGGCCATGCGCGCCAGCAGCTCGGGCGAATTGGCGGTCAGGCGCGGGCGCAGTTCGCGTTCCCAGGCGGTCTTGCCGCGGCTGAGCTTCCAGGGCTGGGCGCCGCCGCTGCGGCTCAGGATGCACAGCAGCGCATGCGCCATCAGGTCATCCGGATGTTCCGGCAGGCCGTGCCGGGCGATGTATTGTGGCGCCGCATACAGGCCAAGGCGCTCGAGCACCACGCGGCGTGCCGCCAGCGTCGAATCCTCGGGCAGGTCGCCCATGCGGATCGCGACGTCGAAGTTTTCCGCCACCAGGTCGACCCGGCGCGGCGACAGGTCCAGTTCCAGCGTCACCGCCGGATAGCGCGCGCAAAAGGCGGCCAGCAGTTCGGTCAAGCCGACGTTGGCGAAATCCTGCGGTGCCGAGATGCGCAGCTTGCCGCTGGGCGCGGCCTGGCGGTGCTGGGCCAGCGCGCCGGCCGCCTCGACCTCTTCGGCCACCTTGCGCGCATGTTCGAGCAGGATGGCGCCGAATTCGGTCAGCATCAGGCGCCGGGTTGTGCGCTGGAGCAGGCGCTCGCCGACGCGCGCTTCCAGCAGCGAAATGCGGCGCGACACCGTCGACTTCGGCAGGTCGAGGCGCTGGGCCGCCAGGCTGAAGCTGCCGGCTTCGACGATGCGGGCGAACAGCAGCAGATCGTTCGGTTCGACATCCATGATTGTTCCACCAGTTGAATAATGTTATCCATTCTAACGTCTTCCGCATCGTAAATGGAACGGCTAAAGTGTCTCCATCGAAACACCACCAACAGACACGAAGGAAGACGCCATGAACATCCTGCAGATCAACTCGAGCGCACGCGGTAGCGATTCCGAATCCACCCGTGTGGCGAAGCAGATCGTCGCCAAGCTGGTCGCCGCCAATCCGGGCGCCAGCGTGACCGTGCGCGACCTTGGCGCCCAGCCGCATCCGGAACTCGACGGCGCCGCCCTGGGCGCGCTGTTCACCCCGGCCGAAAACCGCAGCGCCGCGCAAGCTGCCCGCGTGGCCCTGGACGATGCCCTGATCGCCGAGATCCAGGCCGCCGACGCGGTCGTGATCGGCGCCCCGATGTACAACTTCGGCATGCCGGTACAGCTGAAAGCCTGGTTCGACGCGATCGCCCGCGCCGGTGTCACCTTCCGCTACACCGAAGCCGGTCCTGAAGGCCTGCTGAAAGGCAAGAAAGTCTATGTCACCGCGGCCCGCGGCGGCGTGTATCCGCTGGATGCCGACCCGCTGGTCCCGCATGTGCGCATGCTGCTGAACTTCCTGGGCATGACCGATCACAGCTTCATCTACTCGTCGGGCCTGGCCATGGGCCCGGACGCCGCCGCCAAGGGCCAGGCCGAGGCCGACGCCGCCGTGGCGGCACTGGCCTGATTCACGCTTCGCCTTGTTCGCGCGCTGTCCCGGCCCGGTCCGGGATGGCGTCTTTGAAAGAGACCGCTTCATGACCCAGCCAATCGCAAGCCAGTCCATCGTTCGCTCGCGTGGCGTCGAGCGCCAGCTCGGCGGCCAGTTCGTGATGGACGGCGCCGGCGTCAAGATCAACCGCGTGCTGACCCAGGCGCTGCAGCGCCGCCTCGACCCCTACCTGATGCTGGACGCCTTCGGCAGCGACAAGGCGGGCGACTACATCGCCGGCTTTCCCGAGCATCCGCACCGCGGCTTCGAAACCGTCACCTACATGCTGGCCGGACGCATGCGCCACCGCGACAGCGCCGGCAATGAAGGCCTGGTGAGCAATGGCGGGGTGCAGTGGATGACCGCAGGCCGCGGCGTGATCCATTCCGAGATGCCGGAACAGGAAGAAGGCCTGATGGAAGGCTTCCAGCTCTGGCTCAACCTGCCGGCCAGCGACAAGATGCGCGCGCCCTGGTACCGCGACATCCCGGCGGAGGAAGTGCCGCGCTTTACGCTCGATTCGGGCGCCGTGGTGCAGGTGATCGCCGGCGCCAGCCATGGCGTGGCCGGCGCGGTGCAGCGCGAAGGCACCGAGCCGCTGTACCTGGACGTCGAACTGCCGGCAGGCGCCGTGTTCGAACAGCCGCTGGCGGCCGGGCACAACGCCTTCCTGTACGTGTTCCGCGGTGAAGTCGTGGTCGAGGGCAAGGGCGTGGCGCAGGCGCGCATGGCCATCCTCGACAACGCCGCCCAGGCCGACGGCGTGCGCATCAAGGCGGTGACGGCGAGCCGTTTGCTGCTGATCGCCGGCCGTCCGCTCAAGGAGGCGATCGCGCAGTACGGCCCCTTCGTGATGAATACCCAGGCCGAGGTGTTCCAGGCCGTGGAAGACTTCCGCGCCGGCCGCTTCGGCGCCTGAGCCTTTACTCGTTTTCCGCGCGGGCGGGCGGTCCTTGAGCCGCCCCCCGCGCTCATCCTTTTCTTGGGCTACACTAGCCGGCGTCGCCACATTGCCTTCCTTCGCACGATGCCGCTCTACCCCGTCCTCACCGACCTGTTGTCCCGCGCCAGCCGCGCCCTCGGCCTGGAAAGCGTCGACCGTTTCCCGCCCGGCCACCAGTATGCGCGTACGCGCTGGGACCGCGCCTACTTCGACATCGCCTCCGACCTGAAAGCCGAGCGCATGGAAGACGCGCTGTGCGAGGCCATCTCCAACACCCCGAGCGTGTTCGTCCACATAGCGCATCCAACCCCGCGCATGCAGCGCACCCTGCTTGGCGCGATCCACGCGCGCCTGCGCCGCGGAGGCACGCCGCCGGGCGACCTGGTGGGGATGCTGATCGACGCCTACGCCAGCCCCTACACGCCGGAAGCCATGCCCGGCCTGCGCGCGGCGATCGCCTCCACCGAAGGCTACGATCCGTCGATGCGGGTGGCGCATCTGCAGGCGTTCTTGGCGGACATGCCGGCGGCCTTCGACGTGATCGACGCGCCGGCGCAAGTGCGGCGCTGATCTCAGGTCCGCTGCGACGCCACTCCGGCATCCCCCGTATCCGGCAGCGCCCTTTCATTCCCCGGCACCCAACGTTCGCGCAGCAGCATGAAGGGCGTCTCGACCAGCTTGTACAGCAGCCAGCCGGCCAGCAGCGAAGCGCACAGGGACAGCAGGATCGCCGGCGCGCTTTCCAGGCCGATGCCGCGCTCGCGCAAGGGCGCGGCCACCAGCCCGGCCACCCCGCGGTGCGTCAGGTAGACCGCGTACGACCACAGCGCCAGGCTGGCCGCGCCGGGCACGCGCAGGCGGTGCAGCAGCGAATTCGGCGCCAGCGCCGCCAGGATCAGCAGCGCGCACCCGAGCGCCAGCAGCGGATAGCCAAGCACCGTGGCCGCGTGGCCGTAATGGTCGTGCAGGAACCAGGCGAAGGCGCCGCCGGTGACGCCGACGCCCAGCGCCAGCAACCCATTCCCGCGTGCCATCAGCCAGGACCAGAGCGCGCCGTGATGGTGCTTGAGCATGGCCAGCGCCACGCCGGCCAGTAGTTCGTCGAAGCGGCACCAGCTCGAATAATAGATGTACTGGTAGTACCAGCGCAGCCACCAGCGCGCCTGCTGGCCATCGAGCCAGATCGTGTGCCGGAACAGCATGCCCATGGCGAAGGCCAGCGCCAGCGCGCCCCAGGCCCAGCGCATGCGCAGGCCGCGCCGGCCCAGTAGCGCGCCGAGCATGGCGGCGGCCGGCAGGAGCATGTAGAACTGCTCTTCGATGCACAGCGACCAGGCGTGCGAAAAGGCCGTGCCGGGTTCGAGGTGGATGTTCTGGGTGAAGCTGAGGTACTGCCACAAGGGCAGCATCGGCTGCCCGCCGCGCCAGGCCGGCCACAAGGCATACAGCGCCAGCACCGCCCAGAAGTTCGGCAGGGTGCGCAGCAGGCGGCGTGCGTAGAAGCGGCCCAGCGACAAGCCGCCCGGGCTGCGCAGCGTCTTCAAGATCTGGTTGCCGATCAGGTAGCCGGACAGCGCGAAGAACAGGTCGACGCCGGCCCAGCCGATCTCGCCGAACCAGCCGAAGGTCGGCGCATCGCTGACGAACAGCGTGTAATGGTGCAGCACGACCAGGCTCACCGCGAGCGCGCGCAGCGTGTCCAGGCCGTGGATGCGGGAGGTCTTGCCTGCCATGTCGACGATCGGATGCGAAACGCCGGATGATGCCATGCGGGCGCCGCAGCGCCTAGAAAAATCCGGCCGGCGGCATGCTGCCACGGGCGGCTTTCCGATAAAATGGTCGATCCAACATTTCCTTAGAGCACGAACGCATGAGCGCCGCCAGCAAGCTGCAATTCAAGTCCGTCACCTACACCGGCATGGGCCAGGGTCCGAAAGTCATCATCATGGGCGCCACCCATGGCAACGAGAAATGCGGCACCCAGGCGATCGGGCGCATCATGGCCGAGATCGACGCCGGCCGGCTGCACATCGCCAACGGCAGCGTGACCTTCGTGCCGATCGTCAATCCCCTCGCCTACGAAAAAGACACCCGTTCGGGCGACCGCAACCTGAACCGCGACCTGTTCCCGAAGGCGCAGCCGCAAGACTTCGAAGACCAGGTTGCCAACTGGCTGTGCCCGCTACTGGCCCGGCACGACGTGCTGCTCGACCTGCACTCCTTCAACGCCGCCCACGGCGAGCCCTTCGTGATGGTCGGCCCGGTCGACAACGACGGCCCGGTGGAGCCGTTCAAGCACATGGCCGCGGAGCGCGCGCTGGCGCGCCGCCTGGGCGTGCGCCGCTTCGTCACCGGCTGGATGGCGGCCTACGGCGGCGGCGTGCAGCGCCGCGCGCGCGGCAACGCTGCCGAACTGGAAACCGTGATGCGCTACGGCGTCGGCACCACCGAATACATGCGCAGCACCGGCGGCTATGCGCTGACGCTGGAATGCGGCCAGCACCGCGATCCGCAGGCGCCGGAAGTGGCCTACACCGCGATCATGAATACACTGGCTTTCCTGAAGATCGTCGACGCGCCCGAGCCGGCGCCGCTGCCGTTCGAGGAGATGGAAGCGCTGCAGATGGTGGTGGTGCACGACAAGCTCGACGCCGCCGACCGGTTTACCCGTGAATGGGCCAGCTTCGACGCGGTGGAGGAAGGCGAACAGATCGGGGTGCGCGCGGATGGTACGCCGGTGCTCGCGGAGTTTTCGGGAAGGATCTTGTTCCCGGATGTGAATGCCGGGGCGAATCAGGAGTGGTATTACATGACGAGGCGCAATCCCCAGTTCGGGCGGGAATGAAGGCCTGGCCTGGGCTTGCACACGCTCCGAAGGAGGTAGCTCCCCCTCAGACGCCGCTGTATGCCAGATGAATGAGCGGGCAAGGCCGACCTTGCCCGTCAAGCGAAGAACGCGCTGTGCGCTTGAAGCCCGTCTTTTCGCAGAAGCCCAATCGCTCACGAACAGCTGCCACCTGCCTGCGTGAGAATCGTCCCGTGCTGCTTCATCTGGAACCGGCGCCGTTCCATGCCGCACTCTGTCGCAAAGGCGGATGCGCCAGCGCGTCCGCCAGCGCAT
>Ga0265798_10011083_pt1 | contig 11018 bp, 10 predicted proteins | sample P3T30metagenome_FD_192430 | JGI IMG/M metagenome (GOLD analysis project Ga0265798, IMG submission 192430) | Plant litter microbial communities from East Loma Ridge, Irvine, California - P3 T30 | ecosystem: Environmental > Terrestrial > Plant litter > Unclassified | place: USA: California... | reverse complement strand
GTGTGTAAGATAGATGAATGCGTTCACATGGAGTGTCGAGTGGATCACACTCGTACCTAGTTCGAGCGACCGGTTTCGCAACACTAAGGTCTTGTAATATGCCTAGAGAATGAGATGGCTTTGTGTTGACAGTATTTCGAGCGCCATCTAGGCGGATCGTGAAAGTGAAGTGTACATTGATTGAAGAGAGAGAAAAGCAAGGTGCCATCCACGCACTAGCTCATCGAGACGCGTCATGCCCCACACTCAGCCGTGGCATCGCTCCTGACTCTGCATCTTCCACCAGCCTCTCATTTTGTTGGAATTCACAAACTAATACCCATCAATGATTGTTCGAACAACCAAGAGGACCATGTCATTGAGATGGCTCGCGGCATATTGAACCCCAGCAAATGATTCATCCCCTCATACCCTGCGTCCGATCCAATGTCTTCGCACTATTCTTCAGAGAACGCTGGCCAAAAACATTCGACCTACTGCACCCATCAGACTCATCGGAATAGAAAAGCTGAGGGCTGCGGGTCTCGTACCGTTGCATTGAGCCCACGGTTGGGGCCATGTAGTGCGGAAGACTCGGCTGCGATTGAGCGGATGGTGGAGTTGTGGGTGGTGTCGTCACGGCATGTGTCTCACCTTGTCTTCCAGGAACAAAAGCTGTAGAGATGGGTGTTTTGGGAGCCACAGAAGCCGGTGTCGAGATGGTGGATTGGGCGATTGGACTGGAGTTGTGTTTAGGTGCCGTCTCGGGTGTGGCTGGCGTAGGGCTCTGTGCCTGCATCGCCATGCTAGAGTGTCGAGACTGTGACTTTGGCTCTTTAGATCTCCGGAAGGGACTCATGGAAGAGAACATTGATGCTGTCCGATGTCTAGGAGTGGATGTGGGGGTGTTTATCATCGCCTTGGCTGCTCCAAATAGCCCTTGAGGCTTCGGAGCCAGAGGCTTTCTAGTAGGCGTTGTCGGCGTGAGCTTACGCTTTGTTCGTGGTTTTGCGGATAGTTCCTCGTTCTTGTCTTTGAGCGAGTATGCGGCGTATGCTAACGGTTCAATCCCAGGCTTCTCCTTCGTGTCCATCGACGACCGCTTTTTCTCTTTCCCCCTGGTCGCTTTGGCTAACGCCGAGGCATTCTTCGCCCCCTCTTTTTGTTCCCTCTCATCAGTCTCACGGAGCTCCTGGAAATGAATCGCCTGCAGGATCAACATGCGAGCTTCAGCGTTAATGCCGTGTTCGAAGACCTCATATACGTACGGCACAAAATCTCCCCACGTCTGTATCTGTCCTGGTAACGGGAAGATCATATTGGCCGTCTGATAGACTCTTCGAAGATCTCTTGGTATCTGTTTTGCGCTCATGATGGTGGGCAAGACACGCAAATGCTTTGCAATCAGCTCTTTGGCTTCATAGATAAGCTTGCGCATACTGCCATGCAGGGATGCATGGGCACGATTGCTAAGGTTCAGATCAAGTACGCAACTCTCAGGCACTACGAGCAAGTACCGATCGATGTCAGCATATCGAACAGGAGTTGGGTTCTGCTCAGGCGGCCTGGAGCTGCCAAAAGCTGCTCTAAACAGCGCCTTCGACGGGCTTGCAGCGTGCTTTCCTAAACAAGGCTCATTAGGAACCGATGGCGTGTCGAAGAGCGCTAGATCCATCTTGTATTCCTGATCGTAGGAATAGTCAAGGATACACACATATTCGTACCCAGGTTCCAGGCAGCCGAATAACCACTCCCACGGCCCGGACACCTGCTGGTTCATACTGTGTATGATTCTCTTCATCGCTTCTTCAGATGTAGCGTGATCTACAAAGAACCTTGTATTCGCAATTAACTTCCCCTGCGATAGTTTGGCATTACGGATGTAGCTGAGTGTTGCGGCGCCGACTATAGGCTCACATGCGGCACTGAGCAGCGGCGTGTGTCGAATGCGACATTTCTCCCAATCCGGCTTCGACGGCAGTACTTCAATACCGCGACCAAAAACGCGAAGCATAGCGCAAAGACTATACGGGTTCACGGTTGCTATTCCGACAAGATCCCTTTGTGTAGATCTGCCGATATCGTAGTGCATGGCCAGGGCTTGCAGCATCTACTACATGTTAGTTGTAAATCCTTAATCAGGATACGTGATAGACGCTCACTCGTGTAGCTCGTCTCTGGTTGCGATAGCGTTTCACCACGAGCAGTTGCGTTATCCACCACACTCGATCGTCGCCATGCATCCACTGGCTCACGAAGCAGTGCCCAACGTGCCGATCGTCTTTGGTAACAACCGTGACTAGGATATTGTTCGCGCCCTCGGGTAAACATTGAGCTCTTAGTCTCACGCGACTCATATGTATTGGTTTGCCTATACCAGAGTCAGCGATGAGTCCTTGGCTGCCGAACTGCACACTCCAATAATACCGGAGGACTTACCATACTCGGCCATCATCCCCATTACAAGATGCGCTCTCCAACTCCACACGCCGTAATCAGAAGAGAAGTTGCCGGCGCATATGTCCAGTTCTTCGTCCGTCACTGCATCTCCGGGGATGATGCGATATGCGATGTCTTCGTCGACATCTGGTTCTTCATAGAGGTGGTTAGACTCGCTACGTATACAATAGTCGACAATATCAGTGCTGGCAGGGCCGCGGTGCGCCATTCTTTCAGGTGAGTGGTCTCTTCGCGCGGTTGGTGGTAGCTGATGGTGCTTCGCAGCGGTAGCCACGCTGTGCCCTCGTTGGAAATTGTTTCGATTCTGATTTGATGTTCTCGCAAAAGAAAGTATTCCAGGACGTTGGAATAAGCTGAAAAGCTATCGTAGACGACTTTTCGACTATCAGGTTCGCTCAAGCGAGGGATGCAAACCATGGTAGAGACTGGATTGCGCCCTATCATGCGAAAAGCCGCGCTTGTCGCTTCCTCTGGACCCCTTCCGAGTCCAACGTCAAAGTGAACGATCAGTCCCGAAAGAGCTGTAGATGGAAGGAGCGGAGCGCTCTCGCCTAGACCTCTGGCCTGTTGAGCGGGTTGCCAGGGCCACGATACGATTTGGATCTCAAGACGCGTTATCAAGTCACGAACTGTTTCCAAACAAAGCATGAGTTGCGCAGTCGGTAGTATCCAATTGCTTCATTTGACACATTACTGCTAACACTGCACAAGTCTAATCAAGGTAGACAAGATGTGCAGGACTCAGAACAAGCGGATCAGACACCCTCGCGACAATCTTCCCATCACGATCGTGTCTTCGTCTTGGGAAACCAACATTCCAGCGCACACCCGGTTACTCAAGTCTCAGCGCCATCGCACATCTTCTTAACGGCGATCATCCTACTCAAGTCAGTGGGTGCACAAATCCCATGCGAATGCAAACCTCTCACCTCGTAGTACTGCCTATCATCCGCGAAAGATACCCGACGTCTCCTTCTCGTATCCACTGGCTGCTGCCTTTCGTTAGGCGGGAGGTATTCGTCGCCACGCCACACTCCAGTATTATGTAGTCGAGATCTGTCGTCGCGGTCCAGCTGCCTGACCTCGTGCAGTGGTCGCCTTGTATCGTGAGGCAAAGACTGTGGCTCGAATCGGGATGGTCTCCGCTCTAGCAACTCCTCTCTGTCTTCGGATCGCGACTGCCTGTGATCTCGTAACTCCTCTCTTTCCTCATAGCGCGGCCGCTGTCGGTGGGACTCGTCGAGATCTGCGATCTTCCTTCGGTCAGCCAGTTCGACCATTCTCTCTGCCTCACGTGCTGGTATCGGGAGAATAGATCCCCACTCGCCCGCTGCGTCGCAGAAGTTGATGATCTCCAGTCTCTCCGCTGGGTTATGTTAGCAGCATATTTGTTACACGTACCGATCTACTCACCATCGGTCATGTCCCTCGGTCGCTCCATCTCGCTTCCTTGCCTTGCTGGCTGTGCCGATTGATCCGGGTTCATCTGCATGAACCGCATAGGGTATTTTGGCTGCTTCTTCATCCGTGAGACAATGCTCTGATACGTCGCGAGGTAGTCATCTCTGCGAGCACCTGAGATCTTGGCTAGTTCGTATTCGTTGTGGAAGGGCGAGAGGAAGTTAACGAGCCAGATGATGTCGGCATCACGACCGGGATAGTACTCGAGGCTCTCGATCAATCGCTTGGTGAGTCGCAGGGCGAACAAACCGATGACAAGGAAGTCTGGAGCAGGCGGTGGTGGAGAAGGGCGAGGTGGTAGTCGCGGCGGTGCGGATGGGCCGCGCACGATGTCTGGAAGGGGCGAGAGGGCGGATCTGGGTTGCTGCATGTTGATGGTGTGTCGATGGAGGACGATAGTTCGGCAGTGAAGGTAGCAGTCTAGACTCAGCACATTTGGTCGCGTGCTTGGCGGTAAACGGAAGTCGAGACTCGATGGCGCGGTGACGACTGTGATAACAAGCAAGTCCGATTTCTCGCCAAAATGATCAAGTTACCGTATCTGCACCTGCTGTGCGTTCTCTGGGGTCATGCGTGTTATTCGTTGCTCTTTTGAGCTTACCCAACGCATGTGATCAATTCCCCCACAGACTGGCGTAGACAAGACAGCGACCGAAGATTTGAGACTCAAGCCTGTCCCCAGCCAGTCTATCAATCGTCAGCGCATGATATCCGATCATCTTGCACCATACACGAGTAGGCTCTTGGGCTCGATCGTCGATTCGGTACACATTGACGTGTGCTGGTGGTAGTCATGTTCCTGGGCAGATCAGACTGCAGAGAGTGACCACTCTTACTCAGACATGTCTGCCCATCTGCCCAAGCAGATGACATGTGGTAATGTCGCGACACAACGTTTTGATGCTTCGCAAGACGCTGGTGAAGAACATATGCACGATGACGTCACGCGTAGATTAGCGTGTATGAGTCGAAATGACCATTGGACGGCGAACGGTGACACCTGCGTACCTTCCCCGATAAATATCACTAAAGTTGTCCTGGCATTCACAATACAGTTCCCTGTCAACAAAGAGAATAATCCAAAGATCAAGATCGACCGTCTACGATTGAGCCGAATCATGGATTACCCGTTTATTCCGGGAACTTCAACAAATCCGTCCAAGGTTCTGGGGCCTATTTCAACAGAAGGGCCTCTACCTGATGAGCTTTTGTCGCCGAAACGACCTCTTGTTGACTCAAAGTCCATATTCGCGTTCTGGCATTCTGGCATCCGAACGATCCCGCCCGTCCTACTACGCAACGTCCTTGCTTGGTACCGCCGCTTCTCACCACTGGGATGGACTATCTATGTCCTTGACAACGTGCCAAATTCTGCACTAAATGTGGGCAATTACATCGACACCAAGTCCTCCTCGATTGTACCGGCGGCATTCACAAACGGCACCCTGGACGGACAGTATGCTGCACAACACACCTCAGATCTCATCCGCTATCCGCTCTTGTTGAAGTACGGTGGTGTGTATCTCGACGTTGGCATCCTTCAATTCGGTGACCTAAATCGCCTCTGGACCGAACACATCACCAATCCAGATTCGCCTTACGACTTCGCCGGCTTCACGCTTGGAGCAGATGAGCCGCAAATTGTAAATTTCTCGCTCATGTGTCGAGCGAACAATCCGCTTGTGCAACGCGCACATTATATCCTGCTCCAGGTCTGGGAAGGCAAGACCAATACGATCGGCACACATGCGCATCCAATGGTATCCCACGTCCCGCTTATGCGTGTGCCACAAGAGGTTGTTGTAGAAGAAGAAGGACAGGAGAAGATGGTGATCAACGACGAAGCCATGACTGATTACGCGATTCAGATCCAATGCATGGGATCGGCGCAAGGCTGGGTGGATGGAGAAGATGGATGGGACGGGCCGAAGTATGTCAGAGAGAAGTGCTGGCTGCTCAGCATGATGGACGGGGCGTTCGCACACGAGCAGATGACTGGATGGAGTGGTCAGAGGCAATTCGATCTTCTGAGCCTTCGATTACCCAAGGAGAGCGAGATTGAGACGGACGATCAAGCACTTGCGAGGCGTATTGTAGAGAAAGTAGTGGCAGACAGCTGGTGTTTGAAGCTTGGGCACGGGTTTTCGGCGAAGCTGTTCGGAAGCGACACTCTCGGTATGCTGTGGAGAAAACATCGTGGCGGCGACTGTGCCAATAGGACGTATGCGGGTTGGCTGAGGTGGGCAGAAGTGGGCTATTGTCGCGACAGCGATGTGGTACCTATGAAGGTTCCCGTGTATGAGCCGACTAGGAAAGCGAAACTTTTGCCATGAAAGGACGAAAGGCATGATGGAAAGAAAGGGCGACTTGGGCGAACAATGGACTGCTCGAGGTAGCGCCCAGAAATTTAGTGTAGAACTATGTCATTACACAGCCGAAGCGGATCTGCCCGCCTCCCCTTTTCTCACGGCCACGGCCACGGCCACGCCCACGCTCAATGCCATCCCCTCCCTTCAGGCTTTCGGAAACTTGCGTATCGACTCGCAGACATCTCATGCACAGGTGTAACTTCATGCGCCATCATCTCTGACGGCTGCCGCGATACTGGTTCAATTGTTTGCCCATCGATCTCGCTGACAGCAGGGTTCTTGGCTCGGCGGTTCCGCCTAAACAGCAGGAAGCCTATGGCTCCAAGCACGGCCAGTCCAGCAACACCTCCCACAACGCCACCTGCTATTGCACCTTTATTGGTCGATTTACTTTCGGCTGTCGGAGCCGGGCTCGCGGGCGTGATGCTGGTAGGTGTGCAGATCGTGGTAGGGTTCGGCGATAGGTTTTGCGCATCGGCTGCGACAGCTGGCGCAAGTTGAAACTCGCTTTTCGCGTAGTCTACTAAAAGATAGTTGAAGTTCAAGAAGAGCCCTCCCAGGGTACTGTCAACATCGCCTGGATCATCTTGTCGCGTATCCGACACGAAGGCTTCGAGTGTGCTGTCGTTGGTGATGGCATACCGGCCGTACTCGTCAGATCCGCGTAGTGGCGCGAACAATTCCTTGTTAGGTATCCTGGACTGATAGCCGCCTGCCAATGTTACAATGAGATCGCCGCCGGGACGATTCGAGACGTTGTATTGCATCTTCGCCGGATATGCGGTCTCATTCTGGCCAGTAGAGTTTCCGAATGCCTGCGCAATCGCTGGAGGAAAGACGAAGCGCTGCGTCGATGGCTCAATACAAGCAATCAGCCCATCGCTTCCGTCTGGTATGAGCGGTTTATCCTGATACGTCAGGTTTGTGACCGTCACTTGTAGAGGACAGGCGCGCTCGAGGTTCCAATCGCGGATCGGGAAAGTAGTGAAGTTGGATGCTGGGTCGACCCGCGCACGATCGTATCCTCCTACAACAAGCAGGCCGTCATGTGGATCGATGCCCCTGCTACCACTCCACAGACCAAATACTTGAGATGGCGCGACACCACCTGCGACTGCAGCGCGGAGGAAGGAAGAGTTGGTTCCGAGAGGTAGACCAGATTGCACACCTGCCATCAGTCAGCTTCATTCATAGCTCGACAACCCGCATTGGACGAGACGCAAGCCAGGATTCTCACCTCCCCAGACTTCACTATCCATGACCAATGGAAAGCCGTCGACATTGCCATTTTCTTGGAACGCGACATCATCGTTGAAGTAGACGTATGCACCGGTGCTGTCCTCAGCGTCGACTTGGCTGCCATTCCACTGGCTCTTGATCGAAACCGCATACGATGTAGACTTTGGCGCGTCGAAAGCACCGCCTAGACCACCGATGCAGCTGTCGTTGCTCGCAGATCCGCAATTTATAACATTGTTGATACGCGTATTGTTGAGCGTAGTCGACGGTCGGAAAGCAAAGATCTGGTGCGGAGTTCCGATACCAAGTTCAATACCACGTGCGACACCGAGACCGTCCTGTGTGACGGTGATGTTCGACCAGGTGAGTGTCAGAGGCGGGATTTCGCATTGCGCTGCTATCAGGCGAGAGTTAAAGAAGACGAGGGCAGCAAGGCTGAGAGTGAAGCTACATCTTGTGCGCCATGATGGAGCCATGGCATTGAAGCGGGCTGGAGCATGTGCAGGAGAATCGGCTCGTCTCACAGGAGCATCAAGGTCAAGTCGGTGAGCAGAGAAGAGGAGGTAAGCAGACAAAGGAACCAGCTTGCGCAACGTAAGCCGGGCGCAGGTTGTGCTCCTCGAAACCGACGCCCAAAGAGATTTCTCGTACTATCATGCATCGTGATAGCAGCAGTTTTCCTGATTGGAGTAACATTCTAGTGGCGCAACCTATTGGGCGTGGGTAGCTGCATTGTCAGCTTGAAACGTGGGTTGATGCGCCTGCTTGCATGCCGATCACTTCTATCATACCTGGGATCTCGAGTGCTAGTCGATATGCGTCGAAACCTGGATTTTCTGTTGTTGGGTGCGTGCACCGCTTTTGGACGAAGCGGAGGGTGCATGAAACCACCCCGCTTTGTGCTTCTACATCATACATAGCGATCACTGGTCTACTACAAATGGGCCACCCGAATGAATATCAAGATCCCTAGGTGCGTTAAACCGACAGGCCGTGCCTACTGCATTCAGCATATCCTTCGAGCATCGAACACATAAGGCAGTATCTATCAAGCAATATTATCGTGCAGCGGCATATTTCTGATTATATGTACCAGCTGCGTTATCACGAAACAGACGTAACCTGAGTTGATGGACTGGCAATAACCAAAAGGCTGACAATATTCGTTTGACAGCTTTGTTTGTTCCAGTTGATACACCAAAACCCTATGGAGCCTGCACGGGCTGCTTCTATAGTCTGCTCGATCGTCCTCGAAGGGACCGATGAGCGTCAGTGGGTGGCTCCATACCCGAAAGATACTGGTGATGCGGAGGTGGAGGAGGAGGTGGTGGTGGTGGTGGAGGAGGTAGCGGAAGCAGTTGCGCATAGGGAAGCTGCGGAGGAGGAGGTGGTGGTGGCGGCGGTGGGTAACTGGATATCTCGTGGATAGCCTTCTGCAGCCTTACAAGAGCCTTCTTCTCCCCTTCTCCATACATGACAGGTAACTGGACGTCGAACATTCCAAACAGACAATAAGCTGCGTCTTCTTCGCGTTTGGTTTGACGGCCTTTTGTCCAGGACATTCGCTCGCTAACGCTGTATGAGAGGAAAGACCTTTTCTTCCAAAAGATCTCGATGGGTATACCGGTAGCAAGATTGATCTGATGTGAAAGAGATTCTTTGTTACCGAGCATGTTCCCATCAGCAGAAAAGAAGTCGACAGATATGGGGGCGAGCAACTCCTGCAAAGTCCAGCCGCGAGTGAACCATCTACTTTTATGGAAATCAGACTTCTGGTGTTCGTTAGCTAGTCCGTTTCGTGTTGACCATACATCAGCCAAATATGCGTAACAAATACTAAACGACACAATACTCATTAGTCTCGTGCTGGGACGATACGTAGTTGGGGAAAATGGCAGCTTGGTACTTACTGTGCACCTCGATACCATCGAAACATTGAGGTTATAGCCTCTGACAGCTCTGCGCTGCTCGCCTTGTCGATGCAGCAAGAATCCACCCAGAAGTGATCCAGACCATCAAGCGACGCCTGCTTGCCGCAAAAATGCAGCTTCTTATACCCAATTTTCAGCGTCGCTTTGCCTTCAACCAGGTCCTTGTACGTGACTTCCTCGCTGTCAGCGCCCCAGGTGTGCGAGAGGATCGCGTATGGAGGTATATCCTTTTTAAAGTATTCGACAAGGCTGAATGTGTCATCAGGCTCTATGCGCAAGAGCCGCATGGTTGGCTTGAGTCGGAAGGTTGGAGAATTGACAATTCGTAAATATGAGAGTACCTACCTGGGTAGATATCTTCAAGTTCAGTTTTCAGTGCGCGACAGAGTTCCGAAGGCTACAGGCTGTACACACGGCGCGGCTGTGTTCAAGATCGCGCATATGCATGATTGCGCCACCACAAACAGGCAGAAGCAGGTTGCCTTCCATCATTGCTCCGCCGGCGATGCATCAACGAGACAGTAGCTGGTGCTGAATTTCGATCGAGAGATTAGCATTGGCTTCTTGTTTGTATGTGAATGAAACTACCGATGGATCGTTTTGTATGATCGGGATGCTGAATTCCAGATAACCTGGGGGCGTTTCTGGGTGTTGCTGGTGCAGGTGGTGATGAGATGAGCCCGTGCCACCGCGGAGAATCCCGAGGTCCTTGCCCGATCCACGTCAACACCAAACCTCGAACTACATAGGTATCGGCAGGCACAACAAAAATCCCGCCTATATGCAATACCGAGCTGCTACTCAATCACCTACCAACCCCGCCCGCTGAACAGCCTCATGATCCTAGCATTCTGGAAAGTAAGATGCGGCCAAGTTGAAGAGACCATATGACGTCATCTCAGGTGCTTCGCCGATTGACAACGTGTGGGGTTCGTTTATTTTCATTGCCTCCAAGCAAGCGATGATTGTCAACAGCGTTTAAATCTCGATCGAATCTGGACTCCCACATATGCTTCTCCATCTATCTTCGTGCTGAAACTGAGAAGGCAAAACACTGCAAGTCATCTACGCAAGTTTGCGTCCTGCGATTGGGCTTGGAACCACATCCAATGGTGTCGCAAAATAAAGCCTTCGAGCTCATATGCGGTGGGCATACGTGTGAAGTATGCGACAAGCTGTCTGAGACTCCTGACCAGCTTCGAGCAGGCGCTGAGAGTCAATCCCCCTTATCTCATGTGCGACTGGCTTGTGTAGAGTGGGCTCTAGCACGACTAGGTTCAGATGCCCCCAGGTGCGATATTCAATACAGCGGGCCATTTCGATTGAATGTTTTTGGAGACTCTGTGGCGCTCTACTTGGAACTTTTCGATCTCTTTGGTACGTGAGTTGACAGCTGCCAGAGGGTGCTCACTAACTTCCCCAGCGACCTCCCCGGCATCAGGAAGATTATTACCAAGCTCGACTGGCCCGGATGACACTGTCTCAGCCATTGAAAGTTGGCTGGAAGACTGCTTAAAGAGCCACGATGGTTGCGCTAGATCGGTTTTTAGCGCAGACGTCAGCGGCCAGACAGGCGCAA
>Ga0265798_10011082_pt1 | contig 11018 bp, 9 predicted proteins | sample P3T30metagenome_FD_192430 | JGI IMG/M metagenome (GOLD analysis project Ga0265798, IMG submission 192430) | Plant litter microbial communities from East Loma Ridge, Irvine, California - P3 T30 | ecosystem: Environmental > Terrestrial > Plant litter > Unclassified | place: USA: California... | reverse complement strand
AGGCGCACCGCTCCCCCACCCGTGAGGGTCGCGTCGAGCTCGGCAGCGGTCACCAGGGGATGGCTCATGCCGACGAGGCTAACGGGCACCCCACACGTGAGGTCTGCTCGATGTCGAGGGATCGCGCGGACGGGGACCGACCGGTCCCCTAGCGTGAGCCCCATGACCGACCACATCGTCCTCGCCGGAGCCAGCGGCTTCATCGGGCAGCACCTCGCGGCCGCGTTCCGCGCCGAGGGTGCCCGCGTCAGCCTGATCGGCCGCCACGGACCGGACGCGTCGTGGGGCGACACCGCCGGCATCACCGCCCTGCTCGACGGGGCCGACCTGCTCGTCAACCTCGCGGGCAAGAGCGTGAACTGCCGCTACGGCCCCGAGAACCGCGCCGAGATCGTGCGGTCGCGCGTCGAGACCACACGCGAACTGAAAGAGGCGGTGCTCGCGTGCGCCGCGCCTCCTCGGGTCTGGATGAACTCGTCGACGGCGACCGTCTACCGGCACGCCGAGGACCGCCCGATGACCGAGTCGGGCGGCGAGATCGGCTCGGGGTTCTCGGTCGACGTCGCCACCGCGTGGGAGGCCGAGTTCTTCGCGGGCGAGCTGCCCGCCACCCGTCGCGTCGCCTTGCGCATGGCGATCGTGCTGGGCGACGGCAGCGCACTCGTCCCGCTGATGAACCTCGTGCGGGCGGGCCTCGGCGGGCCGCAGTTCGACGGCCCGTGGCCGGCCACCCGGGCACGGCTCGCGGCCGGGACGTACCACCACGAGGGCCGGGGCGGTGGGCGGCAGAAGTTCAGCTGGATCCACGTCGACGACGTGCTCGGGGCGATCCGGTTCGCCCGCGACGACGAGTCGGTCGACGGTGTGCTCAACCTGTCGTCGCCGAACCCGAGCGACAACCGCACCGTGATGCGCACCCTGCGCCGCGTGCTCGGCGTGCCGTTCGGCCTGCCCGCCTGGCGGTGGATGCTCGAGCTCGGCACGGCCGTGCTCCGCACCGAGACCGAGCTCGTGCTCAAGAGCCGGTGGGTGCTGCCCGAACGCCTGGTCGACGGCGGGTACGAATTCGCGCACCCTCACCTCGACGAGGCCCTGAAGAGCATCGTCGCCGGGAGGCGCGGCGCGGCCTGAGCGCGGACGTCGCGGTCCGCGGGCACCGGGTCAGCGGAGGACGGAGCTGAGCAGCAGGCTCGTCTCGCTGTTGACGACGCCCTCGACGCTGCGGATGCGGGCCAGCACGCGATCGAACTCGCCGAGCGACGACGTGCGCAGCTCGGCGACGAGGTCCCAGCCGCCGTTCGTCGTGTGGAGCGACGCCACCTCGGGGAAGCCCCGCAGCTGCCGGATGACGTGGTCGGTCGACCGCCCCTCGATCTCGATGAAGCCGACGGCACGGATCAGGTCGGGGTCGTCGGCCTCGCGCACCCGCACGGTGTAGCCGAGCACCGTGCCCGTCGCCTCGAGCCGGTCGAGCCGCGAGGTGATCGTCGCCCGCGTCACGCCCAACCGCCGCGCGAGGCTCGCCGCCGACTCGCGCGCGTCGACCCGCAGGGCCGCCAGGAGGCGCCGGTCGAGTTCGTCGAGATCCGCCATGACCCGAAACGTACAGCACGACCGCGCAGAACGCGTGATCGGACGAGCGGAATGGCGCTCGATGGTGATTGTGGCTGCACATCGCCCAGTCCTAACGTGGTGCCACCCGGACGCGACGACCGAGCCGGGCCGAGCAGGAGGAGGTCGCCGTGGTGCGCTTCGTGGACGTGCAGAACATGATCCGATGGGTCACCGACCGCGGGGTCGGCCCGATCACCAGCGGCATGGTGACCGCCCTCGAGCGCGACTTCGCCCGGTGGCCCGCCTTCGACAAGTCGCCCCGCGTCGCCTCGCACAGCCCCATCGGCGTCATCGAGCTGATGCCCGCCAGCGACAGCGAGACCTACGGCTTCAAGTACGTGAACGGCCACCCGTCGAACCCCGGCCGCGGCTACCAGACCGTCACCGCGTTCGGCGTGCTCGCCGACGTCGACACGGGCTACCCGACCTTCCTCGCCGAGATGACGATCCTGACGGCACTCCGCACCGCCGCCACGAGCGCCATGGCCGCCAAGCGCCTCGCCCGCGCCGACTCGCGCGTGCTCGCCCTGATCGGCGCCGGTTCGCAGGCCGAGTTCCAGGCCCTGGCGATGCGCGCCTCCCTCGGACTCGAGACGGTCCGCGTCTTCGACGTCGACCCCCGCGCCACCGCGAAGTTCGTCCGCAACCTCGAGCCGCTCGGCTTCGACATCACGGTGTGCGCGAGCCCCGGTGAGGCGGCCGACGGCGCCGACGTCATCACGACCTGCACGGCCGACAAGCAGAACGCGATCGTGCTGCCCGACGAGGCCGTCCGCCCCGGCGTCCACGTCAACGCGATCGGCGGCGACTGCCCGGGCAAGACCGAGCTCGACCCCGCGACGCTCCGCCGGGCCGACGTCTTCGTCGAGTACCCCGAGCAGACCCGCGTCGAGGGCGAGATCCAGCACCAGCCGGCCGACTTCGCCGTCACCGAACTGTGGCAGGTCGTCGCCGGGCAGCGCCCCGGGCGGACGAGCGACGAGCAGATCACGATCTTCGACTCGGTCGGCTTCGCCATCGAGGACGTCTGCGCCCTCAAGTACCTGCGCGAGGACGTCGTGGGCACGGACTACGCCGTCGAGATCGACCTCGTCGCCGATCCCGACGACCCGAAGGACCTCTTCGGCCTCGTCGCCGCCCGTCGGCCCGTCGGCGTCTGAGTCGTCGGCCGACCCGGACCGGCACCCGCCGCACGAACAGCGCCGAGACCGTCGTGACGACCGTCGCTCCCCCGCCCCGCGCCTCCTCGTCCCCGGCCACCGCCGCGGTGACGTCGGCGGTGGCCCCCGAACTCCGCGCCTCCTCGCGCACCCGAAGCGCCGACGAGGAGGCGCGGACGGCCGTCCAGTCGCCCGCCGCGGTCGTGATGGTGCGGCCGCACCACTTCACGCCGAACCCGCAGACCGCGGCCGACAACGCGTTCCAGACCGACCCGGCCGAGGTGGACGCGACCCGGGCCCAGCTCGCGGCACGTGCGTTCGACGAGGTGACCCGGGCGGCCGAGGCACTGCGCGCGGCGGGCGTCACGGTGCACCTCGTCGACGACGAGCGGACCGACCGGCCCGACGGGGTGTTCCCGAACAACTGGTTCTCGACCCACGACGACGGCCGGGTGGTGCTCTACCCCATGCACTCGCCGAACCGCCGGGGCGAGCGACGGACGGACGTGGTGGACCTGCTGCGCGAGCGGTACCTCGTGACCGAGGTGCTCGACCGTTCGCCGCTCGAACGGCACGGGATCGTCGTCGAGGGCACCGGGGCGCTCGTCCTCGACCACGTCGGGCGCGTCGCCTACGTCGCGCTCTCGCACCGGGCCGACCGGGCGGCCGTCGCCCTGGTCTGCTCCGACCTCGGACACGAGCCCGTGACCTTCACCGCGACCGACGCCACCGGCGTGCCGATCTACCACACGAACGTCATGATGAGCGTGGCGTCGCGGTTCGCCCTGGTCGGCCTCGAATCGATCGAGTCGACGAGCGAACGGAGGCGCGTGGTCGAGCGCCTGACGGCCTCCGGACGCGAGGTGGTCGCCCTGACCCGCGCCCAGCTCGGCGAGTTCGCCGGCAACGCGCTCGAACTGGCGGGGGCCGACGGACCCGTGCTGGCGATCTCGGCACGCGGCTGGGCGTCCCTCACGACGGCGCAGCGCCGGACGATCTCGCGGCATGCCCGGCCCCTGCCGCTGGAGGTGCCGACGATCGAGCTGGCCGGCGGATCGGTGCGCTGCATGCTCGCCGGGGTGCACCTGCCGCCGCTGTCGCCTCCGCATCCTGCAGCACGACTGCCCCTGCAGACGCCTCGCTGACGAGGGCGCGAGCCTTGCACGCACTGCAGCTTCTCAGCACTGTCACGGTCGCTTGAGGGCACGCCCCCAGCGGACCCCCACGTACCGTCTTCTCAGGAGCCTTCTCCGCTGTCCGGCCGCTCGTGCCGCTCAGCCCGACCCGCCTCATCAGCCCGACCCACCCGGAGCATCCCCGTGGACGTCTCACTGACCACCTGGCTCATCACGATCGCCGTCACCATCGCGTTCTTCGTGTTCGAGTTCTTCACCCACGTGCGCAAGCCGCACGAGCCGACGATCGGCGAGTCCGCCCGCTGGTCGGCGTTCTACATCGGTCTCGCGCTGCTGTTCGGCGTCGGCATCGGCTTCGTCAGCGGCTGGGGCTTCGGCGGCGAGTACTTCGCCGGCTACCTCACCGAGAAGGCGTTGTCGATCGACAACCTGTTCGTCTTCCTGCTGATCATGACCGGGTTCGCCGTGCCGCGCATGTACCAGCAGAAGGTGCTGATGATCGGCATCGTCATCGCGCTGATCATGCGTGCCGGCTTCATCGCCGCCGGCGCCGCCCTCATCGAGAACTTCTCGTGGGTCTTCTACCTCTTCGGCGCCCTGCTCTTCGTGCTGGCCTACCAGCAGATCAAGGGCGACCACGGCGGCAACGCGGCCGACAACGCCTTCGTCAAGATCGCCCGCCGCGTGCTGCCCGTCGACGACGAGTTCCACGAGGACAAGTTCACCGTCAAGAAGGGCGGCAAGCGCTTCGTCACGCCGCTGCTGCTCTGCGTCATCGCGATCGGCTTCGTCGACCTGGTGTTCGCCCTCGACTCGATCCCCGCGATCTACGGGCTCACCAACGAGGCCTACATCGTGTTCACCGCCAACGCCTTCGCCCTGATGGGTCTGCGCCAGCTGTACTTCCTGATCGGTGGACTGCTCGAGCGTCTCGTCTACCTGTCGCAGGGTCTCGCGATCATCCTCGCGTTCATCGGCGTGAAGCTCGTCTTCCACGCCCTGCACGTCAACGAGGTGCCGTTCATCAACGGCGGCGAACCGCTGCTCTGGGTGCCCGAGATCCCGATCTGGTTCTCGCTGCTGTTCATCGGCGCCACCATCACGGTCGCCACGATCGCCAGCCTCGCCAAGACCCGCGGCGACGCCCAGAAGGCCAAGCGCGACGAGATCGACGGCGAGAAGGTCACGGTCGCCAAGGACTCGGACGACCCGACCCGCCACTAGCGGCCGGCTCCGTCCGCTACGCCGCCACGAACGAAACACCCCGCCACGAGATCCCGTGGCGGGGTGTTTCGTTCGTGGCGGCGAGACCCAGGGGCTACAGGGGGCAGAGGTCGGCCCACGGTGTGGTGCGAGGGGGCCCCGCGTCCCCACGACGCGGAGCCCCGGCCCCGTCACCCGCTGATCACGGGCGACGGGAGTCGTCGGGCCCGGCGAGACGTCACGACGTGCCGCTCAGGTGTGGACGTGAGCGGCCTGTCGTGACTCCTCGGCAGGCGTGCGGGCGGCTACGCGGCCTCGAGCCGGGCGCGCAGGGCGGCCAGCTCGTGGCGCAGCGCGTCCGGCAGGGTCGAGCCGAAGCGGTCGAAGAACTCGTCGGTGAGGTCGCACTCGGCGAGCCACGCGTCCGTGGGCACCGCGAACGACTCGGCCAGCGCCTCCTCGGTGAGGTCGAGACCGGTCAGGTCGAGGGCTCCCGGTGCGGGGGCGAGGCCGAGCGGCGTCTCGACGGCGTCGGCGGTGCCCGCCAGGCGACCGGCGATCCAGGCGATCACCCGCGAGTTCTCGCCGAAGCCGGGCCAGAGGAACGAGCCGTCGGCACCCTTGCGGAACCAGTTGACCTGGAACACCTGCGGCGCCCGATCGCCGAGCTCCGCCCCGAGCCGCAGCCAGTGCGCGAAGTAGTCGCCCATGTCGTAGCCGCAGAACGGCAGCATGGCGAACGGGTCGCGCCGCAGCTCGCCGACGACGCCCTCGGCTGCTGCGGTCTGCTCGGACGCCACCGTCGCGCCCACGAACACGCCGTGCCCCCACGACCGCGCCTCGGTCACGAGCGGCACGTTCGTCGCCCGTCGCCCGCCGAAGACGATCGCGTCGAGCGGTACGCCCTCGAACGCGTCCCAGTCGGGACTGAGCGACGGGCACTGCTCGGCCGGTGCCGTGAAGCGCGAGTTCGGGTGGGCGGCCGGGGACGAGGAGGCGCGGGTCCAGTCGTTCCCCTGCCAGTCGGTCAGGTGCGCGGGCGCCTCGTCGGTCAGCCCCTCCCACCAGACGTCGCCGTCGTCGGTCAGCGCCACGTTGGTGAAGATCGTGTTCGCGTGCAGGGTGCGGACGGCCATGGGGTTCGACGCCTCACCCGTGCCGGGGGCGACCCCGAAGAAGCCGGTCTCGGGGTTCATCGCCCACAGACGACCGTCGGCGCCGGGCTTCATCCAGGTGATGTCGTCGCCGAGGGTCTCGACCCGCCAGCCGGGCAGGGTGGGCTGCATCATCGCGAGGTTGGTCTTGCCGCAGGCCGAGGGGAACGCCGCGGCGACGTGGACGGCCCGCCCCTCGGGACTGGTGACCTTGATCAGCAGCATGTGCTCGGCGAGCCAGCCCTCGTCGCGCCCCATCGTCGACGCGATGCGCAGCGCGAAGCACTTCTTGGCCAGCAGCGCGTTGCCGCCGTAGCCCGAGCCGAACGACCAGATCTCGCGCGTCTCGGGGAACTGGGTGATGTACTTCGTCTCGTTGCACGGCCAGGCCACGTCGTCCCGCGCGGTGCCGTCGGCGTCGCGCAGGGGGTAGCCGACGCTGTGCACGCCGCGCACGAACGGCACGTCTCCGTCGGCACCGCCGAACGCGGCCAGCGGCTCGGAACCGACGCGCGCCATGATGCGCAGGTTGAGCACGGCGTAGGCCGAGTCGGTCAGCTGCACGCCGAGCTGCGACAACGGGCCGCCGACCGGGCCCATGCTGAACGGCACGACGAACATCGTGCGCCCGCGCATCGAGCCGGCGAAGAACGGCCGGAGCTCGCGCCTCATGGCCCCGGCCTCGCGCCAGTTGTTGGTGGGGCCGGCGCCCGCGGGATCGGTGGTGCAGATGAAGGTGCGGTCCTCGACGCGGGCGACGTCGCCGGGGTCGGTCCGGGCGAGGTGGCTGCCGGGACGCAGGTCGGGGTTCAGCGGGATCAGCGCCCCGGTCGCGACGAGGTCGGCCGTCAGCCGCTCGGCCTCGGCGTCCGAGCCGTCGATCCACTGCACACCGTCGGGCTCGAGCAGGTCGACCTGCTCGGCGACCCACGCGACCAGGGTGCGGGGAGCCCACGACGGGGCGGGCACGTGGCGGCGCCGCGCAGCCCGCGCCCAGTCGGTCGTGGGTGCCGGAGGCGGAACCGAGGAGGCGCGGGTCGCGTCGCCGAGGACGCCGGGGTCGAGGGGTCGGGTGGTGATCATCGCGTGGCCTCCAGGGTCAGGTCGAGCAGGTCGTCGGTCGGTGCTGAGGTGGCTCGGGCTGGACGGGGCAGGGACGGGGGCGTGCCGCCGGCGAGGTGCTCGAGCAGGCGGACGACCTGGCAGCTGTAGCCGAACTCGTTGTCGTACCAGACGTAGAGCACGACCCGGCGGCCCGAGCCGTGGTCGCCCGCCCCGTCGCCGTCCCCGTCCCCGTCCCCGTCCCCGTCCCCGGACACCACCGTCGCGAGTCCGTCCACGACGCCCGCGTGGCGCGAGCCGACGAAGTCCGTCGACGCGACCTCGGGCGACTCGACGTAGTCGATCTGGCGGCGCAGGGGCGAGTCGAGCGAGGCCCGACGCAGGTGCGCGTTGAGCTCGGCACGGTCGACGGGCGTCCTCAGCCGCAGGTTGAGCACCGCGACCGAGACGTCCGCCGTGGGCACCCGGATCGCGCTTCCGGTCAGGCGCCCGGCGAGCTGCGGCAACGCCTTGGCGACGGCCTTCGCCGCACCCGTCTCGGTCAGCACCATGTTGAGCGACGCCGACCGCCCCCGCCGGTCGCCGGGGTGGAAGTTGTCCGTCAGGTTCTGGTCGTTCGTCACCGCGTGCACGGTCTCGACGTGTCCCGACTCGACGCCCCAGCGGTCGTCGAGCACGGCCAGCACCGGCGTGATCGCGTTCGTCGTGCAGGACGCCGCGGCGACCACGACGTCGTCGCCCGCCGTCTCGTGGTTCACGCCGAACACGACGTTCGGGATCGCGCCCTTCCCGGGGGCCGTGAGCAGCACGCGTGACGTGCCCCGCGCCTCCAGGTGTCGTCGCAGCGACGGCTCGTCGCGCCACCGGCCCGTGTTGTCGACGACGATCGCGTCTCGGATGCCGTACCGCTCGTAGTCGACCGTCGCGGGGTCGTCCGAGTAGATCACCTGGATCGTCGTGCCGTTCGCCACGATCGTGTCGGCCGTCTCGTCGACGACGATCGTGCCCGCGAACGGGCCGTGGATCGAGTCGCGCCGCAGCAAGCTGGCCCGCTTGACGAGGTCGTCGGCCGACCCCCGACGCACGACGACCGCCCGGAGCCGCGCACCGCCGCGCTCGCCGGCGTGCTCGATCAGCAGCCGTGCGACGAGCCGACCGATGCGGCCGAAGCCGTAGAGCACGACGTCGCGGGGCGGGGGCCCACCGTCGCCGCGGCGTCCGACCACCTCGGCGAGTTCGACGTTCACGACGTCGACGAGCGACCTCTCGGGCTGCTCGACGAGGGCGGCCCGGTGCCGGGCGCTCAGCCGGGCGAGGTCGATCGACGCCGGGCCGAGCTCGAGGCCGTCGAGCAGCTGCAGCACCTTCAGGGTCTCGACGGGATCGAGAACGTGGTCGTCGAGCTGGCGGGCGAAACGGTGCAGCTTGAGCACGCCGACCGGCGACCGGTCGAGGAGGCTGCGTCCGTGGATCGACACGACCACGCCGTCTCGACGCCACAGCCGACCGATCACCGGGATCATCGCCTCGGCGAGCGCCACGCGCCCGGCCCACTCGTCCTGGCGGTCGTCGTACCGGGCGGTGGTGTCGTCGAGCGGTTCCGTCGCGGCGGTGGGGGCCGATGCCATGATCTCTTCTCTCGTCGTCGAAAGGGGTGTTTCTCCACGATGAACGCCCACACCCTTGATCTGCAGATGCCCGATGCGTAAAGATCGGGTGTTCTTTCGCTCTCGTCAAAGACGACCTCCCGAGAGGGGTGCCCCGTGGTCGACGCCGACCCCCTGCTGCTCGGCCAGGCGGTGCGGCACGCCCGCACGACCCGGGGCCTGACCCTCGATCAGCTCGCGGCTCGGGTCGAGGTCAGCGCCAGTCAGCTCTCGCTCATCGAGACGGGTCGTCGCGAGCCCAAGATCGGTCTGGTCCGAGCGCTGTCGGACGCCCTCGACGTGCCCCTCGCGACGTTGCTGGCCGCCGAGCCGCCGAGCGAGCGGGCGGCCCTCGAGATCGAGCTGGCGCAGGCGCAGCGCGGGTCGCTGTACCGCTCTCTCGGCCTGCCCGACGTGAAGGCGAACAAGGGCATGAGCACGCCGGTGCTGCAGACGATCCTCGGGCTGCACCGCGAGCTCGCCCGTCGGCACAGCGAGGCCAGCGCCACCCCCGAGGAGGCGCGGCGGGCGAACACCGAGCTGCGGCTCTGGATGCGCGGGCGCGACTCCCACCTGCCCTACGTCGAGGAGGCGGCGGCCGACCTGCTCGGCACCGTGGGCCACACCTCGGGCGCCCTGTCGCACAGCAGCGTGAGCCGCATGGCCCGGAGCCTCGGGCTCGAGATCATGCACGTCTCGGACCTGCCGCACTCGGCCCGCTCGGTGATCGACCTGGCCAACGGGCGCATCTATCTGCCACCCGCCTCGATCCCGGGCGGTCACGGCCTGCGGGCGCTGGCCCTGCAGGCGATGGCGCACCGTCTGCTCGGCCACGAACGACCCTCGACCTACGCCGAGTTCCTCAAGCAGCGGCTCGAGATCAACTACTTCTCGTCGGCCTGCCTCATGCCGCTCAGGGCAGCGGTCGAGTCACTGCAGAAGGCCAAGGCACAGCGCGACCTCTCGGTCGAGGACTTCCGCGACGGCTTCGGCGTCACCCACGAGGCGGCGGCGATGCGCATGAGCAACCTGCTGACGTCGCACCTCGGCATCCGCATGCACTTCCTGCGGGTGACGGGCGACGGAGCGATCGCCAAGGCGGCCGAGAACGACGGGCTGCCCCTGCCGACCGACGTCACCGGGGCCGTCGAGGGCCAGCTGGTCTGCCGGCACTGGGCCGCCCGCACGGCCTTCGCCCGGACGAACCGCACCACCGAGCACTACCAGTACGACGACACCCCGGCCGGCACCTTCTGGTCGGCGTCGCAGACCGGCACGACCGAGCACGACGAGTTCTCGATCACGGTGGGCGTGCCGTTCGCCGACGCGAAGTGGTTCCGCGGACGCGACACCGAGCGTCGCGAGACCTCGACCTGCCCGGACGAGTCGTGCTGCCGTCGTCCCCCGGCAGGGCTCACGGCGAGGTGGCGCGACGCGGCCTGGCCCAGCGCCCGCCTGCACGCGCACGTGCTGGCACCGTTGCCGTCCGGCACCTTCCCCGGCGTCGAGGACACCGAGGTCTACGAGTTCCTCGACCGGCATGCCGGCTGAGACGCTGGCGCTGCTGCTCGGCCGGTGGGCCGTCACGCGCGACGTCGACGACCACCGCACCGGTGAGCACGCCCGGTTCGACGGGACGGCGACCATCGAGGAGGCGCGGGCGGGTTCCGACCTCGTGGCGACCTACGACGAGGCCGGCGAGCTCGTCGTGGCCGACCGGCGGACACCCGCCACCCGGCGGCTCGGCTATGCGTCCCGGGGTGACGGGTCGCTCGACGTGCGCTTCGCCGACGGCCGGCACTTCGTCGACCTCGACCTGCGGTCGGGGGCCTGGGAGGCGCACCACCCGTGCGCCCCGGACAGCTACCTGGTCGAGACCCGGGTGCTCTCGCCGACGTCGTTCGAGGAGCGGTGGACGGTGCGCGGCCCGGCGAAGTCGTACGACGCGCTCACGACGTACGAGCGCGTCGCCGGGCATCCCGCCACGAAGTGAACAACCCGCCACACGTTCGCGTGGCGGGTTGTTTACTTCGTGGCGGGGTG
>Ga0265798_10011078_pt1 | contig 11022 bp, 12 predicted proteins | sample P3T30metagenome_FD_192430 | JGI IMG/M metagenome (GOLD analysis project Ga0265798, IMG submission 192430) | Plant litter microbial communities from East Loma Ridge, Irvine, California - P3 T30 | ecosystem: Environmental > Terrestrial > Plant litter > Unclassified | place: USA: California... | reverse complement strand
GTTTTTCGGGTAAGCCATTCCCCAACTTGCAAGAAGAAATTTTTACCTATTGGGATTCAGCGTCTTCAACTGCCCAATAACTTTATCCAGAATACCTGGTTCTATATTGGCATATTTAGAAAACTTCCAATTCGCATTCCCATCCAGCCAAACACAGAAGGAATGATATCCATCTAGTACAACAGCATAGGTTTCGTGAAAATCGTCGTGAATTTGCATGCAAAAGCCAGAAACAGGCTTTCCTGCCAAATCAAATTGCAGATTTAAATAGTTGCTCAACATAACTTATATCCGGTTAGTTGATTCTAAACAAAGCTATTTGAATAAAGTTTAAAATATTTTTTATTTAAGCAGCGAAGTGGCCATTTACCACATTAACAAGCTTATCGATGTCGAACGGTTTAGGAATGAAGCCGTTTGGTGGCCCTGGTAGCAGGCTATAATTTTGAAGATTATGGCTTGCCGAAATCATAATGATCGGGATTAAATTAAATCGTGAATTATCCTTTATGGTTTTGCAGATCTCACGACCATCCATCCCACTAAGCATTACATCTAATAATATCAGATCAGGTCTGATGCTTGTTATAGAGTCAATAATATTCTTGCCATTTGTTAAAGTTGCAACTTCGTACCCCTCATCCTCCAGAATGATTCTGATTACATCTAGTATATCGTTATCATCATCTACCGCCAATATTTTTCTCATTTGTATTACCCTCATTTCACTGAGGTCAAGCGATTTGTATGCCAACAATGTCATATAATACAATAAATTTATTTATTACTAAGTTTATTAGCATCTTTATCTAATCAAACCTATTCCGAAAAACAACATGAAATATGCAGTTGTAGATATTGAAACCACGGGTGGTTATCCGTCTGGAAATGGCATTACAGAAATTTCCATTCACATAATGGAAGAAAGTAAAGTCATTCAAACATGGGAATCCCTCATTAATCCGGAGCAATTTATTTCGAACTATATTGAAGCGCTTACAGGCATAAGCAATGAGATGGTGTCCGATGCTCCTGTATTCTCAGAAGTAGCCGCTCAGATCTTCGAACTGCTGCATGATAAAGTTTTTGTCGCTCACAATGTGAACTTTGATTATGCCTTTATTCGGCACCAACTCGCTGCTTGTGGGTTTACCCTGAACTGTAAAAAGTTATGTACGGTAAGATTAAGCCGCAAACTATTCCCCGGTTTACCATCTTACAGCCTAGGAAAACTCTGCAAATCACTTCAAATTAATCTAGAAAATCGGCATCGCGCCGGAGGTGATGCTGCGGCTACAGCGATACTCTTCGGAATGCTCTTAGACGCCGATCTGGAAGCGCATATCTTAGGCTCGCTGCAGAAGGCGTCGAAGGAACAGGTACTACCTCCTCACCTTTCCAAAAACTATATTGATAGACTTCCAGACCAACCAGGAGTATATTATTTCCGTGATCAAAAAGGTAAAATAATCTATATCGGAAAAGCAAAAAACCTTAAAAAGCGTGTTTATTCTCATTTTAGTGGCAACAGCAGCAGCAAGCAACGGCAGGACTTCCTGAAAAACATACATAATATAGATTACGATATCTGCGGAACTGAGTTGATGGCATTTATTCTGGAAGCCAGCCAAATTAAAAAGTTCTGGCCAGAAAATAATCGTGCATTGAAGCGCTTTGAACAAAAGTATGCCCTATACGAGTATATGGATCAAAACGGTTATATCAGGCTTGGCATTGATAAATATAAAAAGCAATGTCCTTCTTTATATAGTTTTAACAGCATCTTGGAAGGACATAATCTACTCAAAACACTTATAAAAGATTTCCAACTATGTGAGAAACTTTGCTTTGTGCAGCGGAATCGTTCCGCTTGTACAGGTCATGAGCAAGGCAGCTGTAATGGTGCGTGTATAGGTGAAGAAAGCTCCTCAAGTTACAATGCTCGCGTGCAGGAGGCGATTCAGCATCTTCATACAGTTCTTCCCTCTTTTGTTATGATTGATCAGGGACGTACAGAAGATGAACAAAGTTGCATATGGATCGAAAAAGGCAAATTCTATGGTATGGGTTACGTGTCGCATCACACGGATGTGAAAGATTTCGACCTACTAAAATCGGCTTTGGATCCATATCCATCAAATGACTATATCGTAAATCTCATCCTTTCCTATGCAGAAAGCAACCCTGAAAAGCGATTGCAATTAAATTTTGAGCCTGCAAATCAATAAAATAGCTTATATTTTCTTTTTACATTTGCTGAAGTACAAACGAACGTCTATCTTTGGCGCTCCAAGCGGATATGCACCCATAGCTCAGCTGGATAGAGCAACGGTTTTCTAAACCGTCGGTCACAGGTTCGAATCCTGTTGGGTGTACAAATACTTAGTTAGAACCCCTGTAATTCAGTTTGCAGGGGTTTCTTTTTACACTGCAGTTATCCTTGTAGTGCATTCAACCATCTTTTCCAATCATCTATCAAGTAATTATAGCCAATCTCATTATGATACCGACTCCCTACAATCTTCCAAACTAGCTGTTCCGAAATAAATTCGGGGATCGACAAGTTCTGGACTGCTGCTGCCAGCGTGTAAAACTCGGCTCTGGTTGGGTGATCGGGACCTACTCCATTCAAACAAGCTGGAAGGCGATCCATCTGCAACAGCCGCTTTGTTAGCCCGATACAATCATCGAGATGAATAAGGTTGACTGGGGCTAAGCCATTGGCTACACCTTTCTTCCCGGCAAAGAACGACCCGGGATACCGACCTGAACCTACTAAACCGCCAAACCTCAAGGCAGTCGAGCCTCCTTCGGGCAATTGCTGGAATAAAGATTCAATTTGCAATAATATTTCTCCAGAACCTGTTTCTGGATTACAAGTCGAACTTTCATCTACAAACTGACCTGGATCTCCATAAACACTGGTCGAGCTTATCAGAATTGTTTTCTTTATATTTCTGGAAGTGATAATGTCAACAACTTGCTTTAATCCATCAACATACGTCGGATTAGCCACAAGCTTGACGTTAGAAGCAATAATCAAAGCATCACAAACCCAGAAATCTAAATCAGGATTGAGTGTTTCCTTTCCACCAAGGTTGATCAAGCTTGCTTGTATGCCCGAGGCATCAAGTGATTGAATCTTCTGTAAAGTAGTTACAGAACCTTTAACCCTATGTCCATCTTCTAAAAGGGACATACCTAAGGCCTTGCCAAACCAGCCAAGACCGAGAATACTAACAATCATTTGATCTAATGTTATGTGCTTTTAGAAATATACAACCTCATTGCCATTACCCATAATCACCTTATTGGCCAGGCCAAGAAAAATACCATGCACAAGTATCCCTTCAATGCTGTTTAAGGCGGCCGACAAGCTTTCGGGATCCTCAATCAATCCAAAGTCAGCATCAAGAATGTAATTACCATTGTCCGTAATAAACAGATGCCCACTTTTTTTACGCAGCACGGGATTTCCATGTAGAAGCTTTATTTCCTTCATCACGTGATTTAGGGCGAGCGGAACGACTTCTATCGGGACGGTAAAAGCACCTAATTGATCCACCAACTTAGATGAATCCGCAATAATGATCTCCTTTTTAGTCATTGAAGCAACGATCTTCTCGCGGAAGAGCGCCCCTCCTCCACCTTTAATAAGCTGGAGGTCTGAGGTAAACTCGTCAGCCCCATCAATGGTGATGTCAATAGAATGTACCAGATCGAAATTTAGCAGTGTAATGCCGAGACTTTCTGCAAGGCTAGCGGTATTATCCGAAGTTGCAACCGCTTCAATTTGCAATCCTTCTTTAACGAGTTCGGCAATTCGCTGTATGGCGAAGTATGCTGAAGAGCCTGTACCCAGCCCCACAATACTTCCAGACTGTATGAATTTAACGGCTTCCAGCGCTGCCAACCTTTTCTCGTTTTCTTTATCAGATAATTGCTGTTCCAAGTTGTTGGTTTTCTTAAAAAACACCAAGATTAGTGCCACGTCTAAATTCACAATTTTTGGCCTGATATTTTAGAAGCCAGCGAATTTATTTTGTGCAGCAATTTATCTAGCTCACCGGTGCATTCTTGTATTCTTTCGATGATCTGTGCGGTTTCTGCCGGGTCAACACTCAATTTTAGCAGTTCAACAAGCGAAATTAAAGACGCTACCGGCTTTCTGATCTCATGAGAGTTCAACCATGACACCTTCTTCAGCTGCTCATTTTGACGCATGATTTCGGCCTCTCTTTCTTTTCGATCAGTAATGTCGGTAAAGTAGACGGCAATACCTTCCTGTGCGGGATAGCAGGCAACATGCAGCCATTTCTTCAAACTTCCATAATATGCCTCTATCTTCGTGGGTATCCCATCATGCATTGCTCGTGTACCGGCTTGAAAAATGACCGAATCTTCTGCATCAGGAAACACGCTTTTCACCGTTTTCCCGATCACTTCGGCCGATGTACCCGTTCTTTCGTAAAAATTACTGTTTGCACTGGTGATCTCCCAGTTCCGATTAATGGTAAAATAGCTATCAGATATACTACTCAAAGTACTTTCAAGATTTATCTGGCTTTTAACCAAGTTCTGTTCAAAAGCCACAATGTCTGTGATATCGATGACAAATACCATTATCGCTGGACTATTGTCGAGTATCGTTAGCAAGCAACTGATGTTTACGTAAATCTGTTCGCCATTTTTCTTAAGATGAAGCCATTTCTCAAATTCATAGCCTGTTGTGTTTGATTTCGAAAAGAATTGCTTCACTTCCGGTACCTCAAACTTTTGATGAATGTCAAAAATCGTCATACTTAGAAACTCCTGCTTAGTGTATCCATAGTAAAAACAGGCAGCATCATTTACCGAGATAAACCTGTAAGATTCGGGATCTACAAACCAGATTGGATATGGATTGGAAAGGTACATGTTGCGGTACTGGCGCTCACTATTCACCAGATTGCGCTCGAATCTGCTAATCAGTAATCCCAGGAGCAAGGCAGTTACAATGACGTAAACAATTCCTTTCGCTGAGTTCAATAGCGTATACAAACCTGCAGTTGAATGCCATTCCAGTGCAGACAATATACGGTCGCTGGCAAGAATCCATACTATGCCAACTATAGAATATAAAATGGGGATAATATATCTCCCACTCTTCAGTTTAGCACTTTGAAGCATAATCTGGTTGGCCTAGTCGATTGCTGTTAAACAATAGATACTTAAATATAACGATTAACAGGCTCAATAGACAACCTTAAACTAAAAAAGGCCCGCAATTGCAGGCCTTTTTCTATTAAAAGCAATTACTTATCGGTGTTTTTTTTCTCAGTTACCTCAGTACGAATTTCTTGCGCCAGGTTTTTCAATTCCTGCATTGCTTTACGTACACGTGTACCAGCAGCGCCATTACCTGAGTTATAAAATTTGTCCGCGTCAGCTTCAACTCCGGCAACAAGTTCTTTTAATTTTGAAAATTTTTCCATGCTCTTTTGAAATTAGTTATTTGATTATGTTTTAAAGTTAATAATTATTGGATTTCCTGCAAATCAATTATTACTCATTTGAAGGTTTTTAAAGCGCCTTTTAGATATTAAAACCATTTATTGCTGATTTTGTTAAGTTCCTAAAGTAATAATTTTAACCAGAAAAGCTTAAACCTATGGTAACCAACGATAAAAACCCGAAAGAAAATGCACCCGGTGGCGAGAACTATGATATCAATCATCCACAAAATCTTACCACCCCCGACTATAACAGTACCACAGAACACCGGGATACTGACGACCTTCCTGGTGTAGAAAATCTGAACCATTCTAACAACGGCGATCAGGAGATGCCCGACAATGATGGTTCACTTACCGGTACGCCTTCCAAAACAGATCTTGGTAACTCTCAGAAGCCGGAAGAAGACAAAGCAGATGATGGCTTAATCGCTACTTAAGTCAGCGCCTTCAAGCTTGTACCACCTGCAGAAACGCTCAATTCATGAACAATACCGCATTTTAAGGCGAAATTGCTTCGCTGATGCCCCACAGGAAAGTCAAAACATACTGGAAATGAATACCCATTAACTTTTTCCAGCACCAGCTCATACAATGTTCTACCAAAAACTTCCTCTGGGTCATCAGCTTTAGTATTAATGTTGCCAATAATTAACCCGGCGAGTCCACCCAACATCCCGGAGCGTTTTAAGTTCCACAACATTCTATCTACACGATAAAGGTATTCTCCTGTATCTTCCAAAAACAGGATCTTACCTGCTGTACGCATTGCGGAACTACTGCCTGATAAGGTTTCCAGGATACTCAGGTTCCCGCCCACCAGCTGACCACGCGCAGTACCCATCCTATTATATGGTTGATAATCGGCCTGATATTTCATCTGCCGTCCTATTAGTGCATCTTTTATGGACAAAATCGTTTCAATCTGTATTGGCTCTGCCTGGTCCCATACATATGGGAAACTGTTACACATCTTCGAATGAATAGAAGCCATGTTCAATTGCTGGTGTAAATGACTATGGATAACAGTGACGTCGCTGAATCCAATGATCCATTTAGGTCGCTTTTTAAGTAAGTCTAAATTCAGGCTATCTATAATCCTGATTATACCATAGCCTCCCCTGGCGCACATGATTGCTGCAATTGCAGGATCATCAAGCATTGACTGCAGGTCTGCCCTACGCTCTTCATCCGTACCGCCAAATGTGAAATCCCGTTTTCCGATGGTATTACCTACGCGTACCTGGAAACCCCATTGCTCCATTAACAGCTTTGCAGGTTGAATCGCCTCCAAACTGATGTATCCAGCAGGACTGGTAATCCCAATGGTATCACCAGGCTTTAAATACGGCGGAACAATAACTTTCCTCGTAGTAACCTTTTGTTCATTAGAAAACCCATCATAAAGAGATCCGGCGGTTAGCAAACATATGGCAGAAAGAAACGTTTTTCTGTCCATTATCTAACATCTTGAGTCATCGAGAAGGGAATTAGAGAACATCCTTTAACACCGTCCACACATTGTCTGCAAGGATCTTGTGCCCTTCCACAGTTGGATGTATGCCATCACCCTGGTTCAACTCAGGAACACCTCCTACGCCTTCTAATAAAAAAGGAATAAAGGCTGCATTATTCTTTTTAGCAAGCTTCGGGAATATTTCTTTGAATGCATCTGCGTATTTTGCGCCCATACTCGGCGGAACCATCATCCCGGTTATCACCAGCTTCGTTTCAGGGAATTTGGCATGTACCTGATCTATTATAGACTGCAGGTTTTTTTCTGTTTCCTTTACGTCCAGACCTCTCAGCCCATCATTTGCACCAAGTTCAAGCACAAAAACATCCATTTGCTGTTTTAAAAGCCAGTCAATCCTGTTTTTGCCACCGGCAGAAGTCTCGCCACTCAAACCAGCGCTCACCACTTTGTACGGCAGGTTCAAGGAATCAATTTTCTGTTCAATGAGGTAAGGAAAAGCAGCTTCAGGATCTTCCAGGCCATAGCCTGCTGTTAAACTATCACCAAAAAATAGCACCGTCTTTCTTTTTTCTTCCTGTTTTTTGTCTACTTTAACGGTCCGCGATTCAGCGGTTTTTTTGTCACCGTTACCGCATGCAACAAGAAAAGCTAGCATCAGGAAACATGGTTTTGAAAATCTGTATAGTGTCATGATCGCAAAGTAACTGGAAATACCAAAACATATCCAATAGATTTAGGTTTTAAATTTTAAAATTATTCAACCATCTGTGACTGAAATCTTAAGCGTACGCAATCTTAGCAAAACCTACCCTGCTCAGGGTAAATCCCTAAACGTTTTAAAAGACATAAATTTCGAAATTCAACAAGGTTCTACCGTATCGATTGTTGGTCCTTCAGGTAGCGGAAAGACGACCCTTTTAGGACTATGTGCCGGGCTAGACCGTGCCAGCAGCGGATCAGTGATCTTAAATGGAATCAAGCTTGATGACCTAAATGAAGATGAACGTGCGCGGGTGCGGAACCAACACGTGGGATTTATATTCCAAAACTTTCAGTTACTTCCTACCCTTACCGCACTGGAAAACGTTATGGTGCCACTTGAGCTAAGAGGTGAGAAGAATGTCACTGACAGAGCTTTAAGCCTGCTTGATAAAGTAGGACTTGCTGCACGTGGGCATCATTATCCTTCACAATTATCCGGTGGAGAGCAGCAAAGAGTTTCATTGGCGAGAGCCTTTTCAAATAGTCCAAAAATCCTTTTTGCGGATGAGCCAACTGGTAACCTCGACACAGAAACTGGTCAGAAGGTTGAAAAGCTCCTGTTTGAATTGAATCGTGATGCAGGTACCACGCTGATCCTGGTCACCCATGATCTTGAACTTGCCTCAAAAACAAGCAGGATAATACGATTAAAAGGTGGTACAATACTAAACGACGGCTTGTAGCTATGGAAAATAACCCCATCAACTTGTCATGGTTGCTTAAAATGGCGTGGCGGGACAGCCGTAAGAATAAAGCCAGATTGTTTCTTTTCATCTCTTCCATGGTTCTTGGAATTGCAGCGCTGGTTGCAATTTATGCAATTGGCGATAACCTAACCCAAGATATAGACCGGCAAGCGGCAACGCTGATAGGCGCCGACTTAGATGTAAGGACCAACAAGTCACCAGATGCAGCAGCACGTAAATTCACTGACTCTCTTAAAAAACAAGCAGTAGCCTATAGTGAAGAGCAGAGCTTTCCTTCTATGATCCTGTTTCTAAATGGCGGTGGCACTAGGCTGGTACAGATACGGGCACTAAGTGGCGATTTCCCCTTCTATGGTGAAATAGAGACAACGCCAGTGACTGCAGCAAAAAGTTTTCGCGCACAACAGGATGTGCTTGTAGATAAAACATTAATGCTACAATACAAAGCCAACGTCGGCGATTCCGTACAAATTGGCAAAGTGGACTTTCGGATTGCAGGTATCCTAAACCAGGCACCTGGTCAAACGGGCTTTTCGAGCACGATTGCACCTTCTGTATTCATGCCGATGAAGTACTTAAAGGCAACGAACCTAGCGCAGAAAGGAAGCCGGATAAACTACAACTTTTATTACAAGTTCCAGCAAGGACATAATGTCGAGGAAATGGTTACCCGGCTCACTCCTGCTTTTGAAAAGCATGATCTTGATCAGGATACCATTAAGTCCAGAAAGGAAAGTACCGGTAAGTCCTTCTCTGATGTCACCAAGTTTCTCTCCCTGGTGGGATTCATAGCCCTGCTGCTTGGATGTATTGGTGTAGCAAGTGCCGTCCACATTTATGTTAAGGAAAAGATGCAAAGCATCGCCATTTTAAGGTGTATGGGGCTAAGCTCGAGGCATGCCTTTTTGATATTCCTCATCCAGATCACGGCGATTGGGTTTATTGGAGCAGTTGCCGGCGCGATATTAGGATCAATCATTCAGCAAGTACTTCCTGCAGTGTTTAAAGATTTTCTGCCTTTGGAGTTACAAGTAACCATATCCTGGAAAGCCATTCTTCAAGGCATTCTATTGGGGGTGATCATTTCGATACTATTTTCTTTGTTGCCGCTTATATCAATTCGGAAGGTTTCTCCTTTAAACACGATTAGGGTATCGGATCAACCACTGGAAACCGGAAACGATCCTTGGCGCTGGTTCGTCTACCTTTTAATATTTGGATTTATCACCTGTTTTGCAAGGCTACAGCTTGATCGCTGGCGTGATACGCTTGTTTTTTCTGTGAGTATTGTAATTGGCTTTATTGTACTTTACGCAGTAGCAGCATTAAGCATCTGGCTAATCAGAAGGTTCTTCCCCTCTTCATGGAGCTACATATGGCGCCAGGGTTTATCCAACCTATATCGTCCAAATAACCAGACAACAATCTTGGTATTATCAATAGGACTTGGAACAGCTTTCATATGTACCTTATTCTTTGTGCAAGCCATTTTATTAGATCGCATTACCCTTTCAACAAGTGAAAACCAGCCGAATATGGTGATCTTTGATATTCAGTCTAAGCAACGGGAAGCGCTCACAGCGCTGACGAAGGCAGAAGGTCTACCCTTGATCCAGGAAGTACCGATCGTAACCATGCGCTTGCAAGAGATAAATGGCGTAAATGCTGTAGAAAACAAGAATGACTCCACTAGAAAATATTCCAACCGAGCTTACAATAGAGAACTACGCGTCACCTTCCGCGATAGCCTCACTTCTACCGAAAGCTTGATTGAGGGGAAATGGCAGGGGCAAGTTCAGGGACAGGATACCGCCCGCATTTCGCTTGAGCAAGGCTATGCCAAATCATCACACCTCAGTATAGGCGACCGATTGTTATTTAACGTACAGGGGGTAATGGTACCAGCGATTGTGGGTAGCATCCGTGAAGTTGATTGGAATCGTGTGCAAACGAACTTTCGACTCGTTTTTCCAAAAGGCGTAATTGATGATGCGCCTCAATTTCATGTGTTGGTAACCCGGGTACCAGATGCCGCAGCTTCTGCATCATTCCAACAGAAAGTAGTTTCAAAATATCCGAATGTATCCATAATAGACCTTGCGCTGATCTTGACCGTGTTGGATGAGATTTTAAACAAGATCGGTTTTGTAATACGCTTTATGGCTGCATTTAGCATTATTACCGGATTGATTGTACTGGTATCCTCTGTATTAATCAGCAAATATCAGCGCATGCAGGAAAGTGTATTACTTAGAACAATTGGTGCAAGCAGTGCACAGGTTTTTATGATCACGGCGCTGGAATACTTCTTCCTCGGTGCCATCGCAGCTTCTACTGGCATTATGCTGGCTTTGATTGGAAACTGGGCTTTAGCGAGATTTAGCTTTGAAGTACCTTTTTCACCTGACTGGCTAACTGTCTTGGGGATATTCTTTAGCATTTCTTTTTTAACAACCATTATAGGGGTACTAAACAGCAGATCCGCGTTGAACAGACCTCCGCTGGAGATATTGAGACGAAATGCTTAACATGCGTCTTAAAGCAGAACTGTTGTAAGTTATTACTCAAACAAAATGTTCCGTAA
>Ga0265798_10011077_pt1 | contig 11022 bp, 6 predicted proteins | sample P3T30metagenome_FD_192430 | JGI IMG/M metagenome (GOLD analysis project Ga0265798, IMG submission 192430) | Plant litter microbial communities from East Loma Ridge, Irvine, California - P3 T30 | ecosystem: Environmental > Terrestrial > Plant litter > Unclassified | place: USA: California... | reverse complement strand
CGCAGCCGGGACCTGCCGCGCCAGGCTCGCGCCGACGCCATAGAGCATCGGATCACCGCTGGCCAGCACGCAGACCGCCTCGCCGGGCTCGGACAGTACCGCATCGAGGCTGAACGGACTGGGCCAGGCGACGCGGGTACCGACGATGCAGCGCGGCAGCAGTTCGAGCTGGCGTGGCGAGCCGACGATGCGCCGCGCGCTCAACAACGCACGTCGCGCCTGTTTGCCCAGGCCCGCAAATCCGTCTTCACCGATACCTACCAGGGTCAGCCAGGCCGACATGAATATTCCTCATACAAAACTATTCCGACGGGCAGACTTTTCATGCCTTCGGCCAAAGCAGGCATAATACCGCGCCTTACCCATTCCAGTGGTTTTTCGCGCGTGTCCGGTGCCCCTTTGAACAAGACTTCGAACGTTGTCCGCCCCTCGGCGTGTCCGGGGTTGCTGCGTATCGTGCAGGCATTGGACGGGGGGATCTGCCGCATCAAACTCGCCGGCGGCGAACTGGGTGCGGACCAGGCCGAGGCCGTCGCCGAAGTCGCCGAGCGGTATGCCGGGGGAACGATCGAGGCGACCAACCGCAGCAATCTGCAGATTCGAGGTATCGGTGAACGTCATCAGGCCTTGATCGAGCACTTGCTGCAGGCTGGCTTGGGTCCACGGGACGCGGCCGGTGACGATGTGCGCAATGTCATGCTCGGCCCCACCGCCGGCATCGACCCCCGCCAGGTCGTCGACACGCGCCCATTGGCGGCCCAGGTCATCCACAGCCTGGAAACCGAGCCGCGCTTTCATGCGCTGTCGGCCAAGTTCGCCGTGCAGTTGCACGGCGGCGAGCGCCTGGCGATGCTCGAGCATCACCACGACCTGTGGCTGTCGGCCTTCGAGCGTGATGGACAGTGCTGGTGGGCGTTCGGCCTGGCCGGCTGTCCCGGGAGCGACCCTGCCGTGGGCGCCGTGCCTTTCGACCAAGGCCATGCCTTGGTGGCGGCGGTGTTGGACCGCTTCCTTGAATTGGCGCGCCCTGAACACACGCGAATGCGCGATCTGCTTGCCGACGCCTTCTTCGCAGGCAAGGGGCTCAGCCGCCCGCCTCGCTCCCACAGGATCCTCGTCCCTGATACCACCATGCCAGCCACCACAGCCAAGGCAGGCAAGATTGCTGCACCTGTGGGAGCGGGCCCTGCCCGCGAAGAGGCCGCCACTGACACTACCCAGGCATTCCTCAGTACCCTGGGTCTGCCTGTTTGCCCTGCACCACTGGGCAGGCCGCTGGCTACCTTCAAACTGGGCATCCAGCCACAGCGCCAAGCGGGCCTGAGCTTCATCTGCACCCTGGCCCCCCTGGGCCGGCTGACCCCGGCCATGCTGCGCGGCGCGGCCCAGCTCGCTCGCGACCACGGCAACGGCACCCTGCGCATGACCCCGTGGCAGGGCCTGCTGTTACCTGACCTGCGCGATCCCGAACCCGTGCTCCAGGCCCTGACCCAGCTGGGCTTCATCACCGGGCCGCAACAGCCCTTGGCGGCCATGATCGCCTGCACGGGCGCCAGCGGCTGTGCCAAGGGCCTGGCCGACACCAAGGCGGATGCCGTTCGCCTCGCCGCTTTGCTGCCTGCGCGGGCGCCGCTGAGCGTACATCTGAGCGGCTGCGCACGTTCATGCGCCGCGGCCCATGTCGCCCCGGCTACCCTGCTGGCCAGTAGCGCCGGCCACTATGACCTGTATCTGCGCGACGCCGAACGACCCGGATTCGGGACTCTGCTCGCGCGCCATCTTTCACTGGATGCGGCCGCTGCCCTGCTGCGCGACCGCTCACGGAGCGACACCCATGATTGACTACATCCGCGATGGTCAGGAGATCTATCGCAATTCCTTCGCCATCATTCGTGCCGAAGCGAAGCTGGATCAGATCCCCGCAGACCTGGAAAAGCTCGCCGTACGGGTCAGTCACGCCTGCGGCATGGTCGATGTCGTCCAGGACCTGCGCTTCTCGCCCGGCGCCGGCAAAGCCGGCCGCGACGCCCTTGCCGCCGGCGCGCCGATCCTGTGCGACGCGCGCATGGTCGCCGAAGGCATCACCCGCGCCCGGCTGCCTGCGAACAACCAGGTGATCTGTACCCTCAAGGACGACAGCGTGCCAGCCCTTGCCCAAGCCTTGGGCAACACCCGCTCGGCGGCTGCGCTGGAGCTGTGGCGGCCCCATCTGCAAGGCTCGGTCGTGGTCATCGGCAATGCGCCGACCGCGCTGTTCCACCTGCTCGACATGATCGATGCCGGCGCGCCCAAGCCCGCCCTGATCCTCGGCTTTCCAGTCGGTTTCGTCGGCGCGGCCGAGTCCAAGGCCATGCTGGCGGCGGACAGCCGTGGCGTGCCGTTCGTCATCGTCGAAGGCCGCAAGGGTGGCAGTGCCATGGCCGCCGCCGCGGTCAATGCACTGGCCACGGAGGTCGAGTGATGCAACCGCGTGGCCGTCTGCTGGGACTGGGCGTAGGCCCGGGCGATCCCGAACTGATCACCGTCAAGGCGCTGCGCCTGTTGCGCGAGGCGCCGGTGGTGGCCTATTTCGTCGCCAAGGGCAAGAAGGGCAATGCCTTCGGCATCATCGAGGGCCACCTGCAGGCTCTGCAAACCTTGCTGCCGCTGGTCTACCCGGTGACCACCGAAGCACTGCCAGCGCCGCTGTCCTACGAGCAGGTCATCAGCGATTTCTACGACACCGCCAGCCTGGACGTCGCCGCGCACCTGGATGCCGGCCGTGACGTGGCGGTGATCTGCGAGGGCGATCCGTTCTTCTACGGCTCCTACATGTACCTGCACGATCGGCTCGCCGAGCGCTATGAAGCCCAGGTGATTCCTGGCGTCTGTTCGATGCTCGGCGGTGCTTCGGTGCTGGGCGCACCGTTGGTGTATCGCAACCAGAGCCTGTCGGTGCTGTCGGGCGTGCTGCCGGCGGACGACCTCAAGCGGCGCCTGGCCGATGCCGACGCCGCCGTGATCATGAAGCTGGGCCGCAACTTTCCCAAGGTCCGCCAGGTGCTGACCGAGCTTGGCCTGGCCGAGCGAGCCCTGTATGTCGAGCGCGCCACCATGGCCAATCAGAAAATCGTCCCCCTGGCCGAAGTCGATCCGACCTCGTCGCCCTATTTTTCTTTGATCATCGTTCCGGGTGAGAGGTGGCAAGGCTGATGAACGCCCCAGCAATCGTCATTCTCGGCAGCGGTGCCCTGACCACCGCGCGGCGCCTGCAGCAACTCTATCCACAGGCGCTGATCCACGGCCTGGCCGAGCGCGTGACCGGTGTCGAGCGCAGCTATCAGGACTTCGGCGCCACCTTGCGTCAGTTGTATCGACAGGACACCCCGATCATTGCCCTGTGCGCGGCGGGCATCGTCATCCGCTGCCTGGCGCCGCTCCTGCTGGAGAAGGGCGCCGAACCGCCGGTGCTGGCCGTGGCCGAAGATGGCAGCGCGGTGGTGCCGCTGTTGGGTGGCCTGGCCGGGGTCAACGTGCTGGCTCGCGAGATTGGCGCAGGCCTGGGAATTGCGGCTGCGATCACCACCAGCGGCGAGCTGCGCTTCGGTACCTGCCTGCTCAACCCGCCCAGCGGCTATGCCCTGGCCGATCTGGAACTGGGCAAGCGCTTCGTTTCCGACCTGCTCGCCGGTGAGCGGGTGCGTGTCGAAGGCGCCGCGCCCTGGCTCGCCGACTCACGGCTGCCCGAAGACGCACAGGCGCGCCTGGCCATTCATGTTGGCAGCGAGGCGCGGGCACCGGTTGCCCACGAACTGCTCATCCATCCGCGCAACGTGCTGGTGGCGGTGAATTCAGCGTTGCCCCATTTGGCGGAGGCCGTGCGTGACGCACTGCAGGGCCGTCGTATTGCCGTGCCATCACTGGCGTGCCTGCTGGCGGACGAGGGCGCCATGGCCGATTCTGCGCTGCACGATGCTGCCGCCGACTTGGGCGTGCCGCTGCGGTTTGCCCCGGCGCAAGGCTCGTTGGTGCAGATGGCCGGCCACGCGGTGCCGCAGTCGTCGCCCGTGGCGATCGGCGAACACATGGCAGTCGCCATGGCCGAGCAGCCACTGGACCTGTCGGGCATTGGCCGGCCGCGCGGACGTCTGGCCGTCATCGGCCTGGGCCCCGGCGCCGCCGACCTCATGGTCCCGGCGGTCAAGACGGAGCTGGCGCGTGCCAACGACATTCTGGGCTACGAGACCTACGTGCGCATGGCCGGCCCGTTCCGCGCCGATCAGGTACTGCACTGCACCGACAATCGCGAAGAGATGCAGCGTGCCCGGCACGCCTTCGAATTGGCCGCTCAGGGTCGCTCTGTGGTGGTGGTATCGTCCGGTGACCCCGGCGTGTTCGCCATGGCAGCTGCGGTGCTGGAGGCGCTGCACGAATCCACCGACCCGAGTTGGCACGCGGTAGAACTACAGATGCTGCCAGGCGTCTCGGCCTCCCTGGCCACGGCGGCCCAGGCCGGCGCACCGCTGGGCCACGATTTTTGCGTATTGTCGCTGTCCGACAATCTCAAACCCTGGGCCATCATCGAGAAGCGCCTTGACCTGGCCTGTCAGGCTGATCTGGCCCTGGCGTTCTACAACCCGATTTCCCGCTCGCGGCCGTGGCAACTGGGCAAGGCGCTGGACATCGTTCGCCTGCATCGCACGCCTGCCACCCCCGTCGTGTTGGGCCGCGACATCGGCCGTCCCGGCCAGACCTTGCGGGTCATCACGCTGGGCGAGCTGACGCCTGAGCAAGTGGACATGCGCACCATGGTGCTGGTGGGTTCTTCCACCACCTGCACCTTCGCCAAGGCCGCAGGCGGCACCTGGGTATACACCCCACGCTGGTACGGCACCAAGCCCTGATCTACAAACGAACACCAACCGCTGCCGAACGCCCCCTGTAGCAGCGGCGCAAGCCGCGTCAGGCCGCACCGCGCACTACCTGACACACCGCGTCTGCCGCCGACGCGGCTCGCGCCAGCCCTGTAGCAGCGGCGCAAGCCGCGTCCGGCCGCACCGCGCATTTCCTGACGTACCGCGTATGACGCCGACGCGGCTCGCGCCGCTGCTACGGGGTCAGGGGGTTTTCAACGGGGGGGATGATGGCCTCGCGCTGTGAAGCCCAGTGCTCCACCAGTTCGCGCAATTGCGACATTTCGATCGGCTTGGCCATATGCCCGTCCATGCCGGCCTGGCGCGCCTGCTCCTTGTGCTCGCTGAGAATATGCGCGGTCAGCGCCACCACTGGTGTGCGCACGCGCTGGTTGCCCATTTCCCAGGCACGCAACTGACGGGTCGCCGAGAAGCCGTCGAGAATCGGCATTTCACAGTCCATCAGCACCAGGTCGTAACGCTGGGCCTTCATCGCCTTCAGGGCCTCCTCGCCATTGCTGGCCGTGTCAGGATGCAGGTTGAGCTTGCCGAGCATGCCGCGGATCACCTTGGTGGAAATGTTGTTGTCTTCGGCCACCAGAATCCGAAAGTCACCTGGCACATCGATAGGCGCCAGGTGGGCGGCAGCGAGTGGCGGTGCCTCGCTTTCTCCACGATGGCTGAGCTCGTCGGCCAGGGTGGTCTTGAGGGTGTACCCGGCCACCGGTTTGGCCAGGATGCGCTTGATCCCGGCATTGCGAGCGACAACCTTGCTCGGCGCATTGCTGATACCGGTAAGCATGATCAACAGAATGTCGTGGTTCAGGCTTGGATCTTCCTTGATCTTCGCGGCCAGCTGCATGCCGGTCATGCCGGGCATGTTCTGGTCCAGCAAGACCACGTCGAAATAGTCACGCAGGTGCGCCTTGGTTCGCAGCAAGGCCAAGGCCTCCTTGCCCGACGGCACGGAGCTGACATTCAGGCCCCAGGCACTGCACTGCTGCACCAGTACCTTGCGGCAGGTCTCGTTGTCGTCGACCACCAGCACCCGCGCGTTCTTGAGCGGCAGGTCGAGGTCCGAAGACGGTTGCTCGAGGCGTTGCGGATCCAGCGGCAGGGTCAGCCACAGGGTGCTGCCATGCTCGCTGCCGCTCTTGATGCCGAAATCACCCTTCATCAACAGCACCAGTTGGCGTGCGATCACCAGCCCCAGGTGCCCGCTCAGGCGGTTGCCGTCGAGCAGGTTGGTGCTGCGCAATTCGGTGTGCAGCAGCGCTTCGCGTTCGGCGCCGGGCATTGGTTCGCCGCTGTCCTGCACGGCGATGCGCAGGCGCGGGGTGGCGCTGCGCTGGTCGAGCGCCACCACCAGCAGAATCTCGCCCTGGTCGGTCTTCTTCAGCGCGTTGTCCAGCAGGCTCAGCAGCGCCTGGCGCAGGCGTGTCGGATCGCCGCTGATGACTCGCGGAACCTGGGGCTGGGTAAAACTGATCAACTCGATGTTCTGCTGCTCGGCCTTGGCGCGAAAGATGTTGAGGCAATCTTCGATCAGGGCGTGCAGGTCGAACTGCACGTCGTCGAGCTCGATCTGCCCGGATTCGATCTTGGAGATGTCGAGGATCTCGTTGATCAGACCGAGCAGCTCGTTGCCGGCACTGTGGATGGTCTGTACGTAGTCGCGTTGCTTGACCGACAGCGGTGTGCCCAGCAACAGCTCGGTCATGCCCAGGACGCCGTTCATGGGGGTGCGGATCTCGTGGCTGAGCTTGGCCAGGAATTCCGCCTTGGCGTTGATCTCGGCAGTGCTGGCCGCCAGCTGCCGGCTGGCGCTGAAGCGATCCTCGCTGATGCTGCGCAGGCGCTGGGTCAGCGCGGTATTGAGGATCACCCCGCCGACCATGGCGAACCCGAGCAAGGTGAAAATCAGCCACTGCGAAGGTGTACGGGTCAGGCCCAACAGCGCCGGCAGTACCACCAGGCACCCCAGGTTGCACACCAGCAGCCCCAGGCAGAAGGTACGTGCCGGGCGATAACCCTGCAGCCAGTGCCAGATGCCGATCATCAACATGGTCATGCTGGTCAGGGCCAGCAGGCCGTAGGCGAAGAAGTTGAACGGCAGGCCGTCGATGAACAGCAGCAACAGCCCGCACAGGGCGATCAGGGCAACCTCGGCCTTGATGATGCGGTTGGAGCGCTGATGGCCGCGTACGGCGAAGAAACGCAGGCAGAACATCAGCCCGGTCATCGATGCCAGCAGCAGCGCGCTGTAGGCCGCTGGTGTACGCGCCGCCGGCCACAGCGAAACCCAGGGGCCGGTGAAGTTGAACAGGATCAGGGCCGAGGCCAGCAGGCAGGCCTGGGAGCAGGCCAGCCACAGGCTGCTGCTGGAACGGCGATGGGCGAAGCACATCAGGTTGTGCAGGATGAGCATCGCAACGCAGCCCAGCAGCAGCCCGAAGAGCAACGGTTCACGTTGATCGGCGGCCGCTGCGGAGGAAGATTGCAGAACGATGCTGGGGCGGATCTGGTGTTCCGAGGCGATCCGCAGGTAGACGTCGAGGGGCTTCTGGCTTACCGGCAGGGTCAGCAGATGGTCGCTGCTGGCCAGTGGTGCCTCGGTGTTGACATCGGTGTCCGACGACACGCGTCTGATCAGCGTGTCGGCATCGAGCACATAGAAATCCAGGGCCTTCAGGTCAGGACAGAAAATACGCAGCAACAATTCCTGGTCGGTCGCTGGCAGACGATAGTGCAGCCACAACGCACCGTTGGGCCCGGCGGCGTTGACCTGGCGCAGTTGCACCGGGGCGAACTGGTTCTGGAAGCGTTCGGAGCGCACGTCGCCCAACTGCAGCCGACCGTCCTCGTCCATCAACATCGACCAGCCGCCCGCCGACTCTGCCTGGGCGCCGAGCACACAGAGCAGGGCCAGCAGGCCAGCGGTGAATCCTATGGCAGTCCTGAGCCAGCGCAAGGCGAAATCCCTTCGTAGATGAATGCCTGATTATAGCCGCGTGCGCCATGAAACGTGTGTCGGGGGCTTGAAGCCCCCGACAGTCGCCACGCTTATTTGCCGCTTTCGCGGGCAATGGCCAGGTAGCCGATGTCATGGCGATAGAAACAACCCTGCCAATCGATCTTCGCAGCCAGTGCATAGGCCTGGCGCTGCGCGGCGCCGACGCTGTCGCCCAGTGCCGTGGCGCACAGCACGCGGCCACCGGCGGTGACGACCTGGCCATCCTTGAGCGCGGTGCCCGCATGGAACACCTTGCCGGTCTCGGCAGCCGCCGCGTCCAGGCCGCCGATCGCATCACCCTTGGCATAGTCGCCCGGATAGCCACCCGCCGCCAGCACGATGCCGACGCTGGGCCGTGGGTCCCACTGCGCCTCGACCTTGTCCAGCGCCTGGGCGAAAGCCGCTTCGATCAGCAGGATCAGGCTCGACTGCAGGCGCAGCATGACCGGCTGGGTTTCAGGGTCGCCGAAACGGCAGTTGAACTCGATGACCTTGGGGTTGCCGGCCTTGTCGATCATCAGCCCGGCATAGAGAAAACCGGTGTAGACATTGCCTTCGTCCGCCATGCCGCGCACAGTCGGCCAGATGACCTGGTCCATGACCCGCTGGTGAACCTCGGCGGTCACCACCGGGGCAGGGGAGTACGCCCCCATGCCGCCGGTGTTCGGACCGCTGTCGCCGTCGCCCACGCGCTTGTGGTCCTGGCTGGTGGCCATGGGCAGCACGTTCTTGCCATCGACCATGACGATGAAGCTGGCTTCCTCGCCGTCGAGGAATTCTTCGATGACCACCCGCGAGCCGGCGTCACCGAAGGCGTTGCCGGCGAGCATGTCGCGTACGGCGTCTTCGGCCTCCTGCAGGGTCATGGCAACGATCACGCCCTTGCCCGCGGCCAGGCCATCGGCCTTGATCACGATCGGCGCACCTTTTTCACGCAGGTAAGCCAGCGCCGGTTCGATCTCGGTGAAATTCTGGTAATCGGCGGTGGGAATCTTGTGCCGCGCCAGGAAATCCTTGGTGAAGGCTTTCGAGCCTTCGAGCTGGGCCGCGCCCGCGGTGGGGCCGAAACAGTCCAGGTTGCGCGCGCGGAACAGGTCGACCACGCCAGCCACCAGCGGCACTTCGGGGCCGACGATGGTCAGCGAAACGTTCTGTTCGGCGAAGTCCGCCAGTTGCTCCAATGCCAGCACGTCGATAGCGACGTTCTCGCACTTGGCCTCGGTGGCGGTACCGGCATTGCCCGGTGCCACGAACACTTTCTGGACCCGTGGGTCCTGGGCGACTTTCCAGGCCAGCGCATGCTCGCGCCCGCCGCTGCCAATGATCAATACGTTCATGGTTCAAAACCTCGGTAAAGCGGAATTCTAAGGGTGCTCGCGGTATGCCGCGCAACGGCCTGACGCGGCTCGCGCCGCTGCTACAGGGGCGGCGTACCCGTGAAACGTCACTGTAGGAGGCCGCAGCTTCAATGCGGCCGTCGCCAAATCAGTGGCGGAAATGGCGCATGCCGGTAAACACCATGGCGATGCCGGCTTCGTCAGCGGCCGCAATCACCTCGGCATCACGCATCGAGCCGCCCGGTTGGATCACGGCGGTGATGCCCACCTTGGCGGCATTGTCCAGGCCGTCGCGGAACGGGAAGAACGCATCCGACGCCATGACCGAGCCCTGCACCTGCAAGCCGGCATGCTCAGCCTTGATCGCTGCGATGCGCGCCGAATTCACCCGGCTCATCTGCCCGGCACCGACGCCGATGGTCTGGCGGTTCCTGGCGTACACGATGGCGTTGGACTTGACGTACTTGGCGACTTTCCAGGCAAAGATCAGGTCATGGATTTCCTGCTCGCTGGGCGCCCGGCGCGTGACTACCTTGAGGTCATCGGCACCGATCATGCCGATATCCCGGCTCTGCACCAACAGACCGCCGTTGACCCGCTTGTAGTCCCACGCCTCGGCACGCTCGGCCGACCATTGACCACACGCCAACAGGCGCACATTGGCCTTGGCCGCCACGATGGCGCGGGCTTCCTCGCTGACGCTCGGGGCAATGATCACTTCGACGAACTGACGCTCGACGATGGCCTTGGCAGTGGCCGCGTCCAGCTCGCGGTTGAAGGCAATGATGCCGCCGAACGCCGATTCGGTATCGGTGGCGTAGGCCAGTTCGTAGGCCTGACGGATGCCGCCCTCGGCGTCCGGGCACACGGCCACGCCGCAGGGGTTGGCATGCTTGACGATGACGCAGGCTGGCTTGACGAAGCTCTTCACGCATTCCAGGGCGGCATCGGTATCGGCCACATTGTTGTAGGACAGCTCCTTGCCCTGCAGCTGGGTCGCCGTGGCAATGCCCACTTCGGCCGGCTGCGCCTCCACATAGAATGCCGCTTTCTGGTGCGGGTTCTCGCCGTAGCGCATCTCCTGCGCCTTGACGAACTGGCTGTTGAAGGTCCGCGGAAACTCGCCGCGGCCTTCGGTGCCCAGGCGCTCGCCGGTCTGGTCGATGGTGCCCATGTAGTTGGCGATCATGCCGTCGTACGCGGCGGTATGTTCGAACGCCTTGAGCATCAGGTCGAAGCGCTGCGCGTAGGTCAGGCCGCCGGCCTTGAGCCCGGCCAGCACTTGGGCATAGTCACCGGCGTTGACCACGATGGCCACGTCCTTGTGGTTCTTCGCCGCCGAACGGACCATGGTCGGCCCGCCGATGTCGATGTTCTCGATGGCCGTGGCCAGGTCGCAGCCAGGCTTGGAAATCGTTGCCTGGAAGGGGTAGAGGTTGACCGCCACCAGGTCGATCGGCTGGATGCCGTGCTCGGCCATGATCGCGTCGTCGGTACCGCGACGGCCGAGGATGCCGCCATGGATCTTCGGATGCAGGGTTTTCACGCGGCCGTCCATCATCTCGGCGAAGCCGGTGTAGTCGGCCACTTCCACGGCGGCCACGGCGTTGTCGCGCAGCAGCTTGAAGGTACCGCCGGTGGACAGGATCTCGACGCCAAGGGCTTCCAGTTCGCGGGCGAATTCAACGATTCCGGTCTTGTCGGAAACGCTGATCAAGGCGCGGCGGATCGGCAGGCGGGTGGTCTGGTCGGTCATCACGATTTCCATCTTCAAAGCGTA
>Ga0265798_10011074_pt1 | contig 11025 bp, 12 predicted proteins | sample P3T30metagenome_FD_192430 | JGI IMG/M metagenome (GOLD analysis project Ga0265798, IMG submission 192430) | Plant litter microbial communities from East Loma Ridge, Irvine, California - P3 T30 | ecosystem: Environmental > Terrestrial > Plant litter > Unclassified | place: USA: California... | reverse complement strand
GATTAACGACCTGACCGCCCCGGACCCGTACTTCATCCTGCCGATCCTGTACGCGATCTCGATGTTCGTGACGACCAAGCTGAATCCGCAGCCGGCCGATCCGATGCAGGCCAAGATGATGATGTTCATGCCGCTGGCCTTCTCCGTCATCTTCGTGTTCTTCCCGTCCGGCCTGGTGCTGTACTGGGTGGTGAACAACCTGATCTCGATGGCGCAGCAGTATGTGATCACCAAGAAGTATGCGCCGGCGAAGTAAGCAGTTTTCGCCGCGATGACAAGAAGCCCGTGTTCGCACGGGCTTTTTTTATGCCGTCATTCCCGCGCAGGCGGGAATCCATACGCCGCGTGATGAGTGGCTCAGCATGGGTTCCCGCTTGCGCGGGAATGACGATTGCGACGTTGGTACAATCTCCCTTTATGAAACTAGACACCTCCCCCATCGCCGCCATCGCCACCGCCCCCGGCCGCGGCGGCATCGGCGTCGTGCGTGCGTCCGGCAAATCGCTGGCGCCGCTGATCGACGCCCTGTTCCCCGGCGTGAAACTGGCGCCGCGCCACGCCACCTATATCCCGTTCAAGGACGCTGCCGGCAGCGTCATCGACGAAGGCCTGGCCCTCTACTTCAAGGGACCCCACTCCTATACCGGCGAGGACGTGCTGGAACTGCAGGGCCACGGCGGCCCGGTGGTGCTGCGCATGCTGCTGGCGCGGGTGCTGGAAGCGGGGCTCGAATCCGGCCTGCGCCTGGCCGAGCCGGGCGAATTTACCCGCCGCGCTTTTTTGAACGACAAGCTGGACCTGGCCCAGGCCGAGGCGGTGGCCGACCTGATCGACGCTTCGACCGAAGCCGCCGCAAAGTCGGCATCGCAATCGCTGTCGGGCGCCTTCTCGAAAGTCGTGCACGAACTGGTGGATAAAACCATCAACTTGCGCATGCTGGTCGAGGCCACCCTGGACTTCCCGGAAGAGGAGATCGACTTCCTCGAAAAATCCAACGCGCGCGGCCAGCTGGCCGGCATCGTCGAGGCCTTGAATAAAGTGTTCAGTCAGGCGGCGCAGGGCGCGCTGCTGCGCGAAGGCCTGAACGTGGTACTGGTCGGCCAGCCGAACGTCGGCAAATCTTCGCTGCTGAACGCGCTGGCCGGATCGGACGTCGCCATCGTCACGCCGATCGCCGGCACCACGCGGGATAAAGTCAGCGAGACCATTCAGGTCGAGGGCATCCCGCTGAACATCATCGACACCGCCGGCATCCGCGCGCTGGACGAGGGCGTCGACGTGGTCGAGCGCATCGGCATCGAGCGCACCTGGGGCGAAGTCGGCAAGGCCGACGTGATCCTGCACCTGCTGGACGCGAACCTGGGGCCGGCGAAGGCCGACGAAGAGATCGTCGCCGCCTTCCCGCCGGGCGTGCCGGTCGTCCGCATCTGGAACAAGATCGACCTGTCGGGCCACAAACCCTCGGTGGACGTGAGCGCGGACGCGACCCACATCTACCTGTCGGCGCACGAGAAGATCGGCATCGAGCTGCTGCGCGCGGAACTGCTGCGCATCGCCGGCTGGCAGCAGACCGGCGAGTCGCTCTACCTGGCACGGGAGCGCCACCTGATCGCCCTGCGCGCCGCGCGCGAGCACCTGGACATGGCGGCGGCGCACGCAGCCCAGGACGACCAGTCGCTCGACCTGTTTGCCGAGGAGCTGCGGCTGGCGCAGGACCAGCTGTCCAGCATTACCGGGCAGTTCACGCCGGACGATCTGCTTGGGGTGATCTTCAGCCGCTTCTGCATCGGGAAATAAGCTGGGGGATGGTGCTGGGGGCACCATCCCGCCTCCGCGGAGGGCGACGTTATTGGAGGTAGGGCTTCAGCAGCCCCGCCACCCAATCCATGAAGGCCACCGCCCGCGCCGGCACGTGCTTCCGGGTCGGATACACGAAAGCCACCGGCATCGGCGCCGGCCGGTAGTCGTCCATCACCTCGACCAGCTTGCCGGCCTCGATCAGTTCGCGCAGGCCGGCGCGCGGCACCTGGATGATGCCGAGACCGGCCAGGCAGGCGGCTTTATAGGAAGCGGTGCCGTTCACCGTCAGCATGCTGCCGACCGGCGCGTAATGGGTGTGCTCGCCGTCGAACCATTCCCAGGCCGCGGCGCTCCCGCCCAGCTGGGCGTCGTAGTGGATCAGGCGATGGTGGACGAGGTCTTCGAGCCGCCGCGGCGTGCCGTACTGCTCGAGGTAGGCCGGGCTGGCACAGTTGGCCAGGCGGTAGCTGCCCAGCGGGCGTGCAACCAGGGACGAATCCCGCAGCACGCCGGCGCGCAGCACGCAGTCGTAGCCTTCGCGGATCAGGTCGACGCGGCGGTCGGCGGTGCCGAGGTCGATCGCCAGCTGCGGGTGCTTCGCCATGAATTCGCCCAGGCGCGGCAGCACCAGTTCGCTGGCCAGCGCCACCGACATGTCGACCCGCAGCCGGCCCGTCAACACATCCTGCCCGCCGCGGAACATGCCGCGCAGCGCTTCGACTTCATCCAGCACCTCGCGGCTGCGCGCATGGAAGGCCTCGCCCTCCTGCGTCATCTGCACCCGGCGCGTGGTCCGCTGCAGCAGGCGCGTGCCGAGCTGCTGCTCGAGCTGGCGCACGGCCGCGGACACCGTCGCATTCGGCAGGCCGAGCTGGCGGGCGGCGCCGCTGAAGCTTTCGAGTTCGGCCACTTTCAGGAAGACCTGGATCGTATCGAGTTCATTCATGCAGCCATCATTCTTCGTAAATCCTGCAAAGTCAATTCGATTTTGGCTAGTTTATTGCAGGTGGGCGGAAGAATACACTGGACTCCTCTCATGCAAGGAGCTAACCATGAACACCACCACCAACAACCGTATCGCCATCGTCACCGGTGGCAGCCGCGGCCTGGGCCGCAGCATGGCCCTGCACCTGGCGCGCGACGGCGCCGACGTCATCATCACGTATCAGCAGAACGAGGATGCAGCCCACGACACCGTGGCCGCAATCGAAGCGCTGGGCCGGCGTGCCGCCGCCGTGCGGCTCGACGTGGCCGACAGCGGCGCCTTCCCGGCGTTTGCCGCCCGCACCGGCGAAATCCTGGCCGGCTGGGGCCGCGAACGCTTCGACATCCTCGTCAACAATGCCGGCAGCGGCCTGCACGTGCCGCTGATGGAGCTGACCGAAGCGCAGTTCGACGGCATGATCGCGATCCATTTGAAATCAGCGCTGTTCCTGACGCAGGCGCTGGCGCCGCGCCTGAGCGATGGTGGGCGCATCCTGAACATCTCCAGCGGCCTGACCCGCTTCACGGTGGCCGGTGCCGGCGCCTACGCCGCGGCCAAGGGCGGGGTCGAGGTGCTGACCCGCTACCTGGCGCGCGAACTGGCCGGACGTCGCATCTCCGTGAACACGCTGGCGCCGGGCGCCATCGCCACCGATTTCGGCGGCGGCCGGGTGCGCGACGATGCAGGCCTGAACGCCTGGGTGACTTCGCAGACGGCGCTGGGCCGTGTCGGCGAAGCGGACGATATCGGCGGCGCCGCTGCCAGCCTGCTGGCCGAAGGCAGCGGCTGGATCACCGGGCAGCGCATCGAAGCCTCGGGTGGAATGGGTTTATAAAAGGATGTGCTACGCTTCGCCCATCTGAACAGTTCACGGGCGAGGCAGGCATGGACGAGGGAATCACGAGGCGGCGTTTCGGTTTGACGATGGCGGCGGCCGCCGCGAGCGTCGTGCTGGCTTCCTGCGCGAGCCTGTCCGGACCGCGCCGCGTCGAACTCTCGCAGGCCAGGCTGCAGGCGGGCCTGGAGCGCCGCTTCCCGCTGCGCAACCGCCTGCTCGAACTGTTCGACGTCCAGCTCACCCGCCCGCAACTGACGATCCTGGCGGACAGCGACCGCGTGGCGCTGACGATGGACGTGTCAGTGTCCCCGCCTTTCCTGCGCCAGTCCTGGGCCGGCACCATGACCCTGTCCGGCCACCTGTACGTGGATGCCGCGCGCAGCGGCGTGTTCATGGCCGACGCCCACGTCGACCGCTTCGACATCCAGGGCATGGACGGCGCCCGCGCCAGGGACCTCGGACGCGCGGCGGATGTCCTCATGAACCAGCTCGTGCGCGACGTCGCCATCTACAGCTTCCGCATGGAAGACCTGCGCTACGCCGGCACGCAGTTCGTGCCGACCCGCCTGGACACCGTCTCCGGCGCACTGGTCGTGACCGTGGAACCGGCACGCTGAAAAGGCCCGTCGCAAATCCGACACGCGGGGTGCGCACGATTGAACGGCCTCAGGCTGCTGTTGACAATACTGCTATTATTTCTCGCAGCTAGAAGTCCGGCACCGTTCGCTTCGATGACGTCGGAGAGTACCGTACCTGTTGCGTCACCAAGACTGTCGTGAGCACGCCATTGCGGAGCTAGCGCAATCGGCGCACACTGAAAGTCGACTTCGGTGCGCGTCAGCATGCAATGGACAAGCCGCGCTTGCGCTTTCTCATGCACACGGTGTTCCACTAAAGTAATCTTTGCGTTACTGAAGTGCTGCCGGTAAGGGGGTGACCTTGGAAACGATACAGGAAAGTCTTCCGGAAAAGAGCCTGGCCGTCGAGCCGCTCGTCGCTGCGGCGATTGATAGCGGCGCCAGGCAGGTGCCGACACGTCTCAGCCTGCCGCCGAAAGGCGCGTGCTGGTACTGTGACAAACCCCTGGACAGCGTGCGCCGGTTCTGCGGCAAATCCTGTTCCGACGCCTTCGACGAAGAAGCCGAATTCACGCGCTGATATTGGCCAGCGCGCCTTCGAAGTCGAAGATCTCGACCGCTGCCGCGATCCGGCGGTAGCGTTCTTCTCCCAATTCCCTCGTCAAGCCTGCTGCGGCGTCCTGCACCAGGTCGACCGCGTCGCCGTTGCCGTCTTCGAGCAGGACGCGCAGGCGGGCCGTGAGTTCGCAGCGGCCCTCGTCCTGTGCTGGCTGTCGCGCCGGCGCTGCGATGTCCTCCGTCCCGCCCAGCTCGCGCAGCACGCGGTCGAGCGCATGTTCCAGCCGCGCGACACGCGGTGCCAGATGCGCTTCACCGCGGCGCAAAGCCTGCTCCAGCGCCTGCGCCGCCTCGCGCAGCGGCACCGCCTCGATCATCCCGGACGCGCCCTTGAGCGTGTGCGCCAGTCGCAGCGCAAGCTCGGTATCGCCGGCGGCCAGCGCCTCGCGGATGCGGGCGGCGGCGTGTACGTAGTCCTTGCGAAAGCGCGCCAGCACACGCGCGAACAGATCGGCGTCGCCCATCAGGCGGGCGATGCCGTCCGCGCGGTTGATCGCGCTCATCTGGTCGTGAACGACCAGGTCTTGCTGACCGCCGCACCGCCCACGGTGCCGTTGAAGCTCACGTCGTAGGTCGTGCGTGCAGCCAGGGGCGCCAGCGGGACGATGGCGGCCACCGAGGCCATGGTCGTGTTGGCGTCCTGGCCCTTCACCAGCAGGCGTGTCTTCAGGTCGGCGCCGCCGCGCGGACGCACCGTGAAGCTCCGCACGGCCATGGTCTCGGTCAGGTTGGCATGGACGCTGATCGGATAGCCGACCTCGTTGATGTCCGGGACCGGATCCGGTTCTTCGTTGTTGCTTGCAAACGTGGTCTCCACGCCGGGCTGGCCGTCGAAGGGCCAGGACACGATGGTATGGCTGGGCAGGCCGGGGCTGTAGCCGTTGGTCGCACCGAGGTTCGTCGTGAAGTAGATGTAGTTGGCCGAGGTGTTGGCCGCGCCCGAGCCCATGTCCCTGAACAGCGGCTCGAACATCACGAAGCGGTGGTAGATCGCGGTCACCAGTTCCTCGGCCATGTGGAAGCCGGTGCTGTTGGTGGTGGCGGCGATGATCTCGCCCGAAGCGTAGTTGCGCACCAGTTTATAACCGGCGGCCTGCACGCGGTCTTCCACCGTGGCGCCGGTGAAGCCGGGCTTGTTGGCTTCCTCGTCGTGGGTCACCGTGTTGTTCAGGCGCTGGTAATCGGAGTGCGCCTGCGACGAACGGTCGAGCAGGCTGTTGCGCGTCAGCGGGCCGACGCCGGCCTGGCTGCGTCGGTAGTTAATCCAGTTGAAACCATCGGTGGCGACACTGTTGGTCAGGACCGGTGCCGAGGCGTCCTGCCCCGAGAACCCGGTCGACGTGGCGCCGCTCGAGCCGGAGGCGCCGTTTGCGCCGCTCGCGCTGCCGCTGTCCGAACCGCCGCATGCCGTCAGCGCCAAAGCGGCGATGCAGGCAGCGATCAGGCTCTTTGCAGGATGCGTTTTGATCATCATGTCATACTCCCAACTTCCGTCAATACCGGGGTCAAAGAGTTCCCATTCTAGGCTAATTCCGCGATTCATGACGATGCGGTGCGATAAATCGGTAGCGCACGTAAGTCCATGTAAAATAAGCCATTCTTTCCTTTTGTCGAGCCGTCAATTTGAAGCCTAGCCGCCAGCAGCGCCTCGCGCGCGCCAAGTTCGCCCTGCCCAGTTTTGTCACCCTGCTGTCGATCGCCTGCGGCTTCGGCAGCATCGTCATCTCGGTCGACAATGCCCCGGTGGGCAACCCCGACGACTACCGCCTGGCCGCCATCCTGCTGGTACTGGCAGGGATCTTCGATGCCCTCGACGGCTTCGTCGCCCGCGCCACCAACACCCAGTCGGACTTCGGCGTGCAGCTCGACTCGATCGCCGACGTGATGAACTTCGGCTGCGCCCCGGGCCTGCTGCTGTACTGCTACGGCTTCGCGCAGATGGGCGCCGACCATCCGACCCTGGTGCGCATGGGCGGCCTGGCCTGCTTCGTGTTCGTGGCCTGCGGCGCGCTGCGGCTGGCGCGCTTCAATGTGATGGTGGGCCGGACCGACCCGCGCTACTTCGTCGGCATGCCGATCACCGCCGGCGCGGCCTGCGTGGCGTCGGTCGTCGTGGCCTGGCCCGATCCGGTGGCCGTCACCGAGATGGGCCGTGCCTTCCTGGTCATGCTGCTGATGGTGGCGGTGGGGGCGCTGATGGTGTCGACGATCCGCTTCCCGAGTTCGAAGCAGCCGAAGTCGAAGGGGATGCTGATCGCGCTGGCCGTGGGCCTGGTGCTGCTGGCGCTGCTGCAGACGCGTTTCTTTGCGCTGTTCTTCGTGCTGTATATCAGCGCGACGCTGCTGCTGAATCTGGCGTGGCAGGGCGGCTGGCACGGGGTGGCGCCGCCAAAGGTGTACGAGGATTGACGTTTGCTGCGTGGGCTCGGGGAGCCCACCCTACGCGAACTTATCAAATAGCGCCGCCAGATGAGCGGCGCTTTTTTTCGCCTCGTCCAGGTCCGCCGCATTGCCGGTCTGGTTGACGATGCTGGCCGTGAGCAGCTGCACGAAGGAGCGGTCGAGGGCTTTTCTTGCCGCCGCCATCTGCTGGGCGACGGCGTCGCAATCGGCGGGCGCGTCGGCCAGCGCGATCAGCTTCTGGACCCCGCGCAGCTGGCCCTCGACGCGCGCCAGGCGGTTCAGTAAATCCTTCTTCTGCTGCGCACTGAGGGCGCGGCCCTCGACGATGGGGATCGTCATGCGACTTCGTGGCCGCGCGCCGCGCGCAGGATCGCGAACCAGTCGGTGCGCGACAGCTTGAACGTGGTGCCGGCCACCGCCACCGCGATCGCCTCGACGCGGCCGCTGCCGGTCAGCGGGATCGGGTTCGACGGCAGCTGCATGATCCAGGCGAAGATCACGCTGGCGAAGGGCTGGTGCAGGCGGTCGGCGATTTCCTTGACCACCAGGCGCAGGTTCTCGGCGTTGGCGTCGTTCGAGGTGAACAGGCGGCCGCCGGCCAGCGGCGACCAGATCATCGGGTTGACCCCCAGGTCCTGCAGCCCGTCCAAGGTCTCGTCGAACATCGGCGCCACGTGCAGCGGCGAGAACTCGACCTGATTCGTTGCCAGCTCGACGCGGCGGTTCAGCACCTCGAACTGGTGGCGGCTGAAGTTCGACACGCCCACGTGCAGCACCTTGCCGGCCTGCTTCAGGCGCGTGAAGGCTTCGGCGATCTCGTCGAAGTCCATCAGCGGATCCGGGCGGTGGATCAGCAGCAGGTCGAGGCGATCGGTGTGCAGCTGGCGCAGCGACTCTTCGGCCGACGCCACGATGTGGCCTGCCGTGGTGTCGTAGTGCTGGATCTTGTGTTCGGGGCGCTTGTTCGAGAGCAGCTTGATACCGCATTTACTCACCAGCTGCATCCGGTCGCGCAGCGAAGGCTGCGCGCGCAGCGCTTCGCCGAACAGGCCTTCGACACCGTAGTTGCCGTAGATGTCGGCGTGGTCGAAAGACGTCACGCCCATCGCGATGCACTGCTCGATCAGGGCGACGCGCTGGTCGACCGTCATGTTCCAGTCGGCCATGCGCCACATGCCGGCGACGATGCGGGACAGTTCGAGTCCGTTCGCGCGGGTGGCGATGCGGGGGCAGTGCAGGTCGCGGGGGAGGGCGTGGGTCATGGGAATTCCTTTGCTTAGTTCGCCAGATTATAGCTGGAGCAACACTGTAAACGCGTCGTTCCCGCGAAAGCGGGAACCCATACGCAGGTGAACGAGGACGCCCGGCATGGGTTCCCGCCTGCGCGGGAACGACGAGGTGATACTCAGGCAGCGATTACTTCATCATCAAGCGCATCGAGTCCCAGGCGCGGCCGAAGACCGAAGCTTCCTGCACTTCTTCCAGCGACACCACCGGCAGCGCCAGCAGCGGCTTGCCGTCGACCGTCATCTTCAGGGTGCCGACGCGGCCGTTCAGGGCCAGCGGCGCGACCAGCGGATCCTTGCGCTCGAGGACAGGCTTCATCTTCTGCGCCACGCCCTTCGGCACGGTCACCCAGATGTCGTTGGTGAAGCCGATCTTCACGTTCGACTTCGAACCCTTCCACACTTCGGGAGTGGCGATCGCCTGGCCCCTGGCGTACAGCTTGACGGTGTCGAAGTTCTGGAAGCCCCAGTTCAGCAGCTTCTGGCTTTCGGCGGTACGGGTGCCGTCCGAGTTGGCGCCGGACAGTACCGAAATCAGGCGGCGCTCGCCGGCCGGGCCGTTCGGACGGTGGGCCGAGGCGATCATGCTGTAGCCCGAGGCTTCGGTGTGGCCGGTCTTCATGCCGTCCACGGTCGGGTCCAGCCACAGCAGGCGGTTGCGGTTCTGCTGCTTGATCTTGTTATAGGTGAATTCCTTGACCGAGTCGATCTTGTAGAACTCGGGGAAGTCCCTGATGATGTGCGAGGCCAGGATCGACAGGTCGCGTGCGGTCGAGTAGTTGTCCGGGCTGGGCAGGCCGTGCGGGTTGGCGAACCTGGAGTTCTTCATGCCCATGCGCTGGGCCTGCTCGTTCATCAGGTGGGCGAAGGTGCCTTCGTCGCCGGCGACCGCTTCGGCCAGTGCCACGGCCGCATCGTTACCCGACTGGACCATCAGGCCGTACAGCAAGTCCTTGATGCTGACCGGGGTAGCCGGGTCGATGAACATCTTCGAGCTGCTGCCGTCGACCTTCCAGGCGCGCACCGACACGTTGACCATCTGGTCCAGCGTGATCTTCTTGTCGCGCAGGGCGCCGAAGACCACGTAGGCGGTCATGACCTTGGTGAGCGAAGCCGGCTCGATGCGCATGTCCGCATCCTGCGAAGCGATGATCTGGCCGCTGGTGGCATCCAGCAGGGTCCAGGAACGGGCGGCGATTTGCGGGGCCGGCACTTGCTGCGCGTTGGCGGCCGACATCAGGAGGGCGCTGGCGGCCAGGGCCGCGATTAACTTTTTCATGGGAGCAAACGAGGTGATCAGTAGGAGATGATGCATAGTCAATGCCGAAGAATTCCCATCGGCATTGCTCAGAAAAAAGACAGGCCATTATAGGCCAGTGATCGCCTCAAATGTCACGCCGCCACATTTGCGCGACAAGATTTTTAATGTGAACGAGTTTGCGATGGAAGAAATGGTCGGCGCCCGGGATCACGGTGACGGGGATGTCGAGCGGACGTGCCCAGTCGAACACCTGTTGCAGCGTGATCGTATCGTCAAGTTCGCCGTGGATCAGGATGGTGTCCGTGGGGACCGGCGGCATCGGCCATTTGCCGGCTGCGGTCCCGACCAGCACCAGGCGCTCGGCCGGGCGGCCCTGGGCTTCCAGGCGCTGCTGCAGCTGGGCCTGCACGAAGGTGCCGAACGAGAAGCCGGTCAGGGCGACCGGCAGGCCCGGATACTGTTCGATCATGTGCTCGTACATCACCTGCATGTCGTCGACTTCGCCGCGGCCGTCGTCATACGTGCCCTCGGACTCGCCGACGCCGCGGAAGTTGAAGCGGGCCGTTACGTAGCCCAGGCCGACGAAGGCGCGCGCCAGCGTCTGCGCGACCTTGTTTTCCATCGTGCCGCCGTACAGCGGATGCGGGTGGGCGACCAGGGCGATGCCGCGCGGGGCACCTTCCGGCTCGTCGAGCATGCACTCCATCTTGCCGGCGTGGCCGGTCAGGTAAAATTTTTGCGATTGCTTGTTCATCAGGTACGAAAGAGAATCAGATTTTCAGGCGCTCGACCACTTCGCCCTTCAGCAGGTGGCGGTCGATGATCTCGTCGATGTCCGAGGTGTCCACGTAGGTGTACCAGGTGCCCTGCGGGTAGACCACGACCACCGGGCCTTCCTCGCAGCGGTCCAGGCAGCCGGCCTGGTTGATACGCACCTTGCCTTCGCCGTTCAGGCCGAGTTCCTTGATGCGTTTCTTGGCGTGCTTCTGGGCGGTTTCGGCGCCGTGCTTGCCGCAGCTGGGGCGGCAGCCTTCGCCTTCGCGCACGTTCATGCAGAAGAACACGTGGTGTTCGTAAAAGGGTTTGTCGTCGCTCATGTCGCTCATGTCGCTCTCGATGGATAAGGTTTTCGCTAATGATACGCGCTTATCACTGGCGGTTCAGGCGGTGCGAGGGCAGCAGCAGGAACCAGAGCGCGAAAAAGGGCCAGGCCATGCCCAGGAACTGGGCCGCGCCATTGAAGTTCAGGAATTTAC
>Ga0265798_10011073_pt1 | contig 11025 bp, 15 predicted proteins | sample P3T30metagenome_FD_192430 | JGI IMG/M metagenome (GOLD analysis project Ga0265798, IMG submission 192430) | Plant litter microbial communities from East Loma Ridge, Irvine, California - P3 T30 | ecosystem: Environmental > Terrestrial > Plant litter > Unclassified | place: USA: California... | reverse complement strand
GACCAAACAACTCGAGCCGCTGTCTTGTCGTTTTTTTTTTTGCTTACTGCACGTCTGATATACTGACACCTATGTTGACGTCGACTTCCAAACCATATGCAAAAAAAATCTTGGTTGATCAAGCGCCTTGGATTCTCTGATATTGCTCACAAGCATCACAAGACGTATAAAAGCTTGTACCTCAAGCTTATCTTGACACTCTCTGAGGATAGGCCATGCTAGATACATAGCTATGGAAAACCTCACTAGTGGTAGCACCCCGCACATCGGAAGGAGTTTGTCGGCATCGTCATGTCCAAGGCGGCCAAAGGAAGATTGTGGAGCGTAGCGATCAATAACCACATCCGGGTGGCATCGGACGAACCTCCGCTAACACCGCGAGTATTCTCAGCGGGCTCTTGGTGACGTAATCGTAGCCAACCTGACGTCGACGGACAGCATCTCAAGACTATACGAGGGCCTACGGGGAAAGCTTCAGAATGTAGCATCAACAATTGCGTCTCATCCCTGTTTGAAAATCTTCAAGTACCTCGTCTAGCTAGCACCACCATGGCGCCCCGCGTATTCCTCATTACTGGCTGCTCGACTGGCTTTGGAGAAGAGCTCGTCAAGGTAGTACTCGAGAAGGGCGACTACGTCGTCGCCACTGCGCGCAACTCTTCCAAGCTCTCCTTTGACGGCGCCACCAATGCCAACAGTCTGCTTGTTGATCTCGATGTAACGAAGAAAGACTCGATTGACAAGGCTTTCGACGCCGCTATCCAGAAATTCAAGCGCGTCGATGTGGTCGTTAACAACGCCGGCTATGGCCTCAATGGGCCATTCGAGACATTGTCGGAAAAGCAAATCAGACAGCAAATGGATATCAACTTTTTTGGCCTCATCGATGTAACCAGGAAGGCCATGGAGACGATGCGTAACCTGAAGACTGGAGGCGTTATCCAGCAGATCACCTCCATTGGTGGCCAAATTGGTCAGTATGCTCGCGTCTACGAGAGCTCTCTAGTTGACTTATATCAGGCGTTCCCAACTTTTCCATTTACTGTGCCAGCAAATGGGCAGTCGAGGGTTTCACCGAAGCAATCTCGAAGGAAGTGAAGCCTGAGTGGGGCATCAAGTTTACCTGCATAGAGCCTGGCGGCTTCCGGACTGATTGGTCTGGTCGCAGCATGGACTTTGGCGACATCTCGAACCCAGCGTATGCCCATGTTGACCCTAAAAAGAATGCCCAAGGACGCCACGGCAGTCAAGCGGGAGGTGCGTTACATATGCTGGCTGGAGAGTGAGGCATCTGCTGATGAGACTGAGTAGATCCACCAAAAGCTGCCAAGGTCTTCTACGACCTAGCAGTCATGAACGACCCGCCGATACGATGCGTGGTCGGCACCGACGCGTACAGTCTCCTCACCAAGAAGCTGGAAGCACACACCGAGAGTGTCAAGAAGTTTGAGAAGTGGAGCAATAGTACAGACGTTGAAGGCTACCAGGCTCCCTCTTAGATCTCGATGAAAAGTAGGAACCACCAAATGAGGCAGACACAGGGGCCAAGGAATTGGATCATGAATTTCTAGCTTCCGAATCAGAGGCAATGGCAATTGTCACCTTGACCTCTACAGTGTCCACATCCGTCTCTACATAACCCCCACTACAGCTTACTCTCCCCACCACTCCCGAGCGTAACAACCAACTTTCCAAACTGCCTAGCATCCTTCATGTCCTCAAACAACCCCTCAATCTTCTCAATATCCAACCCGTGCACACTGCGACTAACCACGGGTTTCATTTTCGTATCGCGCACAAACTGCACCATGTCTGCAAATTCCTTGCGCGAGCCCATTGTGGAACCACGGACTTCGAGATTGCGCAGTACAGCCGACATGAGAAAGTCCATTTTAGGCGAGATGGTCATTCCGTAGGTTGAAATGACGCCGCCAGCCTATATTCTACATGTTAGCACACAAGTCTAGTCTCAGGCCGTATACAAATTCCACGCCTTTTCAACTCACCTTCAAGATCCTACTGCCCACTTTGATCACATCACCCCCTGCCCCATCAATAATGGCATCCAAATACTTCCTCTCGTTGGGCAACAAGCCCATCAATTTCTTATCCCAGCCCTCCTCCTTGTATACCACGCCCCCCTTGGCCCCCAACTTGACCGCCTTGTCAATCTTGGCCTGATCGCCACTTGTAACATAAACATTGCACCCCGCCTCGACTGCAAACCCCAAGGCCATCAGCGCCACGCCGCCCCCAATACCCGTGACGAGGATATTCCTCCCCGCCACCGCATTCCCGCACTTGACCCGAAAGGCGCGCCACGCGGTCAAGCCCGTGAGCGGCAATGCGGCTGCTTCGGCGTCGCTGAGGTGTGGGGGACATTCTTCCAGCTCAGAGACGGGCAGCACGCACACGTCTTGCAATGTGCCGACGGGATTAGACTTGGTGCCGCCCATTATCGCGTAGCCCTTGGGGTGCTCGGGCCCATCGGGACTGTCCTTCCAGCCAGTGCCTGGGTTCAGAAGCACGCGTTTGTTGAGCCAGGCGCGCGCAGAGGGCGAGCTGCCTGTCGAGGTTACGGTACCTACGCCATCGGCAAGGAGGGGGACACCAAAGGTTGTGCCTGGGTAGAGGTGTTGGCGGATGAAGAGATCGCGATGGTTTAGTGCGGCTGCGCGTAGGGTTATGACGGCCTTGAGACATAGAGGTTAGGAGAGAGAGAGAGAGAGAGAGAGAGTGTGTGTGTGTGTGTGTGTGTGTGACGGTGGGGGGCGTAGATATAGGTACCTCATCATCTTTTGGCTTTGGTTCAGGCACCGTGATCTTCTCGAGCGGGTAGTAGACTTGGCCTGGTTTGCCTTCGATTTTCCTTATCGCGATGGCTGAAGGCATGCTTGGCTTGCTGATCTATTCTGCGTTTTACGTGTATGTGCACGTGTGTAGGAGTTTATATCCAACAAACGATCAATTGTGTAAAGGCGCAGATTGAGACTGGTGTATCAACTCCAAGGACAAAAGACGGGGTTGTGGATATAAGCGGAGTGACCGTCCGAAATGTTCATGGTTTGTCTACGCAGGATGCATGACGAAAGAGGTTCTGAGCCGAGGTCGCGCAGAGTTGGTCAGGATAGCCTTGACAGCTTGTCGATGCGGGGAAAGCGGGATTGCGGAGTTCGTTCGGGGGTACCTAGGCAGTTGCCGATACCTATCACCTGTGTTGTTTTGCGACGAGCTGTTGAGCTGATAATCGCGACATTGAGTGGTACATTGTACGGTTGACCCAGAGGGTTGTTTGATGACTTTGAAATTGCTGTTGGATACTGTTCTTATGATACTAAATGTACCACGCCAGTTGGTATTTACATGCGCATCTGGCTTCAAACTTGATGTTTCCCGGCTCGAAAACGCTTCGAACATGCCAATACCTGTCTTCAAGGCCTCCACCTAAAAGCAGGATGTCTCCAGTCAAGGTCCTCGATTTCTCCCGCTGTTTTCCCAGCCAATTCCTGTGCAACATCAATGCCTTGCCGTTTCTTATTACTGCTATTCATCCAAAGTAGCAGTAGGATGCTTGTGATAAACACCGTGCTGCTGGTCGCCAAGTTGAGCCCATTACCAATAGGGTAGTTGGGGGCGTCGGTTGGTAGGAAGCTCCATGTGGAGATCAGCCCACCAACGTTGCCAAACATGACAACCGTGCCTGATAATCGTCGTTAGGTGATTTCTTTCTCGGTCACACGTTTTTCGAGAGTACTTACCGATGCCGGACGCTCTCGCGGTATCAGATACTACGTTCGCAGAGGCTTGCGCATTGACAAGCGAACCAAAAGTGAATGTTCCTGAGGTGATCAAGAAGGTGGCACCGTAGCGGACGTCGTGGTCTTCGCTTGCTAAAAACATGATATAGCCTATCATGATGAACGGGGCTGATATGATGAAGAATATCATGCGTGTATCGATTCGCCCAGAGATGTAAGGGAAAAGTAGAGAAAAAAATGCACCAACAACGTAGGGTGGGACGGTATGGAGTTGCTGCGAAACCACCGAGACTTTTGGGTATATCGTTTTGACGATTGTTGGCAAGAAAAACGCCAGTCCCTGGACGGTAATGTTGTCGAGCAGGAAAATGAGCGCCGTCGTCAAGATAACCGGGTTGAAGATGCCACGCAGCGTCTTTTGCTTGTCTAGGTGGTCTAGAACTTCAATCTGACCGACGCGTTCAGACTGTAAAGGACCAATTAGCAAAGTATAAGAGCAGGCTGCGCAAATGTATTCGCAAGCCTGAAGTCCGAAACGGTTTGCTTACCTTGACGCGAGCAATTGCTAAATCCTTCTCTTCCTGGCTCAACCAACGAGCCGTCTCCGGTCGATCCGTAAGCGTGAAGAACGAGATGAGTGCAAGCAAGCAGGTGACGATGCCCTCAATTGCAAAGATCATTTTCCACTGGTGGAGCGAGCCGAAAGATTCCAGTGTGAGGATTGCCGAGGCGAGCAAACCGCCAAAGGCACCAGCCAAAGGCGCCATAACAACATACAAGGCCAATCTAAACGCCAGCTCTGAGCGTCGGTACCATCGTGACATGTAGTAGGCAATTCCTGGTAACATGCCGGCTTCGAAGATGCCTAGTAAAAAACGTACGCCGCATGCCTCGTTCAGATTCTTTACAAATGCCATGCCGATTGATATGATTCCAAAGCACAGCGAGATAGCAGGGATGACTAAATGAGTAAAAACGTCAGTCTACACTGCACTAAACAGTCTGAGCAGCCAACTTACACCACCCAGGCCCAATCCATTTGCAGCACATGTTGGAGGGGATTTCGAAGACAATGTAGCTGATGTAGAACACTGAGAGCAGGGTGTTGTAATCATAGCCTTTGAGGTTCAAATCCTTTTCAAGTCCGGCCAAGCGTGCGTTTCCTATGTTGGCACGGTCGATGAAACAGAACAGATAGAGCATAGCGACCGTTGGGATGATGTACAAGTCGATTTTCAACCGTAGACGCGCTTCGGCCTTTGGGTCGAATTCTATCAAAGCCTTGCCGTAACTGTGCGATTGTCAGGTAACGAGCGTCTCAAGTGAGACTATGTGATGCCTACATATCGGTTGCAGCATGGCCGTGTTCTGCAATCTGGTGCGCGCCCTCGATTTTAACGTGTCCATTTTGACTGGGCGTCGACTTCTTCGCTTCATAATCCGTCTGGTTATGAGCTTGTGCCATGGTGAAAGGCGTGAACAAGATTGCCTTGTCTATCTTCCTTCTTCTGGCTAGTGACGAAAGAGCCACCAAAAACAAAGGATGGCAGATCTCACAACAGATATAAGCTGGAACGCCGCGCCGATGCTTGAGCCCTTTATACTTCGCTTACCCCAGATAATTCTCCCGTTTCCAAGCAGCCGCTAGACCTGTCCTTTTTTCCGTAAGAATTTGCATCCCATGCCAAGTGAATTGGCTATCCAGGGTTAGTGTTTATGAGAGGAAGATTATCACGCACAGACGCCAAACCACCACTCAACAGGCATGAAGATTACAACCGGGCCGAACAGCACCTGCCTCTCCAGATTGCCCTTGACCATCAGTGCTGGCATCGTATCTTCGCTGATGTGAGATACTGTGTGGTGTGCAGGGTCGCGTAATACAAGCAGCTATCTGCTCTCTCCTACCCCGCCACGCGTGTATCGGTACCAAGACGGCTTTGTATTCCATAACATGAGCAACAAGACCAATGGTCGCGAGAGTCAGGCATGTTAGACGACTTGGCGATACATGCTGCATGCTTAGAGCGCCTTAGCGACGACACCAGCTTGGCAAATGGTTCCTCCACATTGCAAGCCCAATCGTCTCAAGTGTGTCTGAGACCGTAATCGTGGGTAAGATGAGGAATCTATGGTAGGGCTGGGTTGGGATATTACTACTGGTCTGATATACGTCATAAAGTAAGCCAACGCGTATTCAGCGCTGACATGGCTTCCCTGGCTTCCGAATCGTGAAACTTATGCGAGTAGAACCGGTTCTTGACAGGGGCATAATCGCATTCTTGAATCAAAAGACGCCGTTACTAGACCCTGTCGCTGGCTGAGATCCCGCGTCGCACGGACTTTAGTGTATTATTCCCTTATCCGACGTCTCTGTACTGGTCAACCCACGGGAGCGTACAAGGACCTCCCTGGTCATCTTAATACAGTTCTTCGGAGGTAGTGGTAGTGTGTGCAGGCTGCGAACGCAGACCCGAAGGTATGGTTTCTACCCGGCAGTGATGGAGGTACCTTGCGCACCTTCGTCCGTTGATTCCGTCCGCCCCCATGCAGCCTCCTGCGTCTTCTCAACCATGATTACTTGAACTGTCTTCTCCAGAAATGCATGAACCCCCCTCTCCCCCTTTTCCATCTCCAGAAACTTGCCCTCTTGACTGTACACCAATTCTCCATGACGCTCTTTATCCACCATCAGCACGACAACAGAGCGAGCGACAACATCTGGAGACTGAATTCTGTCTTGTCCCACCAAAGACTTGATTTGGGGTGGCAAGATTGCTGTGTCTGTCCAGGATGGTGCAATTGCGTTGATGCGGATGGGCAGTTTGGGATGGAGCTGTGGCTGGAAAGCGTGCAGCAGGCCGAGAACAGCGTGCTTGGTCGTTGCTGGGGAGGGGGGCCATTAGCATACATAAGAAAGTTGTCTGGTAAGTAATACCCACTGTAATCTGCGCTGGGAAATCTCGAAAAGCTTGCTGCTGAGGCGGCCATGACGATGCTGCCACCACATGGATTCTTTCTGAGGTAGTGTATGCCAAATTTTACAGTATACATGACGCCCACCAAGTTGACATTGATTGTGTTCAGCTTGGGTGGTAGTAAATTGCCTTTGTCGTCGACATCTTCTTCTAGCAAAGACGTTGACGATCCGATACCCGCATTCGCAAAGACGTGGTCGATTTTTCCGTACTGTTGCTCTGCAGCCTTGAACATGGCGAGCTGGTCGTCCCAGGAAGTGACGTCGACTTTCAAGAACGGAACAGAAGAGGCTTCTGGCTCAGGAAGGGGGCCGAGATCGCTCGCAAAAACCTTGCCACCATGTTTGATTACTCTTCGAAGTGTTGCAAGTCCTATGCCAGCAGACGCACCTAGTGAGTGTGAACAATCTGAGAGTCACATCTGCATAGCAGCTTACCAGTGATGACAGCTACTTGGTCCTTGATATTATCGAGCTCACTGTCCACGATAGTAAAAGTCGTCATTGTGAGGTGTACAGTGCGGGCCAGGAAGCTTTGATCTTTATGAAAAAGTTATTCAAGCTCGGGAATGTAAGAGAGGAAGGCCGTAAACCTGCAACTGGGATGTTTGTGGCTGGTATTGGGTTGTGGTCTTTCGAGTGCCTTGGATCAAGTTGCTGTTGTTGCTGTTGTGAAAGGGGTAAAGGTGCAATCGCAGTTGAAGAAGCTCTCAAGAAGCCAACAACGTGCGCCGCACTATAGGCGGAGGATACCCCGCAATCTTGTGCAACTCTATATAGAGGGCCAATAGTTGGGGAGCTGTGTCACATGAAGCCGAGCATGATAATGATGGAAACATAAGCGCCTGTTCTGGCAAGTTTCTCTAAGTGCCGATATGCTGCCTACCATCTGCGCATATGTGCAAGGCTAATGGTCCGCCAAGGCTATTGTTTTGGAGAGACGACTTTCGAAGCATGGACATATGACAACCAAGACATCTCAAGCTTGTCGAAGTCTACAGTCGGGGTATCTCATGTGGTGCAGTCGTGCTGCACCCGGTTGGTCCGCAATAACTGCCTTCACGCCCCTTGGAATTTTTTTGCCTGGAATTCGACGTCTGAACAAGGCCCTGGAGATTTTTGTATGTGCATCGAATGCGCCAGCTGCCGTCGCAGTGGTATGTATACCAGTCTTCAAGCACCACCACCACCACCACCACCGCCGCCGCCGCCTCTTCCACGTCCGCGTCCGCGCCCTCTCGTCCCCCTGCCTCCACCACGGTCGCCTCGGTGATCTCCTCGTCCATGCATGCCCCCTCCTCGACCGCCCCGGTTCGCCTGGTCCTTGGCCTGTTGTTCCTTTACGACGTCGACGATTTCATCTGGCACTCGAAGATATTTGATCTAACCAGCTGTCAGCATAGCCCAGTTACAAAAGACACATTGACACTGACTGTGCTTCCACGAACGTAGATTTCTGGTAACTTGATGAACTTGTCACCGTCGGCGCTCGTCTGCACAACCTCTCGGAGTGTGAGGTTCATCCATGTGTCGCAATTGACTAAAAGTCCGTTGAGGGTTTCGCCGCTCTTCAGCTCAACGAGCATTGGGTGGCCAGTCGCGGCAGTTAAAAGACCTAGGGGAAGCTAGAGGTCAAGTTAGAGAGGTGCTAAGAAAGGTATTGCAATTGCCAGGTGCCACGTACCATGTCGTTTGGCCTGTGGGATCGCGCAGTTGCGCGCTTGGTGTTTTTCTTTTTGTTAATCGCACAAGAGAGATACTGCGACTCTCCTTCAAATGTTCTTGCAAGTGGCCGTGAATGAGGTAGGATGGTGTGTAGTGACGGTAGTCGGGCCGGGCAATATCATGTCCCTCACATCATCGTGAGAATGGCCCAAGCTCTCGCAAGTCTTGGCAGAAGCAGCCCTACCAGCATGTGCGGATTTGCGAGCGTGCCCATTGGCGTCGCGTCGACGGCCATGTGTGAGGGTGGATTACTATACACCAAAGCCTATTCAGCTCTTGCGTAGTCTTGGACGCCTTGATCGGCACTTCGCCATGTTGCAAAGAGTGTGTCGAATGAATGTGGGATGCTGCCAGATGGCCCTACGCCGTGCCATACGCGCCAAAAACGACAACGGCCGCCATCGCAACTGATTGTCTGCTCGTGCACACTCTCCCGCAGAGTCCTTGCGTGTCCCAGCGTTTCATCACACTGCATCAAGCAGTCCTGAACCGTGAACCGACGTCTAAGCCACGCTGCTGACCGCAGCCACGGCCCACTAGTAGCTGCGTGCACTTAATACACCACAACGCCCTTCGACTGGTGCCTGATTCTGGAGCAGGCCGGAGGAACAACTGTCCCAAAACCGCCAGCCTTCGCCCTCTCTGCGCATCGGCGTTTGATTCTTGCGCTATTCCGCACTTTTCCTTCTTTTCGCTCGTGTTTCTAGCCGGCCTTCCCTTTGCGCTATGCGTTCGTTCAAGTCCAAGGTGCTCTCAGCTTTCACCTGGGCGGCACCTGTGTTGGCCGCTGTCATACCCCGAGACGGCCAAGTAGCGCGACCAGACAACAGCAACGTCAACAATGTGTTGCAGCTAGGTACGCACTCTTCTTATACAACCACAATTTCGCCGTAGCTAGGCAGCTGCTGAACGTTGTCAGACCTTCAACAGAACTACGCGCAAGCTACCTTCAGCGTTCCCTGCATCGGTTGTCTTGGCCCTCATCACACGGACCAAGATGACGAGTCTTTGGTAAGGCCCACCCCCAGGCAGCTAAGTACATCCCACCTGCTCACACTTTCTAGATCCTAAGCTTCACAAGTCATGCTCAAGATCAAGCTTGTGGCTCCTCCAACATTACCCTGAACGGAGTCTACCTTCCCCAAGAGTGGAACGGCGACTTCGCATCTGGCTCTGGTTCCTACCAAGGCGTGACCGACCTTACACAGAATGAGTGGTATCTGCCGCGCGACTTGGACCTCGAGTGGAAGACGGCTTGTCTTCACGCTAGCGAGGAGACGGAAGCAGCACAGGTCGTAACAGTCAACATCAAGGCTATTGACGGCAAACCCACAAACTCACCTTCTGGTTTCACCATCTCGTTCAGGCCCCAGACATCACCTCCGTCACTACTCAGGCTTGAGTCAATCCCCAACCCTTCCGCAAGTAACAAGGACGTCGCCGAATCCTGGCGCGAACCCCCACAGTCTCTTCGTCTCGTCTTAGCCAACAACACCAAGCATCCACAAGACCAATCCCAGTCGCTAGAGGACCACATTCGTGAGCTGAACGACCTCGAGACCGAACTCTACGAGCTCCAGCTGCTGGTTGCCCAGAAGAAGAAGCAGCTACACGCGCATTTTAGGGAGGAAGCCCAGAACTTTTCGCAAGAGTTGGGTCAATGTGACGGAATCTCCTGCATCATCAAGACCATCGCTCACAAAGCCCACGGTGCTTGGAGGATAGTGTACATCCGGTTTCAACCCAAGCACACATCGAAAGAGATGGGCCACCCCGGACAGACGTTTGCCAAGGCGCATACTCACGTCGCTCAGGTGACCCAGGCCACTGATGATCATCTGAACGCCACGACAGCTCCGCCACCATACCAGGCGTTGGCAGATGAACTCCCACCACGGCCAACCAACGAATCCCCCTACACTCTAGCCCTCGAGATTGCCGTAGGTTTGCTTTGCTGCGGTTCGCTCTTGGCCGTGATCCGGCACAAGTGCAGCAGCCTCCGAACGCGCACCGAACGTGCCGCTGCTCGAGAGGAACGACTCAACGCTCGTGCCTACCGCCGAGCAGCTCGCCAACACGCATGGCGCAACTGGTGGCGCGGCAACTGGGCACGACGTGACAACCAGCGCATCGCAGACTACGAGGAGAAACGAGCGCTCATCGCAGACCAGGAGGGCGTACTCGAAGATGCAATGCAAGAAGAGATTAGGCAATTGAGGGTTGCACATGATGTCGTCAACGACCTGGTGAGGGATGCTGAAGAAGGCAGGGCCACTACGCACCCACCCTGCCATTGTCGACATCAACAACCCAGAGCTCCGTACTCACCACTATCCACAGCGTCCACATATCCGCCCACGTCCCTCCCAGAGATCCCGTCGAGACCATTGTCACGCACAGATAGCCTACCGAGTTACCGCTCAGACACGCCTACAGAGCCACCCAGTTACGATTCCGACCGCGACATGTCCGAGGTTGTAACCGACGGCTTCCGGCGTTACACGGCTACGTCAACCACGTCAGAAGTAAGCTCGCGCTGGACCGCCGACAGTAGTGTTGTCGACG
>Ga0265798_10011068_pt1 | contig 11026 bp, 12 predicted proteins | sample P3T30metagenome_FD_192430 | JGI IMG/M metagenome (GOLD analysis project Ga0265798, IMG submission 192430) | Plant litter microbial communities from East Loma Ridge, Irvine, California - P3 T30 | ecosystem: Environmental > Terrestrial > Plant litter > Unclassified | place: USA: California... | reverse complement strand
ACAAAACGTGGTGTTGCAAAAGGTGATGAATCTTCGAGGTATCTGCTTCTGAGGACGCTGATTGGCTAACGGAGCTTTCCGCATGCTTAGGGTTAGGGTTATGCATACTCTCCGAATTATGAGAATCATCCACTTACACCAAAAATCTACCTTTAGTATTACTTCAAACGGTTCAAACAAACAGACCTCGCAGATTGAACTGTTTGAACCAATCAGGGGTTTGAACTGGTTTGAACCTTGGCAAACAGTTCAAACAAACCTTGGCAAACTCGTTTGTTTGTTGCACACCCTGGAACAATACATGGCGGGTCCGATACAAAGGTCAACAGGTGATTTGCCATCCCGAGGTGCGCCGGCCGTAAGGCCTCTGCCCCTTCAGACTTACAGTCAAGACGGATTGACACTTGTTAAACGAACAAAGTGAATTGACCCTGTGCCAAGAGCTACACATCTGCTTAAAAATGGAAATGTTCACAGCATTCGCATTCAGAGTCGTATTTGCCACAGTAATCTGAGAAGCCGTCATTTCTGTCATCATTGAAATGATTTTGACGGCGCGGTCAGGATGCCGTTCCAGGTGAAGGCTTGCTTACGCTCGTAGCCATCAACTGCTTAGGGATATCAGTAATGTCTGGTTCGATGTGCTGTGATCAACGACAAGACATTAGTCTCTGGAACAGGCAGATATGCCAAATTGGGAAACTCACAATGCCCTGAGATACCCCTAGATTACACCAGGTTGAGGTTCTGAATCAGACCCATTTGGATCATGGCATTTCTCACATTTCGTTCGTTCCTGGAATCCCAGTATATCGCACCGAGAACGGCTTCCACGGTTGTGGCAAGGATACTATCAGTAGGTGGACCCATGTGTCCGGGGTTGAGACTGATGTAGCCGCGATCAAGACCGATTTGTCGTGCGACGCGAGCCAAGTTTGGATTGCTCCCAATAGTCGATACGAGCTGTTGGCCAATGCCTATATGTAGTCGACTGGTCAGAAACTGAGTGCAAATTGACTATCAGGTATCCGATCTTAGCTACCTTTACTGGCTCCACTTGCGTACCAATCATCAAGGATCACATCCTTGAGTCGAGAGTCACCGATCATTGCGAGTCGTCCATTTGAACCAGGTGAGCGTAACCCTGTCGAGTCTAGAGCTTCCTCAAGCAAATGCGTGTCTGTGAAGCTATAACCCAGAGTGTTTTGAACAAAAGCGGACGCTGCAACTATGCCAGAGGTCATGACTGTGTCAGGGTTGCGAGTGAATGCCAGGGTCGGTAGATGGAAAGCAGGAAGTAGGGTGTGGTGGCGGAATGCCACTAGGAGCGCCTACAAAATTTCGAATTTCTTCAGCGCAAGAAACGAATGTATACTTTCCTGCGTTATCGCTCGAGATGTGTTGAACCTCAATTCGCTCCTCTCATCGTACATTGATATCATGACGGAAGGAACCATGTGGTGTTGTGCGCAAGCACCGTACACACCTGTCAGCTTTTCCTGCAGCAGGCATGCAAGAGCGCAAACGAATGATGGATGAGAGGTACCACCACTCGTCATAAAGCCGTCCGAATCTGAGAACACACACTCCTGTTCACTGGTTGGGGATGCGGACCTGGGCTTACGTGGCACGTCTCAAACCTTTCCATATGCGTACATTACGACCGTCGCTGCCGTTAGTTCCTGATACAGCTTAGCTTGCCATATGTCAGCTTTCGAAGATGTATTGCGGGGTAATATCCCTGTGTACACCCGAAATGCTGTCACTTGCAAGTACGTAGACCCATCGGCTCATTGCGTGATAGCTCTGGATGCTATCTACGACGCGTGGAGAAAGAAACCATATGAGGAGCTGTTGATCGTCCCCAATCAGCTCGTCGCGCATTCCCCTCGCATGTTCCCTTCCTATGCATGTTGAAGGGTCCTACATGCGTTTTAAGCATGTGAGTCGCCCGCAAGTGCGATGATGAGCAGCACAAAAAGTCGGAGCTGTATCATATCAGCTTCGGTTGTTTCCACACCTTAGTCCTACGTCGACGGTAGATATCCAGGACGCCCCAAGGAACTTTGCGCTCTACACCATGATATTACAAACTGAACAGCTACATTTCGTGCAGCACCAGCTGGGTTATCACTTCAGGGATGTCAGCCGCCTTATCCTCTGTTTCAAAGCTGCCCATCGAAGTGCCTATGATGAAGTCGCAGAAGACGGAAATCGAGCTCTTGCACAATTCGGCGTAACAATCACGGAAATGGTGGAAAAACGTTATTCTTCGGTAGTGGGAACGGAACCTCGTTGTATGATAAGGCAGGAACTTATATTTAGAAGTGCAGGGTCACTGACTCTCGGCAGGCATCGCTCAGAGGAGGGCAGAGTGGGCGAGCAGCAAAGAAAAGCGTGCGGCTGCGTGTGACAACCTCAATCTCACTTCTCTCATCCAAAAAAGCGTGCGGCAAGGTGATGAAAGACCATCCAGGAACGTTCGCGCTTCAACTGTCAGTGCAATCGTAGCCGCTGTCTTTGAAGACCTATGCGCTCGGAAGGAGAATATGGAATACGCACTGGAGAAAATCGCTGACCTTCTCACTCGACTCGGGTATGTCGATCAACGATAAGAGATCATCGGAGTCAAGAACTGACCGTCTCAAAGAACATGTTCCTTGGGATCACTTTCGACCGATCCTCCCAATCTCATACGTCCGCCAGGGAGCACAGACAGCCCATTCATCTGGAGCACAATCGAAGCTGCCACGTTCGACTACCCAGCTGTCCAAGTAGAACCTTTCGAGTTTTATGATCTCTTACAAGCAGAACCACAGGAAACTGGTACAGAACGGGTGTTATCAGCGACGTAGAAGATAGAGCTAACAAACGTAGGTTCTGATGACGTCCGAATCATCCAGCAGGAATCAGATCTATTTGATCTGTCCGAATGGATCAATGTCGATGGAGCAGAAGAGAATTGTCAAGGATTACAGCCTATTGTTGGCATCGTTCGAGACGACAACATATCTGTTCCATCAGCCGAGACGCGTGGAACTCTCCAAAACCAGGTTCAATTACTGCATGTAACACAGCATGTACGACCACAGCCCTCGGTTCCACGGAGCGATACACCATCCACGATGCCTGCATCAAGTTCTACCACAATACATCAATCTTCAGAACCTATGTCCAGGCCAGCGGCTTCACGGATCTACCACCTTCTCAGGCTCGATGAGAAAATTGGCAGAGCTATTGACGAGCCGCATTCAAAGCATCTGCGTACGATCTTCAACTACTTGGGAAGTATTCAGTCCTTGATAAATTTCAAAAGAGCCCTTTGCGATCTGCGAGCAAGAAAAAGCGTGGACGACACTGTCCTGGGGGGCGCAAGGTCAAGTGCAGATAGCCTACGGATCGTCAAGAGGCTCCGCGAGAATTTGGCAGCCGACTCACTGCTCATGATGTGCCACATCGTAAGACTCTTCGAGGACGATAGAGACGATTTGACCCATCCTCCAGGGAGTTTCATGATCCAGACACAAACAAGTTTTTGCGGATCACAGAACACTTCTTCGGGCAATCCTCTGAACTTGGCCAAGACCACCGTCATCGACAAGAAGATGAGAATTCTTTACCCTCATCTTGTTCCAGGCTCTGAAGAATATCGAGTAGAACGGCAATGCGTCAAGAGGCTGCGACAATCAGCTGCGAAGTTTGTTTTGTTTTGCAACGCTTTCGGCTTCGGCATTCTTGCGTTTCTCCCGTACGCTGATCCTTTCGGGACCAGCTGTCATCTCAACAGGTATGTCTAGTCTGAAAGAGCACTCATCAAAGGTGTAAGCTCATACGACCTTAGATTGATGGACATTCCGGAGGTTCATATCTCCCGTTGTATCGGGATACTGCAGCAATTTCAACCAGACTACCTGGTTCGACTGGGCGCAGGTGCTGAACCAATCATGAAAATCCTTATCAACGGCGAATTTTGGTCTTCCGACCCTTCAAAATTTGAAAGGCTGGAAGAAAAAGCAATATCTACGTTCGCCGAAGAGCCAGGTGCGACATACGATGTCCTATTCTGATGTTGGCGAGCTACTCGGGTTGCACAGGAGGAGCACAGTGCACCGCATCTTGTTCGTTCAAAAGTTCTCTAGACGCCGTTATTTCATTGTCTGTTGTGTCGCCCTGTGGCATCATGGATCAAGATACTCTTTGGTTACTCCAATCCTTTCATTCACTGCATCGGCTATATTCACGCCCTCTGATTGCATCATGAAACGCTGTGCTTCTTTCTTCTGGATACTTTCTTGCCACGATGTCCATGATACGTGTTATCAATCTCTCGGAGCAGATACTTCAACAGTCCACCCGCATAAGCATCTTCTTTGGGAAAGTAACGACCCTCCCTTCGAGTGTAGCTGACCAAATCGGCATGACTTGCGAATATTTCCACTGGTGATCCTGTCCGTACACTATCCAGCAGATCTGATAGATTGACGTGGGTTTGAAGTACTGCCTATAATGCATTAGTTTTCGATTCAAGAGTCACAAACGTCCGCGACGGATTGTTTAGCTTATCTTACTTCCTTCAACTCCGCAACTGTGTTTGGTATCGGCGCGATTCCAAGAATCGTGCATAGGAATGACCACGCTCGTTTGACGTCTACACGTTCTCCAAACTTTTGGTTGAAGGTGCGGACCATTGCTATGCGAAATCTTGTGCTAGCTTCATCTCGCTCGACCGGGTACATGTCGTTGGAATCTTTTCTCCATTCGAAAAACCGGCACATTCGTCGGAATTCCTGGGGCGAAGAGGCGTTCCGTCTGTATTGGAATTTGGGGAACGAAGCAAAGAACACGTCGATGTCGTCCATGATAAGAGTGATGTTGTCTCCTGATAGTACGTAGAGCCAGTGTGAGTTTTGATACACAATCGCGAGCTGAGTGATGATAGAGGTATACTAATATACGGATAGTCCACGGTCTGCGATATATAGCTAAAATCCTACATGGCATACTGATGGGCCAAGGTCAGGCATTAATTGACCACACGCCCGGATCTGTGCACCTGCCACGCTCCTGTCGTACGGTGAGACATCAAGAGACTATCATGATTCTCTAACGTTATAGCTATGTCATCGCTGGCTCAGGCATCCCATCACCTCAATAAAGATGCAGTCGTTACTACGGTACAGAGCTGATATTTGGAAGTCAAGAAACTCTCGACTTAAAGCAGCAAGCACGTGCGTTACATACCCCATAGAGGCACTTGAAGATCTCAGGGCATCCCCATGACGTTTTTTTGCAGAATCAAACGAGCGCCCCATAGCACTCGCGGTAGTTTATATTCAAGTTGTCTTCCAGTTGATACGTCTTTCACAACGACACTCCTTGAGTCTGCAGCATATTCGAGGAAAATATGGAAGAGACGAAATCCTACAACGAGCAATTGTGTCACGATCTTCGCCCTATCTTCGAGAGGGCAAAACCACCCATGAAACTCAAGAAGGTCCGGCAGCGCTTGCAAGCACAGAGACAAAACGTGACCGTGGGAAGGTTGATAGCGACACATGGCTTGGAGGAGCTTTGCAGGTTGACGCTACGCCTCGTAAACGAAGGGTCACTCCAGCCAAGGGTATCCGCATTCGATTACAGTCCTCTAATCGGCGCAGATGCTGATGTTTGTACAGACAAGTCCGGAAGAACAAGCGACCGAACCCCTTCAAAGTGGTATTTCCGACGAAACACCAAATCCATCTTTGATGGCTTCCTCCGATACTCTGGAAGAAGCACAAACAGGCGCGGACATGTTAGGTAGGAGCCAGCGGCTTGGATACACACTTGCGGTATGTTGACAACAACTACTTCGCAGATCCCGTACCACACGACGACCTCAGTGCAACATCTCGAAAAGAGTTCCTCAACGCGGACGGGGTCATCTCATCGCTCAATCCTGTTTACCTTCCATGCAGCCTACAACATACCCTTCTGGTAACAGCGCAGAATTTGTTGGAAGACTCCCTCTTCAAATTTGGTAGGGACAAGATGCAAGATGTGATAAGAGAAAGGGGTTGGGATTGTGCACAATGTGTCGAACTCAACGACTGGGTCAAGATCTTGCGCAAGAGGAAAGATCTCTTAACGAATTCCAAAGGGGAACCGTCTGACAGACCTCTATCGGCGGTGCTCGGCTCTGTTGTTCAGCTCAGACATATGGCCGTACACCGGCAGAGAGTCACCGCTCTCGAGGTCCAGTTGTTCCTCGAGGATGCCGAGTCTCTCTTAAACTTCCTTGACGATGGAGAATCTGCAAAAGAGATCTCTGACATCCATCATTCATTGTCAGATCATATGAAAGATCTCTCTGCACACTCCAATTCGAACCAAGAAAGGCTCAGAGTGATCGCAAAAGAAAAGCGAATGCAGATGTTCCGGCTGCAGGTCGAAGAGCACTCGGCTGTCAGTCGAGTTCTGGCTGAGAGTCAGGATATCGAACGACGTGCCACCGTACGATTCCAGCAAAGAACACTCTGCAGAGAAATCACTCACGCCCGGGAAATACCATCTGCTACATCGTTCAAAAATGATGAGTGTGATCATCACATGGAGCAAAAGAGTTTTCGGTTTTGTGCGAGCTGTATCGAAGATGTTCGAACACACGCTCGTGTTGTTGGTGAGACGAGCTTTGCAGGTGGGAGCACTGTAACTTGGCTATCGAGAAAGCTTTCATTCGCAGATGCGACATGGACGATATATCATAGTCTGACCTGCGCGTCGCGGAGGATGCTGATATTGGCGGTTTTGGTCTTGTTAGTGAGCCTTGGAGCTCTGTTGTGACCTGAGGGAGCCAGAAGCGGAGTCCATCACGGCCTGGAAACACCATAGTGCGATCCCATAGTCCATGTTGTTCATTGGCGAATCAAGCGTAACTTAACGAGCAACGGTTGGAGCTGACGTGCATACACATGGTCTAGCGTCGCACCATGCATAGCTTGCCGCCTCCACCGAGTGCGACGGCAAACCCTGTGCCATGACCAAATATCTCCATGAACGCTTGTCGCGTGGGCCTGCTGCCTTCTGACTTTCTCCGATATTAGCGCAACATCAGTCATCTACATATTTGGGACAACTTAAAAAGCCCCTCGATGCTCAACGCACTCTTGACTTCGGTGATTGACGAGATTACATTCGTAGCTCACAAAACAATTTTGCTTCACGTCTGTCCCATTGCACCATCTAAACGTCCGTGCTACCAAAGCCGTAGCGCACCTCAAACATATTGGACCGCACGGAAGCGCTGTTGTTGCTTTCTATAACTCCAGTGTAAGACCGGCATTGCTGAGGATCAGATTGTTCACTTCTTCGTTGTTTCGCAGCTTCATGGTCATATGACTGTAAATAAAGGAAGTCAAACATGAGCTGAACAATCTCAGGGTCATCTTTGCTAAAATCTCCTTCATCTTGCGCTTCCGAAGCCACGAGTCGAACGACTTTCTCATGACCTTCCTGTTGAAAGAGTTGGCAGTACTTCCGGGACTAGGCAGTTTTACTACTCGCCTTCCATGTGCTCTCCAGAAATGCTTAGGTGAAGAATGATGATTGAGGGCAAACTACAGCTTTGTGAGCTATGAAAGTCTTTGTGCCACAGATGATCTCGATGTCTGACCAGTCGCCGGTCTGGTGAAGCCTTGTATCGAGTTAAGTACATCCTATGCTCAGGAATTCAGCCGCTTACATTTGTAGAAATTGAAACATCTCTTGTTAGTCGTGAGAACCCTGCTTTCAAATCTATTGTAGGTTGTGTACTAAGGAAAATGGACGGTTTGCAAAAGTCCAGTCTGCAACCACGAGGTCTTGGCGTTAGCTGTCCAATGTGGGAGTTGGGCATGATCAAAGTACACCGTCTTCGTATTAGCTCATAGTCGCGTTGCGTGATTGCTGCACTACAGAACTAGCTTTGCGTAGCGGCGATATGCTTGCATGCACAGTGCCGTTACCGCAGTTAATGGTCTGAGTTGTTTGCCACATTTTCCTCTTGATCAATTGTGCTATCATTTCATGTTCCTCCTCTGCAGCGTGTCTATGCTACTCTGGCTTACCACTCGCCCGCACGTTAAGAACATTACGAGGCTACGGTGGAAGATACCAGGATATAAGCATCCAATACTGATCGAAATCATTAGGGCTGCGACCACACATCCTTGACGAGAAGAGCTACACACATGCGTTACTTTCTCTGCGTATGCTCGAACGAATTATTTGCGTGCTCGGATGAGAGACAGTACTGGCGCGCAAGGTAGGGCTTTTTGGCGTGGTGGCCTAAGTGCTATAGCGAAGCTCCTCAATTCATTGGCCTTGCATACCCACCGGTCAAGGTCATCTGTATGTGTCGCCTACAACGTTGTGTCTGGTGTTCATGTCATGATAGATACGAGCTATTGGCACAGTACTTCCACCGTGTGTGTATCGAGCTCAAACGAGGCACCTCTGTTCCTCCTGCATGCAAAGGCCCTAGCGCTCATCATGGGCTGTAAGCAGACGTCACTACCTAGCTCCTTGTCAAGAGTGTGACGAAAACAGCAGCTGCATGATGCAAAAAGCTGGGAAGCACCCGGTGTGCCCATGTGGTATCCTGCGTTCCCGTTCCTCGTTCCTACCTTTCATCGACTTAGCTGATTCTTGCACCTATCTCCTCTATGAGATTACGGAACGTTGACATCAGTTGTGCTCGTTGCGACGTACCAGCATACACCCAGCCGGCTATCGTAAACAGTAGCGCTATGGTCAATTGCGCCTAGACCACTCCAGACGCGCACTAACGGCGTGATTAGCAACTCCGACAAACATATCCGCAGGATGCTCTCGACGCTACTAGTGCTGCAAGAGTCGAGTATGTCTAACCACCCTTACGGTCTCAACTCTGCTAAGAAGCCTAGCATCGTCATCGTGTACGGTCTAAGCCCTCGAGACAAGAGCGGCGAGAATAATGCTTGCGACACCTGGAGGACACCGCTGGGAAGAGATGGTCAACTTTAGCTGCGCGATGACCTACCACAATCCGTTGAAGACAACAATATGGCTGCTTCTGGAGACGAACACGGCCAGCCAGCACCATCTGCTTCTCTACAGCCTGGAAAGCACAATGCGAACAAACGACACGTTAGCTCTTCAGAAACGCCACTCAGCCCGGAAGATGGTATTGCACGAGCAGCCATGCCTGAGCCGCTATTCTACAATTACCTACGTGTCCTTCATGACTTCGATCCTTCCACTGATCTTTCGATAAACACCGACGAGAACTCGATCACAGTCTCGATTAAGCAGGGCGACCTGATCCTTGTTCACGCAACACACGAAAACGGTTGGGCAGATGGAACCCTCTTCTCTTCTGGCATCCGAGGCTGGGTACCAACCAACTACTGCGAAGTTTACGACCACCCTTACATTCGCAACATGTTGAACGGAATGACGCAGTTTTGGGACTTGTTGGAGCACAGTGAAGCGGCTAGCCTGCAAATATTCATACGACAAGAGTACATCAGAGGGTTGATCGCAGGTGTTAGATGCCTGCTAGAGCATGCCAGTCGTTTGCACCGAGACGCGACGCTTATGCAGCGGAACGTGGGCATCCGGCGAACGCGCAAGAGCCTTCTTGTGGACCTATCCTCCATGGTGTCCAAAGCGAAGGAACTACAAGAAGAGGCCGGTCAACCGTACGACGAAAAGATCATCCATACTACGCTCGATCAACTCATCACCAAAGCTTTCAGAGTAGTGACGCGCGCCGTTCGCTTTGCCGATGCCTGGACCCTGGAAGCCATGACCGGACCGAGGAGCGACTGCAGTGCGAAGCCGGATGCTGCTCTTCCAGCGCCTTTGAATCTATATCAGTTTAGATGATGCGGAATGCGTAGCAGCTACTAATCAAGACTACTTTTGTGCATGCAAAGACGCGAAGATGTAAAAGAGGTGTTATCTACTGTATGGAGCCTGCTAAGCCTTCTTTGCGTGGGCGAAGCACTAACTTACGCCTCGTTCATCAGGCTATTGGATTTTCACTTTGGTGGCACCATTGACATTGCTACCGTCAGAGGTACGTTCATGGCATCACAATCAGTACGTGCCTCAGATGGGTTGGCTTATCTACAGTATATCCTTTCACCGTTTTTGCAAAACTCACAGCAAAGATCAAGATTTGTGGCGAAGTTATAATATAGATAAGTCATAGCCTGGCGGCTACCTGCACCTGTAGAGAGGTCCGAGGTTGAGATTGACCGCACGGACCATGTGTCTAGGACTGATGGTCAGTGCTGCACCCCTTAGGTAACTGAAGCTAGTAAACCTATGTAAACTTCTAGCATGCTGCATGCTGAATTTTGACACATTCGAACTTGTCTCGGCATCGATCCATCGCGACCAGTGAGAAGAAAGCCGAATGCATCATTACAAAGATCCGACGTTTCCAACGATCTGAAGCTGGGCCAAAGTTTGGACTTTATGGAGATAGCATTTTGTGGGCACGGAGAAGATCTCTTTCAAAGTTAGATGCAGAGTGGACGCTGTGAAACCCAAACCCAACGTACACTCCACCAGCAGACACACTGTTAGCACTGCTGGAAATGCGGCCGGAGGCCTTAGCTTCGGAATCAGTTTCGTGCGCGCCATGAGGTCGTGTCTGGAGCCAACACTGGATGGGCGAGTGTGGTGCAATGTTGGACGACGCGGCGCCTCGCGTCTGGGCTACATGAACACATGGATAAAGCGACGTGCGGAGAATATTCAGGTTGCCAGGGAGACTGAGAGACTGGAGCGTTTGGTGCAAAACGTACGCAATTTGCACACTGGCTGTACTGTGCATACTGGCAATGACACAAACTTCTCGTCTTGCTAACATCTGCGCAGTACATCACACTGAAATCACTCACTTCGTCTAAATTATTCCCTCAAGCACTTGAAGTGATCAGCCGTATTGGATAGCAAAGAATTCCCGGCAATATCGTGCGTCCTTGCAACGATTCGAGCAGCCCGATTCATGGCAGAA
>Ga0265798_10011067_pt1 | contig 11027 bp, 13 predicted proteins | sample P3T30metagenome_FD_192430 | JGI IMG/M metagenome (GOLD analysis project Ga0265798, IMG submission 192430) | Plant litter microbial communities from East Loma Ridge, Irvine, California - P3 T30 | ecosystem: Environmental > Terrestrial > Plant litter > Unclassified | place: USA: California... | reverse complement strand
CATGGGTGACGGGCAGCATGGGCAGGCCGGAGCGGGCGTAATCGTCGCGGCGGTACATGGCCAGCGCCCAGAAATGGGGCGGGGTCCAGACAAAAATAATCAATACCAGCAGCCAGGCTTGCATCGGCACATCGTTGGCGATGGCAGCCCAGCCCAGCGCCGGCGGCATCGCGCCCGACAGGCCGCCGATGACGATGTTTTGCGGCGTGGCCGGTTTCAGGATCATCGTGTAGATGACGGCGTAGCCGACAAAGGTGACGAAGGTCAGCCACATCGTCAGGGGATTGACGAGGAAATACAGCACGGCCATGCCGGCGCCGCCAATCAGGGTGGAGAACAGGATGGTCTGGGTATTGGTCAGTTCGCCGCTGGCGGTGGCGCGGCGGGCCGTTCTTGCCATGCGCGCATCGATTTTCGCTTCCACCAGGCAGTTGACGGCAAACGCGGCGCCGGCCAGCAGCCAGATACCAATGGTGCCGAACAGGACCAGGCGCCAGGGCGGCAGGCCCGAGGTGGACAGGAACATGCCGATCACGGCGCAGAACACGGCCAGTTGCGTCACGCGCGGCTTGGTCAGCGCCCAGTATTGGGAGAATCGGCTGGCCGGTTTGGCAAGGGGGCGTGTTGCGGTCTGGGTGGTCATGGGAGATTGCTGCGCGCGGCGTCGAATTGGTGCTTCACCTTGTAGTTTAACATGGTCACCAGCAGTACCAGGACAGCCGCCCCCGCATTGTGCAAAACTGCAATGGCTAAAGGGAAACTTAGATAAATGGTTGCCAAGCCTGTGGCGGCCTGGACAACCAGCGCCAGCACCAATAAACGGGCCATCCGGCGCAGCGCCGGCTGGCGCCAGCACAGCAGGGCCGTCCAGCCCGTCACCAGCACCAGCACCAGGGCAAAATTGCGGTGCACCCAGTGAATGGCGGTCAGGGCCGCAAACGGTAAATAGTGCCCCGCCGCTGTCTTGCCCAACTCGCGCCACAGGGTAAAGCCATGTTCGAAGTCCATCTCCGGCACCCATTCGCCGCCGCACAGGGGATATTCGTTGCAGGCCAGGGTCGCGTAGTTGGTGCTCACCCACCCACCCAGGGCAATCTGGATCGCCAGCACGACGGCCGTGGCCAGCGCCCACCAGCGCAACTGCGCCAGCGCGGGGGCGGCGGCGGGCCGTTTGATGGCGGGCCGCAAGAGATTATTCTGGCGGCCACCAAGCCAGGTCAGCATGGCCAGCAGGCCCATGCCGAGCAATAGATGGATGGTGACAATGACGGGCTGCAGCTTCAGGGTGACGGTCCAGGCGCCGAATGCACCTTGCAGGCAGACAAACAAGAACAGCGCGGTGGGCAGGCCGGGCGCGAACTGGCGGCGCTGGCTGGCGCTGCCGCGGCGATAGCGCAGCGAGGCATTGATCGCCATGGTCACGATCAATACGCCGATGCCCATGGCGAGATAGCGGTGGATCATCTCGATCCAGGCTTTCACCACCGTCACGGGCCCGGTGGGCAGCAGGGCTTCGGCGGCCGTGATCTGCTCGTGCGCCAGGAAAGGATTGGCCAGGCCATAGCAGCCGGGCCAGTCGGGGCAGCCCAGGCCCGAGTCGGTGAGGCGGGTAAAACCGCCGAAGACGATCAGGTCAAAGGTGAGGAAGACGGCGACCCACACCAGCTTGCGGTATTTATGGGGATCGGCCGACATCCACACCATCGACAGGGGCAGACTGGCCGCAAGCAGCCCGGTCACGCCCAGTTGGGCCAGGGTCGACGCTTGCATGGCTTATCCGATGGCCGAGGCCTTGAGGACCTTGGCAATGTCTTTCTTGACCTTGGCGTAATGTTCCACGGCCTGCGCTTCGGTGGCGCCAGCGGGCGGCGGGGGAAAGCGCATCATCAGGTGGCCCAGCGGATCGACCAGGAAGATCGCCGATTCAAGCGGATCGCCACCGGCGGGCAGCCAGCGCGCCACTGCGTCTGCAGGCGCGCGCAGCATGCGCATGCCGTCCAGTTCGCGGATCAGGATGGTCTCCATCGGCTGCTGGTCGGTAATCAGCCAGATGCGCTCGATGCGGTCCATTTCCTTGCCCTGCATGGTGCGCAACTGGCGGATGGCGAACAGCTGGTCCTTGCAGGCCTTGGGACAGCTCGAAGGGCCGACCTTGATCATCATCCACTTGCCCTGCCAGGTCGTCAGCTCGGTCGGCTTGCCGTCCAGGCTGGTCGCGCCCAGCACGGGCAGCGGGTGGGCGCGCGGATCGATCAGCTCGCCGTAATTGGTGCGCCCGCTCGGCTTGATGACGTAATAAGCCAGGTAGGAAAAAATCAGCGGCGAGGCGCAGATGGCCAGCACGGCAAACAGCTTCCAGCGGCCCTTCTTGCGTTGGGCCGCGGCCGGTGCGGCCTTGCCAGATTGTTCAGCTTGCATTTGTTCCACGTCGAAATCCCGTCACGATAAAAAACAGCGCGGCCATCAGGGCCAGCGCGTACCACTGAAATGCATAACCCTGGTGCTTTTCCACGCCCAGGCTGGGCGCGGGCCAGTCGCGCACCAGGCCGTCATTGCTGGCCCCGCCCTGCTGCACCATGAACGGCGCCACCGTCAGGCCGCTGGCCCTGGCAAAGCTGGCCGGATCAAGATTTTGCACGACCGCGCCCGGATGCAGCGCTTCCCGCGTACCGAGTTGCATGATGTGCCCCAGGCTGGCCACGACCACGCCTTCAATCGCGACCTCGCCCGCTGGTGTCTGGAACGGCGGCAGTTTGGCGGGATCAGCGATATCTCTCGGCAGCCAGCCGCGCGCCACCAGCACGTTTTCGCGCGAGCCGGCCAGCTCGAACGGCATCACCAAATAAAAACCGGCCCGGCCCTGGTAGGGGCGGTTGTTCAGCGCCACCGGCCAGTCGACGAAATGCCCCTTCAGCTGCACCCGCCGGTACTCGAGGCTGGCGGGTTTGTTGCTGGCGAGGGCGGCGGCATCGAGCGGCCCAGGGGCCTGGCGGGCCGCCGCGGTGAGCTTTTGCTGCAGGTCGATTTTTTCTTGGGCCCGGCGGGTTTGCCAGTTCCCCAGCAGCACGCCGAGGATCACCAGCAGCACGGTGGCAAAAAAAGCAATCGGTCGGAACGTAAAACGGCGGGTGGCGCCCGACTTACGCATTACAATCACACTTTGCGCCAAACTTGCCTGCCATGAAATCCTTGATCGCCATCGCGTTTATCCTGATCCTGTCGAGCCTCGGCATCGCACTGTTCTTTCTGATGCGCGACAAGGGCAAGAGCAACCGCACCGTACAGGCACTGGCGATGCGCGTTGGCCTGTCGATTACGCTGTTCCTGATTTTACTCGCTTCCTACAAGATGGGCTGGATCGCCCCCACCGGCTTGCGCTGAATAACAAGCCTGCTTTAACGCCGACATTTCAATAAAAAGCCGCGCCGGGATCGCTTCCCGGCGCGGCTTTTTTATGGCGCTTCGCCGCTTACAGCCAGTAGATGACGACGTACAGGCCCAGCCACACCACGTCGACAAAGTGCCAGTACCAGGCCGCGCCCTCGAAACCAAAATGGTGGTCCGCGGTGAAATGGCCCTTGAGCACGCGGTAGAGCATGACGGACAGCATGATCGCGCCGATGGTGACGTGGAAGCCGTGGAAGCCCGTCAGCAGAAAGAAGGTGGAACCGTAGATGCCCGAGGTCAGTTTCAGGTTCAGTTCGGTGTAGGCATGGAAGTACTCGAAGGCCTGGAAACCCATGAAGGTTGCGCCCAGCAAAATCGTGGCGAACAGCCAGATGGCCGTCTTGGCGCGGTGGCCGGCGCGCAGTGCGTGGTGGGCAATCGTCAGGGTCACGCCGGAGGTCAGCAGCAAGGCGGTGTTGATGGTGGGGATTGGGAACGGTCCCATGGTCGCAAAGTTCTCGACCAGGTTGGCCGGCCCCGTGTTGCCCCAGTGCGCAGAAAAGTCGGGCCAGATGATCTTGTGATCGAGGTCGCCCAGCCATGGCATGGAGACGGCGCGGGCATAGAACAGGGCGCCGAAGAAGGCGCCGAAGAACATGACTTCGGAGAAAATGAACCAGCTCATCGACCAGCGATAGGACAGGTCGATGCGATCGCTGTACTGGCCCGATTCGGATTCGCCGATGGCGTCGCCGAACCAGAAATACAGCACCACCAGCATGGAGACGATGCCGACCAGGTTGACGGCAGGACCCCAGGCCAGGCCATTGACCCAGCCCGTGGCGCCGGCCATGGTCACCAGCATGGCCAGTCCGGCCAGCAAGGGCCAGCGGGACGGTCCCGGCACGAAATAGTGCGGCGCTGCGACGTTTGATGCACTCATCTTTGAATCTCCTGTCAACTGATGTCTAGGTGGTGATATGGCGCCGGATCTGGGTCCGCCTGCCCTGCTCTCATGCTTGAAAATGGGTGCTGCTATTTTGCCAGAACAAAATGAATAATCGTCAACAGAATGGCGATGAACAGGATCACCACACCCACCGCCGCGATGATCACGTAAATGGGGTTGAGACCGGCCGCATCACTCTCGTAATCCTTGCCCTTGCGGATGCCAAAAAACGACCATAACACCGCCTTGATGGTGGCGAAAAAGCCGGAGCGCTTGCGCTGCTCCATCAGCGCGCCGCCACGTTGGCGCCAGCGGGTTTGGCGGGATTGCCGCTTGCCCCGCCCACTTCAAAAAACGTGTACGACAAGGTGATGGTTTTTACTTCACGCGGCAAGGCCGGGTCGATGAAGAAGACCACCGGCATCTGGCGCGCTTCGTGGGGCTTCATGGTTTGCTGCTTGAAACAGAAGCATTCCACCTTTTTGAAATGGGGCGTGGCCGACTGTGGTGCATAACTTGGAATGGCCTGGGCCTGCACTGTGCGGTCCTGCGTATTGACCACTTCGTACATGACGGTGGCCAGTTCGCCCGGATGCACATCGATGCTGCGGGTGGTCGGACGGAAGCGCCACGGCCCCTGCGAGTTGCCATCGAGCTCGACCGTCACGATGCGGCTGGCGTCGACCTGGGTATTGGCCGGACGGTCCACGGTGCCATCGCGCTGGGTCAGCACATTGATGCCCAGCAGCTCGCACATTTGCCGGTAGACGGGCACCAGGGCGTAGCCGAAACCGAACATGACGACCGTGATCACCAGCAGCTTGCCCAGCATGGCGCGGTTCAGCCGCAGCTGGCGCCTGGTGGGCGGATTGGGCGGATGCGGCGGGTTCGGCGGCGTCGTCATGACAGGTTCAGCTCAGCCAGATACGCTTGACAAACACCATCGCGAAAAAAAACAGCGCGATGCCGGCCATGATCAGGCCCAGCCGGGTATTGCTTGGTTTTTTTCGGTCAGACATTGCTGCTACCTCGAGGCGGCAGGCGACTCGCGCCTGCCGATGCATCCATTTAATTGACCAGCAAACAATCGTGCCAGCTTACTTGACCAGCGGCGGCACCTCGAAGGTGTGGAAAGGCGCCGGGCTCGGCACGGTCCACTCCAGGCCTTCAGCGCCATCCCATGGTTTCGCAGGGGCCTTGGCGCCGCCGCGGATGGTTGGAAGCACAACGAAGAACAGGAAGTACACCTGCGACAGGCCGAAACCGAAGGCGCCGATGGTGGCGATGACGTTGAAGTCGGTGAACACGGCGTTGTAGTCGGCGTAACGGCGCGGCATGCCGGCCAGTCCCAGGAAGTGCATCGGGAAGAAGGTGATGTTGAAGGTGATCAGCGAGGCCCAGAAGTGGAACTTGCCGCGCACTTCGCTGTACATGTGGCCGGTCCACTTGGGCGACCAGTAGTAAAAGCCTGCAAACAGGGCGAACAGGGAACCGGCCACCAGCACGTAGTGGAAGTGCGCCACCACATAATAGGTGTCCTGCAACTGGATATCGATCGGGGTGACCGCCAGGATCAGGCCGGTGAAGCCGCCGATGGTGAAGACGAAAATGAAGCCCACCGCCCACAGCATCGGGGTTTCAAAGGTCATCGAGCCCTTCCACATGGTGGCGACCCAGTTGAACACTTTGACGCCGGTCGGCACGGCGATCAGCATGGTGGCGTACATGAAGAACAGCTGCGAGGTCACCGGCATGCCGGTGGTGAACATGTGGTGCGCCCAGACGATGAAGGACAGGATGGCGATCGAGGCCGTCGCGTACACCATCGAGGCATAGCCGAACAGGGGCTTGCGGGCAAACGCTGGCAGGATCTGGGAGACGATGCCGAAGGCCGGCAGAATCATGATGTAGACCTCGGGGTGACCGAAGAACCAGAAGATGTGCTGGTACATGACGGGGTCGCCGCCGGCTGCCGCATTGAAGAACGAAGTGCCGAAGTGGCGATCGGTCAGCGTCATGGTGATGGCGCCGGCCAGCACGGGCATGACGGCGATCAGCAGGTAAGCCGTGATCAGCCAGGTCCAGCAGAACATCGGCATCTTCATCAGGGTCATGCCGGGCGCGCGCATGTTGAGGATGGTGACGATGATGTTGATCGAACCCATGATCGACGAGGCGCCCATCAGGTGCAGGGCGAAAATCGCCATGTCCATGCCGGGGCCCATCTGGGTCGACAGCGGTGCGTACAGGGTCCAGCCGGCCGCGGTGGCGCCGCCGGGGGAGAAGAAGGAACCGGCCAGCAGCAGGGCCGCCGGCGGCAGCAGCCAGAACGAGAAGTTGTTCATGCGGGCAAAGGCCATGTCGGCGCAGCCCACCTGCAGGGGGATCATCCAGTTGGCGAAGCCGACAAAGGCCGGCATGATGGCGCCGAACACCATCACCAGGCCGTGCATGGTGGTGAGCTGGTTGAAGAATTCAGGCTGGAAGAATTGCAGGCCGGGCTGGAACAGTTCGGTGCGGATCATCAGGGCCAGCACGCCGCCCGACATCAGCATGGTCAGGGCGAACCACAGGTAGAGGGTGCCGATATCCTTGTGGTTGGTGGCGAACAGCCAGCGGCGGTAGCCGGTGGGGTGATCATGGGCGTGGTCGTGGTGGTCGTGGCCGACAGCGTGGCCAGTGGTGTGATCGATCGTCGTCGTGGTGCTCATCTTCTACTCCCGATTACTTGCGTGCAGCCAGGACTTCGGCCGGTTGAACGATGTTTTCCGCAGCCTTGTTCGACCAGTTGTTGCGGGTGTAGGTGATCACGGCAGCGATGTCGGTATCAGACAGTTGCTTCCAGGCTGGCATTTCGGTCGGGAACTTGCCGCTCTTCTTGCCGTTCAGCAGAACGTTGATCTGCTCGGCCTTGGGGCCGTTGACGACGGGCGAACCGTCCAGTGCGGCAAACGCGCCAGGCACGCCCTTGCCGGTGGCCTGATGGCAGACCACGCAGTTGGTCGAATAGACTTTTTCGCCGCGGGTTTTCAGTTCGTCGATGGTCCAGACCTTGTTCGGATCGTCGGCCAGGGCCGCCATTTCCTTTTGCTTGCCGGCGACCCAGGTCTTGTAGTCGGCGTCGGAGACGACCTTGACGACGATGGGCATGAAGGCGTGTTCCTTGCCGCACAGTTCGACGCAATTGCCGCGGTAGATGCCGGGCTGCTCGGCGCGGAACCAGGTGTCGCGCACGAAGCCGGGAATCGCGTCCTGCTTGACGCCAAAGGCGGGAATGGTCCAGGAGTGGATCACGTCGTTGGCGGTCAGGACGATACGCACCTTGCGGTTGACGGGCACGACCACTTCATTGTCGACTTCGAGCAGGTAGTTTTCCGTGCGCGCCTCGGTGGGCGCAAGCCCTGGCGCGCCTACTTGCGAGCGGGGGGTGGACAGGTTGGACAGGAAGGAAATGCCTTCGCCCTCGCCTTTCAGGTAATCGTAGCCCCATTTCCACTGCATGCCGGTGGCCTTGATGGTGATGTCGGCGTTGGAGGTGTCTTTCATGGCGACCACGGTCTTGGTGGCCGGCAGGGCCATCAGGATAATGATCAGGAAGGGCACGATGGTCCAGGCCAGTTCGACGGTGGTCGACTCGTGGAAGGTCGCGGCCTTGTGGCCCACCGAGCGGCGGTGCTTGATGATGGAATAAAACATGACGCCGAAGACACCGATAAAAATGGCGACGCAGACGGCCATCATCCAGGTGTGCAGGGTATTGATTTCAGCGGCAATGCGCGTGACGGCTGGCTGCAGGTTCAACTCGTGGACCGTGGGTCGGCCAGTGATTTCCGGTGCGGCAAGGGCCGTCGTGCTCAATGCGAGACTGGCAAGAGCCGCCAGTCCGAACAACAAGGCCTGAAGTCGCTTCACATATGTCATGTTTTCCCCAACCACCAAAAAAATAAACGTATTTTTATAGTCAGCGAGCCCAAACACGGTTCGCCGCATCTCCCTACCGTCACGCAAGCGGCGCCGCACAAGGCGGGCGCCGGGACATCGACCACGGGTGAAGCAAAGCACACCGTTGAACGACGTCTTGCTATTGCGGCTACTTATCTGCTCTCGTTCAGCATGCTTGTTTTTATTGCATGCTTGTTCGAGATGACAAACAGTCGTTGATTATACTCATTGAGTAGCAATAGCATCAAGAAAAATGCGGGTCACCCGTGCCGCATCGGGATGGTTGTATTTGCAATTTTTCGCGCTGCCTGTTAAGAAGCTCGCCTCATGGGCGCCGCGGCTGAAAACGCACAATGGCTTCGCCCGCCGCCGTCGCGCGGGGCGCCGGCCGGAAGGCGTGGCCATAGATCACTTCAAAGCTCAGCACCAGCTTGCCCGTCGCATCCCTGCCCTTTTCCAGCGCCGCCAGCAGCCTTGCCTGCGCCGCGCGTCCGCGCAGCCCACGCGCGCGCGTGGCGAGCGGGTTGCCGCCCAGCGCCCGCACATCGGCCAGCAGCGCTTCTGCCGTGTCGTAGGTAACCTTGATCACCTCCATGTCCATGACTGGCGTGGAAAAGCCTGCCTCCACCAGTTGATCGCCAAAATCGTGCATGTCCACAAATGGCAGCACGTGGGGATGCTCATCGACTTCGGCGTAGGCCGCGCGCAGTTCGCGCAGGGTGTCCGGACCGAAATTGGAGAACATGAGCAAGCCCTCGACGCGCAGCACCCGCCGCCATTCCGCAAACACGCGGTCGGGCTGGGGATGCCAGTGCAGCGCCAGGTTTGACCACACCAGGTCCAGAGAATTCGGGCCAAATGGCAGATTGCCGAAATCGCCCGTCAGCACCTCGGCCGCGCGGATGCCGCCGCCGGCCCGCGCCGGCAACAGGCGGCTGAGCATCTGGTTGAGCGAACGCAGGGCGGGCGCCGCCTGTTCGCGGGCAGCGCTGGCCATGGCGAGGGCGGCGTCGATGCCGATCACCTGTGCTGCCGGGTAATCCTTTTGCAGCAGGGCCAGGTCGGCGCCCTCGCCGCAGCCGGCGTCCAGCACCCGCTGCGGCGCAATTTTTACCAGTTCAAGGCGTTCGTGCATGCGGTTGGCGATTTCGCGCCGCAGGAAAGCCGAGCCTGCCACGCGGCCGGGTTTGGAGAACTGGCGGCGCACCGTGAGGGCGTCGATGGGGGCGCTCATCTTCGAGGGAGCTTGGGGTGTGGCCATGGCGGAAAATGCTCAAGTGGGATAATGGGCGCAGTGTACAACTTGTGCCAGTCCGACGCTGGCGAGGTGCCCATGGCGGCTTTCGACTTGACGCAGTTTGCCTGGACCCGGCTGGCCCAGGGTATCGGCGCGCTGCTGCCCTCCTGCTGCGCCCTGTGCGGCAAGGTCTGCGCCGGCGTCGTCTGCCCGCCCTGCCAGGGCGACGTGGTGCATCAGCGCCCCCGCTGCCGGCGCTGCGCCAATCCTGTCGCGCCCTTCGAGGCCGCCAGCGGACGGCCCTGCGGCGCCTGCCTTGCCGCCCTGCCCGCTTTCGACGCCACCGTCGCCGCCATCGACTACGCCACCCCGCTCGACCAGCTCCTGCTGCAATTGAAATTCGGCGGCCGGCTTCAGCTGGCGCCCTGGTTTGCCCAGCTCCTGCGCGATGCCGTCCTGCGCCAGGCCGGGCCCACCGTGCTGCTGCCCGACATTCTCGCCCCCGTGCCGCTGGGCCGGCGCCGCCTGGCCGAGCGCGGCTTCAACCAGGCGCTGGAAGTGGCGCGGCCTTTATCGCGCATGCTGGGCGTGCCGCTGGCCTGCCAGCTGGCCATGCGGGTGACGGAAACGGCGCCCCAGTCCTCGGTGGCGCCCAGCGCGCGCGCCGCCAATGTGCGGGGCGCGTTTGCGCTCGCCGCCGGAACTGCGTCCGTCGCCGGCCTGCACGTGGGCATCGTCGACGATGTGATGACGAGCGGGCGCACCCTCGACGCGCTGGCCAAGACCCTGAAGACGGCGGGCGCGGCGCGGGTCAGCAATTTCGTGGTGGCCAGGACGCCGCCCGGCTAGCGCGGCCGGGCAGGTGCTGCTGTAACATAGCGCCAATTCAACGTATCAGGAGCAGGTCTTGTTTCACGTCGTGCTGGTCGAACCCGAAATTCCGCCGAATACCGGCAACATCATCCGCCTGTGCGCCAACACGGGGGCGCAGTTGCACCTGGTCGAGCCGCTCGGCTTTCCACTCGACGACAGCAAGATGAAGCGCGCCGGCCTGGACTATCACGACTACGCCACCATGCTCGTGCACAAGAACTGGCAAGCCTTTCTCGATGCCGCCCAGCCCGATCCGGCCCGCATGTTCGCCCTCACCACCCATGGCTCTGCGCCGTTTGCCGACGCCACCTTCCTGCCGGGCGATGTGTTCGTGTTCGGCTCGGAAACGCGCGGCCTGGCGCCCGATCTGCGCAACAGCTTCCCCACCAGCCAGCGCATCCGCCTGCCGATGCGGCCGGACAACCGCAGTCTGAATTTGTCGAACACGGTTGCCGTCGTCGTCTATGAAGCCTGGCGCCAGAACGGCTACCTGGGCGGCGCCTGATCCATGGCGGCGCGCGAACCTGACTGGGAGTGGTACCGCAGCTTCCTGCAGGTCATGGAAAGCGGCTCGCTGTCGGCGGCCGCCCGCGCGCTGGGCCTGGCGCAGCCGACCGTGGGCCGCCACATCGACAGCCT
>Ga0265798_10011066_pt1 | contig 11028 bp, 11 predicted proteins | sample P3T30metagenome_FD_192430 | JGI IMG/M metagenome (GOLD analysis project Ga0265798, IMG submission 192430) | Plant litter microbial communities from East Loma Ridge, Irvine, California - P3 T30 | ecosystem: Environmental > Terrestrial > Plant litter > Unclassified | place: USA: California... | reverse complement strand
CTTCGGCTTAATACTAACATAGATATAAAACTAAAAAGAGTTATATACGTCAAAGCCGCCATATTTAGTATAAGTTAAATTGTATAAAAATGCTCATTTTGTAAGGATATAATCTAAGCACTTATATTCCTGTGAGTTAAAATCGATTCCAAATTCGGCTACCCAATCCAGGTAATTTAAAATTACGCTATCCAAGGCCGGGTCAAACTTCCGGGCGTACAATTTGCCGCAAGTTGTTAAAACCTTGGCATCGCTTATACGCAAAGTGGTAGGATGAAGATTGCCTACCGGGAAGTTAATGTGCCTCAAATTATCGTTCACCAAGGTATGTTTCAATGGCGAATTTCCTAAAATGGTTTGAAAAATAAACTCATCAGGGGCAAAACTCATCCGGAAATAACGCTTAATTTCTGGGTAGAGCTGCAGGTATTTGATCACATAATCGGCACATGCCGGTGTAATGGTTAACCACTGCGAACGGCCATAAGGCTTAAGCCCGTGAGGAGTTTTCTTTTTTATGCGCGATACGTTTATTAAATATTGCAGCAAATAATGCCCGGGGAAATGATAATCGCCAAAATTGTAGTTTTCAACGCGGTAAACACCATCTTTCCACTCGGCCCCTATCACCGGCGAATCCATGAATGATTTACCCACATTGGCTTGGAAGAACGCAGCAATTTCGCAGGCACTTTTTAAAGGATAATCTTGGGCGCTTAATAAATTGATATGACTGTAAGCATTACCCGATTGCAAAATTTGCTGCATACCATCTAACGTAGCCTGCACCAGGCTATAAGTGCCCCAGTATATTTTGGTGCGTTTTTCAACAAAGTATACGTTGGGCAAATTTTGCAAATGTACGAAAGCGGCCATACTGGCCTTTTCGTCTAAATGGATGTAGATGTCTGCATCGTTATGTTGCAGGCGGTTAATTAAACGCTCTAACTGCTTGGGCTGGGCATGAGCCAAAATTAAGTGAGCTAATTTATAGTTCATAGGATGATTCATAGTAGATTTAGATCCGGCAGTTATATAAATCAGGATAAACGGCCGTCGGATTGCCAAGCCAGAGGCTTATGCGTACCTTATTTTTATAGTTTTTACAATGGCTTCATATATTTCTTTTACATGATTAGTCCAGGTGTGAGTTGATGCAAAATTGATACGTTCGCTGCGCGCCTCGGGCGAATCTTCGGCAAGGGCAAGCCTGATCAATGATGGATATTCTTCTTTGGTGGTAGCAGTATAGGCATAATCTTCAAATACTTTCATGGCTTTTGTACGGGTGGCTACCACCGGTTTGCCCATGGCTAAGTACTCATCAATTTTGCGCGGATAATTGCCTATGGTAAGCTCGTTAAGCACCTGCGGGTTTATACAAACATCAAAAGCCTTTATATAAGCAGGAAGCAGCGCCGGGTCTTTAGCCCCTAAAAAGTGGACATTACTTAGCTGGTGGAGCTTGCTGCTTAAAAACTGCTTATCCTCCGGACCAATGAGCACCAGGTTCCAGTCGGGGTTATTTAAGGCAATGTAAGATAGTATGCTAATGTCAAGTCTAACTGTAAACAAAACACCTACATACCCAATGATGGGTCCTTTAATGGCTGCAATATCATCAGGAATATTTAGCTCGCTTATTTGTGTAAAGGCCGTTAAATCGCACCCCTGCCCTACGTTGTAAGAGTTGGGGTTATATTTTTTGCAATAATCTGTCAGGTAATCAGAGTTACTCAGGCAGATATCACTTTTTTCGATCAATAGCGGTTCAACTTTTTTTCCGTGATATTTATAGTAAGAGGTAGCCAGATAGTTATCGCGCGAATAATAAATAGACATATCCGGCTTTAGCAATTCTTTGAGGTATAAGCTCCTGAACATATCGCCATCATTAAAAACGATCACATTATCAAAACCCAGCTTTTCTATAGCATCCTGAATAGTACCGGCAAAAATCTTGTTGTTACGCTTATTCAAAAAATCGAATAGCCAACTTATCTTAACCCAGTTAATTGATTCGATGATCGCATCGGGGTACAAATTCCATAAGTTATCATGTATTTGCACCAGGCCGTCTTCCTGCTGATTTACCACGGCCAGCCTTTTCTGCACCTTGGGGTCGTTACCATGCCTAAGCACGGTAATACGATCGAGCGGGGGGTTAACATACAACACCCGGTTATGCTTACTAAATTCGAGGGCTACATTTTTGCAGTTGCTGCCAATCTCAATATCCCAGGCCTGCTGCCCAACAATTACAATATCTCTGTTTGTGATCATAACTCAGTTAGTAACAGCAACCGCTGTTTGCAATTCTTTTTCCCGAAGTTGGAGGTCTATTTTATACGTGATGTTAATTAAGGCAATAACCATGTAGAATAGGATGTTGATAGGAAACTGCACCAAAGCTTCCTGCGGGTAATTGCCTATGGTTAATGCAAACACGATGAGTACCATGGCAAGGCAATAGTGCTTTAACTCTTTATTCCTGATGGCAAAGTAATTACTAATGCCCTTTTGCATAACCACAAAAAGCACCGCACACAAAAGCAACAAACCAATCCAGCCGGTTTCAACGGCTACCCGCACAAAACCACTATCGGGCGGGAAGGATGCCAGGTAAGAAGTTGGCGAAAACCGCTGCCCCCAGGTACCGGTAGCACCAAGCCCACCACCCAAAGGGTGCGATTGTATATAAGGTTGAATGCGTTTCTGATTGGTTTTTCTTACGTTAAATGAGGCATCGTGCGATGGGTAGAACGATGATTGAAAACGCCGCAATTGCGGGTTAGAGGTAGGTATGCGCGTAAGTACAATAAATACGAGTGCAAATACGGCTCCTGCAATAAGGGTTGTTTTATTAAGCTTCAATAAAAAGAATAATGCTAATCCTGCCGGCACTAAAACAAATGCCCCCCGAATACCTGCATATAGCGTGGCTGCAGAAAATAAGATGATCAGTAAGACCAGTACCATCTTCTTAATTACCGACCGGGTGACTGATAGCAACACGATACAAAGCAAACTGCTGATGACCATGTTATAGGCGGCAGCAACAGGGTCTGAAAATATGGAATACCGGCGCCAGCTACCTGCTATAAAATATAAGCCCAAGGTATGCGGGTTAGCCTCCATCCACCTTTTCTCAAACCCGAAGTAACCATGATAATTTTGAACGAGCGCATACACAGCGGCAATGGCCGATAGCCCAATCCAAACCTTAAAAATAAGCCGGATGAACTCCACTGTTTTGATGTGGTACATAAACAAAAAGTAGGTAAACGTTACCACGGCCACCGTACGAATGGTATATAACCACGCCAGGCGCGATTCGGCATACGGGTTAGCGATCTGCAAGGTGTTATAAGCAATCCAAACCAAAATCATTAGGCTGATCCTGTCACTTATGAAATCCCAGTTCTTATCGTACTTGTGTTTAATAATAAAGCCTACGGCCAGCAGCAGTTCCAAAGCATCGATGAGCGTACCTACCGGATAATTAAGCAGCAGGCGGTTAACCCACATGACCAGGTAAGCGCTTACCAGTAAAACAATGATGCCGAGCTGAGGATAATTGACAACAGCAAACGTTAAAGGTACGCCTACAAATAAAATCAAAATAACCAGGGCGGCGGTGATGCCCCAATATGCTATAGAATAGCTCAACAGTAGCGCAGCAACACACAAAAGTATGTAGCCCGTCGGCTGATGATAAAGGTCTGTCCAGCTAAATTTCTTGAATCTTTCAACAATGGTCATAGATAAATATTAAGTACTGCAGGGCTTATAGAAACACTATTTTGACTAAAAAACCGGCAAGCACAAAAAACACGATCATGATGGCCAGCATCTTAATAAACTTGTTCACAAAGCTTTGAGGAATATCATAATGCAAATGATTTGCCCTCACCTGATTTTTCTTTGCCATAACACCGTAGGTTTAAGCCGCAATGGTTTCTTTATGCTTTACCTGCACTTTATTAAGCACCCAGCCTAACATTTTGCCATTTAAGCTGCGCATATATTGTATGGATGCCTGGGCAGGCTCTTTAATATTTTGGTTGTTTTCAAACACCGAAACCACCTTATCGGCAAACTGCATCCATTCCTTAGATTTGGACAGCATATCAAGCGAGCCAGTTTCTATAATGATAATATCGAACTGTGATTTTAGCTCTTCAAGCTTCTGTGCGATGTTTTCATGACTGCTTATTTCGAGCAATGAATTATCGCCGCCCCGGTTGCCAATAATGCTTATGCGGTCTATGCCGCCCGGAATATAGCCCGATTGTTGGCTGAGCCTGTTAAGTGTGGCACCAACTTTAGTTGCAGTGTTCATCTCCAATAAGTACTCAACTTTGCCGGCGGTTAATACATCGGTTCCTGCTACATGGCTATCAGTTTCAAAATGGGTACTTTTTAAAAAATCTTCTAAAAATACTTTGGGCTTGCCTGTTTCGGTAATGTTAGGATTCATGAAGTTGCCATCAATCAATAGCACTTTCTTATTGGTAATGGCGTAAGCATAAGCCAGACTTAAAGAGAACAGTGTTTTACCTTGTGTACCGCTTAAGCTGGTAACCGCTATCACCTTTTCCTTTCCTAATAAACGGTCAATTTCAAACCTGATGTTACGAAGCAGGTTCCTGAAAATTTGAATATTGGCATTGGCCAGGCGTTCTTGTTTGGGTTTTAAAGCCTTACCGCCAAAATCTGCTACGGCATTCAGCTCGCCTAACACATTGATACTGGTCAGGCGTTCCAGATCTTCACCGTTGCGTACGCAGTTATCCAAATAAAACATTAACAGAACAACCACCAGGCAAAGTGCAAAACTGGCTACACCGCTTAAGGCAACTAAAAGCAGCTTTTTAGATGGTTGCTTTGCCCCCGGCAGGGCGGTGTGCAGCTGGCGCAGCTGTACTGGTAAAATGTTAGCCACATTGGCCTGGTTGTATTTATCCTGAACATCAAGGTACTCTTTGGTGGCCACGTCTATATCGCGTTCGAGCGAGTTAACCACCGCTTGCGCCGGCACCAAAGAGTTAAGGCGCGATTTAAGCGAACCCAATTGCCGGTTTAACGATTTTGAACTGTAGCGGGCAAGCTCCAGCTGATTCTCCATTTTTAATTTTTCCTGCACCAGGTTATCTTTGGTAGCCAGCGGGTTGGAGATGTACTTATCCGTCGATTCGTTGATCTGGTCGGAAAGTACACTCTGTAACGAGTCGACGCTCTTTTTATACCGCGGATCAAAGTTATTTTCGAGGTATTTGTTGTTTACCACCCTTAAGCGCTCACGTGTATTGATGATGGCACTATTAACTTTGGTGGTGGTTGATTCTAAATACTTCCGGTCTTTGGGATTAAACCTGCTATCAATACTTTTCAGAGCGCCCGAATAGGCAATTACATCTTTGTTCGCCTGGTTATTATAGCTTTCCAAGCTGCTTATTTGCCCGTAAACGCCTTTAGCCTCATCATCCATATCCAAAATATTGTGCTTTACTTTAAAGGTTTGCAACTCTGCAATTTTATTTCGCATGGCGGTGCGCTTTTCATTCAACAGGTTAGTTAAAAACTCGGATGATTTATTACGGCCTGAATTGATGTTAGAAGTGTAGTAATCAATAAATTTATTGGTCAGCTGGTTTACAATAAAGCTCGACAACGCCGGATTCTCTGTTTCGCAGTCTACGTTAATAAAATCGCTGCCTTCAAAGTGAAAGATCTTGAGGTTCTTTTTGGTGAGCTTGCCGGGGTCGTAACCCAAAGCACCTATCAGCGAATCTATCTTGTTTTCGGCCGGAATGGTTGGGTTAAGCAACTCGAACTTTGCCTGCTTTTGCTGCAAAATTTTAACCGCCCGGTCGGCTTCATCATGGTTAAACCCTTCTGATGTGAAGTTGATTTTACGGAAAGGTTTTTTCTGTGTAAGATCATGCAACAGCAATTGGTAAGACACCTGGCTTAAAACCTTATCCAACTGCATGGTTTCAATCAGGTTTGTAAATGCATCGTTCCTCTTACCCTGGGTGTCGTTGTTGTTACTGTTCATCACCTGTTGGGTTTGGTCTACCAGTCCGGTCACGATCTGGGTTTTAGCCACATAACTATCAGGCATCAATCGCACAAAAAAGTATGCCCCCAGCATAGCTATTACCGGGATGCTAATGAGCATTAGCTTATATCTTTTCAGCAACAAGAAATAATTTTTTAATTCCATCATCTTATATTTTCTAATTTTTCGCCTAACAGTTCTTCCAGTGCCGATTTGGTGGTGAACACGCCACTTTCTGCATGAATTATTTGTTGGTTTTGCTCGGTTGACTGTATGAGTGCCCTCTGGTAATCATCAAAGGTGACTTCGTTTTTCTCGAATTTATTTCGAAGTAGTTTTACTAAAGCTTCGGCATCGGTGTAGGCCCTGGTGCGTAATTTGAGGTTGCCTAACTGTTCCAGGTAGGCAAAGTAGCGCGCTTTAACCAGCGCAGTTATGGTTAGGTTATACTGCTTTTCTTCTAACTGGGCAACCTTGTACTGCGCTTTGGCTTCTTTGGTTGCAAATGGCTTTTGCAGTATAGCCCCCAAGTTTAAGCTAAACCCCAACTGGTAACCGTTAAATATATTGGGGTTTACAATATCAACAGCCCCTTGCGTTGGCCGGTAATAATAAGACACGCTAAAGGCATCCAGCCAGCCTACGTTAGTTTTGGTAATGTTATTTTTTGCGATAGCTGTTTGATACTGCCGCGCTGTAACTTCAGGATAATTTTTTTTGGCTACTGCCACCAGCCGCTCTACATAATCATTAGAAGTACGCGGTAAAATGCTTTCTTGTGCTTGTGTTGTTACTCCTGTAACAGATATTAAAATAATAAGCATAAGCAGTTTAATTGAGGTTGTCTTCATGTATTTTTAGGGAATTACTAAACTTTTTCTTGCTGTATAAGTGCCGGGAAGGTTTTGATCAGAATTTCGAGATCCATCCAGAACGAGCAGCTTTTAGCGTAATGGTTATCAAGTTCTTTACGCTCCTGCTCAGATACATCCCTTTTGCCACGCTTGGTTATTTGCCACAAACCGGTTAGTCCGGCCGGGCCCAAAAAGCGCATAGCCCACTCGTTAGAAGTGAGTTGCTCGGCTTCATATAATGGCAAGGGCCTGTTACCCACGAAAGACATATCGCCAAGCAGGATGTTAAACAGCTGTGGCAACTCGTCTATACTGGTATTACGCAGAAACTGGCCCACCTTGGTTACACGGGGGTCATTAGCCACTTTAAAGAAAACCGCCTTGTTTGCGCTGCCCGCTGCATGGTTGTACAAATTGATCTGTTCAAAATCCATCACCATTTTTTCTGCATTAGCATGCATAGACCTGAACTTGTAAAAATCGAAGATCTTGTACCCGGTACCCACCCGTTTGCTCCGGTAGATAATTGGTCCGCTCGATTCTATGTACACAATAAGGCCAATGAGAATCAAAACAGGTGATAGAAAGAAAAGGATAAGCGCTGCAAAAAATATATCGAACAATCTTTTGCTTAACGGCATCTTGTAAACAAAGTCTTTTTGCGCGGTCACGCTTTCTTTAGGCTGCTGCGGCCGCAGTATCCGTAGCTTGATCATGAGATTGATACGCTCATGCAAACTGGTTACACTAAAGGGATAAACATAATATTCGTGCACCTTTAAATCCAGCGCGCGTACTTTCCACTCTTTATTGTCATACTTGGTAAGCAATAAAATAAGCAAACCCTGCAAATGCGGATTTCTCTTTATTTCTTCAATAAAGGCAAAGCAGCTTTCATCGGTATCAATTTCTAACAGCAACACATCGGGGAGCTCTAAAACTGTTTGCTGATGCAATACATCACTCAATTGCTGAAAGGAATTGAAGAAAGAAACATCGTAAGCTTCTTCGAACTCTTCAAACAGCAGTTCTTTAAAGTCATTGCCTGCATGAGCCACTTTTAACTTCATGCCGGTACTTGTGGGCAGCATATTAAGCTGATGCAGGATTGTATTCATTAAGCAGCGATTTAATTTTAGAAATGAGTTGCGACGGGTTGAAAGGCTTTGATATGACAGCCCCGTTATTGAATGGCAGGCTATGCATCTTCTGCTCCACATCATGCACATCAGAAAGCACGATGATGGGTGTATTATTATGGATACCGCTGTGCTTAAGCTGCTTTACCAGCGATGCTCCGTCTATATAAGGCAGTTGATACTCGGTAATAATGAGAGCCGGCTTATTGCCGTTCTCTAACCACTGCATGGCCTCAATTGAACTGTTCTTTACCGTGAGCTCATAGTTGCTGGAGAGTACCGCATATAATAGCTTGAGCATATTCCACTCACTATCAATGATAAGCAACTGCTTTTTCGGAGTTATTTTCTTAGCAATACTGGTATAAAGTCTCATAATTTTACTGCTTTTTTTGTTACCCTATACAGGTCAGCGTAATAGTGGAAGCATTTGCAAATCTTTGTGATTTTTATAACAACATGCCATTGCCCATTACTATCGCTTACCCATTACAAAAGTAGAGACGCAGAAAAATGCGTACGGACATAAATACCGCCAATGGCAAATATTAATACCTGAATTGATGTCGTATTTGTAACATACCCATCCATTTATTTAAAAGTCATTAATCGATTGACCGCTTTAATGAAAATTTGAACATCACAATAACTGTTTCAACCCTATGCTGATACAAGGCGGGGCGGTAGGAAAGATTAGAATCCCCTGTATGTTATTGACCCGATGATATAAATACTCAAAAGAACAGGTAGTTTATGCTAGGCCTGGCATGTATTAGATACAGAATGAGGGATTTACGGCTGTCTAATTTTGCACTATATCATCAAATCAGCAAAACAATGAAAAGTAAAATCATCACCTCCCTCAAAACTTTAGTGTTAGTAATTGCATCGGGCTTTTTAAGCCAGCAAGCTTTTTGTCAGCAAAAAATTGCCGTCAACCATCCTAACACAACCGCGGGTCCTTTAACAGGTTCCAATGCCGTCACTAACGCCGACCCGGTAGTAAAAGATACGGTAGAATGTATGTTTCACCAGGTAGTGAGCAACAGCAGGCCGTTACTGGCCTGGAGAAAGGGATATATAGTTTTAGAAAATAAGCAAATCCGTTTGGGCGACCAGCTTTACCCAACCGTTCAGGCGTCTAACCTAACCGGCTTAATTCAAAACCAGTTTTTAGCCTCCAACAAGAAAAAGCCGGTGACCAAAAAGGTAGTACAGGTTGTTTTATTACAATAACCCAGGTTGTTATTATATAAGTTTAACCAAAAGCGCCCCTTAGCAATGCTGAGGGGCGCTTTTGGTTCTGTTGAATAGCTGCATAAGTATCTATTTCCTGCTGTAAAGCGAGGCAATAGGGTAATTATACCCTTACATAAAGGGTATAACATGCCGGATAACCGCATAAATATCCCCCGATATTTATGGGAAATCAAAATCTTATGCAACACAAAACTATCTTACGCCTGATAATGCTGATGCTGCCGGTATTGCTTACCGCACATTCGCTCTTAGCCCAAAAAATTTCTTACGGAGGAAATGAGACCCTGACCATAACCTATGATATGGTTACAAAAACCATTGATATTAGTGACCAGGCAAAATTCAAAAAGCTAACCAGGAACGATTTTTACCGGATTAAAGTAAGCAATGTTAACCAAAATCTTTATAAGATCTCTTTTCAAACGGTAGATACCGTGTTAAGCAAGGCCCTGCAAACACCAACCTTTGGTAACTTTGAAATTGATGCCATTACCAAACTGATAGGCGGTTTAAGTCCGCTTTCCACATCTATTGTAGAAGTTCAGAAACAGGTTGAGAAAGCTGGTAACGTAGTATCAAATCTCAAGGGCTTTACGAAAAATTCAGAAGCGGATACAGTTAATGGTGAGATAGAAAGACATAATAGAATACTTAAGAGCTACCTTATAGCAGTTCAAAAGATCAAGGCAAGTATTGATTCGGTTCAGTTATCAGTTTATCAGTTTGAACTAAATGCACTATTGCTCGATGATAATAACAAATGCAAACCTGATAATAATAATTACTGTTCAGCCTTACAGCGGATCTTGCTAATAAGAATAGAAATTGAAGACTTAAATAAGAAGATAAAGGATTCTGAGAGGGAGTATTTAGCTTTTGCAGATGCCCACAAACAAGAGATCAAGAAAGATTACGAAGAAGCAAATGGGAAGGTCAAAGCAGCCTACACCGGATTAATTACCACAACGAGCGAAACACTGGCTCTTATTAATGCCGATAAAACGAGAGAACTACTTTCACGTATGCTTGTTGCCCAAAATAACAGCGCTACCGATTATACTACCTTCCCTATTCAGTTTACGGGCGAGCGTGCCAAAATCAGTCTTATTGTAAGTCCGCGTAAGGATGATTATTTGCTGCAAACCTATAAAACCGACCTGATCATTCCGTTCGTTCAAAAGAACTATACAGCCGTGGGCATTTCTTTTTATGGTGCCGGTTTACACGACGAGGTTTACTCAACACTGGGTACACCGGTGAACGATTCGGTGACCAATTATACACTGGTAAATGAAAAAGCCAGTAAACAAGAAATTGGTGTAGCGGCTTTACTGCGTTTCGGCACAAAATTAGATGATAGCGAATTTTACGGAATACACGGAAGCATTGGCTCGGGTATTTCCATTTCAACAAAGGTTAAACCACGTATGCTGTTAGGCGGCGGCTTCTCTTTTGGCAAAACGCATATGTTTACTATAGATGGAGGCCTTATAGCAGGCTATGTTGACCGGCTGAGCGCCGTAGCTAACGAACGGGCAGTGTACGTAAAACCTGAACCCGTTATGGTATCCAAACTAAAGGCCGGGGGCTTTATTTCTTTCGGCTACCTGTTCCGACTATAAAATTTGTACTTCTTTTGAAGTGCTAAAGGAATTTTAAACGGATCAACCGTAGTATCAACATTAAGCTTATACTACGGTTGATCCGTTAT
>Ga0265798_10011065_pt1 | contig 11029 bp, 5 predicted proteins | sample P3T30metagenome_FD_192430 | JGI IMG/M metagenome (GOLD analysis project Ga0265798, IMG submission 192430) | Plant litter microbial communities from East Loma Ridge, Irvine, California - P3 T30 | ecosystem: Environmental > Terrestrial > Plant litter > Unclassified | place: USA: California... | reverse complement strand
ATTTCGAAGGGCAGTTTTAAATAGTAGCAGCTTCAATGCATCGTTGATGCTCTTCTTTGCTGTTTGTTCTAAAAAATTCACAATATCGATGTGCCTTGCTAACATTGTTTTAACGCGCTCGTCAGTCATGATGTATTCAGGCTCCAGTAGGATCTTTATGTTGGCAGCTGACAACTGTGACCAGATGCGGAGCCTAATTGTGCTGCTTTGGCTGTAGCTCGCCATAAAGCTCCGGACCTGTTCAGGTGTTTCCTCCATGACCCTTTGTAGCAAGTTATTTATATCAGGTTGACTTTCCTTTTCTACCCACCAGGGAATATCGCCAGTTAATAAGAATGCCTTAACAATCATCCATGCTTCACCAACTGGCCGCGTTTCCGATTCGAGCGCATGCTTGCAACTTGCGAATATGTGCTGTGAAAATGCGTTCTTGAAGTTTTCGAGCAGCTCAGCATTATTCAAGTCACCTAGATCTATGTTGCCGAGCTCGATCGTGATGCGTTCAATGACGATGTCGGGTGCATTCTCCTGCTCTTGGAAGACCTGGCTAATAATTGCTTCAATGCCTGGCAGCGTAAAATTCCTGAGCTCACGTTGCAAGCTGCCTGCCACCGCTTCAGTGCTGCAGGTAAAATCAAATTTGAGTCGATTTACTACATTGCTTTGCATAATTCAACTATTTAGATCATTTATTACCTGAACCAGGTTATTCACGATGTTTACATCTGGTATGTCGTGATCAGCGAGGGTCTTTAGCCAGGGTTCATATGCTTGCTCAAAGGTTTTCATTTGCATGTAGTCCAGCCAATAAACATGTGCATAAATATGAGCAGGCGTTTCCAGATAAATTGCTTTTTCCAGTAGGTGCATAAAACTTGGATCTTTAAACCGCTTTGGCCACCTTGGAATAAAGATGGAAACCTGAAAGGCATACGGGTTTGGAAATGCATACGCTCCATCTGCAAAATCTTCAGCTCCCGGCGGTTTCAGTGTAAGCTCAAAGGAGAAGAATTTGATCAATTGGTGTATCTCTTGCGCCCTTTCTTCAACATTTTGATACTTGATGGCGCTTGAAGCTAAGACCTTACTTCCATTGACAATTTTGAAGGTATATTTGCCCGCTTTATCCTGCTCCAGCTGATAGTTGCTCAGCTCAGCAGCAGTGAACCGAATATTTTCAATTCGCTTGTTCAGATGACTTTCAAAAATAAAATCATCTTCAGCATAGAGCACTTCCTGAACACCATCTTTGAGCTTCAACTTCCAGATCGTTCCCCCATTTACCAGATCGTGTTGGGTGCTGACGCTGAAGGTATAGAAAACCAGGTCTTCAAACCCGGGTGGTTGATCAATATTTAGCAATTCGCCAGGGGTCTTCAGTAAAGTAGTACCTGCTATTTTTGGTCGGAGCAGCAGGTGCTCTAGAACATGGAAGTTTTCGTCCAATGCTATGGACTCTAAGTATTGGATTACAGCGCTTAAACTGGCTTCCATCTTTTCTAATGTTTCAAAACGCGCGCTGGCGACAGTCTCGGTTCCATCAAGGTTACCATTCGTCAATTCATAAGCAAAACCATTTTCGCGGGTATGTATGTTGTAGTTAGCGCGAAGGTTTCCCCTATTCAGTATAAAAGTTAGGACCTCCTCAGCCTTGGAGATATGCTTTACTTCAGCACCGGAGAGCAAAGCTTCTCCGCCTGCATTTGCCACCACAGCAAGATAGCTTTCCAAACCATTTTCATACTGAACCTGCGCAATACTTATACTTTCACTAGTACAATATCGATTACTGTAGTCCTTCATACCCAGCAGGCGGGATACCCTTTTCTTCAGCCCGGCAACATTCAAGGAATTCAAACCTTCAGCGCTTGTTTTATAATTGGGGCCGGTGCCGCGGTACTTGCTTACATTGATATAATCGCGCAAAAAGCCTGATTTTGCAGCCAACTTTGCGCGGTTCTCTTTAGGATCGTCCCTCTTCAAATCGTTTCCATAAAAGTCCATATTTTCGCCAAAACGGGCTAATAGATGATTTAATACCCGATCTCTACGTTGACTAAAACTGGCTTCAGTTTCCATTTGCAAAGGCATCATTTCACCTTCCTCAGAAATGTTTAACAAGAGTGTTTCCAGATCATGTATATTCTTTAAGGCCTGCGGAAAATAAGTTCTAACCGCATCATCATTGAAGGAGAATAGTGCCTTAAGATGGGCGAGCTGCGAAAGATAATCGGCCATGATCTGTTCAAAGACCAATAAATAACCTTTGAGCTGAAGCGCTTGCCGGCTATTTGGTTTAAGACTTTCAAGGCAGCTCAGCTTGTAATGGTCATAAACATGCTTCTTCTGATCTGCATTTAACTCATCCATGCGGTGCTGATATTTTGAAATCGCGATGTCGTCTAACCGCTGCGGATCTTTATTCACATCAACGATGCGCTCCTGAAGTCCATAATTTGTGGGAAGGTCGTGTTGCATCGGAACATACTCGCTAACCTTCATATCCTCCCCCTGAGGGATTGGAATATCTTCAGCAAACTGCCGGAGCCCGGATCGCTTGTTTTCGGATTGTAGGAACCTATAAATCGAGCGTACATTGTTTGCATTTACCTGGTTCTGGATCTGAGTTCTGTGCCTGTCACTGGTTCTCGCAAAGGCCAAGGTGGAACGACTAAGATCCAGCTGTGGCATTTTTCCTCGTGCACGTACATCATTAATCCACCTTGAGAAATCGGAATATGATGATCCAAATTCGCAAAGAAAGGTACATTTCTTAACCGCAACAAGACCGTCAATACCTAATAACAGGCCGACGATGTCTGATTGATGAACATTTCTGTAACGTTCCGATTGGTCCAGTTCCGCAGTATCAATAAACCCATTTTCCAGAAGAGGGCCTTCAAATATGTCCTCTGAAGAATAGCCTTTTTTCAGCATTTGTTCAAGGCTGTAAAACTTGACCTCTGGTGAAAAGAAGTCATAGATCAAGCTAAAAACCTCGGCAGCGATTCTATCGATATCCGTTCCATCAATCACCTGCAGTTCAGCCTCCATATTGAAGGGTTCATATTCAATCGGCAGAATGCTAATGAAATCTTCGCAAAGTGCCCGCTGACTATGCAGTTTATTCATGATAAGACGGATTACAGCAAGCTTCTCAGCCGGCGAACGAATATCCTCCGCACATTCTACCATAACTTTATAGAGTCCTGGTATGTAAGTAATTAGATCCCCCTTGCTGGCCTCATACCTTAATTGACCTGTAATATGGGTCGTTGAGGGATAGTGTAAGATGGCCGGGAGAAATAGTGCAACTTCAGAATTGCTGCAGGGTTCAATCCAGGCGTTCCTAACCCCTTCGATGTCCAGAATTATTTTTCGGTAATCTGTAATCGTTACCGGACTACAAGGCAAGATTTCGCGCGCCGTATAAAGAAAGTCTTTGTTCTGATCGCCTGGCAACATGCCGGATTTTAGCAAATCCTTAATATCGAATGAAGTTCGGTAAGCCAGATCAGTGATTGAATAGCAGAGCGCCTCAAGTAAGGTTATACCCGGATCGTGTGTATTGTAGTTTGTCCAGATCTTCCCGGAGAGCTTCTCTATCAGCTTTATACCAGCCGCCCGCAAAAAGTTGTAGTCTTCTGAGGGGGACAGCCTGTTTTCAGGATCTATGTAAGCAACTTGTGGCATCGGGCTTGTATTAATTATAATAATTGAATTTCATGGCTGGCTGCAGAAACTAACAGGGAATGTGCTGAAGTAAACGCTGTTTCGACCAAAGCTGTAGTCTGGCTGGCTGATTTACAGTAAATGACTTTGTTATCCTGAAGTGTATACTGATTTAGATACAGATCAGTCACATAGTCCACGTAAGGTTTTTTGCTAATAAATTCTATGATAGAAGAAGCATATATTTTGGTGGAAAAGGACAAGGTTTCATGATCTCCGGTCGACCATGGTGTAAGGTATCGTACAACATCTTGATTCAGCTGTTGCAAGTGACGACCCTTATCTACACCGCTGTTAAACTTCACTTTGCAGCACACGCTAACATAATCTAAACGGGGACTAATGGCATGTACCTTTACAAATACGGACGCCCTTAAACTAACAAACCGTTCAATGCTGAGCAGTTGGACATAACTTGCTATAGGGATTCTTTCATCTTCGAACTCACTATCTTTATTGGTAAGGTCGAGTATAGGTACCAGCGTAATGTGCCCTATCGCAAGAAGGCCTGCGTTGTAATTATTAAGGCACTTGACTTTGTAGACGAATGGAAACGCTTCTAATACCAAACGTTCGTAGTCCCAGTTATTGAGCGCACGGTTTTTATGCCTTATACGCTCGCTTACTCTAGTGTAATAATCAGGTCCGTCCTCCTGCATTCTACCATATCCGGATGCCACTGGCTGTGATATCGACTTCACACCAGGCGCTTTGTCAGCCATTTTTGCAATACTCCCCGCAGGTAAAGGAGCATATAAATGCCCTGGATCGTTGTTTTCACCATAAAATGTTACCTGCACTGCCTGTGTTTCTACTTGTACCAGATGGGGAAATGCGTCAATGTTCTCATCAACGCTTACGGCAAGCCAATGCAATCCACTTTCCTGAAATATAGAACTCACATCATCCACATCTCCAGGCATTGTAATTTCAACAAGTCCTGTATTCTGTAAGCCATTTGTACCATCAGCAAGCAGAAGATCATTGGGCAGCGGTATCCATTCACTAGCCCTGAGGTACCACCAGTTCAAGCCAGGCGGCTTTTTATTTGAAATTTGGCTAGCCTCCTGCATTTTAAAAAACAAGGATAGATTCTGAGAAGGCTGAATGTCTTTGATTCCTAATGCGAGCAAACCTGGATGGCTAACATCCGAGTTGATGAGATAACCCGGAAAAAGCGTAGCCTGGAGTAGCTCATTTTCTATGACCTTAGCACCTAAACTTCGCGAAAATGGCATAATCGCCTTGTTGCCGAATGGCAGTATATGAAAAAATTCATCTTCAGTAGGGCTCATCTCCTTTGTGGATACATAACTAACCGACAATGAATTAATTAAGGGCGTATAAGGCTTGGGCGGCACATCATGAGCGGCAAGTACGACAGCGATTTTGTGGGCAATAAGGTCATTTATGATTTCATTCGCACTATCAATTTCCTTCCTGACGATTTCAACAATCACTTTATCTTCAGGAATATTAGTCTTCCTGATTGTGACCAGCTGGTCTGCGATTTTCATCACGACTTTACCAATAGCATTGTTGGTCTCCCCAATGATTAATACGACGAGTTCCTGATCGCCGGGTAAAATAAAATCTACCTTTGAATCTAGCCGATCTCCAATATCTTCAACTATGCTGGTAACATTATCCTTATCCTCATCGAAATGAATGTTTTTATCAATCAACTTTAATTTTCTCAGAAAACGGAAAATTCTTTCAAGCAAGTTGTTGTCATTAACGATCGTTGTGTTGTCACCCAAAGCGTCTGTATTCCCTGAACGCTCCTGAATATCGCTGAACGTCACATTACTGCCATTGATGGATTTTAGTTCTCGTTCTAAGTCGCTGAGCATCGTACTAATGGCTTGCTCATCATCCCGCACAAATTGTAGTACATTATCAATTACACGCCAGAATTCACTCTTTTCCTCGGGGTACTTAATTGTAATCACGGAATCATGCAATTGCTTCTTTACAATTTTTTTGTAGTCTACCGTCGCTAGTTTAGCGGAGGCCTTTCCCATCACTGTTGCGGTGATCAATTGCGGGTAAATACTATGTCCAAAATCAGGATAGTTCAACTTTAATTTCAAGGTGCCATCCTGCTTTCCGACATCATAGTTTAGAACATCCCCCACTTTTTCATTATTCTTCGATAGCTGTTGCTCCGTTAGCGGGTTAATTATCAAAGATTTGAACTTTGGCTCTTTTGCGAAGGCATCTATAATTGAGACATCAAACAGTTTAGTCCAATGCTGATCTTGAAGCACGCTGAGTGATGCTGTGAATTTATTGGCATCATACGGCGGGAAGTATTTATCGTAGTAAGCACTATAATTGTCGGGTAGCATCCATTCTAAGCTTAACTTAAGTGTTTGAATGGGCTTGTAATACAAATCGTTACATCCAATGTAAAAAGATGAGCCCACCTGCGGCACTGCAGTAAATGGCATAAATGGCTTTTTTACATCCAGAACAGACTCATGGTTTTCTAGCCTTAAGTCCTGTACCCCGTCAAAGCTGGCTTTCTGACCCAGGCTACCAACCTGCACCTTTATTTGTACTCCGGAAAGTCGCACAAACTGCAGTGCATTTATGTTGTCGATTTGATCCTCATAAATGGAGTGTGCATCGGCGGTTAGACTTCTAAGGTCTTCCGGGAACCGCAGCAATAGTTCTAGCACTGGTTTATCTGTCGCGTAGTTACCTGCGTGTATCGCCGGATTAAAAGCCAAAATAGCCGATGTTTGAGCTATGCCGATTGTAAAATACAGTTCAATTTTTCTGGCTTCGACTTTTCTAAAATGCCTTATGGTTAGGGCATCTTCCGCTCGCAAACTGTTTATCCAATTTTTCTCAGCTGTAAGGCGCAAAACCAGCAAAGCTGGGTCCAAATGCTCAAAAACAACATCCTCAAGCGTTTCAAAAAGCACCCATACCTTACGTTCCGCCTTAGCCAGATAAAACTGGGTTGAAGAAATTGCCAAACCGACCATTGCTGGCAGCTCATCCGCTCCTTTAACAAAAGGTTTCCAACCGCCATTTTTCCCCGAGGCAGACGTGTCGTATCTGAGGCTTGAGGCATAGTAGTTAGTAATGCGTGTACCCTCTTTTGGCATTATAATGCGCTTAACTGCTGCAACAGACGCTCGGTTTAGCAATAAGTCTTTATCAGTGGTATAGGTGATCTCTTTTCCAGCTTTATCTTTACCCGCAACAAGCCTGGTGCCGCGCCTAACCAAAAAATTATCAAATCCCTTGGCGATTTGAAATAGAATAAACGTTCGATCTGGAATGGCAATCTTGCTACGAACTTGCAATGCCTCGCGGTAGTAGAAATCGAGCAAACGCTGCGGCAAACGGTTCATGTCTTCCTGAGCATAGCCATATAGCTTGGTAAAGGCTATGAACAATGCAATATGTGGCGGATGATTTTGCTGCTCAAAAACTGACAAATTGAAATACCTGCTACAGTTGCTAATAATCCTGGTGGTCACGTTCGAGACAACATCAAATGTTTTTTCCAAGCTGAACAGCAGCTGATGAGCATTTTCGAAGGCTACTTTGTCACCTGATAGCGCGCTGTACGGCGCCGTTGACGAATGTTCCGCAAGCAACCAGATATCATCTTTATTGTATAATTGCTGACTTAGCGGTAAAACGATGCTCCTGCCATCCTCCAAGGTATTCAAGTATGCAAATACCTCAGCTAATTGCTTCATTGGACCACCGAGATACGATTTAACATACATCCGGATATCGCGGGATAAGTGTGATTCTTCTGCGGCAGAGAAATACCATTCATCAATCAATTTATATCTGCCAAATACGTATTCTGCGAGGGTACGTAACGGAGTGAGATCAGGCTGTGCTTTGCACTTGTCCCTCAATTCTTCAAAAGCAGCCGTTATACCGGTAACATCCCGAGTAGCAATGTTTGCCATTAGCAAGGCAGCATTATCCCGAAAAAAGTGGTTCCAGGTTTGCCGAAGATCCACTTGACCATGAGATGGAACGAATAATACATTCTTAGTGTAACGCTGTGCATAAACAATAAAATCTTCAAGCTTCCGATCGTCAACACCGAGATTAGCAGGGTTCAGGGCAGCCGTAAAACGCTCTGTTCTCGCTGTACCCTCCTGTTTGAAGATCTGCCTGTATTTAGAGATGTCACTTTTCATGGTCTACTGTCTTCTATTTTCGTTATAGCTGATTAGAAATCTTACTTGTACAGGTTTGTCGCTTCAAACAGATAGAATGGATATACATAGTTATAGCGGTTATTCGTGGCGGAAATGGTATAATCGACGAGGATTTCCAGATGTGCCCCATCAGCATGCATTGTTATATCTATAGCATTCAATGTAATCCGTGGTTCATTAAACAGGATTGCATTGCTGATTAGCGCCTGCATATAAGTGATTGTGCTCTTGTTCACCGGCTCAAAAAGAAAACGGTTTAACTCGGAGCCGTAATCCGGGTGCATTATCCGGTCGCCAATAGGAGTGGTAAACAACACATCCAGGCTATTCCTTACCAGCTCCTCTCCCGTTATCATCATGGGTCCCCGGGTTTTGGTGCTAAACTCTATTGGAAATTTCCATCCAGTCCCTAGAAATTCATTAACGAAGTTTTCCATTGTTATCCTCCTATCAATACGTTGGCGCAACCCGCGACAATGACGCCGCCATGGACGGTAGAGTCGCCCAGGCGGGCTGCAGGTTTGTTGTTAATCAGTACAGTTGCCGACCCGGAAATGAGCGTGTCCGGTCCACCTGCACAGACCAGTAAATCACCGAGGGTGGCAGCGGGAAGGCCTCCGATCAATACGTTAACACTGCACGGCGGCATCAATGGTCCACCTACATGTGGAACTACGCCGGTGATCATCGGACATACGTGCATGTCTGTAACGCGTGCTGCTAGTGACATCTGTAAATTAATTTATACTTACTATGCTCCCCTTTACAACTGTCTGTCCTCCCGACTGCAATTCGGCACTTGCGTTACCTTTCCCGCTAAACTTTCCTTGAGCTTCGGCCTTAATATTGCTTGCCTCAACCTTAAAATCGCCGGTTGTAGTCTTAAAGCTGAAGTCTTTGGCGCTCTCAAAGGTGATCCCCTTGTCATCCAGCCGTATTTTATTCTGGTTTTGATCCGCTAATTCAATACTGTTGCTATCATCATCAATCGTTATCATTTTACCTTTCGGCGTTGCTATGCTTATGCTTTTATGTTCGTCATTAAAAATAAATTTCAAGTTACTCCGGGTCACAAATCCTTTTTCATTATCACTATCCATCGCTTGGAACGGTGCGGGACGGGCCGCGCTGTTGAGCACGCCCAAGACCACCGCGTGTCTAGGATCGTTGTTTATGAAGCCAATTAGAACCTCATCTTCAATTTCTGGTCTGAAATAAACACCCCGGTCCTTGCCTGCATCAAGGCAAGCAACACGCGCCCATACACCTTCATGTTGATCAATCTGCGGGAGCTGAATTCTAATTCTGTCCTGCCCATCCGGATCATTCTCCAACTGCAGCACCAGACCAATCTGTAAGCCGGTGACACCTGGAAGCAAGCCAGCAGCAGGCTTGTCGATGATGTCCTCCTTCTGATTGAAGCAAGTCTGTGCTAAGCCAAACTGAATATCAGTTTCCCAGATCGAAGTGCTATAGCTGTGGCGTATTCCAGTTACATAAGCATTGCCATTCATCCGCTTCCCGAAGCCACTAAGTTTAACAACCTGACCTGGCCTTAGCGATGCGTCACCCTTTATTTTGGCAGTACCTTGAATTTTGGCCATGCGGCTTTTAAGAAGTATCGCATCTGCCCAGGCTTCCAATTCGGAAGTCTTTAAATCGCCACTATGAAAAAGGTGGTAGTTTTTAATACCCAGCGCTTCCGCCAGTTGTACACCAGAAATACTACCGCCTTCTTTGAAGGCTACCGAAGAACGCTCCACATCAATCAATGCCTGTTCATCAGCATTCCAGGTATGACTATGAACCTCACTCATCTGTGTGCGTCCATCCATTTCGATATCAATCTCCAGCACATTCACCCCATAGATGATTTCCAAACCAGGATCCTGACTCGTATCCGGTTTTTCAACGATCAACTGGTCAGCTTCGGTAAATACCAGCATAGAATTCATTTCTGCACGTGAGACTATAAAGTCCCAGTCTGTCGCATTGTATTGAAGCATTTCGGAATGTTGAACATTCGTTTTGGACACCTTTACACCGCTTTGCGGAAAATTTGCCTGTCTGGCGATCTCCGTGATGATTTCTGCATCTGTTTTATCAAGAAAACTGCGGCTGTTCCGGCCAAGCGCCAGCTTAAAACACTTATGTTTAGCCTCAATCACCAACACAGATTTGCTGTTTCGCCGAGATTTAATAGCTTGTTTAACAATAATACCTTTAAATACAGATTTATTTTTGGAGTGATAACCCATATTGATTTCTATCTCATTACCTGGAGCCAGGCTGTCATCATTACTGCTGATGGAGAAATCCTGGCTTGCGGTATCTCCGTCAATCAGATAGATTACAGCTGTTGCTATTTTGTTGGCACACTTAAGAATGTCTAAGGAGATGAAACGATACACTTTACTTAGTGCAACATTATTGCAGCGAATGTCAAACGTGACCAGATCAGTAGCCACCTCAGGACGGGCCTTTGTATGATTTTTCATATTAATCCTTAATTGGGGGAAGCATGATGCTGCTGCCGGGTATCAGTTTCCGAAAGCTTTTAAGGTTATTTACTTTAGCGACCTGCAAGTAATATGCAGCATCGCCATACTTTTTCTGTGCGAGCAGTGGAAGTTGATCTCCCTCCTTAATCAGCACATATTTGGTTAAGTCCGGCGACTCCAAGCGCGACTGCCTACCACCTTTTCCTGGAGCTATACGTTCCAGAAAGCTACAGCTGATCTTTGCCCGTAAAGGCGAGCCTTCACGATCAAACAAGTTGTAGGTAATATTCATGGTGGTAAGTACACATTCTAGATAGAAGGTACCCCAGAGTATGGCTAAGTAGTTGGGCCGATGTATTTCTCCATTAATATAGGATGCCGTGGTATGGCGTAAAGCACTCACCTGCTTTTTGACATAGTCCGTCTTATCGCTATTGTAGTTGGCAAGTCCAACGCCGGTACCATCCAAAGTGAAATCAATAGAGAACTCCAAGGGCGGGATTTGCTGGAATTGTGGGTCTCCGCCGTTTTGTCCCTTAGCATCATTCCGGTTGTACTCGAACTTATTATTGATGCTGAATGTGTTCGGATTGA
>Ga0265798_10011061_pt1 | contig 11032 bp, 6 predicted proteins | sample P3T30metagenome_FD_192430 | JGI IMG/M metagenome (GOLD analysis project Ga0265798, IMG submission 192430) | Plant litter microbial communities from East Loma Ridge, Irvine, California - P3 T30 | ecosystem: Environmental > Terrestrial > Plant litter > Unclassified | place: USA: California... | reverse complement strand
ATGGATGCAGCGCGCACTCGACCTGGCGCGGCCCACGGGCTGGCCACGCAGCATCGGCGCGGCCCTGCTGCACACGGCCGACACGGTGCGCCGCCTGGGCCGGCTCGATGGCGCCGACGAGCTGCTGCACGAAGCGCTGGAAATCCTGCAGCCCTATGCCGCCAGCCGCCTGTATGCCATCGCGCTGCAGTACAAGGGCGACCTGTGCCTGGCGCGGCGCGACTACGCCGGCGCGCTGGACGCGTTCCAGCGCCTGGCCGTGCGCGCCGACGTGCTGGAACAGGCCGACTTCCGCATGGTGGCGCGGCGCGGCCAGGCACACGCGCTGTGCTTCCTGGACCGGTTTGCCGAAGCACTGGTGCTGGCGCAGCAGGCCGTCGAGCTGGCCCACGGCCACCACAACGCTTACAACCATATCGCCGGGCTGCGCGTGCTGGCGCTGATTCACAGCCGCGCCGGCGACCGCCACGACCTGCCGGCGCCGGAAGGCATGACGGAGGCCAATCCCACGCTGCACTACCTGCACCGCGCGCTGCACACAGCATCGACGATCCAGGGCTACACGGTGCCGGGCGACCTGTACGACGCGCTGGCGGCCGAGTATGCGCGGCTGGACGACTACCGCAGCGCCTACGAGATGGCGCGCGCGGCCAGCGTGGCGCACGAAAAGACGCACAGCCAGGAAGCGACGGGCCGCGCCATCGCCATGCAGGTGCACCAGCAAACGGAGCAGGCGCGCGCGGAAGGCATGCACCACCGCGAGCTGGCGATGTCGGAGGCGCGCCGCGCCGAACTGCTGCAGCAGACCAGCGCCACCTTGGAGCACCTGTCCGCCATCGGCCAGGAGATCACGATCCACCTGGACGCCGGCGCCGTCTACGAAGTGCTGAACCGCTACGTGCAGGCGCTGCTGGCGCCGCACGTGTTTGCCGTCTACCTGCTCGACGGCGGGCGGCTGGTACCCGGCTTCACGCTGGAAGGCGGCGCGCCGATGCCGCCCACGCGCATCGAACTGGACGACACCACGGCATGGTGCGCCCGCTGCGTGCGCGAACGCAGCGAGGTGTATATCGAGGACGCGGCGACGCTGGCCGAACGCGGCCCCCTGCCCGGGTCGACGGCCAGCGCGCTGTACGTCCCGCTGCTGCTGGGGGAGCGGGTCATGGGGGTCATGAGCGTGCAGTCGACGCAGGCGCATGCCTACGGCGAGCGCGAACGGCTGATCTTCCGCACGCTGTGCGCGTACGGCGCCATCGCGCTGGACAACGCGCAGGCCTACCGCCAGCTGCAGGAGGCGCAGTCGCAGCTCGTGTCACAGGAAAAGCTGGCGGCACTGGGCGCGCTGATGGCCGGCGTCGCCCATGAACTGAATACGCCGATCGGCAACAGCCTGCTGATCGCCAGCACCCTCGAACAGAAGACGGAGGAGCTGGAGAAGACGATGAACGGCCCCGGCCTGCGCCGCTCCGAACTGGTGACGTTCGTCAACGACGCGCGCAAGGCGTCGGAACTCGTGATGCGCGGCCTGCGCAGCGCCGCCGACCTCGTGGCCAGCTTCAAGCAGGTCGCCGTGGACCGCACGACGGAACAGCGCCGCATATTCAACCTGGAGCAGGTGACGCACGAAATCGTGGCGACCATGATGAACCGCATCCGCGCATCGAGCCACCGCATCGCCTGCGAGGTGCCCGACGGGATTATCCTGGACAGCTACCCCGGCCCGTTCGGCCAGGTGATCACGAACCTGATCAACAACGCGCTGCTGCATGCGTTCGACGGCCGCGCCAACGGCCATATCAAGCTGACGGCGCGCCCCACCACCGACGGGCGCGTGACGGTGGTCTTTGCCGACGATGGCGGCGGCATCGCGCCGGAACACCTGTCGCGCATCTTCGATCCGTTCTTCACGACGAAGCTGGGCCAGGGCGGCAGCGGGCTGGGGCTGTCGATCAGCTACAACATCGTCACGTCGCTGCTGGGCGGCCAGATCGGCGTCGCCAGCAGCCCGCTTGGCACGACGTTCACGCTGGACCTGCCGCTCGTCGCCCCCAGCCAGGACCCCGCCAGCCCGGCCACCATCTATTAAAAACATCATATAATTGATTCGCTAAGGGAGCGCTGATTTGATTCTGGTGGATGAGATTAGTGCCGAAAAATGTGGCCAGCAAGGCGCAAATCGCCGTCATACCGAGGTATGGCGGCGATTTGTAACGCAGCTGGGCGCTTTTTCTCGGTGCTAAGATCGCCGCCATGAATAAATCAGCGCTTCCGTTCGCTGGGCCCCCGGGGCGCCCCCGGCACCCATCTCTGGTAATAAAGTTGTGACTATGTCTACCCAAAACAAGATCAAGCACTACCTCCAGTTTTCCGATTTCACGCTGGAGGAATACGAATACGTGATCGAGCGCGCGCACGTCATCAAGCGCAAGTTCAAGAATTACGAGATCTATCATCCGCTGATCGACCGCACGCTGGTCATGGTCTTCGAGAAGAATTCCACGCGCACGCGCCTGTCGTTCGAAGCCGGCATGCACCAGCTGGGCGGCGCCGCCATCTACCTGAACACGCGCGACTCGCAGCTGGGCCGCGGCGAACCGGTCGAGGATGCGGGCCAGGTGATGTCGCGCATGTGCGACATCATCATGGTGCGCACGTTCGGCCAGGACATCATCGAGCGCTTCGCCGCCCACTCGCGCGTCCCCGTCATCAACGGCCTGACAAACGAACACCACCCGTGCCAGGTCTTCGCGGACATCTTCACGTACTACGAGCACCGCGGCCCCATCGCCGGCAAGACGGTGGCCTGGATCGGCGACGCCAACAACATGCTGTACTCGTGGCTGCAGGCGGCCGAGGTGTTCGGCTTCCACGTCAACGTGTCGACGCCGAAGGGCTACGACATGGACATGTCGCTCGTCTCGACCGACCGCTACACGCAGTTCGACAATCCGTCGGACGCCTGCGAAGGCGCGCACCTGGTCAACACGGACGTCTGGACCAGCATGGGCTACGAGGAAGAAAACGCGGCGCGCCTGAAGGCGTTCGACGGCTGGATCGTCGACAGCGCCAAGATGGCGCGCGCCGCGCCCGACGCGCTGTTCATGCACTGCCTGCCCGCCCACCGTGGCGAGGAAGTGGCGGCCGACGTCATCGACGGTCCGCAATCGGTTGTCTGGGACGAGGCGGAAAACCGCCTGCACATCCAGAAGGCCCTGATCGAATACCTGCTGCTGGGCCGCATCGACGGCTGATGCCGTCACGCCGGCGCTGCCCCGATCGGGCACGGCGCCGGCCCTGCCCCGCCGCCGCGCTCCACCAGAACGCGCCGGCGCGGCAACGATGCAAGTTCCGCACACCTGTCCGTACAAATTTAAGCGTAGATTGGAAAAGCAAATGAGCGACATCAAGAAAGTAGTCCTCGCCTACTCGGGCGGCCTGGACACCTCCGTCATCCTGAAGTGGCTGCAGGATAACTATCACTGCGAGATCGTCACGTTCACGGCCGACCTGGGCCAGGGCGAGGAGCTGGAACCGGCGCGCGCCAAGGCCCTGAAGTTCGGCATCAAGCCGGAGAACATCTACATCGACGACGTGCGCGAGGAATTCGTGCGCGACTTCGTGTTCCCGATGTTCCGCGCCAACACCGTCTACGAAGGCGAATACCTGCTGGGCACCTCGATCGCCCGTCCGCTGATCGCCAAGCGCCTGATCGAGATCGCCAACGAAACCAATGCCGATGCGATCTCGCACGGCGCCACCGGCAAGGGCAACGACCAGGTGCGCTTCGAGCTGGGCGCGTATGCGCTGAAACCGGGCGTGAAGGTCATCGCGCCATGGCGCGAGTGGGACCTGCTGTCACGCGAGAAGCTGCTGAAGTACGCGGAAGACGCGGGCATCGCCGTCGACATGAAGCACAAGAACGGTGGCGCGCCGTACTCGATGGACGCCAACCTGCTGCACATCTCGTTCGAGGGCCGCCACCTGGAAAACCCCAGCGCGGAAGCGGAAGAATCGATGTGGCGCTGGACCGTGTCGCCGGAAGCGGCACCGGATGCGGCCGAGTACCTGGACATCGAATACGAGCGTGGCGACATCGTCGCCCTGAACGGCAAGCGCATGAGCGCCGCCGAAGTGCTGACGGAGCTGAACCGCCTGGGCGGCAAGCACGGCATCGGCCGCCTGGACCTGGTGGAAAACCGCTACGTCGGCATGAAGTCGCGCGGCTGCTATGAAACGCCGGGCGGCACCATCATGCTCAAGGCGCACCGCGCCATCGAATCGATCACGCTGGACCGCGAAGTGGCGCACCTGAAGGACGACCTGATGCCGCGCTACGCTTCGCTGATCTATAACGGCTACTGGTGGGCACCGGAGCGCCTGGCGCTGCAGACGCTGATCGACCACACGCAGGCCAGCGTGAACGGCTGGGTGCGCGTCAAGCTGTACAAGGGCAATGTGATTGTCGTCGCGCGCGATTCGAAAACGGATTCGCTGTTCGACCAGACGATCGCCACCTTCGACGAAGACGGCGGCGCCTACAACCAGGCCGACGCGGCCGGCTTCATCAAGCTGAACGCGCTGCGCATGCGCATCGCCGCCAATGCCCGGCTGAAGCGCGGTTCGTAATACCGACACTTGCACGGCAAAAGGCTGCCCTGTCCGGGCAGCTTTTTTTTTGGGGACAGGCACCTTTCTCGGGGCCTCCCGGCCGCGAGAAAGGTGCCTGTCCCCGACTTGCTGCGTGATGCGGTGGAAACGCATGCCAAACGTCGGGGACAGGCACCTCGCGGGCCCTTCGGCCCGAGAGGAGCCAGTCCCCAATGCCTCTTCCGCCGCGGAGGATCCGGAACTGGCTCCTCTTCGGGCGAACGCCCGCCGAGGTGCCAGTCCCCGCCCTTTAGCCCACCCCAGCCACGACACCGGCCGACGCCACGCTGCACCGGCGCGCCCAATTGTGACTTTTTTGCAAGCCACCCCGCCACACCGCTGCTCACCCGACAGTGGCCCACTGCACGGCAAAATGTTACATTGCCACCGATACAAACTCGTCCTGATGCGGAAGACAAAATGATCAAAGACCTGAGCATCAAAAACAAGCTGTACGCAGGGTTCGGCGCCATCCTGGCGATCATCCTGCTGCTCTTGATCCTGGCCTACAATAATTTCGCCCGGCTGTCCGAAGCGAACAACTGGGACCGCCACACGATGCAGGTGCTGCATGCGATCGACCGCGTCAGCCTGGACCTCATGGCACTGCAGTCGGAAACCCGCGGCTACTACCTGACGGGTGACCCGGCACGCCTGGCGAAAGTGCGCGACCAGTTGACGGAACTGCCGGCCAGCGTCGGCGCGCTGAAGAAAATGGTGGTCGACAACCCGACCCAGGCCGAGCGTATCCAGCGGCTCGACGGCATGATCCAGAACTGGATCCGCACGACGCTGGAGCCGCAGGTGGCGCGCCGCCAGGAACTGGGCAAGGCACCGGGCGCCGCCGACACGATCGGCCAGATGCCGCAGCTGGCGCAAGGCAGTCCCCTCATCGTCGGCCTGAACAAGGTGCTGGACGAGGCACGCGCCGAGGAAAACGCCCTGCTGACCCGGCGCTCCGAGGAAGCGGCCACCCAGCAGCGCAACATGACGACCTTGCTGGCTGCAGGCGGCGCCACCTGTATCGCGCTGTCGATGCTCATCGTGTATGTGCTGACGCGCGCCATCATGACGCCGCTGACGAACCTGACGAACGTCGTCGGCCGCATCGCCGCCGGCGACCAGGGCGCCCGCGCCGACATCGTCTCGCGCGATGAACTGGGCAACGTGTCGCAGGAATTCAACCGCATGGCCCAGTCGATACAGGACAACCAGCAGCGCGAACGGGCCAGCACGGACGAACTGCGCGCCAAGGTGGATGCGCTGCTCGAAGTGGTGTCGCGCGCCGCGTCGGGCGACCTGACGGGCAAGGTGACGATCACCGGCAACGACGCCATCGGCCAGCTGGGCCAGGGCCTGGCGCGCATGTTCGACAACCTGCGCCTGCTGCTCAACAACGTGCAGAAAGCCGGCATCCAGGTGACCACGTCGGCCACCGAGATCGCCGCGTCGGCCAAGGAACAGGAAGCGACGGGTGTCGAGCAGGCGCAGACGAGCGTCGAGGTGCTCAGCACCACGAAGGAAATCGCGTCCAACACCAGCGAGCTGCTGAAAACCATGGAGAGCGCCACCGAGGTGGCCGACTACACGACGTCGGCCACGGCCGAAGCGCAGAACAACCTGCGCCGCATGGACCAGACGATGCAGAACATGGTCTCGGCCACGGACTCCATCAACGCCAAGCTGGCCGCGCTGTCGGAAAAGGCGTCGAACATCAACAGCGTGCTGACGACGATCACGAAGGTGGCGGACCAGACCAACATCCTGTCGCTGAACGCGGCCATCGAGGCGGAAAAGGCCGGCGAGGCTGGACGCGGCTTCTCCGTCGTCGCCACCGAGATCCGTCGCCTGGCCGACCAGACCTCCGTCTCCACGTGGGACATCGAACAGATGCTCAAGGAGATGCAGTCGGCGGTGTCGGCCAGCGTGATGGGCATGGACAAATTCTCCGAGGAGATCCGCCGCAGCGTGGGCGAGGTGCGCGGCGTGACGGACCAGCTGTCCGGCGTCATGGACCAGGTGCAGAAACTGGCGCCGCAGTTCGACCTGGTGCTGCAGGGGATGCAGTCGCAGGCCGTGGGCGCGCAGCAGATCACGGAAACGATGATGCAGCTGAACGACGCCACCCAGCAGACGGTGGAATCGCTGAAAGCCACCAGCGAGGCCGTGCACCAGCTGCAGTACGCGGCCAGCGACCTGCAGACGTCCGTCGCCACGTTCGCGGTAAACGTCTAGCCGATCGCGTCCGGAAGAACGTCATGAAGCTGCTCGTGTTCCACATCGGCGCCGACCGCTATGGCCTGCCGCTGGCGACGATCCGGCAGGTTCTGCCATTGATGGCGCTGACGGCCGTGCCGCTGGCGCCGGATGCCGTGGCCGGCCTGATGAACCTGCACGGCGCCAGCGTGCCCGTCATCGACCTGGCGCGCAGCGGCGGCGCCGCGCCGGCGGCCCGCCAGGTGGACACGCGCATCGTGCTGGTGGACTACCCGGCCCCGGGCGGCACCGTGCACGCACTGGGCCTGCTGGCCGAGCGCGTCGTCGGCGTGCAGGACGTGGCGGAGGCGTCGCTGCATGCCAGCGGCGTGCGCGCGGCCCCCTTTCTCGGCCCCGTGGCCGGCGACACGCACGGCCTGGTGCAGCTGGTGCAGCCGGAGCACCTGCTGCCGGCCGACCTGCGCGCGGCGCTGTTTCCTCCCAACGGTGCACCGTGAACGCGCTGGCGATCCTGCGCCAGGCCACGGGCCTGAACCTGTCCCGCGCCACCGTCGATCGGGCCGTGCGGCAGCGCATGGCCGCCATCGGCATGGAGGACCGCGACGCCTATGTCGACAACCTGACGCCGGCCGAACTGACCGCGCTGACGGAGCTGGTGGTGGTGCCGGAATCGTGGCTGTTCCGCGATGCGCAGGCGTTTGCCGTTGCCGTGGAATTCGCCAGGGGGCGCCTGGCCGCCGGCGGCCGCCTGGTGCGGCTGCTGTCGATTCCGTGCGCGGCCGGCGAGGAGCCGTATTCGCTGGCGATGGCGCTGTGCGATGCGGGCGTGCCGGCGCGCGCGTTCGCCATCGATGCCGTCGACCTGTCCCGGGCCTGCATCGCCCGCGCCGAGTCGGGGATCTTCGGCCGCAACGCCTTCCGCGGCAAGGATCTGTCGTTCCGCGAGCGTCACTTCACGCCCGCCGGCGACGACCTGTACGCCATCGACCCGGCCCTGCGCCGGCGCGTACGCTTCCGCCAGGGGAATCTCCTGACCAGCGACATCGCGCCGCCGCGCAGCTACGACGTGATCTTCTGCCGCAACCTGCTGATCTACTTCGACGACGAAACGACAGCGGCCGCCATCGGCCGGCTGGCCACGCTGCTGGCCGACGACGGCGTGCTGCTGGCCGGTTACGCCGAGGTGCCGTCGTTTACGCGCCACGGCTTTACGGCCCTGCCGTATAGCCAGGCGTTCGCGTTACGCAAGACGGCGACGCGGGCGGGCGCCGATCCGCTGTGGGCGAAGCTGCCGCTGCCCCGGTCGGAAGCGGCAGCGATCGTGCGACCGACGCGTCGTGCAGCGCCAGCGCCCACGCTGGCGCCCGCGCCACCGCGTCCCACGCGTGCCCGCGCGGCGCCGCCGCAGCAGCAGCCGGCAGCACCGCCGGTCGCCGTGACGGTGCTGGCGCCGCAGGCGGACCTGCCGCTGGCACGCCAGCTGGCCGACCAGGGCCGTCCCGCCGAAGCGCTGGCGGCGTGCCGCACCGTGCTGGCGCAGCAGCCGGACAATGCGGATGCCTGGTTCCTCCTCGGCCTGTTGTGCGAAGGCGCGCAGCCGGACGAAGCGCAGGAGCACCTGCGCCGCTGCATCTACCTGCGCCCGGACCACTACGACGCGCTGTGCCACCTCGCCCTGCTGGCGGGACAGCGCGGCGACGCTGCCGGCGCGGCAGCGCTCAAGGCGCGCGCCGGCCGCGTGTGGCGGCGCCAGAACACCAGTAAGGCCAACCCATGACCCCCATCGACAACGCGGGCACCGACCCGATTCCCGTCAATCCGCACGGCGCCGGCTGCTGGAGCCGCATCGGCGTGGCCGGCGACCGCAGTTGCGACCTGCTGGCGCAGCACGCCCATTGCCGCAACTGCGACGAGTATGCCGACGCGGCGCAGCACCATCTGGCGCGTCCGGTGGACGACGCCTACCTGCGGGAGTGGGCCGAGCATTTCCGCGCACCGCCGGTGGAGAAGGAAAACCTGGACGCTTCGGCCGTCGTGTTCCGCATCGGGCGCGAATGGCTGGCACTGCCGACGGCCATGTTCGTGCGCGTCGCGCCGCACACCACCCCGCACAAGGTCCCCCACCGCGGCGGGCGTGGCCTGCGCGGCATCGTGAATATCGCCGGGCGGCTGTACCCGTGCGTGGCGCTGTCGGAAGTGCTGGGCATCGCGGAGGACGGCGGTGCCGCCCGCGAAGGCCGGCACACGTTTGCCCGCCTGCTGCTGGTGCAGTGGGAAGACCAGGCCTATGCGCTGCCCGTGGCCGACCTGCACGGCATCGTGCGCTACGCGTCCGGCCGCGTGCAGGCGCCGGCCGCCACGATCAACAAGGGTCTGCTGCGCTTCCTGACGGGCGTCCTGCCCGAGGGCGACCTGCAGATCGGCTGCCTGGACGTGGGCCTGGTCGGCCACCAGCTGGCAAGGACGCTGCGATGAGCGAACCGGGAGACCTGAGCGGCTTCTCCATGCTGGAGCTGTTCCGCATGGAGGCGGAGAGCCAGACGCAGACGTTGACGGACGGCCTGCTGACGCTGGAACGCGGTGCCGATGGCAACGCCATCGAGCCGATGATGCGCGCGGCCCACTCCATCAAGGGCGCCGCCGCCATCGTCGGGCTGGACGTCATCGTGCAGCTGGCGCACGGCATGGAGGACGCGTTCATCGCCGCCCAGCACGGCAAGCTGCGGCTCACGCCGAACCGGGTTGACGTGCTGCTGGCAGGCGTCGACCTGATCGTGCAGTGCTCGCACCTCAAGGAAAGCGACCTGCCGGCCTGGCTGGCCGCCAACCAGGACACGATCACGGGTACGATGAACGCGATCGGCGGCATCGCGTTCCTGCCCGAACCGCTCGAACCGGCGCCGGTGCCATTCATGGCGGCAGCGCCGGCCGCCGCGCCCGCAGCGGCCGAACCGGCATCCTTGCCGGCGCCCGCGCCGCTGGTGGAAGCCGTGGTGGAAGCCGAGCCGGAACCGGCACCGCCACCACGGCCGGCGCCATCGGCCAGGGGCGCGCCGCAGGGCGATCGCCTGCTGTCGCTGGCCAGCGAAAGCCGCATCAGCGCGCACCAGATGCGGCCATTGATCGACACGATGCAGCGCTTCAAGCGCAGCCAGTCGGCGCTGGTTACGGCGCTGGACGACCTGCGCGACGCCATCGCGCAGAGCGGCGACGCCGCGCTGCAGGAAAAGGCGGCGCTGGTGCTGCAGCGCAGCCAGCCGCTGAAGCAGACGACGCTGGCGCAGATCACGGACATGGAGAACTACGAGCGGCGCCTGCTGAACGTCTCGCAGCAGCTGGTGGACGAAGTGCTGGCCATCCGCATGCGCCCGTTCCGCGACGGCGTGCAGCACTTTCCGCGCATGGTGCGCGACCTGGCGCGCTCGCTGGGCAAGGACGTGCGGCTGGAGATCCGCGGCGAGGAGACGCTGGTGGACCGCGACATTCTGGCGCGTATCGAGAACCCGCTGAACCACATGCTGCGCAACGCGGTCGACCACGGCCTGGAAATGCCGCACGAGCGCTTTGCTGCCGGCAAGGATGCCTGCGGCACCATCGTGCTGGAAGCGCGCCATCGCGGCGGCATGCTCAATATCGACATCGTCGACGATGGCCGCGGTGTCGATCCGGAGCGCATCCGCGCGCTGGTGGTGGCGCGCCGCATGGCGACAGCGGCAATGGCGGACGCGATGTCGGTCGCGGAGCTGATGGAGTTCCTGTTCCTGCCCGCGTTCAGCCTGAAGGAAGACATCACGGAGATCTCCGGGCGCGGCGTGGGACTGGACATCGTGCAGGACACGATCCGCGAGCAGAACGGCACGGTGCGCATCGAGTCGCGTCCCGGCCTGGGCTTCCACACGTTCATCACGCTGCCGCTGACGCAGTCGATCGTGCGCGCGCTGGTGGTGGACGTGCGCGGCGAAGCGTATGCGATCCCCATCGTCAAGGTGGAGCGCGTGGCGCAGGTGCCGCAGTCGGCCATCCACACACTGGAGAACAAGCAGTTCTTCGACTTCAATGGCGAGCATCTTGGTCTCGTGTCGTCGGCGCAGGTGCTGGAGCTGGGCTACATGGAACACCATGAGCTGCTGACGGTGATCGTCATCGGCAGCGGCGCGCGCCGCTACGG
>Ga0265798_10011060_pt1 | contig 11032 bp, 12 predicted proteins | sample P3T30metagenome_FD_192430 | JGI IMG/M metagenome (GOLD analysis project Ga0265798, IMG submission 192430) | Plant litter microbial communities from East Loma Ridge, Irvine, California - P3 T30 | ecosystem: Environmental > Terrestrial > Plant litter > Unclassified | place: USA: California... | reverse complement strand
CTAGCGTCTGTCATGGTAATCTCGCTACACTGCCGGCCGATCAAGCAAAACTACGCATTACCTTTCGAGGATCCACGATACTGCTTCCGACTGAAGCCTTGCGTGGTCACCATAGCGGTGCTGGGAGTAGTCCTAGATGCGGTCATCTGGTGTCTTCCGCACTATGTGGTCTGGCATCTGAAGCTGCGCCATTCCCACAGGGTGGCTGTGTCGGTCATATTCGCATTTGGGTTGTTGTGCGATCAGGGACCATCCTCTCTCAGTCATGGCTAACGTGAGTAGCAACATGTTCATTGGTGCCTTTCGCGTCGACTCACTGGCCGATGTCGCATACCAAGGCGACGTAACGTACGGCATGGGCAACACTCTGATGTGGGCAATCGCCCAGATAAGTACTGGAATTATTGTAGCATGTCTGCCTCATCTACGTCCTCTGTTCGATTGCATTCTGCCGCGCCGGCTCATCCACCTCAGCACCCGCAAATCCAAGACTCAATCCAAAGCCTCTCAGGTCTCAGCTCAGTCTGTACTCGTTCCTCCAGTCATCCAAAGCAGAGCTGGCTCCATTGTTGTCACTACGCAGATCGCTGTTCAGCCCGGTTCGCCAAATCTGTTACCACCTCCACCACCGCCGATAGATATCGTGGATGGGCAGCTCGACCCTTTGGGCCCGATATTTCACGTTGAGCCAGGACCTGCGAAGCGTGCGAGAATAGTGTCATACGATTGTGGTGTGTCGCCGCGTGGCTGTGGCCTTCCTTACTGAGCTGAGGCTGATGTCGTGTTTTCCTACAGATGCGCACTGTTGCATACACTTCGCTTCCTCCCCGCATACCTAGTTTGGTACTTCTCTGGGTGTTTGAAGCCCGACAATATGAGATAGTTATTCTTCAAGTGTTAGGACGTACGTGGACCATCCAGCCGCCGCCAGCTGAATGATTCGCTCGTCCCTCAAAGCTGTGACGCCTTCAAATCTCTTCTTGAAGTCCGCATCCGTTGCTAGACCCAACTGGCCCCTGCTGTTGTCTCCCGCCGCGAACAAAACTCTTTTGACCCTTCCTTCCGTCTTACACGTTTGGGCTGCCACTAGGATGTGGCCATGACCAACCGCTACCTCATACACCTTTGCGTCCTGACCATCTATCCGGACGTCCAAGCACTTGACAAACTCCTCTTGAACGTCATCAGTACTGATGCCCGTTACCAGTGCGCTCGTTTCAGGATTGCCATTCAGCACGTCCAATTCTTCATTTGACCCAGGACATGCCTGACCCCATAAGAAGAGTTCGCCGTCCGAGTTGAAGGCCGCGCTCATGTACCCGCCCGATGCCACCTTCGTGACGTAGGTCATTTCAAGGTAAGGCACGGGCGCAATGTCTAAAGCACCATCATACGGTCGGCCCAAGCACTTCTCATACCTCGGATCCCTTGTCTCCGTCCAAACGTGCCCATCGGCGTCTAGCGCAGTCATCGTCGTAGCATTCCCAACGCACAGCGGGAATTCGCCAAGTTCGTAAGGAAGGACCGTTACTCCGGTCCCCTCACCCATCTCACCGGCCTCAAGATAACGCCGGAAAGCCGCAAAGTCTTTGACCCGCACCACCGACTCCACAGCCGCGGAACGATGCTCAACGTAAACCAGTACATGCCCCTCACTCCCGATCTTCACATCCCTCACGATCTCAACCTGGTCGCTTACGGTGAAAGTTTGTATGTCTGGTACGCCAGTATGCTCGATCTCAACATCGGTACCAAACAAGACGACCTTCTGATCCGCTGCTTTCCGGTCGATGTCCTCCCCACTCTTGACAGTCAACACATACCCCCTCAACCCATCGTGCATCGTGCTACCGAAGAAGATGATCTCGCTTCCATTATCGCGATTTGGACCGATAGGAAGCGCTCGTTTCAGATCGCTGTCGCTGGTCAAGTATTCTTTCTGAGCAGCCGTGAGGCCTGTGCCCATGTACCGAACGTGTCGTTCCCCAACACCATCACCACTACCACCATTCTTATTCCCCTCTCCATCTCTATTTCCACAATCGACTGGGTTGCTGCAAGCGACCACAGCGTCGCACCAACCCGCCCAAAGCACTCTGATGCTCTTTGCCTGCAAAATACACCTGCTTCCCGCGCTAGTCCCAGGGCGAGCACCCTCGTGTTTCACACCAAAGGCGTACAGCCGCATAGTGCGATCCCGACTGTCCCGTAGCCAACGAACAACAAACCAGCTGTTCGAAACAGAAAGTAGAAACGAGAACGACAGAAGCAACGCGGCCGTTGGGATCTGTAACCAATGTGTCGATCGTTTACGCCTCTTCCCGTGTCGATCTGCGGGCGGCGCCTGGGGTTGGGTTGGGGGGTGTGGGTGGAGGTGTTACCGTACCAAACATTTACCGTGTCGCGTAACGTGTTGTGACAGATCCATGGATCGGGCCAGATGATCTTAGTGTCGACGCGACGCGACGCGCATTAGAAGATTCGAAGACGCAGGACGCAGGACGCGTTCGTTTATCCCTAGCGTAGGCGCGTACGTACGCGTCCTTCCAAGCTTGCTGTTCTGCGGTCGAGCCCGAGGGTCCGCGGAAATCTTAACCTCTGAAGCTCCACACACGATGCGCTTTGTCTGGCGTCTGTGTTTCCATGATTAATCTTAATTAAAGTTGGATGTTTGGTAGCTAGCTGGTAGGCACCCCTCCTCACTCTCCGGGACAGTGACAGCGCGGGAAGCGGGTTGCGGGAACCGTTTTCTTTACTTTGCGCTTCGCTTCGCTTCGCTTCGCATTGCCATTTGAGTTCGAAACATTGCCCGTTCCTCCATCGTCGGCGGGTCCCTCAACGCTTGACTGAACTGTGGGATGACGTAGAACGGGTGTGTGGGGAAATTGCGATGACAGCAGAGCCTCAGGATAATGTCACTGCCTTGTAAGGTTAGGTGGCGAACTACTAATCAAGGACGTAGACATTGGAAAAGAGAGGGGGAAGTTGGAAGGATTGAGTTAGGCGCCCTACTATCCTACTACGAGACAGCAGACAGCACAATGCCAACCATGTCAATCCATCACGCGCGCATCATCATGCAAGATACGCGAGCGACATCCTAATCTCCTCAAATCCTTCGACCTATACCAACTGCGTCATCTGCCGCTTATTCTGGTGCTTTCCCCGCGCTTCCTTCCTTGGTTCCTTGATCTCATTTATCACGGAAAGTGGCCTGTTCGCATTCCAAGGTTGACAGGAGGACACGAGACGAGACGAGAAAGGAAGGAGCGAACCGAAACCGTCGAAACCCTCATCCGGACCATGAATTCCAAAGCACTTGAGTTAGACTAGCACCCAATGCCACTTGGTCATACCTAACCGCTGGAAGAAGGAAAATAGCGAGTTCTTTGGTACGAGGCCGGCGTAGGTGGACTGCCACCATGAGGCGAAGGTACCTGCATACAGTTCTTGCGTTAGCGCTTTATTCCAAGTCAAATCAGTTTATCCCCGTTCAATTCGCTTGACATTTCCGTGTCTTTTCCTTCCAACCGCTTTTCTTTGGTCACGAAATATCCCAAAGTTGTTTTGCTTTTTGTCGAGTTCCACGGAACGTACTGTCGCATCTCCATCCCCGGATTCCCACGTAGCTGGAAACGAAGGGGAAGTAACACCCATACTTTCATACTTTCACACTTTCACACTTTCACACTACACGTACCTTCGACTGGCCCCAGTTCAGCAAAACCAAGCGCTTCCAACACCCACGGCGCGACGATAGCGAGGACGCCCAGGGCAATGACGGTGCACATGACCGGGTGCTCGATGACAAAGCCCTCGATGCTTTGGGCGGCTTCCCAGGCTTTGTCGCAGGCGGTGGAGATGGTGGGACCGAGTTCTTCGTGCGACGCGCGGAGAGCGGTGGTGAGTCGCGAGAGGATGTGTTGGGCGAGCGTGGTGCGCCAGCCGGAGGGGCCGACGAGGGCGTCTAGGTGCATGCGCAGGTGGGCGCCGGTGAGGCGGGTGGTGAGGAGTTTTTCGACGACGGAGTCTGCGATCTCATCTGTGACCTCGTCTGTAGGGTGGGTGTTAGAGGTAGCGGCGGAGAGTAAGGCGACTTTCTCGTCGGGGTAAGTGTCGTGCTTTGGCTCCGAGGCGCCGCAGGGGAAGCAGGCGAGGATTGCCTGGAGTCGCGCCATCGCCATATTGACAGCTGTTTTGGTGGTTGGTTGTCGATGGTGAGTTTGCGGTGAGTGCGATATTGATATGTGCTCAGGCTTAGCGCTTGTGGCACTGCTGCGCCGCAGGAGCGGTGACAGTAAGGGTGACACAGAGCAGCCTCGTCCAACCGTTTTTTAAACGCCACAAGTATGCGACGCAGAAGAGTATGGAGAGGTAGGCTGCACGGCTGCGGACAAGGCGCACTCTGTTTTGAGGAGTGCACATGTGAATATGCCTGAGGTTGATCTGGGTGCAGCATGGCAACCTTGCCAGGTCTCAGCGAGGGCTTCTATCAGGTACTGCCTCTGAGTTGCAAGTCACAGTGTAAGCAGTACATCTCACGGAAATTGACTTCTACCGAGCTCATTTCGCGCCACCGCCTGTCCAGTCTTGTGCAGTCCTTTTCTATTCGGACAGAATGGAGATGGAACAATGAGCTTATGGCGGTAGGTTGCTTGATATGGCACTGGCACAATTCGATGCCCGAAGGTAAAGGTGACTCTCGATAAGATCAAGGTCGCGTACACACTTGCCATGTTTGATCCGCTGAGCACTTGCCATGTCGTCTGATACTCTCTTACCGCACTTGAAATCGCTCAGCTGCTCTTACCTTTACTTCGTCTTGGAGCCTGCTAGACTGCCATAAGTCGCATTGTGACTGCTTATAGTCTCTCGACTTTTCATCTTTTGTCACTACGACTCCATCACTTCACACGATCTGAGAAACATCAGACAAACACCTGTCACTACCTCTTCGTCAAGTACCGTACAAGATGGGCGGCCACGCCTTCAAAGGACTGTATTGTCCCCGCATTTCCCCGTCAATCTACGAAAAGGTCAAAGCAGAGACGAAAGCTGCGCTGCAGACTGTCTTCGCGCAAGTTGTGGTACCGACTGAGATGCCCGGCAAGGTATGACTACACATCCGACACACTGCTCACCTGCTGACACCCACAGGACGACTACGGCGACGTCGACTTCCTAGTCTGCTCCCCTCTCCACTCCGAAGGCACTACCACACTCGACACATTCTCCTGGCAAAGCACCGTCTCTCTCATCAAAGACGTCCTCGATACCACACATGGACGCCAAGGCTTTCTCACCAGAGACTGCATGTACTTCGCCATCGACTCGCCCCACGGCGAAGAGAACTACTTCATCCAGATCGATGTCAAAGTCTGCTTCAAGCCGGAGTTGTTTCACTGGTGCCACTTCGAGCTCAACTACGCAAGTAACAGCAAGATGATCGGCAGTATGGTCAAACCGCTGGGCCTCACCATGGATCCTGAGGGTATACATGTCCGTGTTGAAGAGATGGAAGAGACGAATTTTCCCGGTAGCATGGTGTGGGTTAGCAAGGATCCGAAGGATGCGCTGCGGATTGTGGGTTTGGATTGGAGGATCTTGAATGGGGGGTTCAAGACTAAGGAGGAGAGTAAGTTGTTGATCTGCGCTGTGTTGTGACTTTTGCTGATGGTATCTTCAGTCTACAAGTACTTGGCTAGCTCCTGGCTCTTCCACCCAGGTCACTTCGCCGCACGACTAGCCGAGGAGAAGTACCACGATCGCCTCGAAGACCGCGCACCATACTGGACACATTTCATCAAAGAATGGGTTCCGCAGCATTACCCTGGCTACCGCCACATCCAGCAGACTACAGACCCCGAAGAGGCCAGTAGCAAAACCCACGAGCACGTCGAAGAAGACCTCTCAGTATGGCAAACCCGCACCAGATCAGCTGTCCGCAACAAAGTCTTCACCATGTTCCCCCACATCGCAACCGAATACTATACCAAGCGCGCCACATGGGTCAAAGAGCGCGAAGAGCAGAGACTGCGCGAGCTCATCACCCAAGCTATTCCAACTGGTAAGAATGGATGGAGAAGCGACGTACCCATTCCAACTATCGTTATCAAGCAGTCACAGCCCATGACACCCGACCTCGAACCTACAGCTACAGGCGAGATAACACCGCCGTTGACACCACCGCTCACACCCAGCTTATCCATCGACCACTCGCCGACTTCATCAAACCGCCCATTCCCACCTCCCCTCTCCCCATCCACCACCTCCTCCCCAACCCCACCCCTCTACCTCTACGTCGACCCCCTCCCTTCCACACCACCCCTCCCATTCTCCCCCTCCCCACCTCCCCCTAACATGTCCGCCGCCGCCAAACTGCTCTGCCTCTTCCGCTGGACACAGTTTTGCCCCTCCACCGGCACTCCCTTCCTCGCCACCGTGCCGCGCGACAAGGACTTCACGATGGCATGGACAGATGCGCAGTATGCTGGTGCAACGGATGGGGTGCTCGTGCGGTGGGCGGAGGAGGTGTGGTGGAGTGTTTGGGTGAGGCAGTGTGTGGTTAATTATAGGGGAATGTGGAAGAGGAGGTTTGAGAAGAAGGAGAAGGCGGGGAGGAAGGGAGGGGTTGAGGGCGACAAGGGAGGGGTGGGAGGGAAAGAGAAGGAGGTGGTGGTAGTGGTGGGAGAGAGGGTTGAGAAGGTTAGGGGGAGGTTGAGCAGGTTGAATGTGGAGCTTGTGGGTTTGGTTTAGGTGGGTTGTATTGGAGGTCGGTGGTGAGGTGGGTATGATCATTCCCGTGTAGCTCTGGGATGCGGGATGAATTTGGAGTTTGCGCGGGACTTTATTCGGGATATTCCATCCGGACACTACATTGCTCGTACGGCTCTGCTTGTGATGATGGCTTTTCTCGAAACACATCACACCATGGGAGTCATGACTTTGAGGAAGCTCGAGATCTTTTGCATGCATTCATTATCTATTTGGTATGGCTAGAGCAAGCGCACAACCTGGAGTGAGGTTCTCCTTATTTCTTGCGCATGATCCCCGTCCCTTGAAAACGCTATCAAAGAAGACCTGAGACGTCGATCAGCATTCCACGTGTTCCGCGCAATACACAACCAAGCAAGACATCCCACGCCGATGTTGAGGCCTCTTCCGTTCTAAAGCTTAAATTCTAAATCCGAAAGGAGGCCTCCACATCGGTGTGACCGATCCTCCATAGTCCTCTACCGTGCGGAAAGGCTGTCCACGCGGATACAAGTGACTTCAAATGTTGCAGCGCATTCGACGCATCACGCTAGTTTCCGAAGCGCCCTTTCCGATTCGGAACCCATACCCCACACTTGATCGACCCTCTCTCCGCTGTCAGCCCCTCAATAATGACGCCAGCCAGACGCTTCTGGTCCCAACTCCTGCAAGCTTGCAAGCTTGCAAGTACCGAAGATGAGGGGTCGTCATACATCATAGACTGGGTCTGGTTCCGTTGGAGAACCAACGCGCCTCTCGTCCTTTGCGACTCTTCCACTGCTTGACACACGCGCATCTCGTTCTATCATCGCAACAAACTCCTTGTATCCTGTATCTTTGAACCTTTGAAATCGCTCATACGCGACACGCGCAACAACTCCCAAACATGTCCAGCGACAAGATGAAAGCGGTGCACTACGAAGGTCCATTCAAGGTCTCAGTCAAGGACGTCGAGCTGCCTACGATACAGCATCCGGATGATGTGATTGTCAAGGTTACGACGGCGGCGATTTGCGGGTCGGACTTGCATATGTATCAGGGACGGACGGCTGCGGAGGCGGGCCTGGTTTTTGGTCATGAGAACATGGGGACTATTATCGAGGTTGGTGCCGGCGTGACGCTTTTGGAGAAGGGGGATAGGATTGTGTTGCCGTTTGTGAGTGTTGCATGAAGATGCCGTGCGGATGGCGGAGGGCTGACGCGATGGATCGTAGAATGTTGCCGACGGCAGGTGTCGCAATTGCGAGGAGGGCAAAACAGCGTTCTGTACCGGGTAGGTCGAGCGTCAATCGAGTTATCGATCGTCTGTCCTAACAATAGAACAGAGTAAACCCAGGTTTCGCCGGAGGAGCTTACGGCTACGTAGCCATGGGCCCGTATCAGGGCGGCCAAGCGCAATACCTCCGCGTCCCCTTCGCCGACTTCAACGCCCTGAAACTACCCAAAGGAACCGAGCATGAAGCCGACTTCATACTGCTAGCAGATATATTCCCAACGGGCTGGCATGGGCTGGTGCTCGCTGGCTTCCAGTCCGGCGAAAGCGTCGCGGTGTTTGGCGCGGGTCCTGTTGGTCTCATGGCAGCTTATAGTGGTATCCTACGAGGCGCGAGCAAGGTCTTCGTAGTCGACACAGTGCCTGAGCGACTGCAAGCTGCGGAGAAGATCGGATGCATCCCTATCGACTTCAGGAAGAGCGACCCGGTTGAGCAGATCATCAAGCTCAATGACGGTATGGTGGATCGCGCGGTCGACGCGGTAGGGTATCAAGCCGTGGACGCGTCCGGTAGCAAGGAGAAGCCAAACGTTGTCTTGGACCAGTTGATCATGGTGACCCGGCCAACGGGAGGCTTGGGTATTCCAGGTTTGTATGTGCCGGCCGATCCAGGAGCGCCTGATGAGCAGAGCAAGAAGGGCCAAATTCTGATCTCGTTCGGCAAGCTATTCGAAAAGGTATGTTCGTGGCTCGAAGTTGTGTACCCACCACTGACGACCGTAGGGCTTGCATCTTGGCACCGGGCAGTGTAATGTGAAGGCCTACAACAGGTATCTTCGCGACATGATTGTATCGGGCAAGGCCAAGCCGAGCTTCGTCGTGTCGCACGAGATTAATATCGACGACGCGCCGACGGCATACGAGAAGTTTGACAAGAGAATCGAGGGGTATACGAAGGTGTTGATCCATCCGAACGGAGCTCTGAACTAGTTGGACGTATGAGTAATTAATCTACATTTCATCTTTGAGTGACTCACGTTCAAGCATTGAGTGTCGCGTTGATGCGCTCTGTCATGCGATCGCGCCGGCGCCTGGCTGATCCCCTTCCTCCGCGCTAGTATCGCTGCATCGCCATCGCTCCGTCGTCGACGAGGTATGCCTTGACAATCTTGACTTCCTCCACAGGGCGGTCTTCCTTGTCTGTCTTGACCAAGCCCAGCTTCTTCACGATCTGCATCCCGCTCTTGACCCTTCCAAAGATGGTGTGCTTGCCGTCCAACCACGGAGTCGGCGCCAATGTAATGAAGAACTGAGAGCCATTGGTGTTCGGACCGGAGTTGGCCATGCTGAGGATGCCTGCACCCGTGTGCTTGAGCTGGGGGCTGATCTCGTCCTCGAACTTGTCTCCATATATGCTCTCACCTCCTCGTCCTGTACCTGTGGGATCGCCGCCTTGGATCATGAAGTTTGGTATTATGCGGTGGAAGATCAGGCCGTTGAAGTAGTTGCGCTGCGTGAGCGTCGAGAAGTTTTTGCATGTCTTGGGCGCGTGGTCGTTGTAGAGTTCGATGACAATGGTGCCCTGCTCTGATTAGTAAGGGTGTCTATCGTATGAGAGATTTAACGTACAATAGTGGTATCGAGCGCGATGTCGGTAGCCATGGTGAATGTGTAGTTGCGGGTATGAGGACTGTGATGGCAGCTTCCCCACGACCTGGAATTCCATGTGAACTTTGGGGCACGGTCCACACACCAGCCACCCATCGCGCCACAGCTACTAGCTTAGAGTGATGATTCACAGTTAACAGCCCATTCTGACATTTGGCGACCACAACCCCATCAACAAGAACATGGATCTCTCAAACTGGGCATTGCCCCAGCTATCGAAGCTTGTTCCTCTAGACGATGAGTCATTGAAGCAACTAATATCGTATACTGATTCACTATCGCCCAAAGAAGCAGCGGACCATCTGCAGAACTTCTTAGGCGACAGCCCGCAAGCACTTGAGTTTATCTCTTCATTTAACAACCGGAGAAAGCCCAAGCCTTCCAGCGGCCCTGGTCAGGCTCAAGCGTCAAATGGCATGTCAGAAGTACCCCGGGCGAAGCCAAAGAAGAAGAAACCCGGTTTGAACAAACTTCCGCCACCGCGACAAGTAGAGGACCGTGGCAACGTATCTGGTGCATATCTCAAAAAAGATGAAGAAGACTACATGGCGGGTAGCTCAAAGCCCAAAACTGCTAAATTCGGCTTACAAGAACAACCTGATGGGTTGCAATTACCAACCTTCACTACGTCATCGGGGACATCAACTCCCAAATCTCGTGGTGTCTCGCCTGCTCCGCAAGCAGCAAAGAAACTTCCAGGCCAACTTATCTCCGATACCAAACCAAAGGCAAAGGCAAAGGTCAATGTTACTGGTGGCACGCCCATGCATGGTGCCTCAACGGCACTCAATGATCTGGAGTCCGCAATCAGAGCGCTTGAGATCCAGACGAACCCTACTCTTGCCCCACAAGATAACAGCAAGCGGAAATGTAATTGCATGGCTACCAGGCATCCTTTGCTCGAAGCTGCGCCAAACTGCTTGAACTGCGGAAAGATCATCTGTGTCAAGGAAGGCATCGGCCCATGCACCTTCTGTAATTCGGCCTTGTTCAGTGCACAAGACATCCAATCTATGGTGCGCGTTCTCCGCGAAGAGCGCGGAAAAGAGAAGATGGCCGCCAACAACGCCGGCCAAAAGCGTGCCGATGTCTCGCTCGCACCACGCCCGTTCTCAACGCCCCGCACAGGAACGCCCGCATCTTCCAATCCGGCCTCGGACGTTGAGTCTGAGAACGAGAAGCTCGCAAAAGCAAAACAGCACAGAGACAAGCTGCTCGCCTTCCAAGCCCAAAACGCCAAACGAACACAAGTCCACGACGAAGCCGCCGATTTCGAAACCACAACAGCCGGCCTCAGCATGTGGGCCAGCCCCCAAGAACGCGCCATGCAGCTCAAGCGCCAGCAAAAAGCCCTGCGCGAGCAAGACTGGAATGCGCGCCCAGAGTACGAAAAGCGCA
>Ga0265798_10011059_pt1 | contig 11033 bp, 8 predicted proteins | sample P3T30metagenome_FD_192430 | JGI IMG/M metagenome (GOLD analysis project Ga0265798, IMG submission 192430) | Plant litter microbial communities from East Loma Ridge, Irvine, California - P3 T30 | ecosystem: Environmental > Terrestrial > Plant litter > Unclassified | place: USA: California... | reverse complement strand
CAATACGACATGAACGACTACCACGTCTTCAGCATGGAGGAAGTAGGCGGCCCAGTCACAGACCACGGCGTAGCGCTCAAGCAAGAAGACGTGCCGTGGGTGTCAAAGCAACTATGGGCGCCAGATACCGCGACCAAGAATGGAAAATACTACCTCTTCTTCCCCGCCAGAGACAAGGAGGGCATCTTCCGCGTAGGCGTAGCCGTGGGCGACCAACCCGAAGGGCCCTTCAAGCCCGAGCCCGAGCCCATCAAAGGCAGCTTCAGCATCGATCCCGCCTCCTTTGTCGACGACGACGGCACGCCCTACCTCTACTTTGGCGGCATCTGGGGCGGCCAGCTGCAATGCTGGCAAACCGGATCCTTTGTGCGATCCGACTACGAAACCATGGAAGCGCAGTCCGGCCCCGCGCTGTGCGCAAAAGTAGCAAAACTCTCAGACGACATGTCGTCCTTTGCCTCGGACGTCCAGGACGTCGTCATCCTTGACGACGCAACGGGCACGCCCATCAAAGCCGAGGACCACGACCGCCGCTTCTTCGAGGCCGCGTGGATGCACAAGTATAACGGCAAATACTACTTTTCTTACTCGACAGGCGACACGCATTACCTGTGCTATGCGACCGGCGATAGCCCGCTCGGTCCGTTTACCTACGGTGGCAGGATCCTCGAGCCCGTGATTGGGTGGACGACGCATCACAGTATTGCCGAGTTCAAGGGCAAGTGGTATTTGTTCTACCATGATTCGAGTCTGAGCAAAGGGGTAAATCATCTGCGGTGTGTCAAGATTAGGGAGATTGTGTATGATGAGCAGGGCAAGATTAAGCTTGCGGAGAGTCAGCCAAAGGTAGATGCGTAGGTTGGATTAGGTTGGATTGTAGAAGAAGGAGATGAGGGTTGTACAAAGCAGAGTTTAGACTATGATGGCCTACTTGTCCGTCTATATCTTTCTTTTTCGATGCCAAACAGCCGTCTAAAATACGCCCCTCATCAGAGATTCCTTCTTCTGTCCTCGTCCTTTTCCGCTCACACTGCCTGTTATTACTTCTCTGCAGTGTCTATTGTGTTCAAAACTCCTCACTAGCTTCTTTCTCCTTCGTCGATGGGCCTTAAAGGCTGTTTTGGTAGCTTCTTGTTTTTTCTCTTGCCAGTTACTTTGATTTCATTGGAGAATACACAATTCATCTTCAGTCTTTGTTTTTTGGACATGAATATCATCATTGTGTTTTCAGGTCCACTGCAAGAGCGTATGGGTATCAATGACGGTGAATTGGGATGATGGTTTTGCATGAGAAAAACACGTGTTTGATACCTGAATGACCAACTGACAGTCGAGGGGGGATTTGGGTATCCCAAGTGCTCCTCTCCAAGCAGCACATCCTAAAAGCATACGCCGACAACACCGTTGAACACGAACCATGTGTAACCAAACCTAAGGAAAAAAAACTGAACCAAGCCCAGTAGTCTAAGCTCTAGTATAAATGTGCATATACGCAAAGCATCCACATCTACACCTAACAATACCTCAAGCATCCCAATTCAATATCCGACCTCTTCCTCCGACTTTGGCCTTCCTGTGCCGTCGTCGCAGCATCAAGCTCCTTCAACTTTTCAAAGTCAATCCTCTCCTTCTCCTGTCCAGCTACCACCGTCTTCTCTGCTTCGATCCTCTTCTTCTCCCTCACCGCATCCTCTTGTATTGCCTTTTCCTTGTCCTCCATGTACTTTTTCTGGTCTTTGATACGGGCAGCCTCTCCATCCTGCTCTAGCTCATGTAGCCATACACCCTTGGCGTCCTGAAAAACCTCCTTGAGATGCGTCAGGCTGCCGCATACGCCGTCGACTTCGCCCCACGGGAACCAGATTTGCTCGGCTTCGGTCCACACGCCGCCTCGGCCGCCGCGCGTGTCCCAGTATCGATCGCCGCCAACGAGTGAGTTGTGGTAGCCGTCGGGCGACTGGGGTGTGCGGAAGTAGTTCCTTAGCATGGCACGTTTGTGGTTGGAGTACCATAGCGTGCTCCAGCTGATGTTTGCGACTGGGGCTTGTTCGCCGGTGAAGTGGCGAGGGCTGTGTAGGAAGACTGCAGGAATGGCACCGGTGTACGTGTTCTGTATCAAGGGGACCTCAGTCCAGGGGGCTTTGCGGCTAGGCATACTGTCAAGTTCTAGCCTGTATTCCAGCTTGTCGATGTAGGCTGGCTTCTCGTTAGGTGAAGGGTTATGCTTGATGAAGTCCGGACGCCAGAACGGAGGTCTGGTTTCATTTAGAGCTGGTGGAAGAGAGAGTTGCTGAGCATTCGGGGCGTGGCTATATCGGGATAAGTCGGTCGAGCCATCGTGGACAAGGGGGACGAGTTCATTGTTAGTGCAATAGGCCGTGGGCTGAAAGAGCGTGTGTGTATAATCCAAACCCATTGAATACTCGTGTCGAGTCGAATTCGAAAGCTCAGCACCCCCCCGCTCTAACCTCTCTTCAGCTCCCGTCCTGCGCGTCCTGCCTGTGATATAATCCCTCAATCTTGTAGTTGCATGCTTATTTTCCACTTCGACCACATCCCTTTGGAGTTGCTGCTCAGCGAACAAGGTTGCAAACACCGACTGCACGGTCTGCGATTGACTTCTAGCTTCGGCGAACTTCTCCAATGCAGCCTGATACAACATCCTCATGTCAGCCGCCGGGCCCATAACCATCTTCGAGCTGAGGAACTTTGCGGGTACATCTGATATGCGGCGAGCAGTTTCGGTTCCATATGTCTTATCTGACAGAACCGACGGTGGTACGTATTTGCAGGCCATGTCGTCGCCCTCACACAGCTTCTGCGCGCCGAAAACAATAGTTTGATTGAATTTCTGATACCCCTCCTTGTCGACGCCGTACTTCCTCCGCAGCTCCAGGTTAGCATCTGCAAGCAACTTCTTGTACTGCGTCACAATCACGTCGCTCGGCAGTTGGAACCAAGACTCTTTACCGTCCACGATGAGTATCAAATCCTCGTCCTTGACCAATTTCTCATTACTGAGGTAGTGCAGTGTGCTGTTCAAAGTATCCCCTTCTCTTTGTACGTCTGATACATACCGCGTGTATAGCAGGGGCACAGTCGGTGGAGGGTAGTTGAGCAACATGGCAGACAAGGTCGTCTTGCAGAATCCGTGGGTATCTTGATCAGCCGGGGTAATGAGGTGAAAATTGGGCGACGTCTTCTTGAGCTTTGGCGGTACGTGGTCAATTGCGCCGTTCTCAATCTGGAGCGTCGTGTTCGAAGGGGTTTTGAGCGGCGCATCGACTATCGGAGGCAGACTCTGGAGGTATGGTCGCCATGGATAGTACGAGGAGAGGTGCTGGTACCTTGAGGACATGACCTTTGGTGGTGTTATTATGCGCTTGCAGCTAATAGCTAGACGTTGTGTTTATTGCTTGGAATGGCACATACCTCATTGTTCGTCATGCCCGTTAACCCAAAGAATATTGTGAAAAGCGTAAACGCCAAACCCATCATCCTCCCTCTCCTCGTGCATGCCCATTTTACCGCCGCACTCCCAAATTCCTTGGGCGAATGTGTGGGCGACATTGGCATGGATAGCGTGGAATCCCCCGCCATAACGATGTTACGACAAAAAGTTTCACAGTGTTGAAACTCCAAAGGCCAGCTCTGTGGAGTCGCGGAAAACGGTCAAGTTTCGATTCAAAGGAAAAGGAGACGCGTAGAAAGGTCCTCCCTCGCTGAGATCATCATAGGCGGAACGTCACGCCGCTGCCAGGTACGACGCATGCACACCTCGATCTGTATCCCTCTATCGCCCGCTGATGGCACAGGGTTTCGCACCGAACGGTCGTAGTCGTACGTCACGGTCCGATCATGAACGCGCGTAAGTCCCACCCGGCGGGTTGGATGAAACGTATCATATTGCGTCGGTCCCATCGCAAAAGAACATATCTACCAAGAGACATGGCAAATGCCGCTTTGTTTGTGTGTGCATTTTTGTGTTTTCTCAAAGCTGAGCGGAGGTGATAGAGCAGGTAGCATTTCCATGACCCCCCGGTCTGTGGCATCGCGTCGCTAGTCCTGTCTTGGTCGAGGAGCCGCCTCCACTTTCTTCACGTACGCGCTGGCTAGGTCTGGACATGCATCAGCTTATCTATGCATACCAAGGTTTGTAAATATTGGCCCTAGGATGTTCAGCCCACAAATCTGATCATCCCAATCTAACATTAGACAAGGTCGCCGTTGCGCAAGGTCATGTTGCGAGCGCGTCATCCAAGAACGTTCATCATGTGGCCCGATACCAGACTACACCTGGAGTCGAGGCTGCACAGTGCACTCGCTCCAAGACAGAAAAAAAAGGCCGAAAAGGCTGACACCTTGAACCAAGGGAGGGCACCAAATGACCTTTTGAGGCTAAATTGGTGACGCCCGTAGCACAACGGCGAAAGACCCACCAGTTCAATCGCAAGCTCCAGCACTGTACAGGTGGATACCACTGTCTTGTGTAGATGTATGTATTACTACAATACGCTTTAAAGTATTCGGGGAATCCAATCAAGTAATTTCCCAACTGTGCATGATGGGGTATCTAATGCTCTGACCCAAAAACGCCATTGCTTACCCAAGGACGTAATGCTTCTTCTTCCTTAATAACGGCCGAGATATCGACGCACGCCTCCCAGTCAGAATCTCGATATCTTCCGCTGTTGCTCTGGGACTAGACGCGGCGGCGTGAGAGACCCCCCCATCCCTTGTTCCCAAACCCAAGCTACATGACCAGCAAGGCGTGGTAGCACAAGTATCCCTGATCGCGTCCTGAATCACACTTCGTCCATCGCCGCGAGATAGGCCCGCGGTCCTACAGATGTATCAGCACCTGCAGACTCGACCATGAGCCACGCTTAGGCCTGAAGGGTCTGGTACAACTTCATAGTCTTATTCCGCACATCCGCACACTGGTGTAGCGCAGTGATGTGCCGTTCCTGTGCAAGCTTCCACGTCTCCATCACACTCTCATCTTCCTCCATCTTAGCTAGGTAGCTCGCAAAGCCAAGCTTCCTCGTCGTCTCGCCACGATTATGGATAAAGTGGTCATCAAGGTCTTCCATTTCAGCACTTCGCGCAGCAAAGTGGCCGGTAAGGACTTCGCAATACTTTCTGTATGATTTTACGTAGGAGCCCATGCGCATAAAGTAGTCGTCTGCCGACGATAGATCCAGCTTTGTAGGCGGCGGAGGTGCATGGGGCATCTCAGGATATTTGAGGCTCTTTGCAGCATTTGCTTTGATCGGATGTGACCTGGAGGCCTCAGAAGCAAAAGGAAGTGCATCTCGGATGTTTGACATCCCACCAAGCCCATTCACTTGAGGTTCGACAAGTGGCGGAAGCAAATCTGCACCAAGACCGTTGAGACCTCCAGCAGCAGAGCCATTTGGCACTGCTCCCGGCCCTGCTGTAGGGGTGCGTCTCGGTGATGATGGCGCCGTACGGGAGCCCTTCTTGATCGGTCTTGTGTTTGCTGGTGGCTCAGGGTCGATGTCCATGGCGTCTGCGTCACCACTCGCCGCCTCCTCTGCGAAGGCTTGATACTTTGGACGCGATGTATCTTGCCGGTCCTGGCTCTTTGAGGCCCCGTTTTTTTGCACAGAAGCTTTCCGGGAAGCCTTTGGTCGCTTTGTAGGTTCTGATGGTCGACGAGGCGATGTCTCTTTCGGTTCGTTGTAAACCCAATTTGCATCCTTGAACGTTCCTTGCCAATCCTGAGGGCTGAATGTTGTAGCATGTGGCGCCATCGGAGGAGGGCCTGGAGGCGGGGCAAAGTTGAGACCTGGAGGCGGACCTGGAGGCGGTGGCGGTATTGGGTGCGTCTGTCCGAATGACGGTACTGGAGGCTGACCCATGTGCTGAGAGGTGAATGTGCTGCGGTCCGTCGCGTTACGCTGTGAAGCTCTGCCGCGAGTTGGAGAGGTTCGACCTTTTGTGCTGGCACCTTTTGGTATGTTAGGAGCGAAGTAGCTACTACTGCCCTCGAACTTGCCATGCCAGTCCGAAGGCGAAAACTTCATATTGATACTCTCTTCACTCCGGCTTTTGAAGCTGTTTGCCATGTTTCCATTCGCGCCGCTGGTCTGTCGTTTGTGCTCAGGAGTTGCGAAGCCACGCGGGGTCCAAGTCGGCGGAGTAGGCTTTGTAGCTTGTGGTGGGGGGTTGCGGCTCTTAGAGAAGACTTCCGGTTCCGAGTCTGACTCTTCGTCGCTAGAGTCGGGATACCCATGCGCAAACGGCACGTTTGTGCTTCCATTGGGCTTCTTTGCCTGCGTTCTGCGACCCGAGTCGGAGTATGCACCTGCGTCGTGCGACGGGCCTCCTCTATGAGCATGAGTCGGCGAGTTGCGCACACTGGATGACCTCCCGATACCCTCAAACATCGATGTACGCTCACCTGCTACATGAGAATAGTACGGTGTGCGGGTGCGGTTGGCTTCTGAATACGGGGCGTCGTCGGTCTGGCTTTCTTTTGCATGTGGGGGAGTGGTGGATTCAGGCGGCGTTGGAGCCGGACGGGCATAGTTCCTATACGCTGACCGTGCCTGACCTTCATCAACGCCTGGTGTTGAGGGGTCAAATCCTTGCTTGGACGGGGCGGCTCTCGTGCTCTGACTGCGTCCAAAGGGAGTGCCGTTGGGGTTGCCTTGGGTGTTGTTCGGTGGGTTATTGTGGGAGTTGGGATTGTGCTGACGAGGCTCTTCTCCTCGTGGCTGCTTCATCTTCTGCCATGCCGTGAAGACATTTGCCCGAGCCTCTGCATCCTTTGCCCTTGTATCCGGTCGCTGCGCTGTTGGCGGCGCGCGGTAGTTTTTGCTGGTGAACCTGTCTGCGCCTGTATTGTACGTGTTGTTGTGTTGCGGCGGGGGAGGACGCTGACTTTGCGGCTGTGGTTTTGGGGGCGGGCCGCGATAGTAGGATCCACTCGGCGTAGTTGTGGTATACGCATGGCGTGAAGGCGGCGGCGGTCTTGTCCTCGGGGTATTAGGTGTGTTTGTAGAAACGTTGGCGTTCCGGTATTTCCTTCTTTCGGCGTCATACTTTGCTCGCTGGACCGGGTCACACAACACCTCGTGTGCAGCCTGGATTTCTTGGAATCGGACGACGAACTCGGTTTCGCGCCCAGGATTGCGATCAGGGTGGAACTGCAGCGCCAGCGTCCGAAAAGCCTTGCGGATCTCGTTCTCGCTGGCGTTTGCCGATACCTTCAGGTCGGCATAGTAATTTCGCGTGGGGTCGGCTTTGACCATGGCGTCGGTGGTCGCAGCGAGAATCAGTTGAGTAGGCGGGTGGAGGGTTGTAACGTGGGTCAGTGTCTGCTCGTGTAGGCAGATGTAGTCACGGCGCAGCCTGGAGGGATTTTCCCTTCACTGCCTCGCCTGGTCGCAGGGCAGTGCTCAGATGATGGTCGTCCACGCGCGTGAACGTCGGAGCATTGTGTATCGAGGCCGGAAGTCAGAAGCAGCGGAAATCTCGACAATCAGACTGTCATCCGCATGTCGTCAGAATTATAGAAGCGCGTGTGCCTGCTCTCGGCGATTATTGGGGCTTCGGTCGCTTGTTGCGCTGGCGGCGAGTGCTGCAGGTGTTATGGATTGGGCTGAGATGTTTTGGCTGGGAGGGGCTTACAGCAACGCCTCGGTGGACCTACGCAACACGCAGCGCCCCAACCTAGGCCCTCCACGAAAATAACCAAAGACAACAGGTTCACCCCCGCTTGCACAAGAGCCTGAGATCTCAGGAACAAACAGTACAGGTCCTGAGGCTACTTTTTCCAATGCACATGGTCGTCGCACTACCCTGCTTTGCATTCGTCTGACGTCGACAAGTGCAGTCAGCCGTCTTACCGGTGCTAGCCAGCTATCGTAGTGAAAGCCAATCTATCCCGTCTTGGCTACAGCCAGCGAAGCAGCACATGCACGCCTTACACGCTTTTTCACCACTGTGGGTGTATGATGCCGAATGGTCAAAATACTTCTGGCAAAATGTCACGAGACGCTGTCATCACACGCTTCACGGTGGCAGAGGATGTCTTCATGTGTCATCTTTCGTGAAGATCATGAATCCATGGTATTTAATTTTGAAAGTCCTGGCAGCCTTCAGGCTGTTCGGAAGCTACATAGCCCAGGACACCCGTTTCCATTCACGCCAGCCCATACGCTTGAAACAATCGACCAGACGTCCCACCAAGCACACGAGATGCTCAGCAGGTTTAACGGTAACGCCAGAGAGAGAGGGTGTTGTGCCTCTTCCAGGTCTTCCTCCTGCCCGCGGTGGTGTTGTTGAACTTGTGTCCACGACCAAGACCACGGCTCTTCTTGCCGGTGGCGGTGAGACCACGGCTCTCGCGGTGCTTGTGGACGGGCTTGACGATCCAGTTGATGCGAGGATCGCGGCGGATGGCCTTGTGCTGGGGGTCGACGCAGATAACCTCGTAGTACTTGTACGTCGAGTCTTGGTTGATCCAGTAGGAGTTGAGGACGCGGAGGTTGGCGCAGCGGCGGCCGATACGCTCCTCGGCGGTTGACTTGAGCGAGCGCTGATACTTGAGCTGGTTGATACCCTGGTTGGTAGGCTTGCCTGTTCTTTGTTAGTTTCTGTAGACAGCAAGACTACTGCATCAAGCGTACCGTAGGTGGCGCCCCTAGAAGGAATGTTAGCGGTGTCTCAAAATCCGTATATAGTGGTTGTACGTACTTGGGAGCCTGCCTCTTGCGGCCTCCACGACGGACACGAATGCGGTAGATAACGTAACCCTGCTTGGCCTTGTATCCGAGACGGCGGGCCTTGTCGGGGCGCGAGGGGCGGCTGGCACGGTGGATGACCTTGAGTTGGCGAAGCTATCGATGCACTCTCAGCAAAGTTCAACGAGTACATCAATTGAGACGTGAGTCTCAGGAATTGTAGATCATACCTCCCAGCACTGTCGCCTGTTAGCAGAGTTCGTTGTCCAGCTCAATTGTGTATACGTACGCGAACGCGCATCAGAAAGCGCATCATGTCCGACTGCTTCTTCTTCTGAAGTTCCTCGACATCTACGGTGGATTAGCTACGGGCGTGGGGTTGCGGTATTCCATGTGCGCTTACACTTGAGGGCACCCATCTAGCTGAACGTCAGTATATGATCTTGCAATATTTCAATGATATCGTGGAGACGTACCTTGACTGTTGGTTAGTAGATTGTCGACGCTGTCGTGTCGGAAGGGATTGCGAAAACATGGACGCCGATATTTCGCATGCTGTGTGGGTGGGTCTGTGCGTCGCGCTAGCCCGGCCTGGCTTCGCGCAAACGGGGCTTGAGTCGCGGGCCAGCTCACTGGAACTCGGAACGGCGTCAACATTAATCATGCGTGAAATCTCTTAGCTGTTAATCACTCGGACATCAAGAGTGAAGTTTCAGGTGAGATGTTCTGCTTACAGCAGCTCACAACTCAGCTCAACCAGTTTCACTCCCTTCATAGCCACGTCTCTGTCTAGCCTTTCGCAATCGCCAACCAGCCCTTTTGATGCTGTCGGGATGTTTGTGACGGCAGTGTAGACTACATTCCCTGCTATGTATGTGTCTCTATGCGTGTGTATGTGTCCACAAAGGTTAACACCTCGTCTTGAACGGACTGGTTTTGCGGTGCAATCCAAGCCTGAGGATCTCCGCCATACTGTACCTCTTTATTTACACACACATGAAAGTAGATCCAAGATGTCTTTATGGTACTAGTACCCTTTTACCAAAGTGGTGAAACCTACAGCCAGGAGGCCCTCAAGATTTACTCACCTCACACAGCGAGGTTAACATATAGGCATGACAAATACATTAAGATCACACTGAAGCAACGAGACAGTAGTTTGGTGCCAAAGCTTTTCTTATTTTCTACCATAAAGGGCTCATACCTCAGGAGATATACTCTGGAGTGAAGAATTTACTCATAATTAGGAAATTTTGGAAAGGAAATAGAAGCAGAAATCCATAGTGAAAAGAAAGTAGCTTGCCTCTCAAGGCAGCAATTATCGCCGAAATAACCCCAAAAAACAGTAAACCGAAATGATGCAGAATGAAGAGAAACCGTTAGACCGTGGTGCCTTCCAATGAAAAAGAAAATACCGCATGCTGGGAAAGGCCGTTAGACAGTAATCACCGAAAAGATAGTCCTAAAGCTTCAAGAAACCAAAAGCTTGCAGTAAACCGACCCCTACTAGTTGCCGAAAGACATGTTTTGCATGGCGTTCAACAAGGTCGGGTCGAAGCCAGTCTGGTGCTGAGGGGCGGTAGCGGTTTGGCCACCAGCATAGGCACCGGAGCCAGTTGCACCTTGGTAGCCACCCGGGGTGTAAGCTGACTGTGCAGTGGAGGTGTACGGAGCGAAGGATGGGCCAGCACTCGACGTGTAGTTGCGCGGGGCAGCATAGCCAGCAGTAGAGGTAGTAGGTCCGTATCCTCCGCCATAAGACGAAGAGTAGGTCGAGGGTGGGTAGTAAGCGCCGCCTCCATAGTTCATGGGACTACCGCTTGCAGTAACATTTGGATAGTAGCCGCGATAGACATGGGGAGCCATCTGCTGACCGTGGGCCCAAGGCTGCATGTTGTAGGAAGACTGGCTCTGGTACGGGATCTGGTGGGAGAAGGCATGGAATCCGTCGTCATAGTTGCCATACGCACCGTGGTTCCTCGTCTGGTCTAATTGATGGTTAGCATGCAAACATGTATGACGACAACAGTAGACTTACTATACTGCTGGTTGCCGCGGTTGTTGTTGTTGTTATTGTTGGAGCCAAAGCCAGGTCCGACAGCGAGAGGGCCGTTGGTATTCGCAGTGAGGATCGCACCAGGACCGATGGCGGAAGGCGGAGGGATTTGCGACATGCCTGCTGGGTTTACGACAGATGCGGGGTTGACGGCCGACATCCAAATGCGAACCTTGTACTGCTTGAAGAGATCGGTGACCAGCTCGTTGAAGTTGACATAAGATTCGGCATAGTAAAAGTAGGTGAGCTTGTGATAATCACTG
>Ga0265798_10011058_pt1 | contig 11034 bp, 8 predicted proteins | sample P3T30metagenome_FD_192430 | JGI IMG/M metagenome (GOLD analysis project Ga0265798, IMG submission 192430) | Plant litter microbial communities from East Loma Ridge, Irvine, California - P3 T30 | ecosystem: Environmental > Terrestrial > Plant litter > Unclassified | place: USA: California... | reverse complement strand
CCGGTGCGGCCAACGCGGCGCTAAGCAAAGCGCCGCATCCAATGGTGATCCATTTCATGATTGACTCCGACATGGTTGGGGGGACAGTCAGCTTAGGCATCACTGCGCCGGACCCATCTGGTGCAGGTCAACGGTGTGTCGAGGTTGTCAATACAATGATTTCATATACCTATAGACAAATTGGATCGCTGCATGCAAGTAAGAACACCTATAAAATGCAACGATGACATCTCTCGACAGGGCGATGCGTTTACTCTAGGACCCCTATGAACTTCCCCTTGATCCTGAACCTGGCCATCGCCCTGGCCGTTTGCGCTTTCCTGTACCGGCTGCAGGCCACGCACGCATCGTTCACCAAGCGCGTTTTCACCGGCCTCGGCCTCGGCGTGCTGCTCGGCGCCGCGTTCCAGCTGGTCTACGGCGCCACGTCGCCCGTGCTGACGGACACCAGCGCCTGGCTCGATGTGGTCGGCTCCGGCTACGTGAAGCTGCTGCAAATGATCGTCATGCCGTTGATCATGGTGTCGATCATCCAGGCCATCCTCAAGCTGCGCAACGCCAAGTCGCTCGGCAAGATCAGTTCGATCACCATCGGCACGCTGCTGGCCACGACGTTTGTCGCCGCCTGTATCGGCATCCTGATGGCCAAGCTGTTCGGCCTGACCGCGGTTGGCCTGACGTCGAGCGCCGCTGAAATCGCGCGCGGCCACTACATGGATGCGAAGCTCGTCAGCGCCCAGCAGATTTCGCTGCCCAACACGATCCTGTCGTTCATCCCGTCCAACCCGTTCCTCGATATGACCGGCGCGCGCAGCACCTCGACTATCGCAGTCGTGCTGTTCTCGATTTTCATCGGCGTGTCGGCCACCGGCATCGCCGGCAAGAAGCCGGAAGTGTTCACGTCGTTCAATCACTTCATCCATGTCGCGCACGTGATCGTGATGCGCATGGTGACCCTCGTGCTGCGCCTGACGCCATTCGGCGTGTTCGCGCTGATGACGCAGGTGGTGGCCAGCTCGAGCGTGGACAGCATCCTCAACCTGATCAGCTTTGTGGCGGCGTCATATTCCGCGCTGGCGCTGATGTTCGGCGTGCACCTGCTGCTGGTCGCCGCGGTCGGACTCAGCCCGGCGCGCTTCGTGCGCAAGGTCTTCCCGGTGCTGGCGTTCGCCTTTACCTCGCGCACCAGCGCGGGCGCCATTCCGATGAGCGTGCAGACGCAGACATCGCGCCTGGGCACGCCGGAAGGCATCGCCAATTTCGCCGCCTCGTTCGGATCGACCATCGGTCAGAACGGCTGCGCCGGCATTTATCCGGCCATGCTGGCGGTGATGATTGCGCCGACTGTCGGCATCGACCCGTTCACGGTGCACTTCCTGCTGCCATTGCTGGGCATTATCACCATCGGATCGGTGGGCGTGGCCGGCGTCGGGGGCGGCGCAACGTTTGCCGCACTGATCGTGCTGTCGGCGATGAACTTGCCAGTAGCGCTGGCCGGCTTGCTCATTTCTATCGAGCCATTGATCGACATGGGCCGCACCGCGCTCAACGTCAGCGGTTCGATCACGGCAGGCACGGTGACCAGCCGCGTGCTGGGCGAGACCGACATGGCAGTGTTCAACAGCGACGCCGTCATCAACCTCGACGGCGACCAGCTGGTGGCCTGATCTGCCGACATCATCGCCACTCAGCCGTGCTGCCAGGTTGGGCCAATAGCGGGCCAATGCGCGGCGCCAGTTAGCTGTCCTGACAGTAACGTGCGCAGCGCAGCCAGCAAATCACTTTATGATCTTGCCATATCAATATCGTACGTGGATCTGGCATGGAGCAGAAATGGCCGCAGGAAATTTGGTTGGTGCGACACGGACAAAGCGCCGGGAATGTTGCGCGTGATGCCGCGGAGGCCGCTTCTGGCCTCCTGATCGATATCGCTGAACGTGATGTCGATGTGCCCTTGTCCAAACTGGGCGAGCGCCAGTCGCAGGCACTTGGCAGCTGGTTTGGCACCCTCCCCGCGGACAGCCGCCCGAACGTCGTCCTGCACTCCCCTTACGTGCGCGCCGCTGAAACCGCGCGCCTGATCATGGCCGGCATGCCCGGCGCCGACTTGACGATCCAGGTCGACGAACGCCTGCGCGAAAAAGAGTTTGGCGTGCTCGACCGCCTGACGACGCACGGCATCTCGCAAAAATATCCCGAGCTGTACGAGCAGCGCCAGCATGTCGGCAAGTTCTATTTCCGTCCACCTGGCGGCGAGAGCTGGTGCGATGTGATCCTGCGCCTGCGCAGCGTGCTCGACACCATCACGCGCGAGTATGCGCGCGAGCGCGTGCTGATCGTCGGCCACCAGGTCACCGTCAACTGCCTGCGCTACCTGCTCGAACGGATGGATGAAGCGCGCATCCTCGAAGCCGACCGCGCCGGCGATGTCCCAAATTGTTCGGTGACGTCCTACGCGTTCGATCCCGAACTGGGCCGGCGCGGCAAGCTGGCCCCGCGCCTGCTCAATTTCGTCGCGCCGCTGGAAGATGCCGAAACACCCGTCACCGCCGAGAAAGACATGCCCGCCGCACCAAAGGCATAAACCGCCATGCACACTCCCGACACCCCCGTTACTGTCGATGCCGCCCTCCTCCATGGCTGGGCCTTGCCCATGCCTGACGCCAACGGCGACAAGGAAGGCCGCGGCCACGTACTGGTGCTGGGCGGCTCTCGCGAGATGCCCGGCGCCGTGATTCTGGCGGCCACGGCTGCACTGCGGGCAGGCGCTGGCAAACTCACGATCGCCACCGGCGACAGCGTCGCGCAACTGGTGGCGCTGGCGCTGCCCGAAGCCCGCGTGATCGGCCTGGCTGAAACCGCCACCGGCGGCTTTACCGGCGACGCCGTGGCGAAGCTCGATCCCTTGTCCGACAAAATCACGGCCACGCTGATCGGCCCGGGCATGCAGGACGAACCGGCCACCGCCGCGCTGGTGCATGCGCTGCTGCCGCGCCTCGCAGAGAGTGACACGCGCGTCGTGCTCGATGCGTGCGCGATGGGCGCCATCCTGTACCCGCCGGAGGGCGACGCGCCATTCCGGTTCATGCAGCCGGTCGTCGTCACGCCGCACGCCGGCGAAATGGCGCATCTGAGCGGGATGGACAAGGACACCATTGTGGAAGCGCCCGACCAGCATGCGCTTGACGCGGCGGCCCGCTGGAACGCGGTGGTGGCACTGAAAGGGGCACGCACCGTGGTGGCAGCGCCCGATGGCGCCATCTGGCAACACGCCGATGGCGACGTCGGCCTGGCCACCTCCGGTTCCGGCGACACCCTGGCCGGCATCATTGCAGGGCTGGCCGCACGCGGCGCCACGCTGGATCAGGCCACTTGCTGGGGCGTGGCACTCCATGCCCAGGCCGGCGCGCGGCTCGCCCGCCAATTCGGTCAGCTTGGCTATCTCGCCCGCGAAATCCCGGCAGAAATTCCGGCCTTGCTCGAGCATTTTGCCGGCAAGCGTCCCGACGCAGCCCAGCAATAAGTCCTGCCAGCATTCAAAGCAATATTGACGCGAATCAAATTCGACATCGAACAAGATTATGAAATCCGCTTTGCAAGAAAAAAGTCCGAACCGACAGGCCTGCTTCCGGTCTAATATTTACAGTCGAATTCGTGCACTGAACGAGGCCAGGCTTTGCGCCACCTCGCAAGAACCTGATGGGCGGCGTGGCTGCGCCACACCGCTATCGGGACTGTAGCTGGCGCCGCGATCATCCCGCATGGGGCGGGAAGTGCGGCACATGAGTGACGTGAACGAGGAGAAATACCATGAAAGCGATCCACCCTGTCCCAAAACTTATTTTAACCACCGCCGTCCTGGCGGCACTGCTCGGCGGCTGCCGCAAGAACGATACGCCAACCGCCAATGGCAGCCCAACTGACACCAGCACTACCACGCAAGGCGCCACTTCTGGCGGCCAAGGCAGCAGCGCCGGACCGACCCCCGATGCATCGAGTTCGGGGCCAACCGGCGCGGCGGGCGCTGGTTCCACCGGAGCAGGCGCGACAGGTGGCGCCACACCGCCAGCCGGCTCGTCGGGAACATCGGGCGCCACCGGCACCAGCGGTGACACCAGCGGCAGCACAACTGGCGCCGCAACGGGCGGCACCACCGGCGCCGCTGGTACTACAGGCACTACCGGTACTACTGGTGGCACAACAGGAGGCGCCGGCGGAACGAGCGGCAGTTCCGGCTCGTCCGGTACTTCGGGCTCGTCGGGCAACTCCGGTTCGTCAGGCAGCTCCGGGTCCGGCGGCTCGGGCTCCTCGGGCGGCTCAGGCACTTCCGGTACCAGTGGCACTTCAGGCCAGTAACCTGCGCTGGACGATGTCAAGAATCACGCAGAGCATCGTCCACGCAGGCACTGCCTTGCCTGCCACCAGGCCCGCTCGCGGCGGGCCTGGCGGTACTGCGTTTTTACGGACCCGGTGGTAAAAGCTGCCAGGTCCACACGCCTAGTCTGACAGCGTGTGCGGCTGCTTGGCCAAGTGCACGCCGTCAACCGGTGTTGCATTACGGCCCCGCATCCGCATTGCCAGCTTGTGCAACATGCGGAACACAAACCGGATCAATGTCAGGGTCAGCACTACCTCGACGCCAGTCTGCAGGAATGCCAGTACGACATTCATCCGCGTGGCACGGCGTTTGTATTTGGCCACCATGCGATCGCGTGCAATCTCGATGCTGTCGTAAAAGGTCGGCACCATCAGCAAGGTGAGCACGGTCGACGTAATCGTGCCGCCGATAATGGAAATGGCCAGTGGCTGGTAAAACTGGCCATCGTCACCGAGCGCCAGCGCGAGCGGGAACATGCCGGCAATGAGCGCAAACGTGGTCATCAGGATCGGCCGCAGCCGCATGCGCCCGGCCTGCATCAGCGCCACTTCACGGTCGTGGCCTTCCGCTTCCAGTTCACGGGCGGCGTCAAGCAGCAGGATGGCGTTCTTTGCCACCAGGCCCATCAGCATGATGATGCCGATAAAGCTCATCAGGTTCAGCGTGCCGCCCGTCAGCAGCAGCGCCACCGCCACACCGATCAGCGACAAAGGCAGCGACATCATCACCGCAATGGGGGCTGTGAAGGAGCCGAACTGCATCACCAGGATCAGGTACATCAGGCCGATACCGGACACCAGCGCAATGAGCATCTCCGTGAACAGCTCGGCCTGGTCCTTGCCGACGCCACCCAGCGCCAGGCCGTACCCCGGCGGGAAATCCATCGATTTGGCCAGCTTCATCGCATCGTCCGTGACTTCGCCGTTCGAGCGCCCCTGCGCATTCGCGGACACCGTAATGGTCCGCTTGCTGTTCTTGTGCTCGATGGTGGATGGGCCCTTGCCCATCGTGATCCTGGCGATCTGGTCGAGTGGCACCATCATCTGGCTGCCACTGACGGCAATCGGCAGGCGCTCGATATTGCTGGCGTCGACGCGGTCGTTCGGATGCAGGCGCACCGCCACGTCACGCGTTTCGCCGGTCGGATCGACCCAGTCGCCCACTTCGATGCCGGCAAATGCCACGCGCAGGGCCTGGGCCGCATCGCCCACGGCAATGCCCATGGAATTGGCGAGGCCACGATCCATGTCGATCTGCAGTTCGTCTTTCGGGTCCTGCTGCGACAGGCCGACATCGACCGCCCCCGGCACCTGGCGCAATTTCTCCATGTAGGCCGCTGTAATTTCCAGCAATTTGCGCGAATCGGGGCCGGTGAACTCGATCTGCACCGGCTTGCCGCCGCCACCGTTCAAATCGTCCAGCACCGTGTATTCGGCGCCGACCAGGTGGCTGATTTTTTCGCGCAGGTCCACCGCGATATTGGCAGCGGAGCGCTTGCGGGTGCTGCGCTTGCCGATGTCGACATAGATCCGGCCGCCGCTGGGGCTGATCGAGCTGTTGGTTTCTTTTGTTTCCGGCAGCGTGCGCGCCAATTCCGCCGCCCGTTCCATTTTCAGCCGGGCAAATTCGATGCTCGACGACGACGGCATGCGGACATCGATGGCGAGGTTGCTGGCATCGGCCTTTGGCAGGAAGCTCGCGCCGCCCCACTTCACGTACAGGCCCACTGCCGCAACCAGGGTACCGAAGGCAATGATGGCCATCCAGCGGCGGTGATGCAGCGCCCAGGCAATCACGTTGCCGTAGCCGTCGGCCTTGCGGTCGAACCAGTTGTTGAAATGCTGCAGCACTTTCGAGATGCCCGTCTTCGGCGCGTGATGGTAATCCGGCGGATCGCCCCAGTACGCTGACAGCATCGGATCGAGCGTGAACGAAATGAACAGCGAGACGATCACCGAACATGTCACCGTCAGCGCAAATGGCCGGAACCATTCGCCGGAGATACCCGGCATGAACGCCACCGGCACGAACACCGCCATGATCGAGAATGTCGTCGACGCCACCGCCATGCCGATCTCGGCCGTACCTTCGAGCGCAGCGGTGCGCCGGTCGGACCCGTTCTGCATGTGGCGCACAATGTTTTCGCGCACCACGATGGCGTCATCGATGAGCACGCCGATGGCCAGCGACAGTCCAAGCAAGGTCATGAAGTTCAGCGTGAAGCCGCACAGCCAGACGGCAATGAATGCCGACAGCACGGAAGTCGGCAATGACAGCGCGGTAATCAGCGTCGACCGCCATGAGTTGAGGAAGGCATACACCACGAAAATGGTGAGCACGGCGCCAAACACCAGTGTCTCGACGACATTGTTGAGGCTGCGCTGGGACTCGATGCCACCGTCGCGCGTCACCTCGAGTTTCGACCCCGGCGGCAGTTCCTTGTTGATATCGGCCACCAGTTCCCGCACACCCTTGGCCACGGACACGGTCGAGGCATCCCGGGAACGGGCAATCTGGATGCCGACGTTCGGACGGCCGCTGCGGACCGACAGGTTGTCGATATCAGCGTACCCGTCGCGAATTTCCGCCACTTGCGCCAGGCGCACGATTTCGTCGCCGCTGCGCTTGACCACCACATCCTGGAAGTCTTCCGGGCGCTCGATGCGCCCGACCAGGCGGATGCTCTTTTCGTCAAGCGTCCCGCGCACTTTGCCCACTGGCGCATTGGTGTTCTGGTTGCGCAAGGCAGTGACCACATCACCCACCGAGACATTGTATTCGCGCAGTTTTTCGGCGCGCAGCAGGACCGACAGCTCACGCTTCAGCGACCCGTTCACCGTGACGGTCGAGACCCCGTCGATGCCGCGGAAACGATCAGCCAGCACATCCTCGGCATAGCGCGATATTTCCGCGTGGCTCTGGCTGGTCGAAGAAAACGCCAGGCTCATGATCGGCTGGGCAGACGGATCGATACGGCGCAGGATCGGCTCGCGCATTTCGACCGGCAACTTATAGCGCACCGCCGCGATGGCATTGCGCACGTCGTCGGACGCCTCGATCAGGTTGCGCTTGAAGTTGAATTGGATAAAGATCGTCGCCGCGCCTTCGTCGGCAGTCGATTGCACATCGGTCACGCCACTGATGCTTTGCATCGATTTCTCGAGCCGGTTGACGATTTCGCGCTCGACGGTGGCGGGCGAAGCACCTGGGTAAGGGACGGTCACCAGAATGAACGGCACTTCGACGTCGGGGTTCTGATTGACGCGCAATTTGTGCAACGCCATCAGTCCCAGGCACATCATGGCAAGGATTAAGACGATCGTCGCAATCGGCCGTTTGATGCTGAAGTTGGACAGGAACATGGCTTATTTTCCTTGCGTCAGGGGAGTCGCGGTACGCTCCACCCTCGCCACCTTGGTAGCGGCCAGCTCGACAGCCTGGCCATCGCGCATGCTCGAGGTTGGATTGCGCATCACCAGGTCGCCAGCTGCCAGGCCGGTGCGAATGGCGTAACTGCCGCTGCGCATGTCACGCGGACCAAGTTCAAGCCTGGCCTTGACCAGCTTGTTGTCTTTCACGACCCATGCGTAGGCCTGGTCACCAGCGCGCACCATGACGTTCTCCGGCAGCATCAAGGAAGCGGTGCTGTCCGCGTCGATGCGCCCTTCCGCATACAGGCCCGACACTTTCGGCTGCACCGCGCTGGCGAAGCCGACCAGGACCTCGACCTGGCGCGTGACCGCGTTGGCGGCCGGATCGATGCGCCTGACGACGCCGTCGAATGACTGGTCGCCGTAGCCGTTGATGCGGAAGCTGACTTTCTGGCCGATTTTTACCGCGCTGATCGTGTCCGCCGAGACATGGCCCTCGAAGCGCATGCTGGTCGGATCGATGACTTTCAATAATTCCTTGCCGATGGCTGCCGTGTCGCCGTTCGACACCTTGCGGTCGCTGACGACGCCATCGAACGGCGCGCGGACGGTGGTGCGCGCCAGTTGTTGTTGCGCCTGCACCTGCCTGGTACGCGCCGCCGACAATTCACTCTGGGCACTGTTGCGGCGCACTTCCGCGTCATCCAGTGCCGACGCCGATGTCATGCCGGACGCGCGCAAGGTCTTCAGGCGTTCGAGCTGGCGGTTGGCCTGGTCCAGCGCCTGGCTCGACGACACCACCGACTGCTGCGCCGATGTGAGCCCGTCGCGAATCGAAGTGTCGTCCAGACGCAACAGAACGTCGCCGCGTTTCACGACTTCGCCGTTTTCTTTCATGACCTGGAGCACGATGGCCGACACTTCCGCCCGCAAGTCGGCCTTGCGTTCAGGCTGCACCGAACCGGTCACCACCGGGCCGGAGGCCAGTGCGCTGGACGACACCGTGAGCACATCTTCCGGCGCCACCAGCAATTTGACGGGCGCTACCGGCTTGCCATCCTTGTCGAGCTTGACGTCGGCGGTGGCGGTGACGCCTGCGGGCTTGGCGGGTTCCTTGGGAGTTTTTCCGCACGCGACGAGCGTGGAAGCAACGGCCAGGACGATCAGGGATGTGCGCAGCATTGGTTCTCCGGGATGACTCGAACTTTGAAAATAACGATGTTGGCAAATAACGGACAGCACCACGCAGTATGTTCAGACCGTTACTCTTAGTCAATTGTCGAGATTGCCACCTGCGGATTGCGATGCCTGAACTGCATCCTGGCGCGATGAACTGCAGTTACCGGCGTCAATACTACCGGCTGCCTATCAATTAGTGGGGAACCAGCAACCAATAAATCAGGTTGCCCATCGCGATGCCGGTGACGATGCCGCCGCCAATTTCGACCAGCGTATGGCCCATGCGTTCACGCAGGTGCGTGTGGCCCCGTGCCGAATCCGACGTTCCGGCACTGGCTGCATCGTGGCGCGCCAGGCGGTTGATCGCCGCGGCGTGGCGCCCGACGTGCTGGCGCAGGCTGTTCGCATCGATCATGACGATAAAAGCCAGTGTCACGGCAACGCCGAATGCCGGATGGCTAATGCCTTCGTGCAGCGCGATCAGCGTGGCCATGCACGTCACGACCGCACTGTGGTTACTGGGGAAACCGCCGTTGCCCACCAGGTTGAATGCCAGGCGGCGCTGGCGTACGCTGGTGATCAGGAATTTAATCGGGCCGACCACCATCCAGGTCAGCAAAGGGGCAAGCAGGTAAGACAGGTCCATGCGAAGTTCCAATCAGGTAAAAGGCCGGATTGGGGCAGCGGCCGCCCCAAATTCCGTGCGGAATTATCGCAGAACCCCGCATGCAAAAGGTCCAACGGTACTGCGCTGATGGGCTGGAAACGGGTAATATCTGGCATTGTGGCGATTTCGCCAACTCCAGGGTCCATGCATGCAACATTTCAAGCTTTCTTTCATCGTTACGGTCGTACTCATGGCCCTGGCCGGCTGGTGGGGTTACACGCACGGCGGCGCCAGCGGTTTGCTGCAGGCGCTGTGGATTACCGCCGTGCTCGGAATCCTGGAAGTGTCGCTCTCGTTCGACAATGCGGTGGTCAACGCATCGGTGCTGCGGCACTGGAATGAATTCTGGCGCAAGCTGTTTTTGACCGTCGGTATCCTGGTGGCCGTGTTCGGCATGCGCCTGCTGTTTCCGCTGGTGATCGTGTCGGTTGCCACCGGCCTGGGCCTGGTGGACGTGTGGCACATGGCCATCGACACGCCGAAAGAATACGCGATCCAGCTGACCAGCCGCCACGCCGAAGTGGCCGCATTCGGCGGCGCGTTTTTGCTGCTCGTGTTCCTGAACTTTCTATTCGACGATGAAAAGGAACTCCATTGGCTGGGCTGGATCGAACGCAAGGTGGGCCAGTACGGCACTGAAGGCCTGGCCATCCTGCTGACGCTGGGCGCCGTGTTCCTGGCCATGAACCTGATGCCGGAAGCACGCCAGCGCTCGGTGCTGGTGGCTGGCGTCGTCGGCGTGCTGGTCTACGTAGGCGTCGACTGGTTCAGCGGCTTGCTGGAGGAAGACGAGGCGGAGCCTGGCCTCGGCAAAATGATTTCGCAGGGCAGCATCGGCGGCTTCATTTACCTGGAAGTACTGGATGCGTCGTTCAGTTTCGACGGCGTGATCGGCGCGTTTGCCATCACCAACGACGTGGTCATCATAATGCTGGGCCTGGCAATTGGCGCGATGTTCGTCCGGTCGCTGACGGTGTTCCTGGTCCACAAGGGTACGCTGGAAGAATTCGTCTATCTCGAACACGGTGCCCACTACGCCATCGGCATCCTGGCGCTGATCATGTTTGCCAGCGTGCATTACGAGATCCCCGAATGGTTCACCGGCCTGTCGGGTGTGGCATTCATTCTGGTCTCGCTGTGGTCGTCGATTCGCTACAGGAAGCAGCAGGCATTGGCCGACGCGGCGTGAGCGTATTTTTAACCTGATCAATCAAGGAACTAAAGGAAACGATATGGCAATCAGTCTGCAAAAAGGCGGCAACGTCAACCTCAGCAAGGAAGCACCGGGCCTCAAGAAAGTCATCATCGGCCTGGGCTGGGATCCCCGCGCGACCGACGGCGCCGAATTTGACCTCGACGGCAGCGCCTTCTTGCTGCGCGCCGATGGCAAGGTCCGCGGCGACAGCGATTTTATTTTTTATAACAACCTCAAGTCGACC
>Ga0265798_10011057_pt1 | contig 11035 bp, 11 predicted proteins | sample P3T30metagenome_FD_192430 | JGI IMG/M metagenome (GOLD analysis project Ga0265798, IMG submission 192430) | Plant litter microbial communities from East Loma Ridge, Irvine, California - P3 T30 | ecosystem: Environmental > Terrestrial > Plant litter > Unclassified | place: USA: California... | reverse complement strand
ACCCCTACGGCAGGCCCCGTGTACCTCAACATCGGTATGGTGATGGACTTGATTTCAAGAATGCTCTCCCTCACCGTCCCTGCTTCGTCAAGCAAGAGCATTCAGAACACTGTCAGGCTGAACATCCAAGTCAGTAGAGAAGAGCGCGAAAACCTTTGGTTACTACTACCGGACGTCCATATTGCCGCGATGGAGCTTCTTCTGGCACTAGCACACAGGTCTCAGGCGAGCACGTTGTCACTTGATCCAATCATCATTGATCAAATTGTCTGGGTTTTTGGAGCAGAGAAAGATGTGGCACAGGTCAGGACAGCGTGCTATGCAGTGGTCGCTGCCCTACTGAAAAGGTCAGGGATCGCGCTACACAAGTCGACGATCGATTCCCTTGTGTCTCTCATTCGCGCATGTTGTGATGACCTGCTCCCATCGGACACTGCTACGACTACGACGCAGCAGAACCCTACGCAATCCAAAACAAATGGAAACAGTCAGCCCCAGACAACTGCCAACGCGGATAGCTTCTTGAGTGCTTCAAAGGCTGTCGTTGACCCCACTGCTGGCTTCTCTGGGTTGAAGGAAGCTGCCTATGCCCTATTGCCCACATTACTTTCCAACATCCGCGCCCAATACCTGTCCGACTCGATGCGAGCTCGTCTAGATCGCACTGCTATCCTCACGCAGCACAAGAAAGCCATGCTAGCCAGTGTCCTCAATCCACCGCCAAGCAAGAAATTTGGCAAGGCCGCAGCCAGCATATTACCGCTCATGGCTCGATCCTACCCTGCCGAGATGGAGATTGAAGGTATGCTTAGACCGAGAATACCTGTTATACGTCTGGGAGGCCAAGAACTGGACATCGACAATACCAAAGTGGACATGGAGAATGAAGGAGAGGACGAGGGTGAGGAAGAAGGGAGTAGCATTGAGCAGGTGCATGAACACTTTGTAGGGCAAGAATTAGACGACTTGCTAGAAACCGCGGGTCAGGCAGAGACTACAGTGAAAGACTTGGCTACAACAGATGCTCCAGCAGCTAGCCTAGCCGTAGGCACACCATCGCGATCACTTCGCGAGGCAACCATGGCGCAACGCTCGACAATATTGGAGCCTACGGCGATTGCTGACGTAAAGCGGCCGATAGGTGATGAAGGTCCCCTTTCACCTTCCAAGCGTGCGAAAACAAGTGAGGCCGAACAACGCACGATGCACCCGATACTGCCCGTCTCAGCATCTGATGCTCCTTTCAATGATCGTCCTACAACCTCAGATAAATCAGCGACTTCAGACTTTGCGGTCACCAGCACCGCCTCCGCAGCTCCCGAACTCCCCATACCAGGTGACGGCGGTCCTGTGGACGATGACAGCGACGATGACAAGATATCCCTAGTGCTGGGTCAGGATACGGATGATGAGTCTGATTCATAATTGTTGCTGTAATAAGATTATTTTATTGTCCCCAAAGCTTGCTAGTCATTCGTGAAATGGTGAATGGCAAACGCAGGTGGTGCGCACAGACCCTAGTACTCACTCTCACCACCCCGACAATGGCTATGTCACTATCTCCTCTTTCACCTCCGCCTCAGAACTTTCTACCACCATTAGAAAAAACTACACCATTCTTCCTACCAATCTCGCCAGTCAGACCGTCAGCCATCTACAAACCTAAATCTATCCACCGCAATGTACGCGGCCCACAAACGGCCGGCTCCAGCCCTTCGACCTGTATTCTCCTCCTCGCTCTCGTCATGCCACAACTCTTATTCCCGCAAAGGCGTCAAAAAGCCCCCCAAGTGGAAGCAACGTACACCAAAGCCATTGACAACCCCGCTTAAACTTAAACACTTGCTGCATCCCCATACCCGACCCGCATCGCTGAAGACCCCCTCCTACCCGTCAGACTCGTACTATGACAAGGATGATGGGGATTACGATGACGACATCATCATCGTAAACAGCGTAGAGCTTGGCCCCTCTATGCGAAGCATAGGCGTAGAACACTACCTAGAGCAAGTCGCCAAGCTTGACTCTGATGATTTCACTCCACCAAGTTCAGCCGACTATAGAAGAAGCAGGTCGGCAATACCGAGCTTGTCTGGTCATTCAGACTCGGATTCGGGAGAAGAAGAAGAAGAAGCAGGCCTTGAAAACAAGAAACCTCGTGGCTGGCCAGGGGGAGACGAGGGTATAGATTACTCAGACGTCCCCGCGCCAACGCCCTCAACCGCCGAGTACCAGCGCGAGATCTACAAAGCTACGACTACCAATCCAGCGGTTTTTCTAGCTATCATACGTATCGCGGAAAAGAACATGCCCTTTATCAACTTCGATTCTGCGCTTAGTCATCTTCCTAATCTACGACCCAAAGACGCGCTTCCGAAGCTCAGACAGGGCGTTATGCATACCCAACCAAAAGAGAGATACGGCGACCTAGATATGTGTGTTATATTCCTGCCGCATTTCTACCAGGACGGACGTCATGCCCTGGGATACTACACCCTCTCACCCGAGCCGGATAACTGGTCGTGGACGCCCAAGCAGGGTCATCTCTTTGTCAAACACGAATTCTTCACACCGTGTACTACGCAGGATCTCGAAATGTACAATTTGGTCAACTATGTGAAGGGGCTGGACGATACTACATCAAGCGGCGGACATGGCCTAAGTGTGGACTGCATGAACAGTGTTGGCGCGAGGGGAGGAACGTGGCTTGCTTGGGATGTAGTGGAGGACTGGGAGTATTGGGTTTCAGAGTATGGGGTTGTCAGGAGTGTTTGGGAGAGAGATTTAGCGTTGACGAGGGGCGTTGAGGAGACTGAAATGGTGGAGTTGGCGAGGATGACTACAAGGGGAAGGTAAGGGGTGGGGTGATGGCAAGCAGGCAGTGCAATCTGCATGTTGAACGTTCAAGTACCCCGGGTACACAATATTATGAGATTTTGTGAAGCCATGAGAATATACAAAGCCGCAAAGTTACACGGGGCCACTAGCGTGTGCGGGTAACCTTCACCTTCGAGACCATACTTTTGTCATACTGTACAGAACTCGTTTGTTGAAATTCAGTCCATCATGTCGAAAAGCGGCATCTCTAGATAAGGTGCTCTATCACTCTCGTCTGTATCAACAAGCCTAGCGACCGACGCTTGCTTACTACCATCATCCTTCTGTTCAACAAGGGCAGCTTCGACAGCTTGAAATTCTTCCTGAGTTTCTGCCGTGACGTTGAGTTGGAACGCAGCACGACCCAAAAACGAAATTCTAGAAATGAAGGCTTTAATCTCCAGCTTGATCGAGGTAGAGTCGCTCAAAATCACTTCCCCCTTGGTCGGGAATCTCTGGCCTCGAGGCGTAAAACCGTCAGCGGCAGTCATGGACACTACCTCCCTCACCACATCTTCAATTTCCACATATTCCCGCGGCGAGCTTTGTGAATCCTCGAACGATTCAAATAGCTGTGACAGGGTCCAGATACGGCACCAAAGGCCCTCGTTAAATCCATCTCCATCTAGAGGCGCGGCGAAGGAGCCCCATGCTATGAAGTAGTCTTCATAATCGTGGCTATAAAAGGCTAGAACATGGATAGTATCTTTTTGTGAAGTTCTCGCGTAGTCTCCGATAAGGCCTGGTGATGCAACATACTCATGATATGTTGAGCTAGCGCTAACATCGATGTTTATCCTTACAGGTGGACACCAAAGCCGCTCTTTCTCTTCAACGTCTTCTTCAACAATTGTGATTTGACATCTCTTGATTTCATTGGGATTATACTCCACCCGCCTTGTAATGACTGTTCAGTCGTGAGTCAATCGTCAACAGCCTCTCGGGTGTATTGTTACAGTACCTTCATCAGCATAACGTCTTAGTAGTACAGCTTCTGATGCTTTTCCGACACTCAATTGAAGAAGTACAGGCTCTGCAGCACATCTTCGAAACCTCTTCTTACGTCCGTTGATCGCCTCGAGTAGAATTGCAGGTCGTGCTAAAGGATCATCGCCGATGGTGCAATCCAAGATGCCCAAATGTTTCCCCCTAAAGAGATCAAAACACATGTCGTCGCTCCGAAGTGGGCAGACAGACATCTCCGTCGATAGTTCATTGCCAACCAGATTCATGGTCGTCGCTTTAGCATACGGCATCCACTCATTGCGGATGTCGTCGCGAAAGTAGCTCGGATGAGGCGCAAGTAATTGTGAGAAGTTTCCCTCAGTTCTTGCCCATGCTTCAGTGGCGCGAAATGCAAGTATTGACTGATCTTTCGAGCGTCTGAGTATAGCCTCTTGTAAGCGGTAGAATGCTTTTGGGCCTTCGCCATAAATAAGCGGCATGTGCACTTCAAACAGCCCCATGAGGCAATACGCGCTGTCTTCTAAGCGTGTTGTTGCTCGCTTCGAGGCCCAGATCATCCGCTGTGCAATGGTGAGCCGGAGTAAAGCCTTCCGGACACTCACTCCAATTGTTTGCCCACAATACCAGCAAATGTAGGAGACGGAGTTCAGCTTTCCTGTGCATGCATCGCCTGGAACTTGCGTAGTTGGACGTGGATCTATATGGCCCCGTGTCAGGATCGTCTCATGGATACCAGTGATATTTGATATCTCGGTTGCCAGAGAGATACGGCTCCCTAAGTATGACCAGTTTTGGTCGTAGAAATGCACATGGTCCGGTGCCAGCAGTTCTTGTAATGTCCAGCCACGGCCAAACCAGCGACAGCGTGATAGCAACGACTCTTGGCCGCGAGTTGCATCAGATAGATATGCGTAACAAATACTGGCGTCTGTGTACCATCTGAACATAGAATTAATTGCTTCCGAAAGTTCGGCGCTGCTCGCTTTGTTGATACAGCAAGTATCAATCCATACAAACTCGTAGCCATCTGCCAACGCTTGCTCGCACACATGCTTGATCTTATAAAAGCCTTTTTTCGATTTTACTTTGGCTTTGGATGTACGTCGTATGTCTTCAAACAAGACTTCCTCCTCTTCCCACGTGTGAGACAAGATTGCGTACTTTGGCTTGTCTTGTCCCAGCTGGCTGTGTAGTCGATAAGTTTTGGCGTTGAGGAGCCTCATCGAGACTCTCCAGGCATTATCCGTTCAGGGTTGTGGTTGAGCAGAAGCTGGTCAGCCTTGGAAGCGAATCGGTGCGCGAAGTCGGGAAAAGTCAAACGACAGGACAGGGTACAGCGAGTCTTTTAATGTCTTGCGCGATGTTCTCATCTGCCGGAAACTTGTTTGAGAGTCCGAGTAGTTATGAAGGACAGGAAACATGTGTGTGAACACCGTCCAACTTAACCGTGAGACGTGCGGCTGTGCAGGCTGTGCAGTTCGTAAGCGTGCAGAAAGAGTGTCCATGTGTGGCTAAGCGAGACGATTGATTTGAAGGCTGTCCCAGAGCATATGCTCCGCATCGCCACAACGGATGTCGCCTGCTTACAGAGTTCAAGGCGATATCGTAGCCGTCAGTGCGACCCTTGGGGGGCAGCAATGACGCTAAGATAACGCTAATCGATAGAAGAATCATACTCGTCTCTCTTACGGGTAAGATACATGATGTATTGTGTGGGATTAGAGTGACATCTCACTCAGGTGGGTGCGGGCCACGGGATAGATGCATTCATTTCGAAATCCCTAAGGCGTGAACACTTTAGCAATGTAGCTTGGAAGCCGCACTTGAAGCTGATGAAGAGGCGCTGTTGTAACGCCTACCTAGGTAGTGTCCGCGGATTGGAAGTGTAGCTCCTCTCTACGAACCTCTGAGCCTCGGCAAAGGCAATCAGCCTTACGTCATCCATCCAGGTCTACAAACATTTCCATCTTTCCCCAGTACGCGAACGAAAGCTCATGAATTATTCTTGCACCCTTAGCCCATCTCCATTGCCAAGATGCCTCTCTGCACCCTTTACCTCGTCTCCCTCCGCAACACGACACCCAATTCAATCCTCACATTTGTTTCCACGTTAAAGTCGGCGAACATTTCACCACTCGTAGTATCACGGGTCATACGCTGGATTATACTGCCTTCCAAGCTTTCAACCGAACACCTGCTCGCTCGAAATATCTCATGGGACCTCCTGCTCATCTTGCCTGGAATGGATACACTCAACACAGAAGTCAAGAAGCTAGTACAGCACCAGTGGAGCGTGACTGCTGGCATCCCATCACGCCTAATTCAAGACTTCTCCGCCAAAAATGCAAAACTGCTGCATCCAGAAAAGAGTGCCGTGCCTGTCGTCCAACAGCAGAGTATCGAAAAGACTACCGACTCCAGTCAGAGTTTGGAGTTAAGCAGTGAGCTCAACGAATGGATCAAGAACTTTGTAAGCACCGGATCAAAAGCAAGCAAAGGCGCAGTTTCCATGTTCAATCTCCTCGCATTCAACCCTGGTATGAAGGAAGAATACCTCAAGTATGGCGCCGCTTTCGCAAAGTCCATCGGGTCCAAGCACGGCGGGAATGCAAAGATTGTTGGAAACGCGACGCACGTGAATGGCTGCGTGATCACCAAATCAGACAACCGCAGCGTTGGAATGAATGGCGAGGTTGGTAGCGGAAAAGATGAGTGGAACGAGATTGCGCTAGCACACTATCCTAGTATCCTACATTTTAGAGACATGCTGGCAAGCGAGGATTACCAGGAGGTCAATAAGAGGCATCGTATGCCTAGTCTGAGGGATACGTGTATCCTGATGACGAGTGAGATTGCGATTGAGGAGTTGCTGGATGATGGTAAATGTGGTGCGAAGCTGTAGCTGCTGAGGTGGAGTTTCAAAGGATGCTCATGTCATAATTCCTCCCCTAGGGCGTTGCCAAAGTATCGAGTTTTCGTCTCAGTCAGTGGGTGAGTGAGAAGCCTCTGACTGGACCCGCTCCTCGCAATACAATGTGGTAAAGGCCAGTATACTTCATTCTGTTGAGTACTTGTATCGAGCAGATTGATATCCTAGGGTGTTGACCTCACGCACGCGAGGTTCAATCCAACCATTGCAGACTCAATCCCAAGTCTTTCACTAAGCGCTCGACAGCGAAGCAAGGCGTACGTGCAACCTTCCACAGCCACCTTTACATTAACAACCTTGAACGATTCAGAAAGCCGGAAATTTCTGTCAAACGTATCCGTTGCTCATAGCCCGACTCCAAGCTTACCAGTCAGTCATAAGAACTCAAAGAGAAAGCAGATGCGAAAAGCCCAAACGCGAGAACTTACACGATCGTACTGCATCTTCACCGAGCATCAAGCATTCAGATCCACAACCAATTCCTTGTAAGACATCCTACCAGATCCTTCACCGGGGTGTATGTCTTTGTCCGGGATTGTTTGGAACATACGCTTTTTCTTCCATCCACCCCTCTGACTGTCAATCGCCGGCATTACCCAGTTCTTTTTGTCCTGCTCCAAGAGCCACGCGTCCCTCAACTCCCTCGACAAGTCCACTTTACGCTGCCAAAACGCGTCATCATCACCTTTTACTCGGAGTAAGATGGGGTTGCGGCATTTGTTCAACTTGGAGTGGTCTAAGGTTTCGAAAACGAAGCTGCGGCGGTGGAGCAGACATAGTTCCGGGTTATCGGTGCGCTGGCAACGGGAGCAAGATGGGTGAGTGCGCGAGCAGGGGAGGCCGGCGAGGGTGCATTGGAGGCAGGATGTTAGCCAGACTAGGCGGGAGGTGTTGGGGTCGTGAGAGTTTTGGGTAGTCGGCTCAGCAGGTTTGATAGAATCGTGGATTTCCAAATGTAAAGACGGATGGTTTGAGTCGAGAATGGCTGATGAAGAGATTGGCGATTGAGCAGATTGGAGAACTGTAGGGTCCTCTATGGCGCAGTCTGCTTTCGACTTCAGGGTGCATTCTTCGATCAGTGTCGGCTCCCACTCACCCTCACTCTCGCTATTATCTGAAGCGTCATCGAGAACCTGGATTTTGCGACTAGGGCTACCGCAATCGAGTTTCTTGCGCAAAGATTTATCGAAGATGCTACGTCCGGAAAACGAGGTGTCGGTCGGCGAGATATCTTCATGCACTCCCATGACTGTATGTGGTCGTCGCGAAGGTGTCACAGGCTGTAAACTGCTCTCAGTAGTTCTCCTATCGTGGTAACCGCTGCTCACATCAGCTTCTAAGCCGTTAACATCCAGCTTCCTCAACCATCCCTTGATGCGATCAAGGTCCTCTGCCTCTTTTCTACCGACACCTAGAGAAGAAGGCATTCTTGAAGCTCCCATACTACCCAACAGGTTATCGTGGCAAGTGACAATGAGCAGAGGTATGGAGGTGCTGAAGTGGTGCGGCAGGGCAGAGAGTGTGGCATGGGTGGCGTGGACTTACGGTGAAGTCGACTACGCTAGTGCTGTGGTTAGATGGATGAATGGTGAGCCCTCCATGGCTTTGAAAGAAGCGGGGTAACTAGATTGGCTATGTGTCTCTAGGTTCGCAGATAAACAGCAGACCCTCAAATGGTTTTTAAATTCAGGGCCATTGACCGTGTGTCTGTCGAGGGTTGTGGCTGTTGCAGGTAGTCTGAGCAAAGCCCTTGCATCACATAGTGATGGCTTAGTCCTAAGCTTGAGCTATGTGATGATTGGTTTGCAAGGAGGTTTTGAGTTAAAAGCAAGCAAGGTACCGAATGTGAAGACATAAGTGTGTCCTAGGAGACTACAAAAATTGACTAACAGCATATACACAAGGGCGGGATCTATCTTGTTAACCACACTCTACGGCATGAATCAGCTTCATGTTCTCAAGGCCTTCGGCATTCTCCACAAAGATCTCTCTCTGCCGGCCGACTGGGAACTGATTACGACGTCGTTTTATGGGCACATTATACTTCAAGAGGGAAATTGAGGCCACGAATATGACAGTAGAATTCCTTTGCTTGATAACACAAAAGTGTACGTGGTAAAGTACCCGCTTACTTCAGGATGCGTCCCTCAGCAGCTTCCTCGGCATGCTGCCTAATGCGACCCAACACCTTCGCCTCCTCATCGATGATCTCGGGTAGCAGATCGAAAATGCTCTTCTGTTTCGGGGTCCATCCGAGAAGCTTGTTGGCGCGAATGGCCCTGCATCTTGAGTTGGTCCCCCAGAGGTAGCTGCCAAAGGGTCGCATCTCGTCTGCTTCTTCTTTGCTCACGTTGTCGATTCCGTCGTGATTGATAAGTTTGTTCTTGAAGGCAATTTCTCCGATCTTGCGTCCGACTTCGCCCCAATTGAAATCGCCATTCTCTGCAAAGTAGTATCCTTCCTTGTTCCATGTCGCCTTGCCGCCGTTTGGTGATAAGGCAGCGGTAACAAGGGCCAGGTACAGTTCGCTGAGATCTTGCACATGTACCTGAGTCCAGATGTTTTCGCCGTTGCCGACAACGAAGCCTTTCATGCGCTTCAGTGCGAATTTGGTCATGTCGTACACCTGTACACTTCGCTGATTGTCTGGACCTCGGCCAGGGCCATAGATACACGGCGGACAGACGATGGCCGACTGTATTTTACCCGCTGATGCTTCATTCGATCCAAGGATGATCTTATCGACATTCCGATGGAGAGCCACATCAGGAAGTGAAGTGACTTCACCAATGTTATCCCAGTCATCATAGATCTTGTCGCGTTTGAAACCATAAGTACTGGTCTCAAAGTCTTCAAAGGAGAGTACACCAGTGCCGGAAGTGTGGATGAGATATGTCTTTCGTCCGCTCTGACCAAGACCAGCAACTAAGGCGTTGGCAGACGCTACGTGATCACAGTCTGCAGTATGGAGGACGATGTCCGTGTTGGAAGCCTCGGCAACAAGTAGATCGGTATTGTCAAGGGTTCCGTATACAAGGCGGATCTTGGGGTATTGTGCGGCGACCTTTGCCCCTTTGTCGCTGTTACGGACAAGTGCGGTGATTTCCAGGTCAGGATACTTGTTCGCGACAGCGTAGAGGGCATCGCCCCCAATGTAGCCAGTCGCACCGGTGCTAGTAGTATCTGATTAGTGGGTGAACTTGCAACAAGCAGATCAGCACATGTAGAAAGAGATGTGGGCCTACATGAAGAGCTTGGTCATGTTTGAAAGCTTGGGTGGCTATTCTGCTAGTTTTGGATGTGAGAGTTTGCTGGGACGAGGCCAGTGGTCCCCGAACTCTTATACATATACGACTAGCGGAAGCGGAGTTGTACGTCACATAATCACTCCTGTCCGTGGCTTACTCATACGTCACACAGATGTAGCTGCTCCATTCGACTTCCGAATTAACCCCGCGCAAGTGTCGAATGAATGCAATCAACAACAAATCGAACCTGGAGTTAGCCCACATGCGGTCAGAAGATAGCATGTGTTTTTTTTGTAGCTAATTAGGATACCTGCTCCCTATGAGAGATGATATGGGCGATGTTGTTGCTATGGCCAACCACAGTCGAGGAGCTGCCCCGCAATTGGGTTGGGGGAAAGAATGATCTTGCTGTGGGCTGCAGAGCATGTGAAGGTGGATGTGACGAGAATGGGAAGGATGCATGTAGGAGAGAACAAGGCACCCAACTTGCGGGATGAATGCGGACTGGGAGAGTATTCGATGGTAAATTGTGCAGGTACTTGGCGGGTCATGGCCAGTCGGGAGGTGTACCTGAGCGGCGCTTAAGCCAGGTGCGCTAACTCACGCGGCGACCGCGTCAACATGAGAGAAGAACGAGCAACACGGCGACGTTTCTGGCCAGCACACTGCCACTGTGACTGCAAGTCTGCGATAGCTTAACAAAGGCTCTCTCGCCATCATGGACATTATCCAGGCCGTCTCTGGCTACATCACCAAGATGGTGTCAGCCGGGGACAGCGCGGCGACAGGCACCTCCGCGGCCAAGATGAAGATCCTCTTACTCGACAACGAGACTGTGGGTTTGTCTGCTCTGCCGAGAGATGGCATATACTAGGCGCTGACGGGGCAGTAGGTGTCAATCGTGTCGACGGCGACGACGCAATCAGCCCTCCTCAACCATGAAGTCTACCTCACCGAGTAGGGCTCCCCCCCACCACGCGACACAATGGCTAATGCTATGGTAGCCGTCTGGACA
>Ga0265798_10011056_pt1 | contig 11035 bp, 11 predicted proteins | sample P3T30metagenome_FD_192430 | JGI IMG/M metagenome (GOLD analysis project Ga0265798, IMG submission 192430) | Plant litter microbial communities from East Loma Ridge, Irvine, California - P3 T30 | ecosystem: Environmental > Terrestrial > Plant litter > Unclassified | place: USA: California... | reverse complement strand
GATCACGCCGAAGCTTTTTGCGGAAGATGACAGCACCGCTCGGATCCGAACCGTGAACCTGAAAAACCGACTTGGCCAGATCGATGCCGACTGTGCTAACCTCACCCATGGACGCCTCCTTCAGTGGTGTTTTCAACACCTCCACTATGGCACATCGATGCCGTCAGGGGGCGTCCACCCCAACGCAAGTGGCGCAAACGCGGTGAGCAAGCCTGCCAGGACCGATCAAGCCGGCCAAAGCGACTGCCTTGGCGTGCCACCGAGGAGGAGCGCGCGATCATCTGCGCTGTACGACGAGCGACCGGTTTCCCGCTCGATGACCTGACTTTCGTGCTGCGCCATTTCCTGCCGCACCTCAATCGTGACAGTGTCTACCGCGTCCTCAAGTCTGAGGGTCTCAACCGGCGTCCGCCAAAGCCAACAACTGTTCCGGCGAAGGGCCAGGGACGCTTCAAGGATTACGACCTCGGCTTCATCCACATCGACGTCAAACACCTGCCAAAGCTGCGCACCGCCGATGGACAGACCCGCAAGCGCTTCCTTTATGTGGCCATCGATCGCTGCTCCCGCTTCGTTTTTCTTGCCGTCTACGACGCCGAGAATGCTGCCAACGCCGTCGACTTCCTACGCAAGGCCAAACAAGCCTTTCCGTTCCGCATCACCCATATCCTGACCGATCGTGGATCATGCTTCACCGCAGACGCGTTCGAAGAGGCGTGCGCGGAGTTCAAGGTGCCGCACCGGCAGACAAAGCCCTACACGCCACAGACCAACGGTATGGTGGAGCGCTTCAACGGTCGTATCGCAAGCGACGTCCTGGGAATTAACGTCGCTGGCCATGCCGACCTCGAGATCCTGCTGACCAGCTTCAATCACGCTTACAACCGGCGGCGACAACGAGTGCTGCTGGGACATTCGCCGACGGAGAAAGTGGACCAGCGCCTCACACTAAAACGCAATCTGGCCAAGCCGCTTTACAACCCCCCGCAAACCAGGAGGCTCTCGAAATCAAAGTAGACCGCATCCTTTATCATGCCAATGAGGTCTCACAACCAGACAAAGGCCCAGTTCGCCGTCATCTTCGGCGAGCGCTTCATCAGGGCCATGGCAGCGTAATGTTCAACCGCCCGCCCGCACACGGAATTTCTGACAGTCCCGCCTACGGTCTCCAGCCTCGCCGCGTTCGGCAGTTCAAACTGTCTAATGATCCTGAGTTCATCGACAAGCTTCGCGATGTCGTGGCCTTTATGTCGCGCCGCCCGCTCACGCGATCGTCCTGTCGTTTGACGAGAAGAGCCAGATCCAGGCTCTCGACCGATCCCAGCCCAGCCTGCCGCTCAAGAAGGGGCGAGCTGGCACCATGACCCATGATTACAAACGCAATGGCAGCACCACGCTGTTTGCCGCGCTCAACATACTCGACGGGACCGTGATCGGCCGCAACATGTAGCCGCACCGCCAGCAGAAATTCATCCGCTTTCTCAACCTGATCGAAGCGCAGTGACCGCTGGAAAGGCGATCCATGTGATCCTCGGCAACTACGCCGCCCACAAGCATCCCAAGGTTCGAGGATGACTCGGCCGGCACCCGCGCTTCACCTCCACTTCACGCCAACATCGTGCTCACTCATGGCTCGATGCCGTCCAAGGTTTCTCTGCCAGGCTAGAGCATTTTTCGATCAAAAGGCGTCGTATCGGAAGTAGGCGAAGTAGTTTTTGCATTCTGCGGCTGTGAATGCGTCCATGCAATCGCTGATGAAACGCCAGAGGTTGTCGACGGTTTCTGGCCGCAGCCTTCGGAGCAGGCTCTTGAGCTTTGAAAAAGCGTTCTCGATCGGATTGGAATCCGGCGATAGGGCGGCACGAACAGGAGTGTGGCGCCAGCCGCCTCGACCGCATCGCACACGTCGCCACCTTTGTGGGCCGGCAGGTTGTCGAGGATGACGACATCACCCAGGTTGAGCGTGGGTACCAAGTGTTAGATCCCCATCACTTGAAGTGCAAGCTTCAGCAGCTCTGGAAGATCATAGCTGCCCAGTCATTCGACGGAACAGGCGAATACCTCGTCTAGCGTCACGCACGACGCGCTGGGTGCCGTCATACACCCAACCCATAACACGCTTCGCACCTCTCTGCGTCACCACAGGATCCGTACGTACAAGATAATGTCCTTTAAAAAATCTGCGGTGTGAACCCTCAGCAGCTAAGTAGATTAGCCCCTCCGCAGTATCGAATGTTAGTCGATGCGGGTGATGGGTGAGCAACGGGGTGATGGCTCTCGAATAGGCGATTGGTCCGGTGACGCGGTAAGTGCCCTTGCGACCCACACCGTGGCGCCATGGAGAGTAGCCAGCAATCTCAGATAGAACGTGGTTGATTACCGCACGCAAAAAGGGATGCCCCGCAACAGTAATGATATGCCACTGTTGGATCTCACCTACTGGACTGTTGAGCTCTATTATTTCTGGATGAAGTCCGAAATGACCTTGCCCCGGTAAGGTCCGATCCCATCCAGAAACTATAAAACGGTCATCTGGACGGATCACTTCTCCAAGTGGCTTAGAAGAACCACTTTTGATATCCAAATACACTCCACCTTCTCGGTAGAGAAGCAGATATCGGAACAAGTCCGCCTGCGCAGCTCCGTACTGCGGGTTAATACTCTGATAAAGATCTAAGATCTCTTTACCGTAGTGATTGAGGATATATGATGTAATGTCCGGCTGACTGTACAATCGGTAGATCCAATTTGGATTCTGCGATCGAAGAGTCTGCACAGCGACAGAAAATGCTTCAGGTAGTTCGCCTTTAGTATAGATTTGATGAATCTTTTTTGGTATCTCAACGCCCATCGGCACCAGTGGAAGATTAAATGCTCTGATCGATGCCATCTTTCACGCCTATACGAATCGCGCCGATTGCGCACTAAATGCTATAGTGAGCGTAATCCGGATGCAAAGCATGAGAAACTATATCGCTGGATGGACCCCTTCCGTGTTACTGTCGCGGGCGTGTTCGAGAGGGTAATAGAATTACTAATGTTAAGGATGTGATTTAATTTAAAACTGTCATCCATTCAGTTAATATTGGCCCACTTTGCATATAATGTTTTTTGTAATTTAAGTATTGTATCTAAGTTGAAACGGAATTAAACAGATGATGTCAATTATGTTGCCGGACAGATATTTGGAAATATGTGAGCGTACCGGTGACTGAGGGCGGCTTGCGTCGAAAGATGGCTAGCGGTGCAGGTTGGTCATTTATAGACAACCTAAGTCAGCAAGTATTGTCACTTATAATATTTGTTATTCTTGGTAGGTTGCTATCGCCGGCAGTATTTGGTATCGTTTCTACCGCGACAGTTATAGTGTTGCTTATGCGTTCTGCAATTCTAAATTCAATAACTCCTGCTCTTGTCGCATTCCCTCACCCTGAAGATGTGGATTACGATACTGCTTTTTGGATTTGTGTTGGTGTTGGGTCCTGCGCCTTTGTCATTCTCTTAATCGCCGCAGGTCCTTTATCGAGCTTTTTCCACATTGGTGAACTAGCATCTGTTATCCGGGCAATGGGAGCGATTGTCTTGCTCGCAGCACTCGCCTATACTCATGCAGCTTGGGCGCAACGCAACTTTATGTTCCGAGAAGTTGCGATGCGTAATACAATTAGTACCGCTGTCGCAGGTCTCGTAGGTATTAGTGTTGCCTTGGCCGGGTACGGACTTTTGGCGCTTGTCCTAAATCAAGTAGTGCAGCTTATTGTCGCTGTGTGCCTGTTGTGGCGGGCGGTTCCGTGGCACCCACGTTTTCGTTTTTCGAAAACGACTGCTACGGCATTAATGAAAGTTGCTCTACCGTTGGGCCTAAATCAAAGCTTGTGGTTCATCGCGCAAAACTTTGATACCGCCTTCGTAACTTGGTTTCTTGGTCCTCTGGTTGGCGGACTCTACGCGGCGGCCAAACGTGTAGTGAATGCGGTATTGGTCGCTGTTGATCAACCGATCATTTCCGTGGCTCTTCCAGCGTTCGCTGAGGTTGTGAGTGCTCCAGCGCGTTTTGCTGAAGCAGTGGTACGGTTCGCAGGTACGGTGACAGCTGTGGGTGCCCCGCTTTTTGCCGGCATTGCGCTGACGGCACCTTTCTCAATGGCGCTGCTCTTTGGCGCAAAGTGGTCCGGCGCTGCTCCTATTGTTGTTGTTCTCGCAGGAGGTGCGGTCGCCGTGCCGACGCTGACTGTGCTACAACAAGTTGCGCTAGCGCTGGGGCGGGCTCGGACAATTCTCATTACAACAGTCGTACAAATTGCGCTCGCACTCAGCGCTATCGCGTTAGTGGCACAGCGAGATGCGGTCTCAATAGCATTATGTTTGACGCTACCTACCTTAGTGACATTTATTGCCATGCCGCTGCTGCTTGCCCGAGCAACTCTTTTCCCGTTGCGCAAGTACGCGTTGGCCGTGATTAGGCCGCTGATTTGTACAGCAATTATGATTGCGGTCGTTCTCGTCATACCCGATCTAAATCACGGCCCGCTTGTCCAGCTTGTAAGTGTCGGGCTCATAGGGGCAATTGTGTACAGCGGTGCGACCTTGGTAATTGCGCGTAACACAATTAATGAGCTTCTAGACATGAGCCGGATGCTGCTTAAGCGGCGCGGAAATACTAAAGCTACATCTTAAATCGTTGGAATTTCTAGCTGCCTACGCTCGGCTTTGTACGTTTTTTGTCAGGTCCATAAGACGCTGTTGTTTGCGATGTGGTCGAGCGCTTGATCGAGGAGCAAGACGCATCCGCCCATGTCGTCGATGTCTTCCCATCTCCGACGATGTGACCAGTAGCCGAGCCTGACTTCGTCACTCGTGCCGGCGGGCTTGAGGCGAGCGATCGGCGCCTCCGTCTCCGGCAGGTAGAGGTGGTAGGCGCCTTTGTCCTCGTACCAGCCTACGCCGCCGCCATTGGCTGCGTCGAATGCTTCAATCCGCAGTGCAATCTCGTCGGGTTCCTGTTCGCGCCGCGCATCCCCAACCTGTCGGCGAGGCGGCTTCACCTGTTCGACGGTCTGGACCCCGGCCCTGACATCGCGCCGCTCGTCACGGGCGTGGTGGACGAGGGACTGATTGCCTCGCACTGGACCGACGTGCTGCGGCTCGCCACCTCCGTCCGCACCGGGGTGACCAGCCCGTCTGCGATGCTGGAACGGCTCGGCTCCTACCCGCGCGCGAACGGGCTGGCGCTCGCGCTTCGCGAGATCGGGCGCGTAGAGCGCACGCTGTTCACGCTCGACTGGATCGAAAAGCCCGAGGAACGCCGTCGCGCGACCCGTGAGCTGAACAAGGGCAAGGCCGAGAACGCGCTCAAGCGGGCGATCTTCTTCCACCGGGCAGGCCGGGTTCGCGATCAGGGGCTTCAGGCCCAGAGCCATCGCGCGAGCGCGCTCAACCTGATCGCGGGCGCGATCGTCCTGTGGAACACGACCTACCTCGAAGCCGCCATGCGCCACCTTGAGCGTCAGGGCCGCCCCGTGCCGACCGACATGCTCCAGCACCTGTCGCCGCTCGGCTGGCAGCACATCAACCTCACGGGCGATTATCTCTGGACCGACCCGGTCACCAAGGCGGAGCAGCTCCGGCCGCTGCGCCAGGTGCTCAGCCGCCTCCCCCAACCGCTTAGCGTATATCTGTGCCAGTTTTATGTACCGCCCCCAAGCTGTGGATGACGTGCCGATAGTCGACGACGTGTCCGTGTTTGCCGTCGCTAGGCGCTCGACCGCGACGGAGCGTCATGAGACGTGTCGCGCCGAGGAAGAGATCGAGCCGGTCGTCATACAGGCGGACGCTCAGCCTGTGGCCGACGAGGTGCGACGGGACCGTGTAGAAGACCTTTTTCAGCGTGAAGCTGCTGGTCGAGGTGACGGGGACGATGCTCTCCTCATAGTCGCCGGTGCGAAGCTGCGGGAGCGGCTGCAGCGTCGGGCGCTCGGCATCGATCCGGGCGGCATTGCGCCGGTTCTTGCGTGCGACGATCTCGTCGATGAAGGCGCGGTAGGCAGCCAGATCCGCGAAGTCGCCGGACCCGCGCATCAACAGCGCGTCGTTCACGGCATATTTGAGATGGCCATGGGAGCTTTCGACAGCGCCGTTCTCATGGGCGATCCCGCGATTGTTGCGCGTCGGCTCCATCGCATAATGCTCGCATAGCGCGTCATATCGCCGCGTCAGATCCGCTCCCGCGTCCGCGTCCAAATTGCGGAAAGCCGCCGACAGGCTGTCACTGCGGTGTACGCGTGGCGCGCCGCCTACCGCCCACAGGGCGTTCTGCAGGCCCTCCGCCAAGGCGACATAGCTCTCGCCGCCGAGGATGACATGGGCGTGCTCGAAGCTCGACCAGACCAACCGGAAGTGATAGAGCAGATGCTTGAGCGGCTGGCTGGCGACAGTGACTGGCACGTCGAGGTCGCCCATATCGGTGAAGTTCGACAGACCCATACGGCCGGGCTCGTGGGTCTGCCGGAAGATGACTTCCTGGTCTGCGCCATGCCGCGCACGCCATGTCCGGATGCGACGCTCCATGGTCCGCCGGATACCGGGGGAAAGATCCGGGTGCCGGCGAAGCATCTCCTCGAATATGGCGACCGCCCGCAGCCCGGGCGCCGCCTTGAGAAGCGGGACGATCTCGGTGTCGAAGATCTCTGCCAGCGGATCTGGTCGGCGCCGACTTCGTGGCTCCGCCTTCTGGGACGGGAGTTTCCCGTCCTTGAGCAGCCGATAGGCGGTCGCCCGGCTGATACCGGCCTTGGCCGCTGCCACGGGCAGCGGGTCGCTTTGACGATGTTTCATGAAGAGCCTCATCTGGAGATCGTTGACGTGTCGACCGCTCACCTGCGCTCTTCCCTCACGGAAAAGCGCAGATGCCGGTCACGACCACCAAAGCCCTTAGAAGGGGCTTCCGTTTGGGGCTGTCGGCTTCGGGCTACGCCCTCCGGCGACAGCCCCAAACGGAGTCTCATCTTGATTGATTGACGCTGCTGTCTCACCTTCATTGCCGCGCAGCACACGCCGGCACTTCTCGGATTTTACAGCCTCATCTCGCTGTGGCCTGTGATCTTCTCACCAGCACGAGCACGCCTTATGCCGCTGCGTGGTACCGAAAAACCAGCCTGACCTTCAGCGACGCCATCGGCGCCGTCCGGCTTCAGCTCTGGGTCGGCGACATTACTTCAAGCTCCCTGTCGCCCCGAGAACCGCAGATAATTCCTCCCGCTCGCCTCGTCCGCATGGCAAACGCACTGTGCTTCGCGACCTAATCGTACAAAGCCGAGCTTAGCCATCATGGCCTCAGCGCAACGCTTACAACCAATCCGCAACCATAGTGCGGTAGGCGGGAGGTATGGTAACACAATCAGACCCCTATTTGGTACTCGGCGTCAGCACTACGTCGGAAGATGTGGTGATTCGCGCCGCATTTAAGGCGTTGATGCTCAAATACCATCCCGACACAAACATAAGTCCCAGCGCAACCACCCGCGCGGCTTCTATCAACGAGGCATTCAGTATCCTCGGGGATCCACTACGCCGCGCGGCGTATGACCTCACACGAAATGCTTCTACATCAACGCCTTACTTTAGTCCGTCGCCATTCCCACTTCCCGCAACACTAAGGAAACGACGAAGAACCTCAACTCCGACCACTCGTTCGCTGTCGAATGCAGTTAGAGGCGGTTGGCTCGCTCTAGGAAGCGGTTTAATAGCCAGCCTCCTTGTTAACGCTGTCGTGTTAATGGCCATCGAGGAGGCAGACGGTGTGCCCCTTACTCAGATCGGGACTACTAGTATATATACTGTTGGCGATAATTCTACAGAATTTCTATCATCGAACTATAGTTTGTCTGACAATATAGGCAGACATAAAATGCAAAACTATGCCTTTGTAATTGATGCTGATAGTACGCATTTATCCAAAAGTGACAGTTTACTATGTGACTTCATATTTGAAGATGACGCTGAAACGTTTACATACTCGCCTTTAAAAATTACTCAATCTGCAGATTTTCGGCTTCAAGCTTTGCGTGGCCAATCCGGGTGAAAGAGGTGGCTCGGTTCATCTGAACAGCTCGGCGCGATTGCCAAGTGGAGCGTGCGCCGGTTTCATGCCGCTGCGAGAAGTGGCCTGCTAAAGTAGACGTGATCTGGTGTCCTGCGGTCAAGCGATGAGTGCGTCGCTCATTGTAGAACGTCAGATAGCGGCCGATCGCGGTGCGGGCCTCGCTGACCGAGCCATAGGCCCGCAGGTAGACCTCCTCGTATTTACGGAGCGCCACAGGCGTTCGACGAACACGTTGTCGCGCCAGCCGCCGCGACCGTCCATGCTGATCGCGATATGCAGGACGGCGGTGAACGCCATGCTGGTGAATTGGGCGGATTCAACCGGTCGTCGCAACACTTTGGCAAAGGAGATTGCGATGGGCATTCAGAAGCGGCGGTCGGATCGATGCGGACGGCCGCTATTGCGATCACCGGGTCGGCCTCCGGTAGCCACGCGGAGCGAGCGACAGCTGTTCTGGACGTTCATTGCTACCGGGATGAGCAGCGAGGCGGCTGCAATTAGAGCTGGAGTGTCGCAACCTGTGGGTACCAGATGGTTTCGGGAGGCGGGCGGTATGCCACCAGCGATTTTCAGGCCTGCGGCGAAGCCGCTATCGGGAAGATATCTATCACTGGTGGAGCGCGAGGAGATCGCGCGAAGTCCGACGCAATGCGACGACGCGCAGCGGCGCCTTGGATTACCGCGCGACCGTCGCTCAGTGGCATGCCGAACGGTCTGCCCGACGTCCCAAGGTCACGAAGCTTGCCGGAAACGTTGCCTTTCACTCCTATGTGGAGGAGAGGCTAGCGGGTGTCGTGAGTACCAGTTGTGGCACCCCGGTTCTGAGGCCAGCGGTGCCGTGGAAAGGGCACAAGCATGGCCCACGACAGGATCGACGATGGGCATGGGCCTGGAGCCCGGAACAGATCGCCAGACGCCTGGCCGTAGATTTCCCGGATGACGAGACGATGCGCATCAGCCACGAAGCCATTTATCAGGCACTCTTCGTCCAGGGCCGCGGCGCCTTGCAACGCGAACTAACCGCATGCTTGCGGACGGGACGAACCTCACGCACGTCGCGTGCCGCGTAGGCTTACGGGGCAAGAACTTCGTCTCGCCCGACATCATGATCTCCCGGCGCCCAGCCGAAGCCGATGATCGAACAGTCCCGGGTCACTGGGAAGGCGATCTGATCCTGGGCCTCGGCAGCTCCGCGATCGGCACGCTGGTCGAGCGCACGACACGCTTTACGATGCTGCTGCACCTGCCGCGCATGGAAGGTCACGGTGCCGGGCCAGGCATCAAGAACGGGCCGGCCTTGGCAGGACACGGCGCGGAGGCGGTGCGCGACGCGATCGCGCGCACCATCGTCAACCTGCCCGAGGAACTGCGTCGGTCGCTAACCTGGGATCAAGGCGCCGAAATGTCGCAGCATGCCCGTCTCAAGGTCGATACCGGCGTCCACGTCTACTTCTGCGATCCCCAAAGTCCATGGCAGCGCGGTAGCAACGAGAACACCAATGGATTGCTACGCCAGTACTTCCCCAAAAGCACCGACCTGAGTGCTCATAGCCCCGCGGCTATTGATGCCGTAGCGGCCACTCTCAATGCCCGCCCCCGGAAGACACTGGGTTGGAAAACACCCGCCGAAGCGCTTGACGAGTGCCTCTCGCAGATCAACAAACAGCGTGTTGATCTGCTACCGGTTGAGTCCGCCTTGGCTGCCCTGATCAGTGTTGAAGATTTCTGGTGCCCCGAAGCGCGTTAGCGCTTTTTCCAAAGCCTCGATGCAGAAATCGATTTCCAGCGTGATCGAAAGCCGCCAGCTGAGCACCCTCTGGCTGAACCAGTCGACAATGGCGATCAGATAGACAAAGCCGCGCGCCAGCAGGATGTAGGTGATTTCGGTCGCCCACACCTGGTTGGGCCGCGTCACCGCCAGCTTGCGCAGCAGATACGGATAGATCTTGTGTTCCGGCGCCGGCTTCAAGGTGTTCAGCCGCCGGTAGATCGCCTCGATCGCCATCTTCTTCATCAGCGTGGAGACGTGCAGCCGGCCGACTTTAATGCCTTCGGCGGCAAGCAGGTCGCGCAACATCCGGCTGCCCGCAAACGGGCAATCCATGTGCAACGCGTCGATCCGCCGCATGATCGCGAGGTCGGCAGCCGAGGTCAGCCTGGGCAGATAGTAGATGCTGCCGCGGGTGTCGTATACCCGGTCGGCCGCCAGGGTGATCCGGCGCGCTTCCAAGCGCTCGACATCATCGAGCATCGCGACCGCGGTCAGCCGTTCGGCAAAGCCCGCCACCCGCGTGGTCTCAGCATCGACCGCCAGCCCGTTGCGGTTCCACCGAGAAATACTCGGTCGACAGCAGGCGCTTCACCGCGGCCGCGCCAGGATCGCCGACAGGAAGCGCGCCGCGATCTCACCGTCCAGCAACCGCTCGCGTTCTTTGAGGAGGTCGAAGCGCCCCACACCGGATCGTCGATACTCAAGCCAACGAAACAGCGAAACGACAAGTCGAAGTCCAGCCGCTCCATCATTTGCCGCTCCGAGCGGATGCTGTGGGACAGCTGCAAAAGCAGTGCCCGCAACAGCTTCTCCGGCGCGATCGACGGCCGACCGATCCGCGAATATACCGCCTCCAGTTCCGGGCCGATGTCGGCCAGCGCCTCGTTCACCAGCTCACGGATCGCCCGAAGCGGATGCCGCGCCGGCACCCGCTGCTCCAGATCGACGCAGGAAAACAGCTTGCCCGACCGCTCGTCCGTACCGCGCATCCATCGATCCCGTTCATCGCGTTTGACACAAAGTATCATCTCACGACAGAGGTGGTTCGGTTTGTCTGCACAGCCTCGCGGGCTCGTTAAGTGGATCGCCGGCCGGTTGATCATGCCGCTGCGAGAAGCGGCTGGTTGAAGTATATCTGGTCGGGTGTCCTGCAGCCAAGGCTC
>Ga0265798_10011054_pt1 | contig 11036 bp, 12 predicted proteins | sample P3T30metagenome_FD_192430 | JGI IMG/M metagenome (GOLD analysis project Ga0265798, IMG submission 192430) | Plant litter microbial communities from East Loma Ridge, Irvine, California - P3 T30 | ecosystem: Environmental > Terrestrial > Plant litter > Unclassified | place: USA: California... | reverse complement strand
GGTGGAAAGCAGACGTAAAGTCGTTAGCCGTCGAACCTATCCCCTTGGGCGAGCCGCTCGAAAAAGCCGCAAACGTATTTCCTGTAAATCGGATTTAATGCGTGCTCGAACCAGGGATCGTCGATAGCGAGATATTTCCGATTGAGCGCATCTCGAAGAACGGCTTCGATATCTGGGAAGTGTGACAGCCGACCACCAGCAATGGCGACCTCGTAGCGCTCGCTCGCGGGATGACCTGACAGGGGCTGATCCTCACACCATAAGTCATAGAAGACGCAGACGATTGCAATCGCTGATCCGGCTCGAAGCAGTTCGAGGTCAACGTAGTGATAGCCATCGCTCTCTACCTGCGCGTCAACGAACTTAAGCCTATCGAAACGGACGTACGTATCGGCGTTGTGACCAAAGCCCTGCGTACTATCTGCCAGGTCTACGTAGAGCATCAGGATATCCCTGATCGCATCCAGAGCCTCGGGATAGTTCTGGGATCCGACCACGTGCATAAGGACGTGATACGCCACGCCATAGATGTCCGCTACTGGGCGTTCCCAGTCAATCGTGGGCTCGCCACATCCGTCCACGGTTGATGTCCCGAGCGACACCGTGCGGAAGACGCGTTTCAAACCGGCGAAGTTGCCGACCCGCCTTTGCATCTCCAGCCTTTGCCGCAAGACCCAGCCAGTAACGATAGCCTTGTAGATCACGGCGATTGAAGCGGATCATTGCCATATTGTAAGCTGCCGTTGGATCGCCCTGCCGCAGAGCACGATAACTCAACCCTGCCGAAGAATATGGGTCGGCTGCTGATAGGCCGTCCGCACCAATGCGACGAGCGAGCTCTGTCATTGCATGGGGGTAACGTCGAAGAGCCAAATGCCAGAGCAGTCCCATACCGTCACCTGGTGAAAGGCCATTGATCCAAGCATTAGCGAGACGCTGAACTCTGTCTGTTGGCACTTGGATCATGCCTTATCCTACGCCACCTCACAGGCTCGCTCAATGTCCGCAATTGGGCGACAGCAGAAGGGTTGGTTTTTGTCCGAAACCGCTGCTCGTTAGCCCTGGTCGTAGCTTCAACGGTGCGGTTTGAATGGGTTCCGTATGGTCCTCCTTGCCTAAGACTCCAGCCGGACCGGGCGAGCAAATCAGCAAAAATCTTATGCGTCGTTTTCTGGCGTAAAACGGACCGGCTTGGAGAGGTACGATTAGGGTATACTCAAAAAGAACTGCTACTAAATCGATCAAACGCGTAATCTGTAGTGGAGCAGGCAGGGGGGCTGTCGATCGTGGATGACCTGACATGGATTTTTCGCAGCCGTTTTAACTTTCCTGATACTCTCTCTTCATGAGGCCGTTTTGGGGTGCCGATGGCACCCCCGCGTCAGCCAGCACCGGGTGCCTGATGTCGATCGGTGTTGGCTGAAGCCGCAGGTGTGGGCACTCATATGGTGGCACGATCGCTAATTCGGTCACCAAGTGCCTACTCCTGCGTTGATCGACGACAGCACAGGAGACATGCCATGACCGACAAGGTGCCGATGCCCGTCGATGGAGACGGTGAGAGCAAGGGCCAGCCTGACGGTGTCAACGATCCCGGCCGCGGTGGTGGTGGAGATAGTGCCGGTGGCAACTATCAGAACCCCCATGAAGGCAAGGATGGCGACAGCGATGCTGGCGGCTTCTTTGGTCATGGTGGCCAGACCGACATCGCTTATCATGGTGGTGGCCAGTTGGGAGCCGAGGGATCCGGAACGTCCAATGCCACGACCCAGGGCGGCGGTGACATCAGCGGTGACGGGAAAGCCGGAGCCAAGCCGGGCCCGACTGGCCCGGACCAGGATCTATCAGCAGAGTATCATCGTGACATCGAGGTGGAAGGCCGACACATAGAGATCGTCGACACCTCTGGCATTGCGGCCGCTGAAGCGGCCGGCACCGTCGGCGCTGAGGGACAGGCTAAGACCACCGAACATCCCGGCTCTGGCTGATACTCACTATGACCATGGGCGTAGTCCGCCCATGGACGCCCACGGACATCAAGGAGATGCGCGCCAACAAGCTGCCGTTCCTATGCCACGCCTTTGAAGGCGCGTGCGCCGATCTTGATGTCGAGCACCGCCTTACCAAGCCGCGGCATCCATGGACGAACGGTCAGGTCGAACGGATGAACCGGACGATCAAGAAAGCAACCGTCCAGCGCTACCACTACGAGACGCACGACCAACTGAGGCAGCACCTCACCGACTTCGTCGCCGCCTACAAACTTGCTCGGCGCTTGAAGACCCTGCGCGGCCTCACGCCATACGAGGCCATCTGCAAAGCATGGACAGATGATCCAAGCCGGTTCATTTCAAACCCGCACCATCAATCGCCGGGACCAAACATCTAGCCCGTTCGGCCCGCACCTTGTACTCGTCGACTACTTCAGTCGCAGCTTCACCGTGTTCGGATGCATTGGTATCGACATGCTCCTGCACTGCATCCAACGATGCCGCAGCAAGCTCCGCGCGGGCTTGTGCGGTATCTGGTTCCGGCAGCGTCGTGCGGTCCTGTTCCAGTCCAAGCCGGCGTATCACCCAGCCCAAGGTGGTACCTTGCAGCACCAGCGTGGCAAAGATTGCGCAGAAGGCGAGGAAGACGATGATGTCACGGCCGGGGAAGCGGGCGGGAAGTGCTAGCGCCGTCGCCAGACTGACCACACCGCGCATGCCTGCCCATGACAGAATGGTGGGATAGCTCCATGGCGGCGTCAGATCGGCTTCCCAGGTCGCACTCGACAGGACGCGAGGCAACCAGGTAGCCGGGAACATCCAGACAAAGCGGCTGACGATCAACGTCGCCGAGACTGCCAGACCGATCAGAGCAAGGTCATGCGTGTCATAGCCTCCCAGGCGCTCGACGATGCCACGAAGCTGCAGGCCGATGAGCATGAACACCAGCGCAGTAAGTAGGAATGCCATAAAACCCCACACCGTCGTCATCGCCAGCCCCGTCTCGCCGGTGAACGCCGCATGCTGGCGCCGGCCGAGCACCAGACCACAGGCAACCGCTGCCAGTACGCCTGACACATGCATCTGCTCGGCAAGGAAATAGGCCAGGAACCCGGCAAGAAGGCTGACGGTGATGTCGAGCAACGTATCATCGATCCGGGCAAACATCCACATGGCCACCCGCCCAACAAACCAACCTGCCAGCGTCCCGCCGATCGCAGCCGAAAAGAACTGAAACACCCCTTCGCCAAAGCTGAACGTGCCTGCCAAGGTTGCGCCAACCGCCCAACGGTACAAGACCAGCGAGGAGGCATCGTTGATGAGGCTTTCGCCCTTCAGCACCGTCACGATGCGCTTGGGCAGCTTCACCTGCTTCAGAACCGCTGCGGCCGCCACCGCATCCGGTGGCGCGACAATAGCACCAAGGGTAATCGCTGCCCACCACGGCAAATCCGGCACCAACAGTTTGGCGACGATGGCAACTGCCGCAGCGGTGAAGAACACCGCACCCAGCGCCAGCGACAGGATCGGGGCGAAGGTTGAAGCGGAAGGCGGGCTAATCGGTGCGGTATGCACTGGCCTGGAGCAGGGGCAGGACGATCTACTGCCAGTTGACGGTCGATCAGCGCGGCAAGGAGACGACGATATCGGCGGCACTGGCGGCATCGCTTTTGCGCAGCAGCACGTCGAGCTTGCCGATCCGCGCCGGGCTCGCCAGCAGGTCGTTCGACCGCTTCATCAGCAATGCGGCCGCCCTACCCGTCAGATGCGCCTCGCGCCCCGCCTCGTCTGGAAACGCCTCGAAAATCTCGAACGTCGCACCGTCGCGGCGCAAACCGAACCATGGTCTAGTCGCATGTTCCTGCTCCACCTCGGCTAGGATGTCCGCCAGTAGCGCCTCGACCACCGGCTCCTTGCCGGGGCGGGCCACCAGTGTGACGTGAAGCGCCTTGGCGGCTGTGGTGCCGGAAGCGCCCTCGATTGCAACGGGGCGATGCAGTCGTCGGCGCCAGCCGGCAACGGTGAGCACGCCGAGCCCGACGAGGGCCGCAACGGCCGCAAGCGGCTTGGCAGGCGACGCCTTGCGCTCTCCTGATCCAGGCTCGGACAAAACACGGTGGACGCTCGCGGCTGCACGATCGGGCAGGTGATCGGCGATCGCGGTCATGATCTTGTTCGTCAGCAACGGCACAACCTTGTCCCGGCCCGCCATCATCGCGTCATAGCCCGCCTTTGCCACCTCGACCGGATCGTCCTTCCTCGCCTGGCCGGCGCGCGTATCCATCATCTCGGCGCGGTGGAAGAAGTTGGTATCGGTCATGCTGGGCATCAGCACCGTCGCGGTGACGCCACTGTCCTTCAGTTCGTTGTGCAGCGCCTCTCCGAACCAGCGCAGGAAGACTTTGGTAGCGCCGTACACCGCCTCGAACGGATCGGGCATCGCCGCCGAGATCGACGAGGTGAAGAGCAGCCGCCCCGCCTGCCGTGCGACCATGCCGGGCAGCACGAGCTTGGTCAGCTGCACCGCGCCGCGCACGTTGACATCGATCATCTGGAGTTCGCGCGCGAGGTCGGTAGTCGCGAACGGCCCGCCCAGCCCGAAACCGGCGTTGACGCACAAGATGTCGACCCGCCGACCGGTAGCGCGGATCGCCTCATACAGCGCGGCGACCTGTTCCTCGCGACCGAGATCGCCCTTCCACAGCGTTACGTCGCCCGTCGTCGATGCTGCCAGATGACGGCGCGCATCGTCGCCATGCGCGTCATCCTCGCCCGCGATCAGCACGTCGTGTCCATCCGCCAGCAACAGCCGTGCAAGCTCAAGGCCGATGCCGTTGGTGCCGCCGGTGACGACGGCGAAGGGGCGTGTGTCTGGCATGTAGCCTCTCAATCGATTAGTGAATGACGGCCCGGTGGTTCCGAGCCATGGTTCACAGCCACAACCCGCTATCTGGCACTTGGTTCGCGATCCTGCCCTATGTTGTTGAGATACTGGCGCTGGAGGCCGAACGATCGGCTTCCGCCTTTCGAGGCAAGAAAACGCTGAAGTCCGGTTTGTCGAGCGACGCGGCCATGAAGTCGACATTCCCGGCGCCGTTCCGCGTTCCCAACTTCCGACATTCATTCACGTTCGCGCGTGATCTCGACCAGGGCCTCATCCGTTCCGCGAAGCTCTTAACCCCTGGCCATGTCGCTGCGGGGGGGAGCGGAACGATGACGTGGACGCGCTTGCCACCAGACAGCATCGGAAAGCTCGTCAGACCCAGCTCTGCCAGTTGTTCTGCCGCGCGTCTGGTTTCGGTAAATGCCAGCCCCTCATCGGGATCCAGATCGAACACCATCTGGTCTGGCGTCTCGACTGCTCCCACCACCGTGCTCCAGCCGTGAAATTCGATCGCGCGCATCTGCACGCAGGCAATCACCCACTAGTATCGTCAATGTAGAGGTAATCGTCAGCGTCGCCGTTCTTGTCATGGATCGATACGCGGCGGACATGCTCGCCGAAGCTGCCGGCGTCATGTTTCTGGAAGAAGCATTTCCGCCCCCGCACCTGCGGGCAGCGGACGAGGCCACCCGCCACCACGGTCACGGCGAGCGCCCCAAGACATGGCGCGGCGAGCATCACCCCCCTGGACACCAAGTTTAACATTGCCCCCCGTCAGCAACCTGCCTGCCGGCATACCGCGTCGACGCCACCAGGCTACTGGCTGAAACCCCCGATCTACCTCCGGACCTGACCGCTCGCGACAAGCGGCACGCCGGCCAGCCAGCCATTCACTATGGCATATGATCATCGACCGCCCTAAAATCACGTAATGACGTCGATCGATTTCTCAGCGTTTCTCCCGCGTGTCCTCACCGATGCCACGTTGCCCGAGCTTGCGGATCATTATCGGGGCAAGGTGCGCGATAATTACGATCTGGCGGACGGGCGGCGAGTTATCATCGCCAGCGATCGTTTAAGCGCCTTCGACCGGATTTTGTGTGCCATTCCGTTCAAGGGTGAGGTGCTGACGCAGACCGCACGCTTCTGGTTTGAGCAGACTGCGGATATTTGCCCCAACCATGTGCTCGACTATCCTGATCCGAATGTCCTGATCTGCCGTCGACTGACCATCCTGCCTGTCGAGATTGTAGTTCGTGGCTATCTTGCTGGAACGACAGGCACCTCTATCCTGACGCTCTATAAGAGGGGCCAGCGCACCATCTACGGCATGACCCTGCCCAATGGACTGCGCGACAATGCCAGGCTGACCCATCCAATCATCACGCCGACCAGCAAAGAGTTTGATGGCGGCCATGACGAACCGCTGACGCCCGCCGAGGTCCTTGAGCGCAAGCTCCTGACTAAGGATCAGTGGGAGGAGCTGAGTGCGACCGCACTGGCGCTATTCGCTCGCGGGCAGAATATGGCCGAGGAACGCGGTCTGATCCTCGCCGACACGAAATACGAGTTCGGCGTCACGCCCGACGGCGCGATCCTGCTCGCGGACGAGATACACACGCCCGACAGCAGCCGTTACTGGCAGAAGGCGAGCTATGAGGCGCGCTTCGACACCGGTGAGCGACCAGACAGCTTTGACAAGGATGTCGTGCGTGCCTGGGTGGCCGCACAGTGCGATCCATACAAAGGGCCGATCCCCGAAATCCCGGCCGATCTGATCGTCGGTACGGCAGTTGCCTATGCTCAGGCATTCGAAATGATCACAGGCCGCACGTTCGAGCCCGATCTTACCGGCGGCACGGTCTTGGAACGGATACGCACACGACTAGCGCCGCTGTTCACCGACGCGCTCGCGTGATCTGCATCCGGACATCTGAGCCGGATTCTGCTCTTCCAGATAGCGGACGTCGCTACATGTATGTCTGACATTCCCAAGTGGATCGAACCGACGCTCCAGAGCGGCTAAAGCAGGAAAGCTTTTGCCTGTTTGAGGGTTGGCTTAGGCGTTGAGCAACAAGATGATCGAGCGGGCGATAGTTACCTCAGCGCCCAAGCGTGAGGAACCGATGGTGTTCAACCGGCAACTGGAAATAACCCGCTCCTGCCCGACAAGGCAGGAGCGGGTGACGGATTAGATCCGCGGTTGGCTGGCATAGCGCGAGCGCTCCGCGCCGACCTGATCAGCCGTATAGGCCGGGGCGGCGTCATCAAACGAGCGCCAGCCATCTTCCCGGTAGCTCTGACCACGGGTTTGGGCGTCGACCGAGCGATGGCGATGAAGCACTGCCTCGGCATCGCCGACCAGTTCGTCCGGAACCTTGGCGCTGACGAGGGAGCCGCCACGGCGGACGCCTTCGGCATAGACATGCGCGTCGTCATCGTCATGACCGGCATTCTTCAGGGCACCGACGATACCCCCTGTTGCGGCCCCACCGGCAGCGCCGAGCCCGGCGCCGGCAGCGGTCGCGGCAAGCCATCCAGCAGCGACGATCGGACCCAGACCAGGAATGGCCAGTAGGCCAAGCCCTGCCAGCAAGCCACCGGCTCCACCAAGCACGGCCCCAGTCGATACGCCGCGGCTGACGTCACCTTTGTCGTTCACACCGTCATGGTCCTGATCGACATGATCGCCATGACGCTTGTCGGCATTGCTGGCGACGATGCTGAGATCGTCATGCGGGATGCCGAGCTGCTCGAGCTCGCGGATCGCCGTCGTGGCGTCTGCGTAATCGTCGAACAGACGGGTTATGGTCTTTGACATCGTTTCTCTCCTGAGATTCTGGATTATCGGGCGGTGACGTTACCCTTGTAGTCGAGCATCACCGTGGCGCGCTTGCCGCCCTTGGTGGCGGTGCCCTGCCAGACGCCGTCCTGCTTAGTGAGCTTGCTGATGGCGCCATACCCCGCCTTGGCGAAGCGGCCGCGGGCCTGATCCTCGGTGAACGAGTTGGCTCCCTTGGCGGGAGCCGCCGTCATCTGCGGTGAGCCGTCCTTGATCGCCGGATTGTGGGAACCCGCATGGGTCTGGGCACCAGCCCCTCCCGCCAACGAAGCCAGCGCCGAGGCGGCAACGAGATAACGAAGCATCGGAACTCTCCTTGGTATGAAGTCGGCATTGGCAAGCGCCGGGACGTGACCTGTACTCCCAGAGGAAAACGCCCTCTTTACCCGGGAACACACGACACCTGGTGTCACCGACGCCTGCCCTCCCTGGAACGGCACCCCGTTTGTTTGCATCGCGATCGCCCTGAGCGCGATGCGTAAGGGTGGCGATCCCAGCATCTCAGCGCCCGATCGAGATCACAATCGAGGCCTCGATGGTCTGGTTCAGCGGACCGTGCCGCGACGAAACAGGTTGATGATCGCGAGCAGTACGACCGAGCCGACCAGCGACACGATGATCGACTGCAGGCTGATCACACCGCTTGTGATCGGGGCGCCACCGATCAGCGGCGTCACGATGAAGCCTGCGAGCAGCGCGCCAACGATACCGACTACGATATTGAGGACAATACCCTGCTGGCCGTTGGTGCGCATGATCATGCTGGCGACCCAGCCAATCACGCCGCCAACGATAAGAAGTATGATGAGACCCACGGCTATTCCTTCGTCATAATGGCTTGCAGGGGTAAAACCGGCGAAGCGCCCATGATGTTCAGATCGCCACACAAAGCGGCGTCCATCGCATAGTGCAAATGCACTATCTCGTATGGTGTACGATCATGGAACCACGTGGTGGGTTGTACGCTTGACCGACATGGTACCACATTCCTCCCCCAGCCTTCGGCATCTTCAACAACTCATGGATCAGTTGCTAGATGGCGTGATCCTGATCGATACAGCTGGCACCATCCTCAGCGCTAACGATGCCGCACTTCGGATGCATGGCACCGATAAACTAGTGGAACTGGGATCGACCGTGGAAGGGTATGCGGCACGGTTCTCATTGCGATCAGGTGATGGTCGGATGCTCAAGCACCGCGAATATCCGCTGTTCCGGCTCCTGGCAGGAGAAAGCTTTCCTGACGAAACCATCCAGGTAGGTCCAGCTGATGACGATGAGGTGCGTTGGGTTCATCAGGTACGTGACGTTACCATGGACGAAGACGGCGGCGAACCGGACTATCTGGCACTTGTTATCAGCGATGTCTCTGCCCGGTTCAACGCCGAGGTCCGGTTCCAAGCCATGTTCAATGCCAATCCTGCGCCAGCACTCATTGTGAAGCTCGATGATCTGAAGATCATGCAAGCCAATCCTGGCTTCCTGTCGCTCACGGATTTTTGCCAAGACCAACTACAGGACAAAGGCCTTTTTGAACTCGATCTGCTTAGTGGCCTTACCCACCCTTCACAGGTTCGACGCCAGATTTCGAGTGGTCAGCCTATCGCTCAGACCGAGGCGGAATTGCTGGTCGCTGACGGCACACGACGACTGGTGATCTTTGCCAGTCAGCCGATCGATGTCACGGACGAAGATGCGCTGCTATTGACCTTCGCCGACCTTGAACCACGCCGGCAGGCCGACCGTGCAGTGGTCGTAAGCGAGCGTCATTTGGTCACGGTGTTTGAAATGGCCCCGGTTGCCATGGCGATTACCCGTGATGCGGACCGGCGATTATCTCGCGTCAATGCCGTGTTCCGTGAACTGACCGGCTATGACGATGCGGCCGCTGTCGGACGAACTATTGCGGAACTGGGCCTGTGGCAGTCCGACGAGCAACACGCTGTGCTCGATGCTGAAGTGGCAACTCGGAGACGTCTGCGTCAGGGGGACGTCCAGCTTCGACGAAAGGACGGTCAAGTGGTCGATTGCCTGGTTTCCGCGGAGACGATCGATGTCGATGGTCAAGGCTGCATCCTGTGGGCCTATGAGGATATCACCGAACGGCGCCGCGATGAGACGGAATTGGCTGACGCGATTGACGAGGTGATGAAGGACACCAACTGGCTCAGTCGATCGATCCTCGACAAGCTAGCGACATTGCGACGGCCACAGACCCAGGCACCACCATCCGATCTCACCCCTCGCGAGCGCGAGATTCTCGACCTGATCTGCGACGATCTGGACGATGCGGGCATCGCTGCGCGGCTCGGTCTGTCACGCAACACCGTCCGCAATCATATCGCCAGCATCTATGCCAAGACAGGAGTAAATCGTCGCAGCGGTGCCGTGGTGTGGGGACGTGAACGCGGCATGGGATCACGTCGCCCCTGACCCACATCCATTGCGGCCATTCTACGCTCAGCTCTCGCTGGTCAGCTTCTGCCATTCGTTCAGGTTGGTGTTGAACCTCTTGGGGGAGCGTCTGCCAATCGCATGTCGCTCCTCAGGCCAAAATACACGACGGTCTGGCACGGCGCAGCACGGTCACCGGGTCTCTAGCTGCGAATGAAATCAATGAACGCACGTAGCGGTGGCGGTAAAAGGCGGCGACCAGAGTAATAGAGGAACGGGCCGGAAAAGGACTGCCACCATTCGGGCAGCACCGCTTGCAGCGCGCCGTTGTCCAGCGCCGGTCGCAGCCAATCCTCGAACAGCGACACAACTCCACCACCCGCAACCGCCACATCGACAAGCAGATCCCCCGCGCCAGCCACGCTGGCGATCAGCGGCCCTTGCGGTTCGATCCGGACGATCTCGCCGTCACGCTCGAACTCCCAGGGGCTGGTGAGCGCACCGCTGGTGAAGCGGCCGCGCAGGCAGGCGTGGTCCAGCAGATCACGCGGATGGCCGGGGCGTCCGCGTGCGTCGAGATAGGCCGGCGCCGCCGCCGTCGCGAAGCGCTGGACGCGCGGGCCGATCGGCACCGCGATCATGTCCTGCTCCAGCCGCTCGTCATAGCGGATGCCCGCGTCGCAGCCCGATGCCACCATGTCGACAAAGCCGTCTTCGGCGACTATTTCCACTTGGATGTCAGGGTAGGCAGCGAGGAAGCCCGGCAGGATCGCCGGCAGCACCAGCCGCGCGGCGCTGACCGGCACGTTAAGCTTGAGCGTCCCCGCGGGCCGGTCGCGGAACAGGTTCACGACATCGAGCGCCGCTTCCACCTCACCCAGCGCCGGCGCCAGCCGTTCGATCAGCCGGGTCCCCGCCTCGGTCG
>Ga0265798_10011053_pt1 | contig 11036 bp, 13 predicted proteins | sample P3T30metagenome_FD_192430 | JGI IMG/M metagenome (GOLD analysis project Ga0265798, IMG submission 192430) | Plant litter microbial communities from East Loma Ridge, Irvine, California - P3 T30 | ecosystem: Environmental > Terrestrial > Plant litter > Unclassified | place: USA: California... | reverse complement strand
CGCAGCACAATCTGTTCAACACCACAACGACGACGGACGGCGTGGGTGTTTATTGTTGTTCCTTTTCAGTATGTTTGCGACTACGCAAGAATGATACATCGTGTATTTTGCGATGAAGGTCGTTGAATGGGGTACCGCGCGCGCCTGACGTCCGGAAAGGGGCAACATCCTCAACCGAGGCATGATGGCCAGCAAGGCTATGCATGCGACGTCCCCATTGTTCTCTGCTTTTGCTTATCGTGCGAGGAGCGCACTAGTCCGACGTTTGTGGCGAAGACTGTTCGGCGGGTATCAGCGTGCATGTGCATTGTTGTTCCTTCCATGTTTGACAGCTTCTGGCAGGTGCGACAACCGACACCTGGAGCGTGGAGTCGCAAGTGATGGTGATGCGAAAAGAAGGAAGCGTCGCTAGTTTGCGCACTTTCTTCGGCGATGGAAAGATGCCGGTGGTAGAATGGAAGCCCAAAGATATGATTGAAGCTGGTGGAAGCTCTGAGCGGAAAGACGCCAGGGTTCGGCTTGGCAGAGTGAGCTGAGTAAGCAAATCTCTCCCTCTTCCGCCAGGTCTGTCATCTGTCCACAATGAAGAGACAAGAACGATTGAATAATCGAAACATTGCTATATGTCTGTATTCATTCACAGTCGATTGATTCAACTTCCACTCGATTCCGACGCCTCCTCCTTGCACTGAGGGTGTGAAGCGCGCAAAGAGCTCGCCTGACAGCAAGCCAGATTGGACATCGATGGAATCAACCAAACCACAATTCCACTTCGTGGAAAAAGGATAGCCTGCATACTCAAATATTGAGGTCAGAACGGGCTGAAATAGACGCAGTAGTAGTAGTAGACATCGATGGAACATTCATGATTCACTGTTTAGAGACAAACATCAAACAAGCTTTTCACATATGTACAAGCTATCCGTACAAATGATGTGCATCGTCCAACCTGACGTCTCACCACCAAATCGGATGGGTGTGGAACTCAGCCACCGCTCCTTACAAGATTTACCTTGAGTATATCATATATATTGACCTTCAACTGCTACACTGATCACCCGGGTCAAATACATGGCATCGGGTACGCACTACACCATGCCCTTCTGGAAAAGTGAAGGTGACATGGCATCTACTCCCGCGCTGCATTTGCGCGATCGCTTTCACAGGTGCCAGCGCGAGGTAAACCGCAGGCGATTTGATTCGGGTGAAAGTCGAGATGGGAGCTTCTGTGTGGTCACTCCTCATTCTGATGGATCGATGGCGACCTTGTTCAGTCACACGTCTCTCCCCGATACCATATAATCCCGCGAGCTCCTATATGACCACGGACTCTCAACACCAACCGGCGGCTCTGCACGATCTAAGCAAGGCATTACGAACCGCAACCAAGACCATCGAACGCATCTCCCCATCGACATCGACCATGCAGCTCCCATCCGACACGCAACGTTCACGGTCTCCGACCCCCGAACCAGTCATCAACGAAGTGATCAACGAAGTGATCAACGAGATTTGCAGTTTATGGGGCATACGTCACGTGCACCAAGCCCTTCCGAATAGCCTCAGCTATAAGCATACCGCTGACATCGAGATTTGGGGCGAGGAATTCCTGATCCTCCTTCTAGATCTAGCAAGCCTCACGGAAGGAAAGCTGGACGAGGTCCAGAAAAAGATCAAAGAGCGTATTGAAGCTGGTCGGAACACGAAACTTAGTCGCGACACATGCACTACGCGAGAGGATATCCTAGCGCTGATCAGGCACTATGACCAGGAAGACCCCGATGCTGATGAAGACTACATGCCTCCCGTGCCGAAGAAGGAACGTCGTTATAACAGGTAGGCTCAGAAACGAGTCCGATTCCACTGGCTTCCTTACCTGTCATCTTGGCTTCGGTCGTTTAATTGCCATTGTTTTCGAGCAGGCGTTCATCATACCAGTCAACGCGGCGCCCCTCTCAAGATAAAAGAGACGAGTCCCTCATGCAACAGCAATCGGCTGATGGTGGTACGGATTGAGCCTAAGAAAGGCTTACTGATGTTGGAAAGAAAAAGAGAAGAATGAGATACCCAATCAAGAAAAAAAAAATACAACCGCGATTTGCCCAAGTGAACCTGCGACGTGACATCACATATCCCAAGCTCTTTCTTGAACAACTTTGTACAACGTCGATATTTGCCTGATGCAGCGTGTCGGATGGAGAGAAATTTTCTCCAAAAGAACCCTGATGCTACCGGGTACATGTGCACGAGATGAGGCAACCTCGTTAGCTTTCCGCTTGACAACGCTTGACAAGCGTCAGAGTAACTCAGTACGTGTGCCTGTCTGTAAAGAATCCGGTCGGACGAAGATGAGACGGCATGCCGGAGGGTTGTCCGGGGCACGTGAGTCGCCTGAGAGTGAGCTCCTTGACATCGGGTCATCATCGCGTGCTCGAGGACGGGTTGCGATGTCGCCGAACCAAAAGCTGTGCGTACCAAGATGCGATTGTCCTAAGTCGATAAGGGCAAAGGTAGGAAAAGTCGAGGTACAGATGTGGGGTAGTTTTGGAGATCGTGAGCTAGCAGCGCCAAGGACCTCGGCTCAGATCCTCAGAGCCAGCCGCCCCTCAACAATCACAGGCAAGCGGCACACCATCGTCATCGTGTTAAAAGCTTCTAGTCCCGCAATGGAGCTCTCTTCATCTCTGTCGACACTGCCACTAGCGTCATGGTGGACCTCACGCAACACCCCGTAAAGGCCGTCTATGGGCTGGGCGCCCTGGGCTTCGAGCTCGTGCGCTTCCCTATCATCCTCATCAAGTTCCTCGTTCTCGGTCGCCAGCATCCCAGCTGGACTCTCCGACAGGCTATCACCGTACATGCTTTCTTCTCTGGGCTTTGGCACGTGTCAAAGGTGCAGATTGCCACGCCGCTGCCCCTGACACCGGAACAAGAGAAGGAGCGCTTCGTAGTCATCAAGCCGGCGAGGAACGATGCATACAAGGGGCCATTGAGGAGCAATAAGGATGTTGTGCCTGTGGAAATCGGGGCGACGTGGTTTCCTGCGCCGTTGACCACGGGCAGCGATAAAAACACCAAAGTGGTCCTGCATATCCATGGCGGAGCCTTCGTCACTGGTGAGCATCTAGCTTCCACCATGCTTGAGATGCTTGAAAGCTGACTTTATTCAGGAGATGGACGAACAGCAGCCAGCGGACCCATGGCAAAGAAACTCCTCAAACACACACCAGCCACGCACGTCTTCTGCCCGCAATACCGCCTCTCCACCCTGCCCGTCTCAAAGACATCGAACCCGTTCCCCGCCGCCCTCCAAGACAGCCTGACATCATACCTATACCTGCTGAACGACCTCAAGATCTCCCCAAAGAACATCATACTCTCCGGAGACTCAGCAGGCGGCAACCTCGCGATCGCACTCCTCCGCTACATCACCGACTACGGCTCCGAGCTCAGCCTACCCGCTCCCTCATCCGCGCTACTCTGGTCACCGTGGACCAACCCCGCCGATACCTCCGGCTCCTACGTCCATGACAACCGCAACTACGCTACAGACTACATCTCCCCGCCCTTCACGGCATGGGGCACAACCGCATATGCGGGCGAGGGAGGAGACAAGGTGCTGTCGCAGCCTTACGTGTCGCAGAAGAATAGGACCTTCGAGACTGAGGTGCCCATGTTTGTGAACACGGGTAGTGGTGAGGTGCTATACTTTGATATTGTGGAGTGGGCGGAGAAGATGAAGGAGGCGGGGAATGATTTGCAATTGGATATTGAAGAGAATGTCCCTCATGACATCCTTCTGCTGGGCCATCTCCTAGGGTTTCACCAGGAGGCTGTGAATATGGCTAAGCGGGCGGGCGAGTGGTTGAGGGGGAGAGTATAGGAAGCGAAGAGTTGCATGATGGCGGGAACATGAGGCTGGAGCGTCGCAATCTTGTGTGTAGGCGCTCGAGCGAGGCTATCAGGCTGTGGTGAGCCAACGTCAAACCCGCAATGTACAATTCGCTTGCCTACCTAATGGATCAACTTCAGGAACTTTGTCGCATACATTTGTTTGATGCCGACGTTGTTTTGATGTCAGCTCCATGCAGGGAATGTCGTGCAGTCTTGCTCTTGCCGTCTGCGTGTGCCTCGCCGTCGTGGTGGCAAGCGCACCTGGACAGCGCCAAGCACCACAGCTCCTAACCTCCAATCGTCACCAGCCAAAACCGCCACACTTCACCGGAACGATGCTGCACGGGAGCATCATTCTGCCTTATCGAACTGCGCGCAGCATGTCGTGCCACCACTGTCGTCCTCCCGTCGAATCATGGGTCGCCACAAATCTACACAGCCCTCAGCCTGATGATGGCGGAGCCTGGAACGGCTGAGCGCTGCACTGCTTCGATTTATGAAACTGAGATTGCCCGCAACTCGCTTGATCGTGTCTTCATGGCGCATCTGGAAGCCGAAGACCTGCACCAGAATGGCAGAGGCTCTTGTTGCCATTGGGCTTGCCGCCAATATCATCCAATTTGTGTGCTTCGGCTTCACACTCGTATCGAAAACCAAGGAACTCCACGAGTCCGCATCAGGGGCATTGAATGAGAATGTTGAGCTTAGCGTCGTATCCCAGGACATCAATACCTTTCGTAGCGTCATACGTTCAAGCACAAGTTCATCTATACAACTCTCCGACATCGCGCAGCGCAGCGAGGCTATTGCTGGAGATCTATTGGGTGCGATTACCAAACTTCAGCACAAGCAGCACACGCTAGGATCTGGAAAGGCACCGACGAAATGGAGGAGCTTCCGGAAAGCTCTGGAATGTATATGGGACAAACCGCACATCGAAGAATTAAGAGTAAAGTTGGAACGACTCAGAGACCAGGTAATGCTGCATCTGATCTTGAACACAAGGTAACATCTCCCCAACATGCTTCCTGATCATGTTGACTAACTATCCTCCTAGTGATAAACAGATCCAGCTCATTGACTTGCTGAAAGACTGGAAAGAGCAGAACATGAAGGCAGACTACGGACTTACTGCACAACTCCAGGACTTGGATACCGAGCTTCAGGGTGTTCGGGAATGCGTCTCAAACCTTCATGGTGATCACTTTTGGAAAAGACTGGACGATTGCTTTTCCCGGTTCTCTTCAGAGGTTCACCTGGTGTCTCGACGTCACGGGATTATCGCAAGTCTGCGCTACGAGGGCATGCAACTACGACAGAGTGCAATCAAAGATGCCCACAGCAAGACGTTCGCCTGGATTTACGGTAATCGTACGCCCGAAACTCCAGTTTCACGGCCGAATACAGGGTTTGCGCAATGGTTACGACGTGGCGATGGCATGTATTGGATCACGGGAAAGCCAGGTTAGTACGGGCTGTTCGACTTATGAGCTAATATCTAATCTTTGTATCAGGCTCTGGGAAGTCAACATTGATGAAATACCTCTACGATCATGATGAAACGATCCGAAACCTCCGAACTTGGTCTGGAAAAGCTTCATTGGTTAGAGCACCCTTTTACTTTTGGTTACCAGGTCAACAGATGCAAAAGTCTTTAGAGGGACTCCTCCAAACTCTCCTCTATCACATACTCTTTGCCCTCCCCGAGCTGGTACCGACAATATGCCCCGAAAGATGGTACGCGGCGTCTCAGCCTCAGCCTAATGGAGTCATCTTGCCAGATGTATGGACTCTTTCCGAGCTACAAAAGTCGTTTGTCTTATTTCGAGCTCAGTCCATTTCGAACACCAAGTTCTACTTCCATGTCGATGGTCTTGACGAGTATTATGGAGACAGCTGGGATGTGATAGAGACACTGAGAAACCTGTCGAGTGCTCCGAACGTCAAGCTATGCCTTTCCAGTCGACCATGGAACTGCTTCCAGGATTCTTTCGGAAAAACTAACGCAAATTTGCTTCGGCTACATGACTTCACAAGACCAGATATCGAGTTATTCGCACGAGAGAGTCTTTTCTCATCTGATGCCTCCACGGACATTGAACGGAATTCCTTTGATGATCTCATCCGAGACATTGGGGAACGGGCACAGGGAGTATTCCTTTGGGTACGTCTCGTCGTCCGATCTCTCCGCAACGGCATCATCAACGAGGATCCTGTTTCGATACTTCAGGAACGGCTTCGTGCAATACCGTCAGATTTGGAAGACTTCTTCGAGCAGATGATACTTTCAGTAGAATCCATTTATCGAAGTCGGATGGCCAGTACATTTCTCGCCGCCATACGCAGCCCGCGTCAGCTGAAACTCATGCATTACTACTTTCTGGATCAAGACTACAATGATCTGGGGTTTGATATGCCCAGCAAGACATGGATACAGTCTCGTATACAGAAATGTGCCCTCCAGACAGAGAGACGTCTCAACGGCCGGTTCAAAGGTCTTCTAGAGGCCGCTTCTACAGTCGAGATCAGCGCTCAAACTAGAGTGGATCTTCTGCACCGTACTTTGGGTGACTTTCTTGCTACGAAGCGCATGAGGGAAAGGCTCGAATGCTGGGCCTCCCGAGAGCCGAACGTCTACACCGCAATAAGCCGAGCTCTGATCGCCGAATCAAAGTTCATCGAGATGCAGCCAAGTCCTTCTACTCTAAAGCTGGTCGTCGAACTAGCTAGCCAAGGTGCTGTCGAAACAGGCCTTACGACTGACTGCTTCGAAGTCATCGACCAGGCAGAGCTAGAAAATGAGCGCACTCGGCCATTCCACACTACATGCGGTCTAAGTTGCGACATTATTCGTTTTGCGGCTTCTATTGGCCAGGCGGAGTATCTGAAATATCGAGTGCACAAGGATGGTGATCTGTTGGACCTCAACAATATACTCAAACACGCAATAGCCTGCCCAGATTCTGACGAGACATACAAACTGTGTCTACCCTCATTCGTTCAACGCTACAGTATGTGCCATGAGCGCAGAAACCGATCCGCCACATCGAAGCCAAGCACAGTCGGAACTGCCGTTGTACCGGCATTGGTAAAGCAGTTGTTTGACCTCGGAGTCGACCCCAACTTCATCGTCGATGGTGCCTCCAACTGGATCAGGTTCGCGGACGAAACAATATATTCGATGGATGGCGAACAAAAAGAAGACTATTGGGCTGTTCTAGAGATGTTTCTTGAACAGGGCGTCGACGTGAACCTGGCGACAAGCAGCTGGATTGGGATGCTGACTCGCATTGATGCCACACTGGAGGATAATCTGCGGAACACGTTGCGTTATTTCAAGCGCTTGTTTAGCCGCGGCTTGAACCCAAACTTCGTGATTCAAGACACAACACTTACCAGAGTCTTCCTACGGACGCTGGCAGATGACCCTCGGCACCTCGAAATCGCTTCGCGCATCAAACACGATCTTTTGCGAGAGTTCCTCCGACATGGCGCTGCTATTTCCCTAATCAACGAGGATTCCATGTTCAACAATGATGGAACCCTTTGTGGATGGTATCAGACTGTGCGTCAGCAATTGGGAAAGTACCACCAGACTAGCGTGACTGTGCTCGTTGCCCGCTCCGCACAATACCGCATCTTCCTCGAACACGGACTCAATCCCAACATAATCACACACCGTGGCAGCAGCTTGTGGGAGGGTTTTCTCGAAGCTATGAATTCTGTCGTCGAGGAAGGCAGACACGACAGTAAATTCGACGCACCTCTTTACGATATCATCCTCGCTTCTTTGCAGTACGGGGCGGACCCCCGCGTGCCCAAGATCAAGCAGCTATTGAGGAGCTCGCAGCCTTTCTTACCTCTTGAAAATCTTGACTCTATCCACCGAGCAATACAGATGGAGATCAGTCAGAGGGAAAGCCAGACACAATCCCAGTCTCTTCCCCCAGTCGACAGTGGCGGCTATTCACAAAGAGGAGTTTCAAGGCCTTATAAGAGCATATCCGCCGTTGCTCGACATAAGAGACTTCAGCCCAAGCAACTGGGTCGTGCAGATGCATCGCATAGCAAGCGGAATCCTCATTCCGAATGGCATCAATTCAGTTAAGACGCTAGAAGTACTGGCGCAACCCTGGACAAAATTCGAATCAGCTTATAGATCAATTTGCCCTCCTGATTGGATCTAGCTATGGCCATCGGTGTTGTGATTCCGTGAGTGTGTCAAGACGATAATAGATGCAGGGTGACGAACATCGCTGTCTAGCTTGGAAGATGCACGTCAACCTAGAAAAGGACTAAACATGTCTAGAGCCTACCTAGGTACACTAACGTTAAGCTACGTACTTCGCAGGTTTCTATGTTATTGTAGGCTGTAGAACTATTTAGCTTTGTCATTGTATAAGGTGGATGTGTCTAGTCCGTAACTCTTAACCGGTACAGGCTTTGAAGCGGCGGGAAGAAACAGTACTAGTCATTTAGCAAGGGCTGTCCTTTCTGATTCTAGTTCTGACATGACGTCACATCATTATGAGGACATACGGCACAGCCTCCACAATTGCCACCACATTCAGGATCGCTTTCTTCTAGTCAGAAATCCTTCAGCATTATTGTCAGCTACCTGATCATTTCCTTGAGCCTTACACATTTGTCTCTCGACTATTGACCAAGCCTGCGTTGCACATACCACGAAGCGCGCGCTCACCATGACAAGTAAAATCAGACCTAGCAACGGCCTATCCCTTCGCTTTGAGGCAGAAGAGATAGACACCAACGACAAATTCCAGTTGAACCGCAAACAACGTCGTAGCCTTGGCCACATCATAGTTACAACACCGGAGACAGAGCGCCCGATAACTCTATTTTGCAATGGTCTCACTGTTGTTGGAAGGGGTCGAAACACTGTTCTACAGGCATTAAGGTCTGGACTGTTCGAACTCGTGGAATCTGGCAAGGAAGATGCAGGTCTTATCATGCTGCCAACTGTCACGTCACACCGGAAAAGCCAGTACAACATACCGCCTACGGCATTCCCACAGTATCGAGAAGTATCGATTAGTGTGTTAACCGAAACAACGCATGTCATGTGGAAAGAGATCTTGCAGCCTGGGCGTACATACGGTTTACGGTTGGCTGAGAAAGCTGGCGAAGTGTTCGCATGCTATGCGGATGAGGTCGATGGCAATCCCGAAAGCCTAAAATCATCGCAGAAGCTGCCCGTTCATCGTGAGGGAGGGGGCACATACTACTTCACCGTCTACGACGACCCAGCGCCTCCCAAACTTTTCGCCAGGCTGGAGATGCCCAAAAAAGCTCATCTCAATGGTCCAGATCCCTTCACCTTCGTCATCGAATACACGACCGACAGTCACGAGCCCTTCGTCTTCGATAAATCACGCTCTCCACTTTCAGTCACCAATTTCGGCTCCGGATTTGATCTGCACTGTATTGACCAACTAATCGATTGTCAAGACGATGAGACGGGGGAGAAGGTTGAATGGGGTGCCGTCTTCGTCTGCTACGATTACGATCCCCATCCGGTATTCCCGGACGATGGTGACTTTGTCGAGATCTCAACGAACAGACCGTGGCGATTCGAATGCACATTGGAGAAGCTAGGTAACGAAAAGGAGTATGTGCGCAGTATGGAAGGGCTGAAGGCTGATCGTACGTATAAGGCTCGAGTTGGTGGGCCTTCGGGCTTTAGACGGTGGCAGTACGGAAAGAAGGAGGACTTGCTGGCTGGCACGCGAGAAGAGAAGATGAAGAGGTGGGAGGTAGATATGGAGAAGTTGGGTCGCTTGGACGTGGAAAGAATCGAGGAGGACCTATATTTCGAGACTGTTGCATGAGCAAGCGGTCGGTATCCTTGCGACATGCGATGATTATTTGGAATAAGAATGTTGAAACTCGTGATAAACATTTACTTCAAAGCCTATGCCTTAAGACTGTCAGCATACTCCCTATATATCTGCTCGCAACTCTCATCAAACAACAGTCCCATCCTCGTCGCATTACCGAACTCCGCAGTTTGCGGCCAGCTATCCAACAACCTCTTCGCTTCCTCATCCACCTCCTCCCGCAACAGGCTCAGCTTCTCCTTTCCAACTACCGCCTCGAACGCCCCGTACATGTCTCCAAGCGTAACACTGATTCCCGGCATGTAGACTGCACGAATATGCGCCGGCATGGCATCCGAGGGTGCCTTCATAACGCGTACAAAGTTCTCGATCATGACGCGTGGCGAGCAGATCATTTGGCGTGCTGAACGGTCGCTAATGGGCACGATGCATTCGAGTCCGGCCAGCGGCTCGCGGAGTAGGCCGCTTAGAAACGCTGCTGCCGATCGCGAAGGCGCACCTGGACGGACGACAACGGTGGGTAGGCGCACGGAGAAGGCATCGATTAGACCACGGCGGTTAAGATCATCGATGTGCTTCTCCATGATGGCCTTGTGGGTGCCGTAAACGCCTATTGGCGTCGCGGGCGTATCGTCTGTAATCGGGCCTGTCGCCGTATAAGGCGGTCCATATACAGCCTGGGTCGAAGCGTAAACAATGCGGGGTTTGGTCGCTTGTTGTAGTTTTGAGATGGATGTGAGAACAGAAAGCGTGGCGTCTAGGTTGACCTTGGTGGAAAGTGCGGGGTTTTCTTCACAGCCGACTGACATGATGCCGTGGAAGAGGAAGATTGCTGACCATTGGGGGCGCATGGAAAGGAGCTTGTCGATGTCTGATTGCGATGTGAGGTCTCCAGCTGTGAGCTCTAGGTTGGATGCCGAATCTGAGATGCCGGCTGGCCGTTGGGGTGTGCGAAGGTCGGTTAGGACGATGTTGTTTGAAGGGTCTTTTGCCAACTTCGCGGCGAGCATAGGGCCTAGGAAGCCGGCGCCGCCGGTGATGAGGATGTTGTTCGACATTTTTGGTGGGTTGCTCTCCAAATCTCTTTGATCAGGTTTGCGGTGATCAGGACTTCGATTCTTGAGGTCACGATCTCGGATTGAGAGCTATGCAATGCCACGAAGAAGCTGAGGGTATATTGCCTGAACAATGAAGAGATGGGCGATGATAATGCAATGAAGATGCGGCCAACTGAGCATATATACGTGACAGTGTTGCGGGGATCGAGGCGAGTCATGCTCGTCT
>Ga0265798_10011051_pt1 | contig 11038 bp, 10 predicted proteins | sample P3T30metagenome_FD_192430 | JGI IMG/M metagenome (GOLD analysis project Ga0265798, IMG submission 192430) | Plant litter microbial communities from East Loma Ridge, Irvine, California - P3 T30 | ecosystem: Environmental > Terrestrial > Plant litter > Unclassified | place: USA: California... | reverse complement strand
GACGCGATCGCCGAGGTGGTGCACGCGCGCGGCGGGATCCTGCTGGTCGACGCGGCGCAGATGCCCGCCTCGGACGAGCTCGCCGCGCACGCCGACATGGTTGCGCTGTCGGCGCACAAGCGCGGCGGCCCGCCCGGCGTCGGGGCCTTGCTGGTGCGCGATCTCGCCATACTCCATCCCAGCGGCGGACAGGAGCGCGGCTATCGCCCCGGCACCGAGAATCTGCCGGGCGTGCTCGGCTATGCCGCCGCGCTCGCCGAGCCCGAGCCCGACCACACGGCGCTGCGCGCGCGGCTCGACGACCTGATCCGCCGCTCGGGTGGCGAAGTGGTCGCCGAGGGCGCCGAACGCCATTCCGCAATCGGCTCCTACCGCATGCCGGGAGTCGCCGCGGCGGCGCAGCTGATCCGCTTCGACCTCGACCGTATCGCGGTGTCGGCGGGCAGCGCCTGCGCCAGCGGCAGCCTCAAGCCCAGCCATGTGCTGCGCGCGATGGGCTGGGGCGAGGAGGCCGCGCGCGAGGTGGTGCGCGTGAGTTTCGGGCGCGGCACCACCGCCACCGAGGTGGAGCGCTTCGCCGCCGCCTGGCGGGCCGTGGCGCGGACGCGGCGGTTCGCGGCGTGACCTATCTCGACTATCAGGCCACCACGCCGCTCGCGCCCGAGGCGCTGGAGGCGATGCTGCCGTGGCTACGCGACCAGCACGCCAACCCGCACTCGCCGCACCGCCCCGGCCGTGCCGCGCGCGCGGCGGTGGAGCTCGCGCGCGACCGCGTCGCGGCGCTGCTGCCGACGGGCGGGCGGGTCGCTTTCACCGGGGGCGCGACCGAGGCGCTCAATTGGGCGATCAAGGGCGCGCCCGCGGGCCGCGTGGTGACGATCGCGACCGAGCACGCGGCGGTGCTCGACATCGTCGCGGCACGCGGCGACGCGGTCGTGCTGCCGGTTGGCGCCGACGGGTCGGTCGATCTCGCCGCGGCCGAGTGCGCGATCGTGCCGGGAGTCGCGCTGGTCGCGGCGATGCTGGTCAACAACGAGATCGGCGTGATTCAGCCGCTCGACGCGCTGGCAGCGATGGCGAAGCGTGCGGGCGCGCTGCTGCTGTGCGACGCGGTACAGGGTTACGGCCGCGTGCCGATCCCCGCCGACGCCGACCTGGTCGCGGTGTCGGCGCACAAGGTGTACGGACCCAAGGGCATCGGCGCGCTGTGGATCCGCCACGGCGTGACGCTCGCGCCGCTGCTTCACGGCGGCGATCAGGAGGGCGGGCGCTCGGGCACGCTCTCGCCCGCGCTGTGCGCCGGTTTTGGCGCGGCGGCGCTGCTGCTCGCCGAGCGGCGCGAGGCCGATGCCGCGCATGTCGAGCGGCTGTGGGCCGTGGCGCGCGAGCGGCTCCCGGGCTGGACGGTCAACGGCACCACCGAGGCGCGCTACCGCGGCAACCTCAGCGTGCGGCGCGACGGGGTCGACGTGGCGCGGCTGATGAGCGACGTGCGCGACCTTGCCTTTTCCGCTGGTTCCGCCTGTTCCAGCGGCTCGGGGCGGAGCAGCCACGTGCTGCGCGCGCTCGGGCTGAGCGAGGCCGAGGCGCGCAGCACGATCCGGCTCGGCTTCGGTCGCTACACCCGCGAGGACGAGCTCGCGACGGCGCTCGACCGGCTCGACACCGCAGCGCGCGCGCAGTGGATCGCGGCATGAAGGTGCGCTTCACCGATGGCGGCGCGGTGCGCGAGGTCGAGGCGGTGCCCGGCGAGCGGCTGCTCGACGTCGCGCGGCGCGACGGCCAGCCGCTGGAAGGGACCTGCAACGGTGAGCTGGCGTGCGCGACCTGCCACGTCATCGTCGCGGCGGAGGACTTCGATCGGCTGCCGCCGGCGAGTGAGGAGGAGGAGGACATGCTCGACCTCGCCCCCGACGCGCGGCGCACCAGCCGGCTCGCCTGCCAGATCGTGCTGACCCCCGCGCTGGACAAGCTTTCGGTTCGATTACCAACAAGTTCAGCATGAGTGCAGCGCGACTCCGCGATGGTCCTCGCACAGGGACATGTGAGGAGTGTTGCACATGAGATGGATGATGATGGGCCTCGCCGGCGTACTCGCGGCGACCGCGCTGGCACCGGCGGCGGAGGCGCAGCGCTGGCGCGACGATCGCGGCTGGCACGACAATGGCCGCCATCGCGGCTGGGACCGCGGCGACCACCGCCGCTGGGACCGCGAGCGCCGCTGGCGCGACGACCGCCACTGGCGCGGTGACGGCCGACGCTATGGCTGGAACGGCTATGGCCGCGACCGCGGCTGGGATCGGGGCCGTACCGTCTGCCGGTGGCAGGACGGGCGCTACGGCCCGGTGAAGCGGTGTTTCCGCGTCCGCGGCTGACGCGGGCTTGATCGCGCCGCCCGGCTCCGCCATATGGCGCGCGGGAGTCGGGCGGACGTGGTCGTCGCCAACCTGGTCAGGTCCTGACGGAAGCAGCCACAACGATTTCGCCGCGGGTCGTTCCGGCTCCCACCTCCGCCAACATCACGATCAGCCACTCCGCTCGTCACCTTACCGGGTCGACACATCGCTGCGGCGTTGCAACAAAGCCGGACGTCGCCTGTTTCGCTACGCATGCGAAACCTCTCCCGACGCGACCTGATCAGCACGGCCGGCGGTGCTTCGCTGGTCTCCAGCCTCACCTGGGCTGTGCCCGGCCTCAGCCAGGGCGGGGGTGGCGAGACACCCTTCTCCTGGGCCATTCTGCAGCAGCGTGCCGCCGCGCTGGCGAAGCGCCGCTATCAGCCACCGCGGGAGAGCGCCGCGGCCAAGGCGCTCGACTTCGACGACGTCGGCACCATCCGTTTCAAGCCCGATCGTACCGTCGCGGGCGGCATCCGGCTGTTCCCGCTCGGCAACGGTGCGGTGACCCCGGTCACGGTCAATCTGGTCGAAAATGGCCGCGCGCGCCCGATCGTCTTCTCGCCTGATCTGTTCGAGGGCGGCAAGGTCTCGCCCCCGCCGGGCTTCGCCGGCTTCCGCGCGATGGAGACAGGGCGCGAGAGCGACTGGCTCGCTTTTCTCGGCGCCTCCTATTTCCGCAGCGCCGGATCGCAGGACCAATATGGCCTGTCGGCGCGCGGCATCGCGGTCGATACCGGGCTGGCGCGCGAGCAATTCCCCAATTTCACCGAGTTCTGGATCGAGCGTGCGGGCGACCAGAGCTACACCATTTACGCGCTGATGGACGGCGAGAGCCTCACCGGCGCCTATCGCTTCGTCAGCCGCCATCCCAAGGCGGTGGTGCAGGACGTCTCGTCGGTGCTGTTCCTGCGCCGCGCGGTGGAGCGGCTCGGCGTCGCGCCAGTGACGAGCATGTTCTGGTACGACGACCGCACGCGCCGCGGCGCGACTGACTGGCGACCCGAGATCCACGACTCTGACGGGCTCGCGCTGATCAGCCGCGAGGGCGAGCGCGTGTGGCGGCCGCTGCGCAACCCGCCGCAGCCCGCCACCGACAGCTTCGCCGCCGACGACGTGCGCGGCTTCGGGCTGCTCCAGCGCGACCGCAACTTCGACCATTACCAGGACGACGGCGCCTTCTACGACAAGCGGCCCAATCTGTGGGTCGAGCCGCGGGGGTCGTGGGGGCAGGGGCGGGTCATGCTCTACGCCTTCCCGACCGACAGCGAGACGGTCGACAATGTCGTCGCCTTCTGGACCCCGACCGCGCCGGTGCGCGCGGGTCAGCGGCTCCAGTTCGACTATCGCCTGACCTGGACCTCGGACGACCCGAGCATCGATCGCGCCGCGCACGCCGCCGACGTCTGGGTCGGTGCCGCGGGACGGCCGGGGCTCCCGGCGCTAGCGGGGGCGAGCAAGCTGGTGGTCGACTTCGTCGGCGATTCGCTCGCCGGCCTCGATCGCGAGAGCAAGGTTTCCGCCGAGATCGGCGTCACCCGCGGTACGTTACTGCACAGCGCGGTCTACCCCGTCGTCGGCCAGCGCAACCGCTGGCGTGTCACTGCCGACCTCCGCCCCGCGGCGGCGGGCGCCGGCGCCGGGCCGATGGACGTGCGGCTGTACCTCAAGCGCGGCGAGGCGGCGCTGAGCGAGACCTTGCTCGTGCCGATCTACCCGGCGTGAGCGCGCTGCCGCCGCGGCTGCCCCCCGAGGCGCCGCTCGCGATGCCCGAGCAGCGCTTCGACGGTCCCCCGCCCGTGCCATCGGCCCCGCCGCCGATCGTCGGCGCGATCGGTTCACCGACGGACGTGCTCGCGCGCCGCGCGATCCTGGTGCTGCTGACGCTGGTGCTGGCGCTGTTCGCTTCCACCTCGCTCAAGGAATCGGTGCTGAGCGACGGTATCGGCGTGACTGACGCGCTGCTGCTGGTGATCTTCTTCCCGCTGTTCGCGCTGCTCGCCTTCGGCTTCATCAACGCGACCGTCGGCTATGTCGTACTGACCACCGGACTGCACCCCGGCTTCCGCCCGGTGCCGCGCTGGTCCGAACCGCTGCAGGGGCGCACCGCGGTGCTGATGCCGGTCCATAACGAGGACGTCGCCGATGTGTTCGGCCGGCTCGCGCATATGGCGGAGGCGCTTGAGCGCGCCGGTGCGGCGGGATCGTTCGACTTCTTCGTGCTGAGCGACTCAGCCGCCGACAATGAGGCGGAGGAAGTCGCCGCCTGGGAGATCCTCTCCCGACGCAGCGCCTGCGCGATCTATTATCGTCGGCGCACGGAGAACGTCGGGCGCAAGCCGGGCAACATCGCCGAGTGGCTACGCCGCTTCGGCGCCAGCTACGACTATATGCTGATGCTCGACGCTGACAGTCTGATGGGTGGCGAGACGATCCTTGGCATGGCGCAGATCATGGACCGCCGCCCCGCCGTGGGGCTGCTCCAGACCGTGCCGCAGGTCACCGGGGCGCGAACGCTATTCCAGCGCTGGATGCAGTTCGCCAGCCGCATCTACGGCCCGATCGCGACGGCGGGCCTGGTCTGGTGGTCCGGCCCGGAGGCGACCTTCTGGGGGCATAACGCGCTGATCCGCGTCCGCGCGTTCGCCGAGAGCTGCGGCCTGCCGGTGCTGCCCGGTCAGCCGCCGTTCGGCGGCACGATCATGAGCCACGACGTCGTCGAGGCGGCGCTGCTGCGGCGGCGCGGCTGGCGCGTGCACATGGTCATGACCGAGGACACGTTTGAGGAATATCCGCCGACGATGATCGACGCCGCGGTGCGCGACCGACGCTGGGCGCAGGGCAATTTGCAGCATCTCGCGCTGCTGCACGCCTCGGGCTTCCACTGGATCAACCGACTCCAGCTGCTGCTCGGCGCGGCGGGCTACCTCGCCTCGCCGCTATGGCTGCTGCTGATCACGGTGAGCGTGGTGCAGGCGGTGCGGGGGGAACGCGGGCTGATGTCGGGCGATTCGACCGGCACGGTGTTGTTCGTCACGCTGGCGTTGTTGTTCGGGCCCAAGCTGCTGGCGGTGCTTTATGCGATCGCGGACGTCCGGCTGCGGCGGTCGATGGGCGGGACGGGGGCGATCCTGCGGTCGGTCGCGCTCGACGTGCCGCTGTCGACACTCGCGGCCCCCACGATTGCTCTGACCCAAACGATCGACCTCATCGGCATCGCGCGCCAGCGCCGCGCCGAGTGGCACCCGCAGAATCGCCACGGCGACTCGCTCGCCATGGCAGCGATCCTGCCGCGCTACCGCTGGCATCTCGGACTAGGACTGCTGCTGCTCGCGTTGACGCCGCTGATGCCGCTCACCGCGCTGTGGCTCGCGCCAGTGACGCTCGGGCTGCTGCTGTCACCGCTGATCGTGCAATGGACCGCGAGCGAGCGTTGGGGCCGACGCGCCGCGGCGGGGCGACTGTTCCTGACCGACGTCGGCGTACCGGAGCCGCAGCCGCTGCCGATCCTTGAGGGAGCGGCCGGCCGGGGCGTCTGAGTGAGCCCACCGCGTGATACGAAAAAGGGGAGCGCCCGGCTGGGCACTCCCCTTCCTCATTACCGTGATCGGTCAGCTCAGTTGCTGTCCGAATCGTCGCCGTTGTCAGCGATAATGACGATGCCGGCGACGACCGCCGCAGCAGCCACGGCCGCCACGATCAGCCCGCCACCCGCAAGCGCCTTGCTGTCCTTCGACGTCGTCGTGCCGGCCCGAGCCGACGTGGCGACCGACAGGCCGGCCGCGGGATTCGCCGGCGCGGCGACCGCCGGAGCGACCGCGAGCGAGGCGGCAGCGGCCGCGACCAGATACTTACCAAAGTTCATTACGTATCTCCCCGGAAGGCGCCGCCCGTCTTCCATGTTGAAACCGATAAGGCAATTCTGAACTGACCCAAAACGTCACTCGTTGCGCCCGATCAGCAGCGGGTCGGCGAGTTGCCGCCCGCGGTCGCGCCCACTCACTTCTTCGCGGTACCGGGCTCGGCCATGTTGCGGTGCATGTGCGCGGTCACTTCGGCGGGAAGAACGTGCGCCGCCGCGGCCTGAAGCTTGTTCTTCCAGCCCGATACGATCGAGTGCTTGCCCGCCATCAGCGCGTCCCAGCCATCCTGCGCCACCTTGGCGGGATCGGACTTGCTGTCAGACGTGCCGACGTCGGTGTCCATCATGTCGGCGCGGTCGAAGAACTCCGTGTCGACCGGCCCCGGCATCAGCGTCGTCAGGGTGATGCCCTTATGGTCCTTCAGTTCATCGCGGAGCGCGTCGGTTAAATGATCCACGAACGCCTTGGTGCCGTTGTAGACCGCCTGGAAGCTGCCCGGGATGAAGCCGGCGATCGAGCCGGTCACCAGCACCTTGCCCTCGCCGCGCGCGACCATCTGCTGCAACACTTTCTGGAGCAGATAGGTGGTGCCGGTGATGTTGGTGTCGACGACGCGCTTCCAGTCGGCGACGTCCTGGTCGAGGAAGGCGCGGCCGAGCCCGACGCCGGCGTTGGCGCAGAGCAGGTCGATCGGCCGCCCGGCCGCGGCGGCGAGCAGCTGGTCGACGCCGTCGATCGTGGCGAGATCGGCCTGGACCGAGCTGACGTCGGTGCCGAACTGCTGGAAGTCCGCCGCGGCAGCATCGATCAGCGGCTCGTCGGCAACGACGAGGATGTCATAGCCGTTCTGCGCCGCGAGCGTCGCCAGTTCGAAGCCGATGCCGGTGGAGGCGCCGGTGATGATCGCGAATTTTTCAGCCATCCGTGTCTCTCCTTAATCCAGGCCGGGCTTCAGGACGATCTTGGTGACGTCGTTCTGCTCGTCGTGGAACATCTTGTAGCCCTTGGGTCCCTCGCTGAGCGGCATACGGTGCGAGATCAGGAACTCGGTGTCGATCTTGCCCTCCAAGATCGCCTGGAGCAGCGCGGGCATGTAATGCTGAACATGGGTCTGCCCGGTCTTGAGCGTCAGCCCCTTCTCCATGAAGGCGCCGAGCGGCCATTTGTCGACGAACCCGCCGTACACCGCCGGCATGGAGACTCGGCCGCCCTTACGACAGGCGATGATCGCCTGGCGGTTGGCATGCGCGCGGTCGGTGCCCAGGAACGTCGACGCCTTGATCTGGTCGAGCACGTTGTCGACGTAGAAGCCGTGCGCCTCAAGCCCGACCGAGTCGATCACCGCGTCGGGGCCGATCCCGCCGGTCATCACCATCAGCGCCTCGTAGACCGCGGTCTCCTCGAAATTGATCGTCTCTGCGCCGAAGCGCTTGGCGAGCGCGAGCCGGTTGGGAAAATGGTCGATCGCGATCACCCGCTCCGCGCCCATCAGGAAGGCCGACTGTACCGCGAACAGGCCGACCGGGCCGCAGCCCCACACCGCGACGGTGTCGCCCGGCTCGATGTCGGCATTCTCCGCCGCCATCCAGCCGGTCGGGAGGATGTCGGAGAGGAACAGCACCTTGTCGTCCTCGACGCCGTCCGGGATCACGATCGGGCCGACGTCGCTGAACGGCACGCGGACATATTCCGCCTGGCCGCCCGCATAGCCGCCGGTCATGTGGCTGTAGCCGAACAGCCCCGCCATCGGCTGACCGTACAGTTCCTGCGCGATGTCCTGATTGTCCGCCGGCAGACCGTTGTCGCAGGCGGAATATTGATGCTTGCCGCAGTGATAGCAGCTGCCGCACGAGATGGTGAACGGCACCACCACGCGCTGCCCTTTCTGCAGCGTCGATTTCGGCCCGACCTCGACCACCTCGCCCATGAACTCGTGGCCGAGGATATCGCCCGACTGCATCGTCGGTATATAGCCGTCGTACAGGTGAAGGTCCGAGCCGCAGATCGCGGTCGAGGTCACCTTGATGATGCAGTCGCGCGGGTTGACGATACCGGGATCGTCGACGGTGTCGACGCGAACGTCATGCTTGCCATGCCAGGCGATCGCCTTCACAGCCCCATCTCCTCAAATTGCTTACGGTTCATCGCCGGCGTCGCGATCTCGCCGGTCTCGAGCAGCTGCTTGAGGCGACGCAGGTCGCGGCGCGCCTGGATCGCGGGCTCGCGCTGGAACATCTTGGCGATTACCTTCCCGATCACGCCGCCGGGCGGGTCGTAGAGGATGGTCGCGACTAGCACGGTGCCTCTCGCGCCGGCGTCATGGAACTCGACGCGGCCGGAGTTGGGCACCTCCGCGCCCTCCTCGCTAGTCCAGGCGAGCAGGCGGTTCTCTTCCTCCTCGGTGATCCGCGCGTCCCACTCGACCGTCCCGCCCGCGGGGGCCTTGACCACCCAGTGCGAGCGGCGCTGGTCGAACACGTCGATCCGCTCGACATTCTCCATGAACCCGGGAAAGTTCGCGAAATCGCGGAAGTGCGCGTACACCTCGGCCACCGGACGGTTGATCGTCACCGCACGCGCGGTGATCTGGGTTCCCGTCGCCTCGGGGATCGATCCCTTGGCACGCTCCACCGCGTCGCGCTGCTTGGAGGTGGCGAGGGGGGCGTCGTCGCTCTGCTGGTGAAGCAGCTGGTCTGCCATCGAACGGGCTCCTTATTGCCTGCTGCCCCTCCAAGCGCGCGCTATCGTGATCCGTTCCTCGCTATCTCAACCTCTTAACCTGGCTCAATGAGCTTGGCTCACGGGTTGCCCTTGCCGCCGTGCGCGCCCACCGCGGTGCCGGTCGAGAAGCTGGTGCCGTCCTCGGCGAGCGCGACGTACAGCGGCGCCAGCTCGGCCGACTGGCCGGCGCGGCCGAGCGGCGTGTTCTGGCCGAATTCACCCATCTTGCCGGGCAGCTGGCCGCCCGCGACCTGGAGCGGGGTCCAGATCGGCCCGGGCGCCACCATGTTGACGCGAATGCCCTTCTTGGCGAGCTGCTTGGCCAGCCCTTTGGTGAAGATCAGGATCGCCCCCTTGGTGGAGGCATAATCGAGCAGCTCGGGCTCGGGGTCGTAGCTGTTGACCGAGCCGGTGTTGATGATCACCGAGCCGGGCGGCATCGACGGGATCGCCGCCTTGGCGATGCGGAACATCGCGAAGATATTGGTCTCGAAGGTGCGCACCATCTGCTCGTCGCTGATCTCGGAAATGTCCTCCTTGCTCTGCTGATAGGCGGCGTTGTTGACGAGGAGGTCGAGCCCGCCCAGCCCGCGCACCGCGTCGGCGACCAGCTTGGTGCAGGCGCGCTCGGTGCGGATGTCGGCGGGCAGCAGCACCGCCTTGCGCCCGGCCTGCTCGATCAGCGCCTTGACCTCCTGGGCGTCGGGCTCCTCGGTAGGATAATAATTGATTGCGACGTCGGCGCCCTCGCGCGCGAAGGCGATCGCGGCGGCGCGTCCCATGCCGCTGTCCCCGCCGGTGACGAGCGCGCGCCGGCCGGCGAGCTTGCCCGAGCCGCGGTAGCTGGTCTCGCCGCTGTCGGGGCGCGGGTTCATCTTCGACTGCAGCGCCGGCCACGGCTGGCGCTGCTCGGGGAAGGGCTGGTTGGTGTATTTGGTGCGCGGATCGCTGAGCTTGGCGGGGCCGGACGGCTGCGCGCCGGCGCCTTGTGCCGCCGCGGTGGTGGCGGTGAAGGCGAGGCCGGCGGCAGCGCCGCCCAGGATGGTGCGGCGCGTCGTGCCTTGATCGTCCATGTCGCTGATCTCCAGAGAGGATTTGCGCCGAACGGGTGAGAGGCGCGGAGGTTCAGGGAGAAGGGCGAGAGCGCGCGAATGTTGCGAATGTTGAGTCGCTGGCGGGGTTGTCGCGGAGGATGTTAAGAGGCTGGCGACGCGCGATCAGTGGCTTGGCGACGGCCGGCGGCGCGGATGTTGCGAATGTTGAGTCGCTGGCGCGTTGGGATGCGCCGCACCTTGCTGCGGGGCGATATCGACCATGTTAAAGAGCGGCCGCCAGGATAGCTCGGTCCGCGCCAAGTAGGACAGCCGAGATCCTCCCCGCTCGCGGGGAGGGTCGTGCAAGTCGCCATGTCCCCCGGACATGGCTGGATTTGCCGGTGGGCAATTCCACCTGCACGATAGCCGCAGGCTGGTGGAGGGGGACCTCCACAGGTGCTGCGCTGCGTGCAGAGCCCCCTCCACCACCGGCTTCGCTGGCGGTACCCCTCCCCGTGCCGGGGAGGATCTGGTGCGCGGCCGAGCCTAGCTCGCTCTCCTCACGGCCCGTTCGCCGCGAGCTCCGCGAGCCATGCCTTGGCCGTCCCGTCGGAGGGCGCGCGCCAGTCGCCGCGCGGCGACAAAGCGCCACCCGCCGACACCTTCGGGCCGTTGGGGATAGCCGAGCGCTTGAACTGGCTCGTCTGAAAGAAGCGGACGAGGAAGCGCTCGAGCCACAGCCGCACCGTGTCGAGATCGTAGGCGGTGCGCGCCGCCTCGGGATAGCCGATCGGCCAGCGCCCCTGATCGGCGTTGCGCCAGGCGTGCCAGGCCAGGAACGCGATCTTCGACGGGGCCAGTCCGTGGCGGATCACGTAATGAGCGAAGAAGTCGTTGAGCGCATACGGCCCGATCTTGCTCTCGGTGCTCTGCAGCTCTTCGCCGGGGACCAGCTCGGGCGAGATCTCCTGCGACAGGATGGCGTCGAGCACCGCGTTGGTCGGCGCGTCATATTGGCCGGTCG
>Ga0265798_10011050_pt1 | contig 11038 bp, 10 predicted proteins | sample P3T30metagenome_FD_192430 | JGI IMG/M metagenome (GOLD analysis project Ga0265798, IMG submission 192430) | Plant litter microbial communities from East Loma Ridge, Irvine, California - P3 T30 | ecosystem: Environmental > Terrestrial > Plant litter > Unclassified | place: USA: California... | reverse complement strand
ACGTCGCTTTGTCCATGTGTTCATGTAGCCCAGACGCGAGGCGCCGCGTCGTCCAACATAGCACCACACTCGCCCATCCAGTGTTGGCTCCAGACACGACCCAATGGCGCGCACGAAATGGGGTTCGGAGCCAAGACCCCCGCAGTCCGCGAAACGCGACGCGCCGCAAGAAACAGACAAATTGGCAGCATGGACTGCAGCAATCGAACTCGGCGCATCCAACGGCCAAGCGATGGTGAAAAAGCCGGGTGGTCAATGGAAGCTTGTCAGGTGGGCGTAAGGCGTTAGCGTAAGTAGCGTAGGAGGAGCTGAGGCTATACCTGCCTTGACAGCGATACGTAAACAGGGACAATCTCGCGATGTACTTCACGGCCATGCAGCGGTGCGCGCCCGGAAGGAAAACCCTGGCGACTGGGAGATGTTTGCTTATCCAAAGTTGGTCTTTATAGAGGAGGAGACTACACCCGAAATTCAGCGAATATTGGAGCTGCAGAAGGAGAAGGCAAAGGCTTTCGGAATGACATCGAAAGAGGTAGCCGTCGCATTCTTCAGGCATATGATAAGCGAAGTCATCGAACAAAGAAACGAAACGTTCAAGATATACATGAATATTAGCGATCGCTGGCCCAATAGCAATGGACAGGAGCTGATGCTTAGTTTCTAAGGCCTAGGGGCAGAAACTCAATTCGAACCTGTGGACGAGTGTTTGAACAGCGTGATCGGCCGCAGTTCCAGCAGTGCTAGCAGTGTGTCTGCTAGTGGAGTGTACGTCGTGGTGGATTGTGGTCATTCCGGAATGGTACGTTCGCAAGGCTGAGAGCACTCTTTCGCCAAGCTAATTCCTCAACAGAATGTGGGCCTTGCCGAAGTCGCAGATGAACCCATATATAAGGTCTACCGATACAAAGAGTATCCTGCTGGCGCAGGGGAAATCAGCATGGCCGTAGAAGATGCGGTCCGCTCCATCAACAGGGCTAATGGTGTCAAATCCGCCGACATGAACCTTTGGGAAATGTCCGAGTGCATCGATGAGTACTTCAAACCAGAGCTAGAAGCCAAGATCTCCCCACGATGTGGATCTTCAGATGATGAATGGGTCATGGTCATGGGACGTGCGGATCTGGCAAACCGCAGCCTAGATCGGCGCCGCCCTAACTTTGCGCGGCCGACACTTATGAAAGCACTGGATTGGCCAATCGTTTGGCAAACGGCGTTGGGTTTCATGTGTTGTTGACTGGCCGCGGGGCGCGGAGCCCTACATCGCAAAAAGCATTCCAAATCCTCATCAGTCAACTTTCCGATGGCAATGTTACACGATGACGAGGAAAACCACATGTATGTGTCGTTCAAAATGGGTCAGAATCAATCACCAATGTCAATCCGCTGACAGGATACATAGCACTACTATCCTCGCAGGTCTGATGCGCATCGCAGATGACCTCGGCATCCTCTCGGTTAAAGATGTGCCAGTTTCGCTCTGGCTGAGGAGCGATCCAGATGAAACGACGGGTGAGAACGATGGCAATACCGTTGTCCGAATTTGTACGTAAAGGCAAAAGACGAACAACACAGTAAGTGTACGGGACAGGTTTTCAGTGTTACATCCGGTGCGTTATGAGCTCTGTGCTACCGACGATAAGCCGCCATCGCTTAATTTGTCGGTCTTTGGGACCCCGGTTGGGGTCTCTGACGAAGATATCATCGAAGGATGGAACAACGAGAACTTTGCTCATACAGATGTTGGTAAAGTTACCGAATTCGGGAGGTTCAAACAAGAACTGCCGGACTCGACTGTCACACCCAGCAGAAGGGTATGTCACGTATATCTATATGTGAAGGTGGTCAGGTTATCGGTTGAGCTCTATGCGATATTCGCCAGTGATGGGCGCGCCGTCAAACCATTGGAAAAGACGCCCTTCGACAAAGCATTCCAAAACGGGGGAATTACCACAAAGTGGAAAAAGTACTAAGATGTCCGCTTGCGTATCGTACGACTGAAACAAGTTGCGAGGCCGGAAACACTGTCCACGAATCCACGACAGCCTTTAACATCGAGAAGTTAGCAATCAGAAGCTACCACGGACAACGAATCTCTCTTAGACGGTAGTGCAGTATAGCTTGACGTCATTCAAGTCAGTCAAAGGAGCAGGAAGAGGACATCGTCGCTGTCGAAAAGCAGCCAAACGCAACAACGGAAACTGTCGAGGTTACTAGTTATAGGAGGAAGACCGTATTCAAAAGAGGATAAACTAGACTCACATAGTACGGATGATGACGAGACTGGATCGGAGATGGTGTTGTAGGCACAAGACTATTCGCCACGCGATTGAGTGCAGCGTTCCTCATAGAAAGCAGGATCTATTACATCATGGTGTTCTCAAATCCGTCTTAAGTAGCGTCGAAGCATTCCCCATATAACAATACAGTCACTTTGGTGAGTTTATGAGAATGAAGGGTGTCGTTCGTCTAATTGCTCCACGACATCCATCAGTGCTCGCTGAGAAAGGTGCATTTTCTTTTCCAAAAGTTTAAGATAAGTGACAATCTAGCAAATCTTAGCTTACACACTATCACCTGATGCTTGCAAACGTCCACTCTGCATCTAACTTTGAAAGAGATCTTCTTCGTGCCCAGAAAATGCTATCTCCAGTTAAAGTTCAAACTTTGGCCCAGCTTCAGATCGTTGGAAACGTCAGATCCTTGTAACGATGCATTCGGCTGTCTTCTCACCGGTCGCGATGGGTCGATGCCGAAACAAGATTGAATGTGTCAAAATGCAGCATGCAGCATTCTGAAAGTTTACATAGTTAGGTTCACCAGCTTCAGTTACCTGAGGGGTGCAGCACTGACCATCAGTCCTGGACACATGGTCCGTGCGGTCGATCTCAACCTAGGACCTCTCTACAGGTGCAGGTAGCCGCCAGGCTGTGACTTATCTGTAATGTATTATAACTTCGCCACAAATATTCATCTTTGCTGTGAGTCTTACAAACACGGCCTTGGAAGCAAATCGATTGATCTCGCTCATTGTATTATATTTCAACAACTGTATTCACTCTGATGGTAAGATCAAATCACAACTCCGTAAGGGACCAGAAAAGAACAAACGATAGCTGGGTTGAACGCAAGCTGTGTTCGGCTTGCTTTAGTGGGCCTCAATGATTGCACCAATTAGATGTTTCCACTGGAATGTGCGACCTGCAAAGCCAAAAGGTCATATCCAGCGTCTCGGGGACACCGAGTAAGTCAGGGTAGCTACCAACCAACCAACTTCAACTTTGAGGCTTCGGTTGGTTGGTTGCTTATGTAATAAGGCATCCGGTTGGTTGGTTAGTTAGTTGCAAGTGAGGTTGGTTAGTTAGTTGATGGTACAATGGCCTAAGGCCCATAAAAAGGTAGTGTTATAAAAGGAGGTAGATTTTCAACGTGTCTGCTGCTATAGAGCCTTACAACTAGTATTCCGCCTTAGAGGCATATCACGTATAGTATCCCCTAACAAATCTTGCCTCCCTTACTCTTTTTCGTGTTCGCTCGTAAGTGACGAGTCGTCGGATTAAGGTTAGATAATACCCTCTACGTGCTACGAGCGTAAGTATTAAATGCTCTTAGCTATCTGCTATTACGTATAAGGTCGTTGTTCGTTAACCACGTTACCGGTCATGCTAAAGAGGCGTTCATCTACTATAGTAGATGCTAGTACTACTAGTAAGGTGAATGCTAGATACTTTAACATAGGGTACTAATCTTAGTATAAGATCTACTAATCTAGGGGATCTTAAGACTCCGGCGGATCTGTAATGCCCTTATATTTAGCTAGTTCATCGTCGGGGTTAGGGGCCCGTCGAAGCCTCTTACTATTAAACGTAGTATAGCTACTAAGTTCCTTTCGACATACCTATAGTAAGGTAGAAGATCGCTCTAGCGTATCCGTGTTATAGGTACGCTTTATAGTAGCATACTACTAATCTACTATAGTTATTGCTAAGGTCATAAACTAAGGCTCCTAGTGATCTTCGAACTAGACGTTACGGTAGTAAGGATTAAGGAACACGGCTATAATATAGGATAGGTTAAGATCTGTAATCTAGTAGTACTTCCTTAACTTCAACTAGCTAACGTTAAGGGATGCTATAAAGTGCTTACTACTAGGTTGCTACCTCCGAGTCTCGAGATAGTATAGGAGGTATTCTATCGACGTGAGGGTGTTATATAGTGCTCTAGCCGTCGTACTAACTAACAGCATATATATAGAGACCTCGTAGATTAGAGCGAGTAGATCCTTAAGATAAGCGAGTTCTTCCTAATCCTTACGAGTTAGTAGATCGCTCTTATATATATCATCTTCTTCATAACTCTAGTAAAGCGTAAGGGCGTCGCGAAGGTGTATTATACGCTCGATCATTAGGTAGGTGCTATTCTACCGGATGCCGCCGTTCCTAACTAGTCGAAGGATCTTTATATACGAGGTCTCACCCTTATCGATAACTTCCGTCTGTTTGCTCTCGAATACGACCCTTCGCGAGTTGTTAACCTTAATGTGATTAACGAGGTTATAGAGCTTCCCTATCGGACCTTTAAACTACTAGGTACGGTATTGTTCTTCCTCGGAGCCGTGTTCTAAGATAGTCTCGAAGGAGGTAACTACTTATATACCCGAAGTCGAGTTATCGTGTTGTTATAAGAAGTCGTACTACGCGTTATCGAGCGTATGCTCGTTAACTCCGAAGAGAATAGTAGTGTATACTAGGTTAAATATATAGCTAGTATAGCGTAGTCTCGACTCTACCGGATCAAGCGTGACACGCTCTACGAGATGCTATAGGGCCTTATCGTTATTAGTAGCATTATCGGCTATAAAGAAGGTAATTTAACTTCTACTAATCTGATAATCTTTAAGGACGTCGAACAGCTAGTCTATAATATTAGCGCCGGTATGACTACTAAGGGTGTCACGTATTATAAGGACGACGTTATAGACCTTATAATCGTCTCTAAGGTAGTGAACAACAACGCTAAGAAGGTCTAGGACGTCGTTGTTTGCCTTCTATCTATTAAAAGAGATAGTGACTTTCCCCTTTATATCTATAATAGAGCGAACGATCGATACTTTGCGCTCTAAGAACTTAGTATTAATCTAGTTAGTGACTATCCTATAGTAGCGAGGTACTAGATCTTCGATCCGTAGATTCATAAAGCAAAGAAGTGCGTTATGTTTAGTAGATACTACCTAGCGAAGAGATATACCGCTACTAACAACCTAACGGATATAGGTAGTCTTCTATCTAGCATTATCGAAAATTGTGTTGTTTATAGTAGATTGATCTACCTAAGGCTTAATGCTCCCGTATTTACGCTTCTTAGAAATTGATTACCCGAGTTTGTTACCGAATCTGTCGTAGTGGTACACCTGTTCGAGGTGATCGAGTGGTTTATTCGTCTTTTTTTTAACATTTAGTAGATATGTTAATAATAGATGATGAACGTTGTCTTAGTAGCATTCCCTATATAACTAATGTTTAATAACCTCATTCTGTTTGTTTAGAACCCTAATCGGCTCGCCGTGCAGCTATATCCACGATCTTAGTAGCACATTGTTAGTAGGTAGTAGTACGTAGTTTAGAAGTCGACCTAGTCGAATTATAAAGCTAGTTTTTATAGTTCTCGATTAGTGCTCGGTAGGTAGCCTAGATATCCGGTATAGCTCCGTTAGGTTATCGGGTTCTAAAGTTAACGATAAGTCTATATAATCGTTAACTACTATACTACATTAGTTGGTGGTTAGATAAATATGCGAATTGAAGGTAGCTTAGAGGATAGAGGACGCGTTCCTTACGCGCGCTCGAAATTACGCCAAAAGTGCGGAGGTCTTAACGATGTGCATACGGCTAGGAAGGGCTCCGATTAGTTGACGGCGCTCCCCGGACCCTTAGGGTTCGGGACAGCGTTAAGAAGGATATCTGTGAGAAGCATTACTTACATCGAGAATCTACCTATACCTCTTTATCTAACTAACTAACCAACCACCTCACTTCTGGTTGGCTAGTTGATTATGTAAGGAGGCCTCCGGTTAGTTGGTTGGTCAACCAACTAACGGGCCAACCCTTGGCAACAGTGGTTGGTTAGTAGCCACCCTGATTCCAGCTGCCCTCTCCCGAAGGCCAGAGGTAAGATGACGGTACACTAGTATCACGAAACGCCAAGAGTTTCAGTTGTTGACAGAAAGGCAAAACTAGCTAGAGATAGTAGACGAGGGCTTCACCTATCGGCACAGGTAGATAACGGTGAATTATCTTTGTCGACCCGGTAGTACTATAGCCCTTATGGTATGCTATGACCGTAACCACTAGACCGTGCTCGATGAAGATGTTTCTATGATTCCCGAGATGCCCGTTGCTATGGCAGAGTGTAAGCAGCTCTGTCCCACGCGCTGATTGTCCGCACGTGATGTGGATGAGAAGCGAAAGATGTTCGAGAAGGGCGTCGACACGGTTTAGACACGCGTTCGCTGTCTGCGTGCTCCACTTCGTCGATCCAGCGCAATCGTGGTCGGTCCTGCAGATTCTCCTCTGAGTTTTGCACTATCAAGGACGCGCAGAAGGAGCCAGCGGGTAGCATCCCCTAGCTGTTCCTTATTGGTTGGTAGATGGAGGAAGTTCCATCCTCGCTCTCGGTTTGTAGTATCGTCCTTCAGATTGCGCAGAGAGAAGCCCGGTCTCGTGCCCTCCATCAGCTCGCTAGGCGCAGGCATCAGCAGATTGTCAAGCTGTTCCCACATTATTTTCACCTGTAGTTGAATAAAGGCTTTGAAGTGATCCATCCGAAATGATGTATCCTGCTTGTATCAGACCTGCGATCCGTACTCTGACCAGCGAACATGCCCTGCAACTGTCATGGCATTATTCATCTTTTTACCGTAAGCTCTCAACCAGATAGCCCATCCTAACGGTGAGGGACTGTGACCAGTGGGGAGTCTAGAGTGCATCTGGTGTAACATCTCAGATGGAGATGCTATCTCACCATCGTCCAAAGCGACTACGCTCCGCTGCATCACTAGCATCTAGCCTATCTTGATCAGACCCGAAAGCAGCGGGGTGAAGTCGACAGGCGACTTGAAGATTCGCTTTTTTACGTCAATACCACTGACTGCAAGGAACCCTACCACCACGCTCTCGAAGAGATCGCCCCTAAGGGTGTGATCAACCAAGGAGACACAGAACAGCAAGCATGCGCGATCAAGACTGTTCTGTATCTGTTGGTATGCGGCTATATTCGGTTCCTGCAGGGGTTTCTGGAATCCAAGGAGCCGTCGGCCAAGGGTACTGAGTCGCTCCAGACTACTAACTTGAGTCTCTGTCATTCGGTGACTCAATATAGTGAGCGGACCGCCGTTTTCTCGAGATTTAGCTGTTCGATATGCAAAGCATATGAGTCGAGCTCAGATAGCACTATACTTGCGATAGGTCTGATGTTGAAGTGTGAATAGTGGTGATAAGGCTGGAGCCCGATGCTTTTTGTACTCGGGGGAGACACGCTTGATTAGAGCCTGGTCGAAGACACTGACTCTTTGTTAGGCAAGAGATTCGCGTGCTTGATCGACTAATCTGTTCAAACTCGCAATAAAGACATCAAGTAAAGGTTCGGCCCCTATGGTGGGAAGGCTGGAAAGGGGAGCTATTTCGGACATCTTGTGACCTTGGAGATATCGGGACTACCGCGTCATTTCTAACTAGGGCGATATCTCCGTTCTCGAGTGATCGTCCGATACGATGTCTGCAGTCCTTTCGAGTTACTTCTCGGCTGTTGCGAGCTCAGCTAGAACATGCTCCAGCATTTGGTCGCCTATAGACGGCGGCTCGTGAGGCTTTATTGATGATTGACGTGACGTGCTTTGTTCATTCATATCGCTTCTTTCGCTCACGCAGAAATATGCACTCTATGGCCCTTGGACAAAGAAACGCTGGCATTTAGTTGACACCTATCGCCGGGGTGCCGACGATGACGATGGCGCGCAAGCCGAGGGACGGCTAGGCTTCCTGCCCGAAGGGTGCAATTGCCGTTAATGCTTTTCCATCGATGAGAGCTGGCGCGTAGCGAACGAGCACATAACGCAGGAGTGACCATCGAACACTAGAAGGTCGGGTATCGGAAGATCGGTGGGCAACGGAAATCTCACGGCCTCGTGGGTTGGATCAAGTAAGTCGAGACGCGAGAGATCTTTCATAGTCGCGCACAACCGCCCACCAGAGCTTTTGTTGCCAAGTTCACGCCGGTGTGTCCTGACATGGTTGCGAAGGCTGGCAGGAGGAACGGCATAGTTGCAAGGAAGGCAGATGAGTATGCGATAATCTGACAGATATCGAAATAAGTGTGTTGTTGAGCAAGCCGAGGTGTGGTCATGAGGCATGGTGTAGACCTCACCGATGTCGAGGTAGTGTGTTATAAAGGAGTATGATAGAGGATGATTCGATGAAATGGATGATCCACTACATCGCGCTCCTATGAGCGACGCGCGACGCGTGGTAGCGCGTGCGCAAAAGTCCAATCTCACCGACCCCTAGCCACTAGCCAAATTAGGCAGCATGGGTCCGCTGCCAGACAGCTAGCCAATAAGAGCTGGAGAAGATGGAATGGGGTCTGGGTACATTTTGCCATAGTTTGCAGGCTGTCAATCAGTTTAGCGAAGTAGAAGTCTACCTTGATGTTACCATCCTCGAAGGGGACTACGTCCATACGGTCTTCAATGTTCTTTAAGAAATCACTGAAGGCCTGCACGGTTTGACCGTTCTTTTGTCTGCAGTTGAGGTACGTGATCGCTAACTCTGTTCTTCGAACAGTAGGATTCTTGATGACGTCTTGCAGCAGGTTCTGCACCATTTGTTAGGTGAACTAGACTCCTTGTTTGTCGGATTCAACACACGCTTTGACAAGGGGATTAACGAGCGTACTAAGTTCTGACTTGATACCGACAGTGCCCATCGGCTGCGCTGAGCGCGGTCGTGATCCACGCCGGTGATCATCATGACCTTGTTGTTTACAAGTTGTCTCTAAGTGTCAAAGGCTGTCTGTGAAGCAGAAGACAGGTCTAGGCATTTGGCCTTAAGGAGCTGTTTCAACTTGTTGGATCGCGAGCGATTCGCATGCGACTCCGATGCGGTTGTCGTGCTAAAGCTTATCCTCTTACGTTTGGACAGGCGGCTCTCGTGAGTATCAACAATGCGTTGATAAGTCTTCTGTTTTAGGGAATGCTCCGAGAGTTCCTGCGCCGTCATCCCCGTGAGGTCCGCTTCGTAAAGTCGGTTCAGGGTATCGCGTGCGATTCGCAGCTGTTTATCTGCAGGATCCTTAAGGCTTAGCCTGCTAAAAGCGGCCTGTCCTTGGGTCGAGCTGGTCCCGCTTGACGATTGTCTCTCGGCGTGCGTCTGTGGTATATTTACACCCAGCGCAGCCTGATCAGACGACTCAACTCTATCCTTTGCGTCCTCATCTTGCTCCATGAACTCAGGGTGTTCCTAATCCTGGGCAATGTGTGGTACTCCCATGCTATTCCCTTGAGATACTGGCGCGATCTGATCGCGTCCAGCTCTTCTGGTTTCTGGGGCCATTTTCGACCGAGATATTCGAGAGTTCGAACTGCTACCTTCCCGAAGGTAATGAGGCAATCGACGGTGAGGATGTAGTAGGTAGGGGTTCTAAACAGTATCTCTTAGGTGGTATATCAACGATTGCCTAAGGAGTCTTAGAGAGCCTTCTGGGACACTGAGTGCCAAGTGCGGGAGTCCCGTATGGTTTTCGTGCGGAACGCATGTACGGATCACATGCGGAGTCTTGTAGTCCTATCATGTGCCCGGTGTTTCCTCACAGTATAGTTAGCCCATAAGGCGACGTTAAAGATAGACTTAAATGATAGTAAAAAGCCTTTGTATCGTCTAGAAACCTTTCATGTGTGCACTATCATGTATCCCTATCTCTATTCTAGCTGCACATCCTACAAAAAACTCTAAAGTTCGTGAATCTCACCCTAAGGGAACATCTCCAGGCTCACTACTATGTTAGCAAGGTCAAACATTAATGCAAAACCACGCCGCAACACGGCGTCCATCCAGGGAAGGTCCGGGGTCTGGACTCCTGTAGTGGTTGTCGCCTTCCGCCCACCGATTTAACGCCGGAACGCCTATATCAGTCTCTGGCGTTTGCTTCTATCAATAGGAACTTCCCGGGCGTCGTCACGTTCGGCGAGTGGAGACGTTACTCCGGGTAGTAGCGTAGAACTTTGACCTGCTTTGAGAGACTGTTAGCTGAGATATTGAGAGTGTACCAGATAAAAATCTTGCCTTTCTCAGAACGTATCAAAGTCAGCTGCTTTAATGCCCGTGTCGTGACGTGATGGGATAGTCCGTAGATCTTCTCGTAGCCAGCGAAAGCACGTTGGAACACCTGTTCCGCATGGTCTAGCATTCCAGTTCTGTGGTATAGATTGCCAAGGTTGCCGACTGTGTTCAGCGTCGACGTGTGATCAGGCCCGAGTGCCTTCTCCTTGCCGGCCAAAACACGCTGGTACATCTTCTCTGCTTCGTCCAATTTTCCCTGATCGCGGTAAAGAACACCTAGGTTGTTGACCGTGTCGAGCGTCGATGTGTGATCAGGCCCGAGTGCCTTCTCGTAGCCAGCTAGAGCACGCTGGCACATCCGCTCTGCTTCGTCCAGCTTTCCTTTAGTGTGATATAGAGAGCCTAAATTGTTGACTGTCTGGAGCGTCGACGGGTGATCAGGCCCAAGTGCATTCTCGTATCCAGCTAGAGCACGCTGGCACATCCGCTCTGCTTCGTCTAGCTTTCCTTGAGTGTGATATAGAGCGCCTAGGTTGTTGACTGTCTGCAGCGTCGACGTGTGATCAGGCCCGAATGCCTTCTCGTATCCAGCTAGAGCACGCTGGTACATCTTCTCTGCTTCGTCCAGCTTTCCCTGATCGCGGTAAAGAAGACCCAGGTTGTTGACCGTGTCGAGCGTCGACGTGTGATCAGGCCCGAGTGCATTCTCG
>Ga0265798_10011049_pt1 | contig 11039 bp, 13 predicted proteins | sample P3T30metagenome_FD_192430 | JGI IMG/M metagenome (GOLD analysis project Ga0265798, IMG submission 192430) | Plant litter microbial communities from East Loma Ridge, Irvine, California - P3 T30 | ecosystem: Environmental > Terrestrial > Plant litter > Unclassified | place: USA: California... | reverse complement strand
CCTGCTGCTTAACCTTTTTTGAATCGAGGATTGGTGCCTCTAGTCGTCTTCACCCGTGCACGACGCACCCGCAGTCCCTAGCTGCGGCCGAGGTGAAGACCCCGCGAAGCAACGCTGCTTCGCCCCGCTGGGGTGTCGTGGCCCGAACCACGACGCCCCGGCGATACCCAACTCGCACGGCAAGAAGAACCGAACGGCGCGAACGAGGCAATCAACGGGGCTATCAAGGGCGTGAATGTCCGACTCGTGCCAGACGAGCATTCAGGCTTGCGCCGGTGAACGATCCCCTATCGGACGCCACGATGGACGTCAGAACCCCTGCGTCAACGGACGGTACGGACTTGAAAGCGGCGGGGCCGGCTTCATGCACCCGACATGGCGGCCCCACCTGTCAATCAGGGGACCCGAATCCCAAAACGACACACCCACCGTACGCATAACACATGTCGCCCACAAAGGGCGGGCCGACCTAGAGACGTCCTACGACTTGCACTGCAGAGCAGTGCAACAGGGATGGGTGGGTCGAAACGCCGGTCGAGGGACGCGACGGCCTAACGGGTTCAGGTCGACAGGCCGCCGCAGCACTCGGGCATCACTGGACACGAAAAGTCCGTGATGCGCAGGCGGGGTCTGGGCCTTATCTCACGATATCGGCAACGCGGCCCTGACCTCAAGGGCTCGAGACCTGCTCGGATCGCCCACTGTCCGGCCGTACTTGACCCATCCCCAAGGAGTCAGCCTCAGGGCCCATCAGCTGGATGAGCACTACCCACGGGCCCGTTCCACATCGACTCGGGATCGCCTCAACGCCCGTCGACAGCTCGAGATCCCTCGAGCGCGGCGACTCGTCGACGGAGGCGGATGACAATCACTACAAGCACGATCACCGCGACGACGACCATCGCCGCGAGGCCCCAGAACACAGTGAGGGTCAAAAGAAGCCCCTCTATCGGAGCTGGGTCGATCTCAACGGGATGGAAGCCTCGCACCGTCACGAGGGCTCACGCCCGATGGCCTGAACGACCGCCGCCGAACCGATCATCAGAATTCCTCCGATCAGGAAGGCGCCACCTTGAATGACGCCGTCGACACTGGCTGCGATAAACGAGCTCACGAGGCCCAAGGCGCCGACAAGGGTGCCGACGATGTACAGGACGAGAACCTGACCTACTCGAGATGCACTCATGTGTCGACGCTATCAAGACGCCTGGGTGCGGTCCGATATCAAAGATCAACCTACCCAAGCGCCCCGTCGAGGGGTCGTCTAACGGGACGCGGACAGGGATCGCAACCGGACAACGCTTCGCCACGCAGCTACCGCTGCCAACACGATCAGGCAACCAATGAGAAAACCATTCGCCTGCACAGTGAACGCCACGATCGCGAGGACGACGAACACCACGAGTGCGGTGATCGAAGCGACGAGTTCCGTTGGCTTTGCCCTGGCACTTCTGTCTCGATTGTCAGCCATGCCGGGACGCTACACCCGGGCTCACACCGGGCTGCCCCCTGATCGATCGGTCACCGACCACCGGCGGGTGTTGGCCGCTCCCCCGCAGCTACGGGGCGCCAGCTGTCTCGATAGGGCAGCCCGAAACTGATATCGGTGAACGAACTCCTAGCGGGCAATGCGTAGAGCAACATCGTCTTACGAATCCCAGCTCTTAGTGCACGTGGAGAAGAACCACTTCTGGTAGCGCCTCTACGACTCAGGCATGCAGCCATGTCGCTTCCGACTGCAAAGGTGCGTATCCCCAGTAGGTCGTATGGGCCAAGAATCGCTAGACAAGACTCCAAAGATGAAGGATGCGGCGACAAGAGCGGCACGATTCGGAGCCCCCACCATTCTCTCCATCTTCTCTACGTGATACGCCACCGTATGTTCCGATTTGTAGAGCCGCTCACCGATCTGCCGCAGGCTCTTGCCTTAGGCAAGGCCCGTCAGGATGTGGCTTTCCAAAGTGCTGACGCATCCCTGACAGCGCTGTCCCATACCTTCCGCCCCTCCAGTTAGCACCACTTTCTTTCCTACCAACTGCCCTGCGCACCTACTGGAACTGAGTCCAACTTTTGGTGCAGATCGACCAAAAAGTCCTTGAATGCGAGCGCGCGGCGGACGGGGCCATTTGCCTGAAAGCACTTCGCGCACCGTGAAGCACCATTCCTTCGGATGGGTCTCGTCTGAGCAAATCCGGGTCAGGAGAAGCACACGTACCAGAAGTCGATTCGTCGATTGGGAGCAGGTCTAGCAACTGCGGGGCTGATTCTCGGAGGGACCATCATTGGCGCAGCACCCGCGAGTGCTGCAGAAAGTTGTCAGAACTTGGTGACCCGCGACGAAGTCACCGAAGCTTCCGTTCCAATCGTTATTGGGACTCTTAACGTCAACCGGTCGGCATGCGACGACGGGTCAGCGCTGACGTCGTCGAGCACGAGCCTCACCTTCGATACGACGGGACCAGGCGCCGCTGCTGGTTGAAACTTTGGTACTCCGTAGACGTCTCTGAGTGGAACAAGCGGGCTGACAGCGGGCTACACGTCCAGTGGCAGCCTCCAGCTGTGCGTCGCGTCGGCTTCTCCGCTGTGCGCGGACACAGAGACCTTCACAGTTACAAATTCGGTCTTCGGGCCCAGCTTCGTGGGGCCTGTTACTCTTCCCACCGTGGCGTGTGAGAACGCGGCTTGCAAGTTGAACTTCGCGCGTCAGTGACGAACTAGGAGGGCACATGTTTCCGCTGCTTAGACGCTTGAAGCTCAGGCAGTGGTTGCCCGTTGCCAGCTTGCTCTTGGGACTGATCGCGTCGTTTGTGGGCGCTCAATACGGCCAACCAAATTCATGGTTGTGGTTTGGCGGGGGCGTCGCTCTTGCGGTCGTCCTTGCTGTGATTACGCGCCGTCGAACTAGGATGGACCGCTCTCCAAATGAGCCATAGGCACAGCCCCCAGCTGGGCATAGCCTCCTGGTAGAAACGCCTAGCACGCGCACCTACCAGGAGGCTTGTGCTTTTGGCCACAGGAAAGATGACGAGACACAAGAGCAATTCCTTGATCGATCACCCAACATTCGGGCCCGTCTAGCACTCCCCCGCAGTCAATCCATGCGAGACGTCTCGATAGACAAGACCGCAAGCGTTTGCGACTAAGGATTCCGTATCTGGACATGGGGCTGAAACGCTTGGGGTTCGAAGTCGTCGCGGAATTTACTCACATTGGAGCGAACCATCGACTCACATGACCTACCCGCATCACCCCACTGGTGGTTCACCTTCGGAAGTCAGGGCACTGCTCCCGCTGTCAATGTCGCTGCCGCCGATGCCCTAGCTCGATTCGCATCCGCAACTGAGCATCAGCGCCGCAGCAAGGATTCAGGGGCAAGCTTGCCGACGAGCTGGGTCACTCTCGTGCGCGAAGCAGCGAACGCAGGAGCCTCTGAGGGGGCCATCGCTGCCGCCAGTGGGCTATGTCTGGGGTCGGTGCTGAAGGCTTTCGCGGAGCCAACTGACAGAGAGCCCCGCGGGCCCGCCTGACGATCCCCTATTGCGACGCCCGGCCGTGGTGACAGACCCACATTTCGCAACCTGCTCTGGAACGAAACTGAATAGGCCTTGACCCTCGACGACATGCGTTGCCTATCGAAGAGGTGAGTGATATGCCCCAAGAACCGTCCGACCGTCTCAGCCGTTATGCGGTGGCATCCGTCGCTGTAGGTGTCGTGGCACTGGTCTTGCTCTGGGCGTTTGGTGCGCCGACCCTTGTGACCGCATTTGGTGCCGGGCTAGGACACCTGGCATTGCAGGACATCACGCGCACGAGATCCCGCGGCATCGCCTTGGCCTCGGTTGGTCTGATACTTGCGTACGGCCTGACGCTCAGCTCGATCATCCGGTTGATTCCATCGGCGATCAACGGGCTTAACTAGGTAGCTCCTTCTTAGCACGCCAGTTCAGCATTTACGCCCCCTCTAGGGTCCACGGCATCGACCTGACAGGCACTCAACACCTATGCGACGGGTGAGCTCACAGCGGGTAGTGGCGATCGTCACCTCTACCCGACGCAGTCTCTGGCAGAAGATCGAGCCCGATGATCGATTCCCTATCGGACACTCATCAAGATCGTCTACGGGTGCGAGGCCCATATGCGCCCGGGGTCGACTGCCTCCGCGATGCGACGGCTAATCAATCCGAGTTGCTGCGCCTGGCGCTCCGTGAGCGAGTTGAAAACGACCTGTCGCACGAGCTCGCGGTGGCCCGGCGTCGCGGATACGACCTTTTCGTGACCGAGCGAGGTCAAGATCCCGAGCGTAAACCGGCCGTCCCTGGGGTCGACCTCGCGCTCGACCAACCCTTCTTTCTGCAGCCTCGTGACTGCGCGCGACAGGCGCGAAAGAGTGCAGCCTGCGTACGCGGCGAGCGTGCTGAGACGCAGGGTCCTGTCAGGCGCGGTGTCGAGGGCGAACAGCACGCCGTACTCGAAGTGCGTCAGGCCACTGTCGCGCTGGAGCTGTGCGTCCAGCGCGGCCGGAAGCCGTTCGAGCACGGTGGCGAAAGAGGCCCAGATGGAGAGTTCGTCCGAGCTCAGCGACATGCCCTGAAGACTACCCCCGGACTTGCTCAAGAAAGTAATCGGGCGTACCGTGACTTGCTCAAGCAAGTAACGGGTATTGCCGGCGGCGGCATGGAGGACAGATGGACCTGCACCTGAACGGCAAGAGCGCGTTCGTCAGCGGATCGACGGGCGGCATCGGGTACGCCGTAGCCGCCGCACTGGCCTCCGAGGGAATCCGTGTCACCTTGAACGGTCGCCGCGACGAACGCGTTCTCGCGGCGGTCGAACGTCTCCGAGCAGAGTGCCCCGGCGCCGAGATCACGGGGATCGCGGCGGACTTCTCCGATCCGGCGCAGGTGGCGGCGTTGCTCGATCAGCTCGGCGCTGTGGACATCCTCGTCAACAACGTTGGGCTGTTCGGGCTGGAGGCGTTCGGCACCGTAGTTGATGCGGAATGGCAGCGCTACTTCGAGGTGAACGTCATGAGCGGGGTCAGGCTGTCGCGCGCGCTCCTCCCCGGCATGCTCGACCGCGACTGGGGACGCGTGCTGTTCATCAGCAGTGAATCGGGCGTTTCGGTGCCAGCCGACATGGTGCACTACGGCGTGACGAAGGCCGCGATGATCGCCCTGGGGAACGGCATCGCGAAGCTCACACGCGGCACCGCTGTTACGGTGAACACCGTGCTCGGCGGCCCGACCTGGTCAGACGGCGTCGCGTCCACGATCGAAGGAATCGCTGCGTCGCAGGACATTCCCGTCGACCATCTTCGCGCCGCGATCATCGGGCAGAACCCGACAACCCTGCTCGAGCGGTTCATCGAACCTTCCGAGATCGCTGCACTCGTGGTCTACCTAGCAAGTCCCGTGGCATCTGCCACCAACGGGGCCACCCTCCGCGCTGACGGCGGGGTCCTGACCACAACTTCTTAGCTCTGGCGGGAAGAGGCCGGTGAACGATCGTGTACTGGGAGGGAACGACGGGTGAGTTCACCTTGGGGTCGTGGGGCTGACCCTCCGTGTCAACGTTGCGCCCCCGATCGCCTGTCGTGCGTGCGTGCGGGTGCGGTCAACATGCCTGCGGCTGCGAGGAGGGCGAGAGACATCCCACCGAGTTCGCCGGCCGTTTCGGTCAACGTCACCGCGATCGCCGCGAGGTGAGGGATGTGGGGCTCGAGGACGATGTGCACCTGGTCGACGCCCACGCCGAAGATCGCGATGACGACCATGCAGCCGAGGAGGACAGCCGAGTGGCGGCGACCGGAAGCTGATGAGAAGATCGTCGCGATCACGACGATCAGGCCAAGGACCAGCGCCTCTCCCGCCCAGACGAGCAGCTCCCCGAAGTGGAGGAGTAGTACGCGACATTGCCGGCAAGCAGCAGGAGGTCAACGAGTACCACCGCGGCCACGAACGCGACAATGACCGGACTTAGACCGGGAAGCCACCGGCGGCGCTTACCGCGAGTCGGGAACGCGATGGAGCGTGGAGCTTGCGCCGCATCGAGCTGTGGTGCTGAGGAAGAAATAGCGTGCGACTTTCTGTGAGCAAAACGACCACCCTAGGCAGTCAGGCGCCCCTTGTCCGGACCACTATCCAGCCCCGCACTGAGGAGGACAGGTGCCGGGTAACGCATGCCGACCACCGATCTTCCACGTCGTGTCACAACGACACGAGCACAGCGAACGCATCACCCGCGCCATCGCCGGCCGCCACCTAGCGAACCGGTCTCCAAGATCGGCAACAGACGTACGATGCATGCGCTGGGCCAAGTCATGAACTGCTGGCGCTCGATATCAACGACGGTCTTCCGAAACGTCGTAACCGTGTCATCACCCAGTCGCAGTTCTCATCACCGCCTCATGGCTTGCCGCAGTTGTCCTCGCGTTGGTCTTCCTCCTGAGGAAGGAAACACCGGCGCCGACGAGGGCTCTCACGCAGCCCAGTTCTGCTCCCCCCGGTGGTCACCCAGCGCTCGGTCGTTCTAACGACTTCTCAAGAGCTGATGAGTCGCCGAGAGACTCGGTCCCGATGACGCTCAACGTCCCATCGGTCTCGAGCACAACCGCCGCCACAGTCGAGACGTCGCCTCTCCCGCTGCTTCGCACCGCCTGCCGCACCTCGGACTCCGACAGGCGAGCCGCTCTAAGCGCATCCGAACACATCTCGCCCTGCCACAGAACCACTGCGGGTCGGGCTGTGATGACTGTCCGAAACGCGGGCACACGAGACGAGACGAACGCGAGAACGAATTGGAGGCCGGCGAGGACGACGAGAGCGAGCGCACCCTCTGCCCAGGAAACGTCGCTGCTGAGGAGAATCGTCGCGAGCGTGGAACCTAAGGCCACTGTGACGATGAAGTCGTACGCGTTCAACTGGCTCAGGGTGCGCTTGCCCGAGAGCCGAATGACGACAACCAGCAAAGCGTAGGCCGCGAAACCAACGAGCACGATCCGCCCCATCTGGGGCCACGAGTCAAACCACATTTTGCTCCTTCTGAGGTTGGGGGGCCGCACGAACAGGGGAGGGACGTGCCCCATGTGCGCCCCTCCGGCACGCTCCTCACACCAGGTCAGTCACCCATGCGAGCACCGAAAACGTGCCACGGTACGCGTGCTGATTCGCGCTTCGCCAGGGCTTGACAGCGGTCGGAGCAGCAGCCTGCTGCCCAAGTCCGCGTCAGGATGCTGATCGGCGGCACGCGTCGATCAGGTCACGATCCCTGCGTGCGAGGTGGTTCGACAGGTCCACGGGGACCGGCCTAACGTGCTGGGCGTCCCGGCGGGAATCGATGTCGCTCCCCGTCGGGGCATCTTCATGCAGGAACAAGAAGGAGGATCATGACTGAACAGCTCCAGGACAAGGTCGCTCTCGTCTCGGGGGGAGCGCGTGGCATGGGAGCCGCGCACTCCCGCGAAATCGTGGCCCGAGGCGGGAAGGTCGTCATCGCTGACGTCCTCGACGACGAGGGCAACGCCCTTGCAAGGGACCTCGGCGAGGACAGCGTGTTCGTCCACCTCGACGTCACCGATTCCGCACAGTGGCGGGACGCCGTCGACACAGCCGTGTCGCGGTTCGGGAAGTTGGACGTGCTCGTCAACAACGCCGGCATCCTCTCGCAGGGGCAGCTCGGCGAGTACACCGAGGACCAGTGGAACACGATCATCGCGATCAACCTCACCGGACAGTTCCTCGGCATCGCTGCCGCGAGGGACGCCCTCGTGTCGGCCGCGCCGTCGGCGATCGTGAACATCTCGTCGACGAACGGATTCCAAGGGTCCGTGGGGATGCACGGGTACACCGCGTCCAAGTTCGGCGTACGAGGACTCACCAAGTCGGTGGCCCTCGAACTCGGCCAACACGGCGTCCGCGCGAACTCGGTGCACCCCGGGCCGATCGCGACGCCCATGACGGAAGGGCTTGACGCCTCCGGACTGGCCCACGCTCTCGGCCGATTCGGTGAGCCCAACGAGGTCTCGAAGCTCGTGTGCTACCTCGCCAGCGACGACTCCAGCTTCTCGACGGGAGCCGAGTTCGTCGTCGACGGGGGCCAGCTCGCCGGGTTCGGCGAGATCGAGACCACCGACTGACAGAGCGCCGATCGACGTCGACGCACCGGTCCTACCAGCGGTCCACAACGTGGCCTGCCGACGAGACCAAGGAGGAGCGCCCTCGAGGGGGCGCTCCTCCCGCGCCACGACAGCGGCACCGGCGAGCAGGGAGAGACCCGGAACGGTGACCAGAAACGATCCACAAGCGTGACGCGGACCGATGTGCTGGACGGTGCTCGGCCCCGTACCCGGAGACGCGCGTTCACCTCGGCCCTTGAGTCCTCGTTCTTCTGGTTCGGGACGCTCTCTGCGGTGTACCTGGTCGGTGACCTCGGCGTCGCGGCGGCCCAGCGCGGGTGGAGCGGCCTCTGGTTCGTGGTACCCGCGTTCGTCGTCGTCGCCTACCTCCTCCTGCCCCGCATCCACGAGTGGCTGTCGGCGATCTACCTGCCCGACTACTTCATCGGCCGCACACGGACCCGCGCGGGCCTGCTCGGTGATCCCGTGAACATCGCCGTCCTCGGCACAGAGTCGCAGGTCCACGCCACCATGAGCGCTGCCGGCTGGACCCTGGCCGACGACCTCGGCGTCCGATCACGGCTGCGGATGATCATCGCCACACTGACTCGCACCTCGTACGCGGCAGCTCCCGTCTCCAACCTGTACCTCTTCGGCCGCCGGCAGCCGTTCTGCTACGAGCAGGAGGTCGGAGGCGACCCCCGCCAGCGACACCACGTCCGCTTCTGGAAGACGCCCGACGGATGGCTCCTCCCCGGAGGGCTCCGAGCGGACTGGCTCGCCGCCGGCACCTACGACGACGGCATCGGACTCAGCGCGTACACCATCCAGATGACTCACCGTGTGGCCGAGACCACCGACGACGAGCGCGACCACGTCATCGCGACGATCACACGAGCCCGGTCACGGACGCCTGTCCGCTGGATCGAGAACTTCTCGACCGGGTACCACTCGACGAACGGTGGTGGTGATGCCATCTCCACCGAAGGCGACCTACCCGTCATCGACCTGCACACCGTCCGCGAAGACCCAGCAGACCTCGAAGCCCCGCCGGTCACGCCCATGAAGTCGTCCATGCCTCGTCCCCTCGAGGTCGGCGTCGCCTCAGCAGCCATGCTCCTCGGCGCCGGGACGATGATCCTCACACTCGCCCCGACGCCCCTCACAACGCTCGAGTACTCAGTGCCCGTCTTCACGAGCGACGTACTTACCGTCTTCACGAGCGACGTACTTACCGTCGTCCCGCCTGCGCTTGTCGGCACGGCCGTCGTCAAGGTCGTGTTGGCCGTCCTGGCGTTCCGAGGCGTTAATGCGGCGCGCCTGACAGCCATGTGCTTCAGCTGCATCAGCATCGTCGTGGGCGTCGCGCTCGACCTGTCGACCCCCATGATCGAGACCGGCCTACTGAGTCTCGCGCTCGTCGCCTGCGTGGTCCTCGCGTTGTCCGCACGCGAAACACGCCTGTGGGTGCACGGGTCCAGACGGCCGAGACGCCTTACCGATCCCACCAAGAGCTCGCGTCCCGATCGCTCGCCGCAGGAGCCAGCGAACCGAGGTAGAGCTACGTCGCGCCAGCAGCCCGGACCCCGCCGCTGAGGGCGGGGGTATGGGATCGATCAGGTTTCTCGCAAAGAGGCTGCTGCTGCGGCCGCTGGCAAGGTGGGGCCCTAATCCTCAGACGGTAGCGGCTGTGGCCTTTGGCCCTGAGCAAGAGCACGACGTACGGTGGTGGGGCGACGACGAGGGCAAACCCGTGACCGAGAAAGCGAATCGAGAAAGAGGCCGGCTTCGACTGCAGTGGCCCACCTTCCGAGGATCACCTGTGCGCTGGGGCATAGGGGCTGCAGGATGGCTGCTGCTTGCCGTCACCGTTCTCCTCACCTCGGTGTGGGAACGAGGGCTGTCCTGGCTGGATGCAGTCTTCCTGGCCGTCCTCGTCGCATTCTTCACGATCTGCGTCATGGGTACGGTCTTGACCGTCCGACACCCACGACCGACACCAGCCGCAGAAGATCCGTCCTAGCGCCTACCGCGACCGCGAGTACCGGGGGCGTAGGGAGCGAACGTCTGCACGCTCTCCTCGGCGAAGGGCACGGGCTCGCCCTGCGCGTCCCACGACTCCATGCTCAGGAAAAGTGGGCGACTGTTCAGGTGCGGGGTGACGCAGTCGGTGACGAAGCGCTCGATGCGCGCCTCGATCAGGGCGGTGTCGTCATGCACGGAGACCTCCAGGTCTGTGGTCGTTCGGCGCAGCGGGGCCACTGGCTCGGCGGTCAGCGGTCGAGGGTGAACGAGAAAGACAGGCGACGGGCCTATGCAAATCGTCGGCGTTTTCGTATGGTAACGATACCAACAATCATGAAAGCAGGTAGCCGATGCTGTCCACACTGCACTCCTCCACTCGAAGTACGGGCGCCGTGACGCTCATGGCCATCGCCCTCGTGGCCGGCCTTGCCGTCGTACCCAAACCCGACGCGGCCTCAGCCGCGCCCGATCCGGTCTGGCAGTCGCGAGCCTCGGCCTCGTACGACGCGCTGCAGGACAACCTCTACACGGGCGCCGCAGGCCACGGCCTCTACCGCGAGAACACGAACACGGCCGAGGGCAACCCCTACTCGTTCCTCTGGGAGTACCGCGAAGCCACCCAGGCCGCCCTCGACCTCCAAGGCCTGCCGGGGGTCGGACCCGCCTACGCGAACTCCGCCCGGGCCCGGGTCGACGGTCTCCAGAACTACTACGCCGTCGCGCCCGGTGGACGACCCGGTTACCAGTCGTACCTGCCCGCACCGCTCGGCACGGGCGGCGACGTCTACTACGACGACAACGGCGTGGTGGGCCTGTCGTTCATCAGCCAGTACCACGCCACCGGCGACCCACAGAACCTCGACCGGGCCCGCGCCGCGTTCACCATCGCCTCACGCGGCTG